>JABLTR010051980.1_pt1 | contig 38691 bp, 35 predicted proteins | sample 7160071 | NCBI WGS metagenome assembly JABLTR01 (sample SAMN14651230, study PRJNA627086) | human gut metagenome | isolation source: feces | host: Homo sapiens | reverse complement strand
CGCGGCCGCAAGCGCCGCAAGGTCTGCGCCTTCTGCGTGGACAAGGTGGAGTGCATCGACTATAAGGACGCCGCCAAGCTGCGCCGCTACACCTCTGAGCGGGGCAAGATCCTGCCCCGGCGCACCACTGGCACCTGCGCCATGCATCAGCGTCAGCTGACCGAGGCCATCAAGCGCGCCCGCCAGGTCGCCCTGCTGCCCTACGTCACCGACTGATCTGCGCCGCAGATTCATCCCTGATTTCAAACGGGAGTCCGCTTTGCGGACTCCCGTTTTTTACCGGCTGCGCACCACCACTTTTCCCGGCATGCCAAAAGCCCGCACGGAAGTTCCGTGCGGGCTTTCATCATGTCGAAAAACTTGTGCAGAATCAAATCCGCCTGAGACAGGGCGGGGGAGCTCGAGGGGGCAGCCGCCCGCCTCGAATGGGATCAAATGCCCCGGAAGCCTTGCCGTGCAAGGATTCCGGCGAGCGAAGCGAGGACTTTTGCGCCGAACAGCGGCGCAAAAGTAATGGCATTTTTGCAGGCTGTCGGAAAAGTCCTTTGGACTTTTTCGACAGCCTGGAGCCCGCACGGAAGTTCCGTGCGGGCTTGCTTTTTTAACCGGCGCCTCAGGCGGCCTTGCCCAGAGTCTTCTGGCTTCCGGTGTGGTAGATGGGCTTCCACTCCACCTTCCGGACCAGAGCGGCCAGGGAGATGGGGATGTAGGTAAACATGAACAGGGGGAAGGTAAAGACGTACAGGATCTTCTTGTAATTGGGGATCTGGATCTGCTTCCACTCACACAGGACGGTGAGCAGGCCGTACAGGAGCAGGCCGAAGTAAAAGCTGCTCACTGTGGACAGCATGAAGCTGCCGGACACGTCCAGGATGGCGCGGATGATGTACATGGGCTGACCCAGGCAGGCGAGGCACACCACCAGGTTGAAGGCGATGGTGACCAGGGTGAGCAGCATACCGGGGGCCACGGTCATAAACATGTCGTAGCAGGACCAGCTCTTCCGGCTGGGCTTGCGGCAGAAGCCCTTGACCAGCTGCATGCCGTACTTGGCGTCCACCTGATAGAACCCCTTGGACCAACGCAGCCGCTGGTCCCAGGACTGCTGGAAGGCGGTGGGCTGTTCGTCATAGATGACCGCCTTGTCGCAGTAGCCGATGCGGCGGCCCTTCAGGGCGCAGCCCACGGAGAACTCGATGTCCTCGGTGAGCAGATGGTAGGGCCAGCCCTTGTTCTCCCGGATCACGTCGGCGGAGATCAGGAAGCCGGTGCCCGACACGTGGCAGTTGGTGCCCAGGAGCATCCGGGGGAAGTTGAGGAAGCGGGCCTCCCGCAAAAACCAGATGGCGTAGCCGGCGGAGATCCAGTTGGCCCCGAAGTTCCGGGAATTGCGGTAGCAGGTGATGGCCCCGTAGCCGCCCTGGTCATAGACCTTGTTCATCTCCAGCACGAAGTTGGGGTCCACCAGATTGTCCGCATCAAAGATAAAATAGGCGTCGTACTGATCCCGCCCCTCCCGGGCCAGGGTGCGGAACAGGAAGTTCAGGGCGTAGCCCTTGCCCTTCTTGCTCTGATTGAACCGCTCATAGACGATGGCCCCCGCCCGCCGGGACACCTGGGCGGTGTCGTCGGTGCAGTTGTCGGCCACCACGTATATGTCCAGCAGATGGGCGGGATAATTCTGCTGCTTTAAGCTTTGAATCAGTTCTCCAATCACCCCCGCCTCGTTCCGGGCGGAGATCACGGCGGCGTAGCGGTGGTACTGGGCCGCCTCCGCCTGCTTCCAGCGGCGGCGCTTCACCAGGCCGATCACCAAATAAACCAGCTGATAAAAATAGGCCACGGTGAACAGAACAGCTAGGAATAGGTTGAAGGACTCAACCAATCGAATCATATTCATATCAAATCACCTTTAAAGTCTGTTGTTGGCACAAAGGGCGCAGCATGCTCCCGCTGCGTGAACACTATCATAGCACGCTTTTTAAATATTACAAGATTATTTCCTCACTCTTAATGAAAAGTTAAGAGAATATTCATAATTTTCCTCCGCTAAAGTAACAAAATTAACGCATTTTTGGCATTTCTGAAACCAAACTTGTATATTTTCCCAATGAGCTGAAAATCTGCCCCTTAAAATTCCGCCCCATGTATTTAATATTTTTGTAACAAGTTGAGGAAAATGTGAAGCCCCGGCAGAGGCTCCCACCTCCCCCGCCCCGGAGAAAAATTTTTGCGCTCCCGCAACATTTTCCCCTCCGGATGCGTCTGGACGGATAGAGAGAGCAGAAGGGGGAGGACGCCATGGAAGACCGCACTGACAACTGGGAGGAGCTGGTCCAGTCCCAGGAGAACCGCCTGTACCGGGCGGCCCTGGCTATTCTGGGCAGCCGTCAGGAGGCCGAGGACGCGGTGCAGGACACATTTCTGGCCTTTTGGGAAAAGGCGCCGGCGGGCCTGAGGGACGAGGGGGCCTGGCTCATGCGGGTGCTGGTCAACAACTGCCGCAGCCGTCTGCGGATGTCCAGGAGGCGGGAGACCCTGCCTCTGTGGGAGGAACTGCCCGCCCCGGAGCCGGAGGCGCACCCCCTGTGGGAGGAGCTTCGTGCCCTCCCGCCCCAGGACCGGGCCGCAATTCACCTATTTTATTATGAGGGCTTCTCTACCCAGGAGATCGCCCGCATCCTGAAATGCCGCCCGGGTACGGTCCGCTCCCGCCTGTCCCGGGCCCGGGAGCGGCTGCGGGAGCTTTTGGACCCGAAATAGGCTTATATTCCATAACAGAGAGGAGTATCAGCATGGAATCCTACAAATCATATTTTGACCGGCAGACCGTCTCGCCGGAGCTGCACGAAAAACTGCTGGCCATCGGCCGGCAGCCCCGGACAGAGCGGCGGCGCAGACCGCTCTCCCCCGCCTGGAAAAAGTGGGCGGCTCTGGCCACCTGCTGCGCTCTGGCCCTGGGACTGGGGCTGTGGCGGCTGTCCGCCCCAGGGGAGACGGGAAGCGGCGCCTGTGTTCCCCCTGCCGTCTCCTCCCCGCCGGAGGATTCCTCTTCCCACAGCGGGGAGAACCGGGAATCCGGCTTTCAGGTGGAAGGTTCTGAAACGACAGGCACGGCCTTCCTGCCCGCCATTCCCTACATCCACTATCCGGACGTAGGGGACCGCCCGGCGGCGGACACCTCCCCCAGCCGCATGATGCTGGCGGGCTCCTATTCCGTGGAGCTGACCAAGGAGGACGTGCAGAAGATCTTCTGGGGGCCGGAGGGCAAGCCGGAGGGGGCGGACGGGGACCTGCCCTGGATGCTGTTCTGGGGGAACTTCTTCCTGTCCGGCTCCGCCCTGTACGACGGAGAGGGGGAGCTGCTGTGGCTCACCCTCAAGGGGAACAGCGCCGCTCAGGCGCTCTCCTTCACCCTCACCCTGCGCCCGGGGGAGCTGCCCTTCCAGTGCGGTCTCTACTCCGATCTGGAGACCACCCACGTCAACGGCACCCCCGTCACCGGCTGGAGCCGCAGGGAGGACCTCAACGGCGACGGCGTTCCGGACGCCCGGTGCGTCAGCGAGTTCATGGCCGGGGAGGTGGGGGTACGCTTTGAGGCGGCGTGTACCGCCGGAGAGGACTCTATGGATGCCGCCGCCTGGTACAGCGCCCTGCTGGTGGGCCAGACGCTTTCCGGCGGCGTGTATCTGGGGGACCTGCTTACCAACGGGGAGGTCCCGGCCTGGCGGGAGGAGACGTTCTCCTGTCTGGAGCAGGCCCGGGAGCAGGCCGCCTTCGCCCCCTACCTGCCGGAGACGGACATCCCCGGCTACGGGGAGTTTTACGCCGCCCTGTCCTATCAGGAGGGGGTGCGAAACCGGCTCACCGTCCGCTGGTCCCGGGGGTATGACGACGTGAGCGTCACGGTCTCGCTCCCGGAGGGGACGCCCACCTATCATTTGGCGGATGTGAACCGCCCGGAGGAGTATGACCTGAGTCTGTACTCCATCCCCTGGTGCGACAGCGTGCCGGAGGAATACCGGGAGACGGTGAATTTTCCCACCTTCCGGGCGGAGGACATGAGCCTGGCGGTGGTGGAGACCCGGGGCCATGAGAAGGACACCGGGGGCCTGACGTTCTCCTTCGGGGTGCTCCACCAGAGCGGTGTACTGGTGGAGTACCGCTGCGACGGCCTCACCGCCCAGGCGGTGTGGGAGCTGGTGGAGGAGACACTCCCCCCGGCATCCCCCTGAGCCCGGCGGCGGCCCTCCGCCCCATCTGCGCCCCCCAGCTGGAGGGGCGCTTTTTCTTTGGCGGGACGGTCTGGCGCCGCCGCCTGTTTTATGGTACAATAGCGGCGTCAAACAATTCCGGCCCTGGGCCGCCTTGGAGGGAATCCCATGTCCTGCAAAGAGGAATTTATTGAAATTTTCAAAGAGAAGATCACCCGCCCCGGGGCGGACGCCCTGCTGAACTATCTGGAAAACAAGAGCGACTTCTTCACCGCCCCCGCCTCCGCCCGGTACCACCTGGCCTGTGAGGGGGGCCTGTGCGAGCACAGCCTGAACGTGTACCACTGTCTGGTGGACTACCTCCAGCGGGAGCGGGTCCAGGAGCTGTACGGTCTGGAGTACAGCGAGGAGAGCGTGGCCGTGGTGGCCCTCCTCCACGACGTGTGCAAGGTGGGCTGCTATAAGAAGGGCTTCCGCAACGTGAAAAACGACGCCACGGGACAGTGGGAGCGGGTGCCCACCTACACCTTCGACGACCCCCTGCCCTACGGCCACGGGGAGAAGTCGGTGTACATCGTCAACGGCTTCATCCGCCTCACCCGGGAGGAGGCCATGGCCATCCGCTGGCACATGGGCTTCTCCGGCACCGAGGACCCCCGCACCGTGGGCCAGGCCCTTCAGAAGTACCCCCTGGCCTTCGCCCTGGCCACCGCCGACATGGAGGCCAGCTACTTCCTGGAGGGGGACCAGTGACGGCTCCCCGCCCCGCCCAGCCATTGGAAGGCCCGCGGCAAAAAAATTCACAATGTTCCGGTTGAAAATCAGGGCGTGATATGGTAAAGTTAGTATATCAACGAGGGACCCCGGTCCCTGGTAACATCCATTAAGGAGTGATTCACATGATTCGAGTCATCATGGGTAAAAAGGGCACTGGCAAGACCAAGCAGATGATCGACATGATTAACGAGGCTGTCCAGAGCGAGCACGGGAATGTCGTCTGCATCGAAAAGGGCAGCAAGCTGACCTTTGATATCCATTATCAGATCCGGCTGGTGGATTCCAGCGAGTACGACGTGGCCAATTTCACCGCCCTGAAGGGCTTTATCTCCGGCCTGCACGCCGGCAACTACGACATCACCCACATCTTCATCGACAGCCTGACCAAGATCGTCCCCACCGACGGCTACAACGATGTGGAGGATTTCCTGAACTGGCTCAACAACTTCGGCGAGAAGAACGGCATCAAGTTCACCATCACCATCAGCGACGAGCCCGACCTGGCCCCCGAGGGCATCAAGCAGTATTTCTGATTTCCGTAAAAAGAAAGCGTCCGCCTCTCCATCGAGGCGGACGCTTTTATGTGTCCTGTTTTTGGGACTGTATTCGTATTTTTCCCCCACACCCCCTTGACATCTGAGGAAATGGGGGGTATTATGATACCACAAACTCGAACATACGTTCTATTTTGTGGGTCAAATTTCCCCCTGCCGCGCCGCCAGACAGCCGAAGGCGGAGCGACTTTTCCACAGATCGCGGAAAATTTGTGGACTGCCGCACCGGTGAACGGCTGCCCGGCACGCTCTCCTGATCCTGCACAGCGGCGCAGCGTTCCACGCCTCAGCCAGAGGCACGCCCCCAGATTCAGCGGCGGAAAAGAAAACCGGAGCAAGATTTCTCTTACTCCGGATGGGGAGGGAAAGGCTAAAATCGAGCTTTTGAAATTGCAAACACAGATAGAAACGCCACAAAAACCGCCCTTCAGGCCGGCGGCGCTTTTGCGCCATTCCTGGCCGCAGGCCAGGAATTGCAAAGGGGCGGCGGAACCCAAATCGCAGCCCAGCGCAAACGGCTGCGACTTAGAAGGGAGGAACCGCGGTTGTGCACGCTCTGACTTTCAAAAAAAGTCGGAGCAAGCGATCAGCTTGCTCCGACTTGGTGGAGGAGGGTGGATTCGAACCACCGAAGCGAAACGCAACAGATTTACAGTCTGCCCCCTTTGGCCACTCGGGAACTCCTCCATATGAAATTGTGGAGCTGGTGGACGGATTCGAACCCCCGACCTGCTGATTACAAATCAGCTGCTCTACCGGCTGAGCTACACCAGCAACTCAAGAGTGCTGTCCAACAGCAGGTGTTATTTTACCAGAAAGCGTACACCTTGTCAACAACTTTTTTCAAATTTTTCTTTTTTCTTTTTTTGCCTCTCATCCGGCCTCTCCGCCCGTCTCCACTCCGGCGGGGCGGCCGTCTATTCCAATGCAAAGGAGGTGGTGCGCCACGAGAATGTTAGGGATCTCCGGCCTGCTCCCTCCCCTGCGGGACGTGCAGCTGGCGGCTCCGGCCGCCCTGTGCCCCCTGTGCGGGGAGGAGCAGTACCGGGGGGACCGGATGCTCCGGCGGGGCGGGCAGCTGGTGTGCGTGCGGTGCGCGAACCGGCAGCGTCCCGACCGGCGGAGAAAGGAAAAGGAGGAGAGGGAACCATGACCTTATTGGAATTATCGGTGGAGTACCGGGCCCACGCCCGGGCGCTGGACTTCCGCATCTGCCAGCTTCAGGCGGTGCTGGAGCGCACCGAAAACGAGGATCAGCGCCTCATGCTCAATGAGCGCATCCATATGCTGTCCACCATGCTGCGGGAGGCCCGGGAGCTGGCCGTCCTCACCGAGCGCTACTACGAGAGGGGGTACCGCCGCAATGCCAAATACACGCTATAGAAGGGGGCGGCACTACGCCGCGGACATGGCGGTCTACTCCCGGCAGATGGCCGGGGACAACAGCCGGGAGCTGAGCCGGCTCAAGCGCAACCTGATCCGCGCCCTCCAGGAGGACGTGACCGAGAAGCAGCGCACGGTGCTGCTTCTCTACTACGCCGAGGGGTACAACATGCGGGAGATCGGGGAAAAGCTGGGGGTGGACAAGTCCACCATCTCCCGCACCATCAAGCGGGGGGAGCGGCGGCTCCAGCGCTGCCTGCGCTACGGGGCAGAGGCCTACCTGCGCAACATGCCTTAATCAAAAAACGGCCGCGGAAGCGGCCGTTTTTTCACTCCATGGGTCCAAAGGTATCAAAGGGGAAGATGGAGAAGAACACCTTGCCCAGCACATAGTCCTCGTCGATGCAGCCGATGCGGTCATCCCGGCTGTCGTCGGAGTTGTTCCGGTTGTCCCCCATCACGAAGATGGAGCCCTCCGGCACCTCGATGTGGGTCTGAGCCCGGTAGGGGTCGGTCAGGGTCACGTCCTGCATCACTTCCTTGATGTAGGGCTCGTCCAGCCGCTCTCCGTCCACATAGACGCTGTTGGTGGCATAGTCGATATCCACCGTCTGCCCGCCGGTGGCAATGACCCGCTTGACGATGGCCACGCCCCCCAGGTGCTCCACCGTGGTCTTGTTCAGCACCACAATGTCCCCCTGCTCCGGCTCATAGCCCAGGGACTGGACCAGCAGCAGCTGTCCGTCGTGCAGGGTGTTCTCCATAGAGGGCCCGTCCACCCGGGTGAGCCGCCCAAAGAAGGTGAAGACGATCACCAGGCACACCAGGGCGGTAGTCAGGGCGTTGAGCCAGTAAAATACGTCCTCCGGGGGCTTCTTCTCCTGCTCCTCCGGGGCGTTTTCCCCCTCCGGCGCGGTCCCGTTCTCCGGTCCCTCCTTGGGCTGGGGGGCGGGCTGCTCCTCGGGCTGTTGGGTAAATTCAAATGCTTCCGACATGGGTCTACCTCCTGTGAGGGATGCGATTTTTTTATTATACCCGCTCCCGGCGGAAAATGCAACCTTTGAAGGCCCCTCCCTTGCGGCGTGGGCGCGGATGGGGTATAATCAATCCAGCACAGAAAGGAGCCGCGGCTATGAAGATCATCGACGCACATCTGCACCTCTTTCCCTCCGAGCCCGGGACCGACGCCATGGCTGAGGCGGTGGGCCATGTGAACTCCGTGGACCACCTGCGGCAGGTCTACGGGGAGCTGAACATGGTCCACGGGGTGGTCATGGGCAACCGGAGCCTGGAGGTGGGCTTCCACCACTACCCACGGGACCTGTTTCACTACTGCGTGGGGCTGGACAGCCTGGTGCTGGGGAGAGGGGAGACCATCCCGGAAGACCTGCCCGACCAGGTGGAGGAGCACCTGAAGCGGGAGGAGTGCTGCGGCGTGAAGCTCTACCCCGGCTACAACAAAATCTGGCTCACCGACCCCATCTACGACCCCATCTACCGCCTGGCGGAGAAGTACGACAAGCCGGTGGCCGTCCACATGGGCCTCACCGCCTACTCCCGTGCCTATCTGAAGTACAGCCACCCCCTGGCCCTGGACGAGGCGGCGGCGGACCACCGCCGCACCCAGTTCGTCATGTGCCACTTCGGCAACCCCTTCCTCCAGGAGGCGGCCGCCGTGCTGGAGAAAAACCGGAACGTGTCCACCGACCTGTCCGGCCTGCTGGAGGGCAGGGTGGACCTGGACGTGTACTTCCGGGAGCGGGCGGGCTATGCAGAGCTGCTGCGCACCTGGCTGAACTACCTGGGCTGCTGGGACCGGGTGATGTACGGCACCGACTGGCCCATCGTCAATCTGGGGGAGTACATCGGGTACATCCAGCGCATCGTGCCGGAGCGATACTGGGAACCGGTCTTTTATGATAACGCCAACCGCATCTACCGCCTGGGGCTGTGAGCCCCGGAAAAAACATGCCAGAGAGAGGAGAATGCCTATGCTGCCCCAGGACCCCGTAATCCTGCTCAGCGTGGTCAACGCCCGGCTCCGGGACCTGTACCCCGACCTGGACGAGCTGTGCCACAGCGAAGACGCCGACCGCGCCCAGCTGGAGGAGAAGCTGGCCGCCATCGACTACCACTATAACCCGGAACGCAATCAATTCCTATAAAGACATCGGGAGGGCAGACAGATGCCCTCCCGATGTTTTTATGCGCTGCCCAGCCGCTCAGCCGCACTATCCAGCATGTTTTCCGCCAGAATGCCGTAGCCCCGGGTGGGGTCGTTCACCAGCACATGGGTCACCGCCCCCACCAGCTTGCCGTTCTGGAGAATGGGGCTGCCCGACATGCCCTGGACAATGCCGCCGGTGGCCTCCAACAGCCGCTGGTCGGTCACCCGGAGCATCAGGTTCCGGCTGTCCCCGGCGTTCTCCGGGTACAGGTGGGTGATCTCCACCTCATACTCCTCCACCGTGTCCCCGGCGATATTGGAGAGAATGGTGGCCCTGCCCGTCTGGACCTGGTCCCGGCCGGCCACCTCCACCGGCTGGAGGTCCTGGGCCAGGGCCGCGTCCTCCAGCCGCCCGAAGATGCCCTGCTCCGTGTTGGCGTACAGGGTGCCCAGGTCGGCGGTGAGGTCAAAGTCCCCGTGGAGCTCCCCCGGCTCCCCGGCGGCCCCCTTCTTCACGTCGGAGACCGTGGCCCCCATGATGCTCCCCGTTTCCAGGGGCATGAGCTTGGCGGTGTCCACATCGTTGATGCCGTGGCCCAGGGCGGCGAACACGCCGCTGTCCGGGTCATAGAAGGTCATGGTGCCGATGCCCGCCATGGAGTCCCGCAGCCACACCCCCAGCTGATAGGACCCCGCCGTGGTCTTCACCGCCTGGGCGGCCAGCTGAAGGGACTCCTCCCCCCGCTGGACCTGGAGGGTCATCTTCTCCCCCGGGTGCTGGGCCAGGTGGTCCTGGACCTCCTCAATGGTGTCCACCTCGCTGCCGTCCATGTGGGTGATCACGTCCCCCGCCTTCAAGCCGCTGGTGCGCCCGGGGGACGCCGGGCCCTCCGGGGTGTCCAGGGAGGACAGCCCCACCACCAGCACGCCGTCGGAAAAGAGCTTGATGCCCACCGCCCGGCCCAGGGGAATCACCGTGTCCCCCAGCTCCGCCTGGGCCGCGGCCGTCACCGCCTCCGGTCGGGACAGCTCCAGCGCCGCCGTGGCCGCCGCGGCTCTGGCCCGGTCCCCGGTCAGGGCCATGGTGAGCAGCAGCCCCAGGGCAGCCGCACCCGCCGCCGGTCCCAGAAGCCCGTGCCATGGCCGTTTTTTCGTTTCCTGTTCCAAAAAGGTTCCACCCCCCAGACAGCCGTTCCCTCCTTGGGGAGCGGCCGCCGTCATTTCAGCGGTCCGAAGCGGGCCGCCTTGGTTCAGTATGGACGACTGGACCGGTCGGCACACCAGGGGGCTCCTTCCACGGCTTCCATGTGAGAGTCTGGAAAGCGGCCCGGCGGCGGGACTTGCAGATTTTCTCTGGAGAACGGCGCAAAAGCAGGGGAAATCTGCCGGTTTTGCCGCAAAAAGCGAACAGGACCACCTCCTGGCAAGGAGGCGGTCCGTTGTTCTCTCTGTTTCACCACATTTAGAATGCGGAGCACGGTCTCTGTTTTCTTTTTCAAAATGCAGGTCTGCTTGAACCCTATTCTGCCCCGCTTTTACGGTCCTGATGCAGGCAGTTTATTCCAATTTTCAGCGCAACAGGGGCAGGCTGGCCATGACGCGCACTCCTGTTCCGCCCGCCGGGGCGCGCCTCGCCCCACAGGCCCAGCATATCACAGGGGGCTTGTCCTTTTCTTGTACAATCGGCCGCCGGGCGGATTTTTTCAAAAAATATGGCCCGGAGGGAACTCCCTCCGGGCCGTCTGTCCGTAAATCTGCCGCAGTTAACTGTTCAAAGCCACCCGCTCCACCCCGGGGGTGTGGGCCAGATAGGCTCCCTCCCGGCTCTGGCAGGTGAAAAAGAGAATCTGCTCCTCCTGGGAGAGCTCCACCAGCAGGTCCAGAGCCCGTTCCATGCGCTCCTGGTCGAAGGCGGCCAGGGCGTCGTCCAGAATGAGGGGCACGTGGTGCTCCCGCAGGCACAGGTCGTACACCGCCAGGCGCACCGCCAGGTACACCTGGTCCACCGTCCCCTTGGAGAGAAACAGGGAGCGGCGGGGCAGCACGTCCCCCGCCCCGGCGGCGGAGGCCTCCAGCTCCCGGTTCAGGGAGAGGCTGGTGTACTTCTCCCCGGTGAGCCGGGCCAGGTACTCCCCCGCCCGGCGGTTGAGTTCGGGGGAGAAGCGCTCCTGGAGCTGGGCGTTGGCCTCTTTCAGGGCGGCCAGAGCGGTGGAGATGGCCTGGTACTCTTGACTGCGCCGCTCCAGCTCCCCCTCCAGTTCCTCCTGGCGGGCGGCCAGGGCGGCGGGGTCGCCCACCGCCTTTTGACGGCCCAGGGCCATGCTCAGGGCCCGGCCGGTGCGCTCCAGGTCGGCCTGGGCGGTACCCAGCAGGGCGGCGGTCTCCTCCATAGTGCGCTGAGGGACCTCCGGTTCCGGGGCCCCGAGTTCTTCCAGCTGTCCTCCCTGGGCCTTCAAAGCGTCATACAGCCGCTGGGCCCCCTCCAGCCGAGTGTGGGCCACCGCCTCCCGCTCCCCCAGATTCAGGGCCCGGGACAGGGCGGCGGAGCAGCCAAACAGGTCCTTCACCTCGGGGGCGAAGGAGTGGACAAAGTCAAACAGGTCCTTCCGGCTGTTCTCCCGCCGGGCCTGCCGGTCCGATAACCCCTCCCGCACTAGGCGCACCTGCTGGGCGGCCTGGTCGGCGGCCGCAGCCCGGGCCCGGTAGTCCTCCAGCACACCGTCCAGCTCCTCCGGGGTTTTGACCGAGAAGCGGTCCAGCACCTGATCTCCCCAGGCCCGGCTGCGTCTGGCCTGACTGTGGTTGAACACCCCCAGGGCCAGGGTGAAAACCAGGAAGAGAACCCCGGTGAGGACAGCGGGAAAGGAGACGGCGTCCCCCTGAGCCAGGGCCAGCACCGCCATGCCCCCGGCCGCCAGCACGCCGATCACCGGGACCAGCTTGGCCATGAGCGACCAGGTCCCGGCATTTTTCCGGGCCGCGGCATACTCCCCCTCCGCTTTTTTGACGGACTCCGCGGCCTCCTCCACCGTCTGTCCGGGGAAGCGGTCGTCCCGGGCGGCGGTCCGGGCCTCTTCCAGCTCCGCCTCCGTCTGGGCCAGGGCCTCCTCCCCCTGTTTGATCTCCGGCTCCAGGGCTTTCAGATAGGCCAGCTCCCCCTGGGCCCGCTTCAGCTCCTCCTTGTGGGGGATGGGCCCGAACCGGGCCTGTTCCTTCCGCAGGGCGTCCAGGTCGGCCTGGGCCCGGTCCAACTCCCCCTTGGCCTGGGTGAACCGCCGGTCCATGTCCCGCTGAGCCAGACGCTTATGGGCGGACAGCTCCGCCTCCAGAGCCTCCTTCTTCCGGCACAGGCCCCTCTCCTCCGCCGCCAGGGCGTTGAGGGCCCCGGTGAGCTGCTCCAGCTCCTCCCGGCTGGCCTTCACCTGGGCAAGCTCCCCCTCCAGCTGTGGAATGCGGCCCACGCTCTTGTTCACCTTCCGCCGGTTGAGCCACTCCTTCAAACGCCCCTCCGCCTGGGAGTAGGACACGTCCTCCTCCCCGGAGGACACCAGAGCGGCGATGCGCCGCTCCAGCTCCGGGGCAGACTGGATGGCCAGAGAGCCGCTCTGCCCCAGAAAGGCGGAGCGCTCAAACACCTCCCGGCCCACCCCCAGCAGCAGCTCGCCGCAGTCGGCCCCGGTCAGGCCGGGGACGGGCTCCTGGGTGCCGGTATACACCGCCTCAAAGGTCCCGAAGGGGGTATTTCCCTTGGGGGAGCGGCGGATGGTGATGTCCCGCCCCTGCCACTCCAGGGTGATCTCCCCCTCCATGGGGGCGCCGGACCAGGGCTGGTACCGGTTCTTGTCCGCCAGGTACCCCTTCTTGTCCCGGTCCCGGGTGTCGATGCCATAGAGCATGGCCTTCAAAAAGGCGGCCCAGGTGGACTTTCCCCCCTCGTTGGGGGCCTCGATCAGGTTGAAGCCGGGGGCGAGCTCCAGTCTCTGTCCCGTCAGCTTGCCAAAGACCGCCGTCATGGATTTGATCTTCATGGGGCAATATCCTCTCCGTTCTCCAGGGCGGCCAGGCCGAAGCGCACCGCCTGCTGAAGCATGTCGTTGTCCGGCTCCTTCCGGCACCGGGCGGCCATGGAGCGGAGAAACAGCCCTGTCAGGCTGTCCTCCTCCATCCGGGCCCACAGGTCCCGGCCCGCCCGGGTGCGGTCCCGGAGGCTCAGGGCCCAGCACCGGCCCAAAAGCTGCTCCGCCAGACGCTCCAGGTCCAGGGGCTCCGCCCCCCGCTCCCCGGTGAACACCAGGCGGCACACGTCCTCTTGAAACGCCGGGGCCAGAACAGCCCGGGCGGTCTCCAGCGGGTCCGCCCCGCCGGTGACGTCCGCCTCCAAAATCTGATACCGGCGGCGGCACAGGGGGACGAACTCCGCCGTGCAATTCCCCGGCTCTGCCTCGATGTAAAGAACTCCCTTGTCCCCCGTCTCGTCAAAGCCCCGGCCCTTGGGGCAGCCGGGGTAGGCCCAAAAGGTGTTCCCCTCCCGCTGAAGGCCGCTGCACTGGTGGATGTGGCCCAGGGCCAGGTAGTCCAGGCCGCTTCCGGCGATGGAGGCTTTGGAGATGGGGGCGTAGTCCCCCTTGCCCTCCACCTCCCCATGGAGAACCGCCAGCTTGGTCCACCCCTCCGGCGCCTGGGCCCGGAAGCCTGCCAGGGGGTCGTCCTCCCGGTGGGGGGCGGTAAAGGCGCTCCCCCAGACCGCGCACTTGAGCGCCGGAAATTCCACATACTGCGGGGCCTCTGTGGAAAAAATATGGACGTTGTCCGGCCAGTCCAGGGCGGCATACAGGGACTTGGCCGTATAGGGGTCGTGGTTGCCCGGGGCAATGAGCACCGGGCATGGAATCTCCCCCAGGGTCTGGGCCAGGGCCTGGGCGGTCTCCCGGTAGGTCTGCCGCCCGTCCAGCAGGTCGCCGGAGAGGAGCACCAGGTCGGCCTCCCGCTCCCGGGCAAGCCGGGCCAGGCGGGAGAGAAGCTCCCGCTGTTCCCGCCGCCGCTGGGCGGCCTGGTCCGGGGCCAGGCCGGAGAAGGGGCTGTCCAGGTGGAAGTCGGCCCCGTGAATGAGTTTGATCATTGGGTTGTCTCCTTTCCGGGAGGATTTGCATCTGTGAGGGTTTTGCGCAGGGGGTTCGCCGCCTGCGGGCGGCGAGTGACTTTCTGGACGGCCAGAAAGTCACCAAAGAGCCGCCAGGGGACAAGCGCAGATCGACTTCGGCTGCGCCTCAGCCGATATGACGCTTGTCCCCTGGACCCCCATTTTACGGGGGCCCCAATTAGGCAAGCTTGGCGGTTATCGCAAAGGCGCGGGTGGACAGGGGATTGGCTCCCGGTCTATGACCGCTGCCGCTGAGTGTCCGGTAACCTTTGGGGCGCGCTCCTCCTGGATGGGATCGCGCCTTTGGGGCTGGTGGGGCTCAAGTGCGGCTCAGGGGGACGGCGTATCCTGAGACGTTTCCCGATTTCCGTAGGGGCGGCACACTGGGCCGCCCGGGGTTTCCGGGCCTTGCATACGTTCTTGCAGCCCTGTAGGGGCGACCCTCGCGGTCGCCCGCCCGCGCCTTACAGGTTTTCCACAAATTTTCCTGGTTTGGGTAGGGGAGGCCCTTGGGCCTCCCGCTGGGGGTGTGCATACCAAGAAAGCACCCTCATCCGTCTGGCCTCCGGCCAGACACCTTCCCCCTTTGAGGGGGAAGGCTTGAGAGCGGGCGGGTCTGGGACCCGCCCCTACGGCGAATTACGAAAACGGTTTCACACCTTCGTAGGGGCCGGTCCCAGACCGGCTCGCCAGGATTCGCACCGAAAGCCTTGGCTCGGCAAACCCAGGCGCAGTTGTGGAACCGCACCGGGTCCTAATTTTTGCAAACTCAGGGCCCAGTGGCCCGGAAGGAATCGCGGAGGCCACTCAGATTTTGCGCGCCGGAAACTTTCTGCCCGTCCCAAGGGATAACCCCCGTAATGGGGGTTCTAGGGGGTGGGGATCATGGAGGATGAGGCGCAGCCGAATCCGATTGGCCCCACCCCCTAGCGCTTTTTTGGTGACTTTTTGGGCGTCCAAAAAGTCACTCGCCGCCCGCAGGCGGCGAAATCCCCCGCGAAAAACCGCCGAAACGGCGCGCCGAGGTCGTCGCGCCCTACAAGGTGTCCGAAATCTGCCCCCTCATCCGGCCCCTTCGGGGCCACCTTCCCCCCAGGGGGAAGGCTTTAAGGGGGCGGCGAAATCCCCCGCGCCCTTCCAAAAATTTCACTCAATCAGATCCACCCGCTTCACCTCCACGCACTTATGCGCCTCGGTGTCGATGACAAATTTACAGGCGTTGATCTTGCAGGGCCCCTCCGCCTCCTCGTACCGCTTGGGCAGGCCGCCCAGAAACAGGTTTAGGGAGAGCTCCGGCTTCACCCCCAGAATGGACAGGCGGGGGCCGGTCATGCCCAGGTCGGAGAGAAATCCCGTCCCCTTGGGGAGAATCTGCCCGTCCGCGGTGGGCACATGGGTGTGGGTGCCCCAGACGGCCTCCACCCGCCCGTCCAGGTACCAGGCCATGGCCCCCTTCTCGCTGGTGGCCTCGGCGTGGAAATCCACCAGCACCACGTCGCACTGCTGGATATCCTCCCGGCGGAGGATCTGGTTGACCTGCTTGAAGGGGCTGTCCAGATTGGCGTTGAGCTCCAGGCGGCCCATCAGGTTGATCACCCCGATTTTCAGTCCCCGGGGCCCATCGTAGATCCCGAAGCCCCGGCCGGGCACCCGTCCGGCGTAGTTGGCCGGGCGGAGGATATAGCGGTCCTTCTCCAGAAAATCCGCGATCTGAATGCGGTTCCAGGTGTGGTTGCCCAGGGTGATCACGTCGGCCCCGGCGTCATAGAGCCCCCTTGCCTGCCGGGGGGTGATGCCCACCACCGAGGCGTTCTCCCCGTTGACCACGGTGAAGTGGATGTCCTCCGCCTCTCTCAGCTCCTTCAGGCGGCGGGCCAGAATATCCTGGCCCCCCTCTCCGCACACGTCCCCCACCGCAAGCACATTCAGCAGCATGATGGTCCTCCTCCTTGGAAATCGAAATCACATCTCCCACCATTATAGTGTATCCAACGGGAAATCGCAAAGGCTTTTTGCTTCCGGCGGACATACCCCGCCCACCGGAAGCATATTCTGTCTGTGAGCGCGGCCCGGCGGCCGGCAATTTGAGTGAGGGGGCAGAGGGATGGCATACCGGGATCGAAGAAGGGACTCTGGAAACCGCGGGACAGGCTCCCCCGTCCGGCGGGCGGCTGGGACGGGACTTATCCTGTCTGTGGTCCTGTTCCTACTGCCTCTGCTCACCGTACCGTCCCCCGGCTCCGGGGAGACGGCGGAGGAGCTGCCCACCGGCACCCTCCCCATCCACCGGGCGGTGCAGACCGCCTCGGGGGAGCGGGACAAGAGCCGGATGGTGAAGCTCCAGCAGGCGGACGGCACAGTGGCGGAGCTGTCCATGTCCGACTACCTGTTCGGGGTGGTGGCGGCGGAGATGCCCGCCGCCTTTGAGGAGGAGGCTCTGAAGGCCCAGGCCTGCGCCGCCCGCACCTACACCGTCCGGAAACAGGCGCACACCTCCGACGCCCACCCGGAGGCCGACGTGTGCACCGATATCAACTGCTGCCAGGCCTACGTCCCCCAGGAGACGGCGGAGAGCCGCTGGGGGGTGAGCGCCCAGACCTACGCCCAGAAGATTGAGACCGCCATCGCCGGGACCGACGGCCTGGGGGTCCTCTACCAGGGGGAGCCCATCCAGGCGGTGTTCTTCTCCTCCGCTCCGGGCCGCACTGTGGACGCGGTGGAGGTGTGGGGGAACCAGGTGGACTACCTCCAGAGCGTGGAGAGCCCCGAGGGGGATGAGGTCCCCAACTACCACAGCCAGGCGGTCTTCTCCGCCGACCAGGTGCGGGAGGCGGTGCTGGCCGCCTACCCGGGGGCCGACCTGTCGGGCGACCCCTCCGTCTGGTTCGGCGCCCCCGCCGTCAACGAGGGGGGCACTGTGTCCAGCATCCTGGTGGGGGGCGTCACCCTCACCGGAGGCCAGGTGCGCACCCTGTTCGACCTGCGCTCCGCCTGCTTCACCGTGGCCTGGGACGGGACCAACTTCACCTTCTCGGTCACCGGCTACGGCCACGGGGTGGGCATGAGCCAGTACGGGGCCAACGCCATGGCCAAGGCGGGCAGCTCCTTTGAGGAGATCCTCACCTGGTACTACACCGGCACCCAGGTGGACCAGCTGTGGTGAACTCCCCCAGAACAGAAAACCGCCGGAGCAGTTCGCTCCGGCGGTTTTCTGCTTGTCAAAAAAAGCCCTCCTGCAAGGAGTTCCGTTGTCATCTCCGCGCTAAGAGCCGCCGCTGCGCGGCGGTTGCGCTCCGAAACGCGCCTGCGGGCGCAGGCAGACGACGGAATAAAATCTAATCTCGTCATTTTCGAGGACATGTGCCTCGGAAATGACACCTCTCACGAAATTTTGACCGACAATTTCACAAGAAATCGAGGTCAAAATTTCGTGCAGCCCCATTCAAAAAAGTGGCTTTGCCACTTTTTTGACAGTCTAAACCGCCGGAGCGGTTCGCTCCGGCGGTTTTTGCGGTATTCAGCTCTTCTCTTCAAAGACGGCGCCGCAGCTGCGGCAGGTGACGGTGATCTTCCCCTTGCCCCGGGGCACCCGGAGCTGCTGGCCGCAGTTGGGGCACTTGAAGTAGCAGTGCTCCTTGTCCCGGTGGATGGTGCGGCGCAGCCGGAACCACTGGATGGCCGGTCCGGCCACCTTTAGGAATTTGGCGTTCTCCGCCCGGCGGCGGGCCGGGTTCCGGGAGAGCAGCCGGAACAGGGCAAACAGGATCACCGCAAAGGAGATCCAGTAGAGGGGATCGAAGCCCGTGAGAAAATAGACGAGATAAAGGGCCAAATAAAGGACCAGCAGAGCCATGTTCAGCTGGTCGTTTCCATAGCGGCCGTACATAAACCGCTGAAGTGCATTGCGGATCATAGAGAGCCTCCTCGCGCGGGGTAAGCGGAACAGACACCCGGCTCAACCATTTCTTTTTTCTGAAAAATATGATACTGCGCAAATAAAAACTCGTCAAGAAATCAATCGTAAACAAAGTGTAAATTGTGCCCCGGAGGGGGACAATTCCCCTTAAAATGTTCCACCTGGGCGGATATCCCGGCCGCCTCCCCCTTGCCATTCGGCGGGAAATCCGGTATACTTATGGCAAAAAACAAGACCGGGAGGGCCCTTCCATGAAGCGCATCGACAAAGAGAATTACTATCTGGACATCGCCGAGACGGTGCTGGAGCGGTCCACCTGCCTGCGCCGGTGCTACGGGGCCATCATCGTGAAGAACGACGAGATCGTCTCCACCGGCTACAACGGCGCCCCCCGGGGGCGGAGGAACTGCATGGACCTGGGCTACTGCACCCGGGAGGCCATGCAGGTGCCCAGCGGCGAGCGGTACGAGCTGTGCCGCTCCGTCCACGCGGAGATGAACGCCATCATCTCCGCCGCCCGGCTGGACACCCTTGGGGCCACCCTGTACCTGGCGGGGCGGGAGGCCAAGAGCGGCGAGCTTCTCCACGACGCCACCTCCTGTTCCATGTGCCGGAGGGTCATCATCAACGCGGGCATCGACCGGGTGGTCATCCGCAGCGGCGAGCGGGACTACCGGGTGGTCCATGTGGAGGACTGGGTACGGGAGGACGACTCCCTGCCCGCAAAAGTATAAAGCAGCGGGGGCTCAGACTTCGGTCTGAGCCCCCGCTTTTTTACACCCATTTGACCCCCAGCAGAGCGGCCACGTCCGGGGCCTGCTCCAGGGCCAGGACGGCCCCCCGCAGCTCCTGGTGGTCCTGGGAGAGGGTCAGCCCCCGGATCTCACAGGTAGACAGGTCCACCCCCCGCAGGGAGGTCTGGAAGAAGTCGGCCCCGGTGAGGTCCGCCCGGCGGAAGGCCAGGTTCCGGTGCCGCACATGGGAGAACACCCCCTGGGTCAGGCGGCAGTCCTGAAAGAGCCCCGTCTTCCAGCTGGTCTTGGTGAAGTTGGCGTACCGCCAGGAGCCCTCCTCCACCCGGGTGTGGGAGAAGGCGCTCTGGGCGAAGGTGCACCCCTCCCCCCGGCAGTCCAGAAAGACCGCCTCCCGGAAGGAGCACTCGGAAAAACGGCAGCCTGACAGGTCGCACCGCTCCCAGCGCACCCGGTCGAAAAAGCTGCGGCTGAAATCCACCCCAATCAGGCGGCAGCCCCGGAACACCACCTGCACGCAGTCCAGATGGGAGAAATCGCCCCCGGCCAGCACCTGAGAAGCGTACTTCCGCTCCCGCAGCTCCTCCTCCCCCTGGAGACACCGGGTCAGATCCCGCTCCAGCGAATCGCTCACGGCTCCCCCTCCCCGTACGCCTCCCGGGCCTGGCGGAGAAACTCCGCATCCTTGTCGTCCAGGGCGTGGAGGCCGGCGGTATCCTCCATGTGGTGGGTAAACTCGTGGGCCACGGTGGCGAAGATCTCGTCCTTCCAGGTCTCCTCGTCCTCGTCGGCCAGGAGGGCGGCGAAGGAGCCGTAGTACAATACGATGTACCGCCCCAGCATGTCGTGGCAGTACTCCCCCATAATGTACATCTCCCCCGGGGGAAACTCCGGGTCGGGGAGGGCCTGCTCCTCCAGCTGGATGCCCCCGTCCAGCTCCTCAAAAAACGCGTCCGGGAATTTTTGGGAGATCTCCTCCAGCCAGTCCCCCATGGTCTCATAGTTGGGCACCATATCGTCCGCCTCCTCTCTCAAGCTGTCCTTGTACCGCCATTATACCATGCCGTGCCGGCTACTGCCAGCCCAAAACGCCGAAGCACAGCAGGCCCAGCAGGGCGCTGATCCCGATGACCACCGGGACGCTCTGCTTTCCCTTCAGGAGCAATACCAGATCCAGCACCCCGATGCCCACCGCCGGCAGGCTCACCTGGCCGGAGGTCCCCAGGTAGTTGGTGAGCATGGAACAGGTCACCCCCACCACCATGCCCAGGCAGGCGGGGCGGACCCCCACCAGGATGTGCTCCATGTACTTGTTGCCCTTCACCCGCTCAAAGAACACAGCGGCCGCGGCGCACAGGGTGAGGGTGGGGGACATGACCCCCAGATTGGCGGCAATGGCCCCGGGAATGCCCGCCGCCTGAATGCCCGCGAAGGTGGCGCAGTTGAAGCCCAGGGGGCCCGGAGTCATCTCGGCGATGGCCACAATGTCGGCCACCTCGCTGGCGGTCATCCATCCGTGGGAGAGCACCTCGTCGTTGATAAGGGGGATCATGGACAGCCCGCCGAAGCTGGTGAACCCGATTTTCAGAAAGCTCCAGAACAGCTCAAGCAGTACCATCGGATTTTCCCGCTCCTTTCCGCTCATATACCTCACAGATGGCCAGTCCGGCCGCAATGCCCATCAGTACCAGAAACACACAGTTCACATCCCAGATCAGGTACAGGGCGAAGGACGCCGCCGCCACCGCCACGCAGGGTGGATACCGGAAGGCCCCCTTCACCAGATTCAGGGCGGCGGAGGCCATGATGGGCACGATGGCGGCCCGCACCACGGTCATGGCCGCCATCACCCAGTAGTTGTCCCGCACGGCGGTGTAGCAGAGGGTGAGCACGCTCAGAATCAAAAACGGGGGCAGGATCATAGCCACCAGACACACCACGCCCCCGGCCAGCCCCGCCGCGTGGTTGCCGTACAGCATGGCCACGTTGCCGATCATGGTGCCGGGCAGACTGCGGCCCACGCTGGTGATGTCCAGCAGCTCCTCCCCGGTGATGGTTTTTCGCTTCTCCACATACAGCCGCTGCATCTGGGCCACAATGCTCCAGCCGCCCCCGAAGGTGAAACAGCCGAACTGAAAAAATTCCCAAAACAGGGCCAGCAGCGTCTTTCCTCGCTTCATGCCGCCGCCTCCTTTTCTGTTTTCACCGGATTATCATACACCCATCCCCGGAAGGGGGCAAGACCAGAAAAACGGACCCCGGCCGAAGCCGGGGTCCGTTCAGTTGTTTCTGACCTTAGTGGGCCACGTTCTCACAGAAATTCATGAGGATCTGAGCCACCTGAGCCCGGCTGGCGGTGCCGGTGGGGGCAATCTGGTTGCCGCCCACGCCGGAGATCAGGCCGGCGTTTACAGCCCAGCTCATGGCCTCCGCCGCCCAGCCGGAGACGGAGGAGCCGTCGGCGTAAGCGGCCAGGTCGCTGGTCCCGGTGACGTCATAGCCCTTGTACTGGGCGAACCGGTACAGGATCAGGGCCAGCTGCTCCCGGGTGAGGGCGTTATTGGGGCCGAAGCCGGTCTCGCTCACGCCGGAGACTACCCCGTTGGCCGCCGCCCAGTTCACCGCGGAGGCATACCAGTCGCCGGAAGCCACATCCGCGAAGCCCGCGGAGGCGGCGGCGGGGCGGCCCTCCATGGCGTACAGGGTCTGGACCAGCATGGCTCGGGTGAGGGTGTCATCGGGGGCGAACCGGCCGCCGGACACGCCGGACATGAGGCCGTTTTCATACACGTACTCCACCGCGTCATAGTACCAGGCGGAGGCGGGCACGTCGGCAAAGGTGGTCTGGGGGACCTGGGGCTGACCGCCCTCCCGGACAAAGGAGGCCTCCACGGTCACCTTGCCGCTGGGCATGGTGAAGGTGAAGCGGGTGGCGCTGCGGGCGTCCAGGTCAATCTCATTGCCCCGGCTGTCGGTGACCACCAGCTCGTCCAGCTCATAGCCGTCGTTGGGGTAGACGGTGATGGTCACGGTGTCGCCCTTGTCCGCCCGGCCGGGCTGGACGGTGACACGGCCGCCGCTGACCCGGTCCACGGAAATCAGGTAGTCGCCGCTGTCGGAGCTGCTGGAGCCGCCGCCGGAGGGGCGGCTAGGAGCAGTGTAGGTAACGATGATCCGATCTCCGCTCACTGTCTTTGTACAGTTGGCACCCACAGTTATCAGACTGTCGTTGTATGTATAGCTATTTTTGTTAATTGTCATACTCTTGCCGCTGATGGTAATAGGCTCGTTGCAGTCTTGCTGAAGTGTAATCACATCCCCAGATTTGGCGGCGCTGACCGCCTCCTGAAGCGTGCCATATTCGGTATTGCCGATCTTGGCTGCCACGGTCTCCTTGGCGTTGACAATCAATTCGCTGAAATGGCTGATGCTGACCTCTACCCAGTTAGATCCGATAGTCAGTTCGCTGCCGGTAAACCGCTCCCGGGCACCGGTGTCGGCAATATGCATAACTTCCTTGGGACTTTTCAGGCCTTCGGGCAGGGGCAGACGCACGGTAAATTCCCGGCCGCTCAGGTAGTTGTTGGGGACAGCTATTTTATCGCCTTGGTTCGTTCCATCCACCGTAACAGTTGCCACGGGTGTTACCTGATAGGTAACAGTGGCATCGTCCCCGGAAAGGCTTGCGCTGGTGGCTGTCACGCTGACACCGATTTCTATCACCACGGTCTTTTCCGGATTTTCTAAATCTTCAAGGCTGACGCCTGCCGCAGTGACAATGCTGTTTTTGGCAGCATCTGTCAAAGCATCCGCAACACCAGAAACAGACGCGCTGTTAATTACATTAGAAACAGCCTTTTTATCTTTATCGGTCATATTTGCACTTTTATCAACTTTAGCGTCTACATTCTCTGTGACTATCACAGGGGCCTCTGTGGGTTGCTCATCCGTCACCATATAGGCGTAACCATCTTTGCCAGAGGCCACTGCGTAGTAATTTTCCGCCAGATAGTCGCTGGGATCACTAGTAAAATAGCCGCCGGCAACCTGTAGTCTGCCAGCATCTGCATCCAGCACATTAAGGTTTTCAACTACACGATCAGACGAAATCATACCGCCAATAATCTCAATTTTGGTATTTGCATAATCATAATAGTTACTGGCGCCATCCAACTGCACAGCATAGCAATTCGCAATAACTTTGCTATCTCCCACCTTACCAGAAGCCGTTCCGGTCGCAGCAATTACACCGTTGCTGATGGTAGCAGTACCGCCGCGCATCAGAAGCCCCACTCCACCATCCGCATAAATGGTGCCGCCGCTGATGTTCAGTTCACCTCTTTGTGGGTGATAAATACCGCATGCAATGTATCCATCTGATGTAATATGACTGATGATTGTTCCGCCGGAAATATTAATTTTCGTCCCACCATAATATGCATTCTGGCTGTTTGTTCCATTTCCGGCAACAGCAGCATTGTTTTCCGCTACAATCACGCCATCGGATATATCCAGTTGCGCACCACGTCCAGCAACAGCCGCACCAAACTCTAACGCCTCAATATAGCCGCCTGCTACTGTCAGCTTTGAAGGGATATCTGCTGTATTATCAGAGCCTTCCGGATTGAGATTTCCATTCACATAAATACCGCAATTGCCTGTAGATTTGATTTTTCCGCCCAGCAGGGTTACCTGACCGCCATTTTGAACCACAATCGTATGGCAGTTACCCCACGGGCTTTCATTTCTGATGTTGACGATCGCGCCAGCGTCATAGTTGACAGTCTCATAATCAGAACTGACCTGCGGTGCCGCGGGAGCTGTAGAATCCATAATGGTTAAGTTCCCGTCTACAATCATTACATCAGTCTCTGTCAAGGTCTTTCCATTAAGGTCCAAAGTAATGTCCTGATTGGCGGATATGTCAATATTTTCAGTTGTATTTCTCAGTAATACAATAGTTGCGCCGTCCTGAGCGTCAGAAATAGCTTCGGCCAGCGTCAGATAATACTCATTACCAATCTGTGCTACCGCTGCCTCTTCCATCGGCATGACAGTATACTGATCTCCATCCTGGACACTGACATACCCGTCGGCGCAGAAATTATCAGTTGGGTTTTCTGTATCACTGTTACTGGGGTCATAATTTTTAAACGTGCCGCCGTAAACAAAATATCTCGTTTGCGTCCCGTCCTGCCTATTTAAAATCCAGTATTTATTTGAATAGCTGGCATAAGCTGAATAGTATCCACCCATGATATTAACAGTAGCATTATGATCTGCTAGGACACAAGTAAGCCCTGCCTCAAAAGTACCATTTTCAATTGTCAGTGTTGCATTTTGCTCAACTTCGAACATACGTCCGCTGCTGTTTCCCGTAAGATAGCTGTCATTAAAGTCAACTGTCCCATTTCCAGAGATGGTCACATTAGAGTTTCCGGAAAAAATAATAGTTCCACCGTCTGTTTCAGTTGCTCCCAACGATACAGTCTTACCATTCATGTCAAAAATAATATCTCCATCACAGTGAACATAAATAGTCGTAGAAAGTATCGCATCATTAATTAGTGTTATTGTATCGCCATCTTTAGCGGCACCAAATGCAGCCTCCAGTGTGGTGTACTGAGTATTTCCTACCTGGGCCACATAGTCCGTAACCGTAGCTACTTCTTCCTCTGTCTGATTGGTAGAGGTTACTTCTTTCTGTATTGGTGTCTCTATTTCTTCTGCCGCCAATGCCGACACCGGCAGGAGCGACAGCGTCATAGCCAGTGACATGGCTATGGCCAGTACCCGTTTTTTCATGTACAACACTCCTTTACAAAATTTACATTTTGTCATTTTATGTGCGAGATAGGTCGGGCAACCTATCTCTATATGCTCTATATATAGAGTATATAGGATTATACCCTATATATAGGTCATAGTCAATAGATAGAGCATGCTAAGCTAATTTTGGTGATCAAATTGATTAGTTACTCGCCTTTCTACCGAACCCTTTTTGAAAAAGGAGTCACGGAATACCATTTAATTTATAAACAGGGCGTAACCGCCAACACTCTCCACCGCATGAAACACGGCAAACCCATCACCACTACAACCCTGAACACCCTGTGTGAGATTCTAAACTGCCGGGTGGAGGACGTGCTGGAGTACGTGCCGGACGAATAGTCCCCAGGGGTTTTCTCTTTCCAGGATGGAAAGAGACCGGCCCATGGGCCGGTGCGAAAGATTAATTTTGTCTGCTTCTCTACCATAGCATGCTTTTCAGGTTTTTTCAAGGTTTTTTCTAAGTCTTTCCAGCATAATTTCTTTCTTTTTTAAGCGGTTCCCCGCGTCGGGGCCGCCCCGCCGAAAAACGCCCCGGACGAAAACCCGTCCGGGGCGCTGTGCGTGTGTACATAAGTATGGAATCTGCCGTCTGGGGCCTTACTTCTCAATGCCCCGGCGCTTCATCCAGTCGGGCAGAGGCTTCCCGTTATACTTACAGCCGGGGTAGCGGCAGTTGGAGCAGTTGCCCTTGTTTCCCTTGATGGCGGGCTCGCCCTTGACGTTCTGCTCCAGGTAGTCCACCAGGGCCTTGACGTCGGCCTCCTCGCCGTCCACCGCCCAGTAGTGGGCCCCCTCGTTGCCGCCGATGCCGCTGGCGCACACCACCTTGGCCTCGCAGCGGAACATCATCCGGATGGCCTCCGCCTCGGTGATGATGTCCGCGCTGGACAGACAGTACATGCCGGGGTCGGCCCCCAGGGAGATGTCGATATGGCTGGCCCCGCCCAGGGCCCGGCTGGCCGCCGGCACGGAGGGCACCAGCTTGTCATAGCCCACCGGGCAGATCCACTTCAGCCCCTTGGAGGTCATGTACCCGATGAAGTTGGGCACCGTGCCCCCGTTGAAGCCGCTGGTGATGATGCCCACGTGGCCCTCCAGGTCGAAGGCGTTGGCCCCCTTGAGGATGACGGTGTCGGCGTGGTAGTCCTGCAGGGCCTCGTCGATCTTCTTGTCCACCGGCTGCCCCTTGTAGAACACGTTGGGGAAGCTCTTGCGGCTCTCCGGCTCGGTGACACACAGCAGGCCCTCGCAGCTCAGGCCCACGGTGCAGCGGCCGGGCTCGATGGACGGGTCGTTCAGCAGCTCCTGGGCGATGAATGCGTTGGTGGTGCCGCCGGCCAGAATCACATAGGCGTCCTTCCAGGCCTTCTGGAACTCGGGCATCTGAATCACGGCCTTGGCAATCAGGCGGCGGGCCTCCGCCGGGGTCAGAACAAACGTCGCTTTCATATTAAAATCCTCCTCACAAGCAAGAAAGTGGTATTACGCTTTTTCCGGGTGCTTCTTCAGGTCCACCACTGGGTTCACCAGGGGCTCCATGGCAAAGCCGTCGGGACCCACGATGCGGCACTCGGCCACGTCCCCGTCCTGGATGTGGAAGGCCCGGGGGGTGCCGGTGGCCAGCACGTCGCCGGCGTACCAGCCCTGGATGCTGCTGTGGAGGGACACCAGCCGGTCCGGCTTATGGGTCATGTGGTCCACCGTGTTTTTGGCATGGATCTCCCCGTTGTGGACGGACTGGACCTCCAGCTTCAGCACGTCGGGCACCTCGTCGGGAGTGACCAGCTGGGGGCCGAAGGAGAAGAAGGTGGGGAAGTTCTTCACGATGCACAGGTAGCGGGGGTTGCCGCTGAGGTAGTCGTTCCCCTTCAGGATGGACTCCTCGGTCATGTCCAGAATGGTGGTGTAGCCCACGATGGCGCTCTGCCAGTCCTCCTGGGCCACGTCCCGGCAGTCCCGGCCCATGATGATGCCCAGCTCCGCCTCGGCGGTGGTCTTCTGGGCCTCCTTCAGGGTGGGCAGCTGGATCTCGTCCCCCGGGCCGATGAGGGTGTCCGCCATTTTAAAGAAGCTGCCCGGGAAGCCCTGGGGAGGGGCGTTCCCGATGTCCCCCGCGTGCTCGGCGTAGTTCAGGCCGATGCCGAAAATCCGCCGGGGATTCCGGTACAGGGGGGCGTACTCCACCTGGTCCTGGGGCACCAGGCCGGGGATGGTCTCCAGCTCGTCCTTTCCGCCCTCGTTGTACCACTTGGTGAGGCCGGGCACCTGCTGGGCGCAGATCAGCTCGTACATCTCCTCTCTCCAGGCGGTGCCCTTGGCCGCGTTCAGGGCCGCGATGGGCAGGATGCCGGACTCCGTGACGATACCGGCAATTTCTTTGCCGTTTAACTTGATGGTTGCCAGACGCATAACGATTCTCCTTTTTCAGCCGTCCGGCGGGGCGGGGGGTCCCCGCCGCCGGGCGAAGTCCTCTGTTTTTATCTTACCACCCCGGCCGCGCCGGGGCAATGGAGAAGTTCCTCACTTTTTCAGGTTCTCCACCGCCTCTTTCAGGCGGCCGCAGCCCTCCACGATGCTCTCATAGCTGGCGGCGAAGGACATGCGCAGATAGCCCTCCCCGCCGGGGCCGAACACGTCGCCGGGCACCAGGGCGATCTTGGCCTCCTCCAGGAAATACTGGGACAGCTCCGCCGAGGTCTTGCCCAGCTCCTTGCAGTTGATGAAGATGTAGAAGGCGCCCTTGGGGCACAGGCAGTGGATGCCGTCGATGTCGTTGATGGCTTTTACGGCGTAGTCCCGGCGGCGCTGGTACTCCTTCACCATCTCCTTCACCTCGTCCCCCTCCTGGGTGAGGGCGGCGATGGCGGCCGCCTGGACAAAGCTGGGGGCGCAGGTGGTGTTGTGCTGGTGGAACTTGTTCATGGCCGTGATGTACTCCTCCGGAGCGGCCACATAGCCCAGCCGCCAGCCGTCCATGGCGTAGGCCTTGGACATGCCGTTCATGGTGAAGGTGCGCTCCTTCATGCCGGGGAGGGAGGCGATGCTCACATGCTTACACCCGTCGTACACCAGCCGCTCGTAGATCTCGTCGGCAATCACCATCAGGTCGTGCTCCTGGACGATGGAGGCCAGCTCCTTGAGCACATCCTCCTCCAGCACGCCGCCGGTGGGGTTGTTGGGGGTGACGATGACCACGGCCCGGGTCCTGGGGGTGATCTTCGCCCGGATCTCCCCGAAATCCATCTGGTAGTCGTTTTCCTCTTTCAGACTGTAAGTGACGGCCTTGGCCCCCAGCAGGTTGGGTACGTTGATATAGTTGAGCCACACCGGATCGGGCACCAGGATCTCGTCCCCCTCGTCCAGCAGTGTGGCCAGCACGGCAAACACCGCCTCGGACAATCCCACGGTGACCAGCACCTCGGAGGCCTTATAGTCGATGTGGTTCTCCCGCTTGAGCTTGTCGGCGATGGCCTGACGCAGCTCCATCATGCCGAAGTTGGAGGTGTAGTGGACCTTCCCCTGGGCCAGGGCCTGGTTGGCCGCCTTTTTGATGTACTCCGGGGTGTCGAAGTCGGGGCGGCCGATCTCAAAGTGGAGCACCCGCTCCCCCGCCCGCTCCATGGCCAGGGCCTTCTCGTTTACCTTCCGGATGCCCGAGGGGGCCATCCGGTCCATCCGGGCTGCAATGTGATAGTTCATACGCATTCCGCTTCCTTTCCTGACGCCTGCGCGCAGATATAACCGACGGATGCCGGACGGCTTCCGCGGCCGCTTCAGGGCGGACGCCTTGCCGCTTGTCCGGCTTTCTGCTATAATTTTACCGGAACCCGCCGGATTTGTAAAATTCGTAAGTGTTTAAGAGCTCATATCGTTTTGCTTATAGGGGGCGCTCTCATGCTGAACTACAAGGAGTACATCTACGCCATCTACCAGGAGCACAGCTTCTCCAAGGCCGCCCAAAAACTCTTCGTCTCCCAGCCCTGGCTCAGCTCGGTGGTGAAGAAGGTGGAGCAGGAGATCAAGACTCCCCTCTTCGACCGGAGCACCAACCCCATCTCCCTGACCCCCGCCGGGGAGTACTATATCCAGCAGGTGGAGAAGGTCATGGCCATTGAGGAGGACATGCGGGAGCATTTCGCCGCCCTCAGCGGCCCGGGGACCCAGCTGCACATCGGCAGCTCCATGTTCTTCTGCACCTACGTGCTCCCCCGGCTCTTTCAGGAGTTCCGGGAGCAGAATCCCCAGATCACCTTGACCCTCACCGAGGGGAGCAGCGCCGCCCTGTCGGAGAAGCTGCTGGAGCGCAAGCTGGACTTCTTTCTGGAGGCGGAGCCCCTCCAGGACCCCAAGATCCAGTCGGTGGCCTGGTGTACTGAGGAGATCGTGCTGGCGGTCCCGGCCCGGCTTCCCATCAACCGGGAGCTGGCGGAGTACCGCTACTCCTTCGACGAGATCCTGAAGCGGGGGGAGCCCGGACAGAAAAAGCCCCCGGTCCCCCTCCAGGCCTTCCGGGAGGAGCCCTTCCTGCTTCTCCAAAAGGGCAACGACATCTATGAGCGGAGCATGGAGCTGTGTCGGAACGCGGGCTTCGTCCCCAAGACCTCGGTTTTTCTCACCCAGATGATGACCGCCTACTACCTGGTCTGTGAAGGACAGGGGGTGTCCTTCCTGCGCTCCACCATTCCCGAGTATGTGGCGCCCACCGACAGCGTGGTCTTTTACCAGCTCCGCGACCCCATGGCCATGCGCCCTATCTACCTGTCCTACTTGAAGCGCCGCACCAATCCCGTGCAGCAGAAGCTCATTGATTTTATGTGGAGCCGCAGCCTGCTGGAGGACCGGCCCGGCGAGCGGTAAGCTCCGCCATACGTTTTTTCATATAACCTCATACCATATTTCGGATTCGACAACGGCCTCCCCGCCCGCTATAATGGGCCCATCTCAAAAATGAAGGTTCTTTCTTTTTCTCCTTCATTTTTGAGGGCACCTGTTTTGCGAGAGCGCGTAAGGAGGCTTTTGTCATGTCAACGTACTATTTCCTTCCCACCCGGAACGTCTTTGGAATGGGCGCTTCCCAGGAGGCCGGCGAGTTAATGAAAAGTCTGGGCGGCCATAAGACGATGATCGTCACCGACAAATTTCTCCATGAGAGCGGCATGGCGGGACAGATCCAAGAGATCCTGGCCCAGGCCGGCGTGGAATCCATCGTCTTCCCCGGGGCCGAGCCCAATCCCACCGACCAAAACGTGGCCGCCGGCGTGGCGGTGTTTCAGGAGAACGGCTGCGACTCCATCCTTTCCCTGGGGGGCGGCTCCTCCCACGACTGTGCCAAGGGCATCGGCATGGTGGCCGCCAACGGCGGGACCATCCACGACTATGAGGGCATCGACCGCTCCAGCCGCCCCCTGATGCCTCTGATGGCGGTGAATACCACGGCGGGCACCGCCTCGGAGATCACCCGGTTCTGCATCATTACCGACACCAGCCGGAAGGTGAAGATGGCCATTGTGGACTGGCGGGTTACCCCTCAGATCGCCATCAACGACCCGGAGCTGATGCGCGGCATGCCCCCCTCCCTCACCGCCGCCACCGGCATGGACGCCCTCACCCACGCCATTGAGGCCTATGTGTCCACCGACGCCAACCCCCTCACCGACGCGGCGGCCACCATGGCCGTCCAGATGATCTCCCACTACCTGCCCAAGGCGGTGGCTAACGGCAACTACATGAAGGCCCGGGACAAGATGGCCTACGCCCAGTATCTGGCGGGCATCGCCTTCAACAACGCCTCCCTGGGCTACGTCCACGCCATGGCCCACCAGCTGGGCGGCTTCTACAACCTGCCCCACGGTGTCTGCAACGCGGTGCTGCTGCCCTATGTGATGAAGTTCAACCTCATCGGCAATATGACCCGGTTCAAGGAGATCGCCATTGCCATGGGGGTGCGGGGGGAGAATCTGTCCTGTTCCGCCGCTGCCGAGGAGGGCATCGCCGCCGTCAAGCGCCTGGGACAGCGCCTGGGCATCCCCGCCGACCTGAAGGTGCTGGGGGTGCGCCCCGAGGACTTCGCCGTCATGGCCGAGAACGCCATGAAGGACGTATGCAGCCTTACCAACCCCCGCACCGCCACCAAGGAGCAGATCATCGAGGTGTACCGCCAGGCCTATGAGGGCGAATGAGCTTCGTTTCTGTTCATCTCGTTCTCCCTTCTTCCGATACACCGGAACCCAGCGGGTTTTGCACAGACCCGCTGGGTTCCAAGTCTTGGAGAACCGAAATTGACCCCAATCGTTTCGCTGTATTTGCTATATATGAGGAGGATATTACAATGAGTAAAAAAATCTTGATTCTCAACGGCAGCCCCCGGAAAACCGGCAACACCGCCGCCCTGATCCGCTCCTTTGCCGAGGGGGCGAAGAGCGCCGGCAATACGGTCACCGAGTTCTTCCTGGACGGCATGGACCTCCACGGCTGCAGGGGTTGCTTTGGCGGCGGCCGGGACCCGGAGCACCCCTGCGTCCAGCGGGACGACATGGACAAAATCTACCCGGTCTACAAAGAGGCCGACGTGGTGGTGCTGGCCTCCCCCCTGTACTACTGGACCATCAGCGGACAGCTGAAGCTGGCCTTTGACCGGCTGTTTGCCGTGGCCGAGTGCGACCCCGGCCTGGCCAACCCCAAGAAGGAGTCCGTCCTGCTTATGGCGGCGGAGGGCCACGGCTTTGAGGAGACCCTGTACTGGTACGACCACCTGGAACAGCACCTGGGCTGGAAAAGCCTTGGCAGGGTGCTGTGCGGCGGGGTGATGAACCTGGGGGACATCGCCGGCCGGGAGGAGCTCCACCAGGCCTTTGAGCTGGGCCGGTCCATCTCCTGATATAGAAACCAAAAACGCGGACCCTGGAACATCCAGGGTCCGCGTTTCGTTTTTTATTTGCTCCGCCTCAAGACCTCCAGCAGGAAGGCCCACACCCGCTGGACGGAGGAGATGCTCATCCGCTCCCGGGGGGTGTGGATCTCCAGCAGGTCGGGGCCGATGGACACGCAGTCCAGCCCCGGAATCTTCCCCGCCAGCAGGCCGCACTCCACCCCGGCGTGGATGGCCTCCACCTTGGGCGCACGTCCGTACTGCTCCCGGAACACCTGAACCATCCGGTCCCGGAGAGAAGAATCCTCTTTGTATTCCCAGGCCGGATAGTCCCCGGAGTATTGGGTTCTGCCCCCCAGGGCCTGGGTGAGGCAGGTGAGCCGGTCCTTCAGGGCCTCCTTCTGGGACCCCAGGGAGCTGCGCACCGAGAAGCAGGCCCGCAGCTCCTCCGCCCCGGTGGTGAGGATGCCCAGGTTCAGGGAGGTCTGCACCAGGCCGGGGATGTCCCCGCTCATGGCTTGCACCCCGTTGGGCAGGCAGGTGAGCAGGCACACCGCCCGCTCTGTACCGGCCCGGTCCATGGGGTTCCCCTCCCAGCGGGAGGGCTCCGCCCGGAGGAACAGCTCCGGGTCGGTGGTCCGGTACTCCCGCCGCAGGTCGGCCTCCAGCTCCCCGAGGGCGGCCCGGGCCGCCGCCTCGTCGGATACCACGATCTGGGCCCGGCTCTCGGTGGGGATGGCGTTGTCCTTGCTGCCCCCCGCCGCCTCTCCCAGGCGCAGCTCGGTCCGGGCGGACACCGCCCGCAGGCAGCGGCCCAGGAGGACGTTGGCGTTGGCCCGGCCCCGGTGAATCTCGGTCCCCGAGTGTCCCCCCGTCAGGCCGCCCACCGTAACGGTCAGCACAGTTCCCGAACAGGGCTCCCGTTTTACGGGGAGGATGCACTCGGTCCGGTTGCCCCCGGCGCAGCTGACGGTGAACACCCCCTCCTCCTCCGAGTCCAGGTTGATGAGGGTCTTGCCACGCAGGGGGGACACATCCAGGGCGGCCGCCCCCAGCATGCCCACCTCCTCGTCCACGGTGAGGACCACCTCCAGGCGGGGGTGGGGGATGTCTTGGGCGTCCAGCAGGGCCAGGGCCATGGCCACGGCGATGCCGTCATCCCCGCCCAACGTGGTCCCTTTGGCATACACAAAGTCCCCGTCTACCGCCAGGTCCAGGCCCTCCCGCTCCAGATCTTTTTGACAGCCCGGCTCCTTCTCGCACACCATGTCCAGGTGGCCCTGGAGGATCACCGGCTCCGCCCCCTCATAGCCGGGGGCCGCCTCCTTGATGATGATGATATTGTTGAGGGCGTCCTGGTGGTACTCCAGCCCCCGGGCCTTGGCAAAGGCGGCGCACCAGTCGCTCACCGCCTTGGTGTTCCCCGACCCGTGGGGGATGGCGCACAGCTCCTCGAAATAGTGAAACACAGCCTTGGGCTGCAATTCGGATAGCACTTCCATACTGCGCTCGCTCCTTTTCTCGCTTCTGCCGTTATCTTACCCCGGGCGGCCCCCTTTGACAAGGTCTTTTTCTTTTTCCGCCCCCGTGGTACAATACGGACATCTGATTGGAAGCGAGGTGGGTCCCGTGGACCATATTTTGATTGTGGAGGACGACCGGGCCCTGAGCCAGGGCATCCGCCTGGCCCTGGACCAGGCGGGGCGGCAGTTCACCCAGTGCCACACCCTCCGGGAGGCGGAGGAGGCCCTGGCCGCCCACCCGCCCCAGCTGGTGATCCTGGACCTGAACCTGCCCGACGGCAATGGGCTGGACCTGCTCCGGCGGCTGCGGGCATCCTCCCCCCTGCCGGTGCTTATCCTCACCGCCAACGACCTGGAGGTGGACCAGGTGCTGGGACTGGAACTGGGGGCGGACGACTATGTGACCAAGCCCTGCTCCCTGGCGGTGCTCCGGGCCCGGGTGAACAACCTGCTCCGGCGGTCCCGGCCCGCCGCCCCGGTGTTGGAGCTGCCCCCCTACGTCTTTGACTTCGGGCGGATGGTCTACACCAAAAACGGGGTCCCCCTGGACCTGTCCAAGACGGAACAGCGGCTGCTGCGGCTGCTGGCGGAGCACCGGGGCCAGACCCTCACCCGGGAGCAGCTGCTGGACCGGGTGTGGGACGGGGGAGGGTTTGTGGACGAGAACGCCCTGTCCGTGGCGGTGAACCGGCTGCGCCGGAAGCTGGGGGAGGCCCCCATCCGCACGGTGTACGGCGTGGGCTACGTGTGGGCGGAGGGCTGATATGGACGGATATTCTGTGCTCTGCCTGCTCCTGGCCGGGGGCGGGGTGATCTTCGGACTGGTCCAGTGGCTCCGGGCCCGGCGGCTGCTGGAGCGGATGGACCGGATGCTGGACCAGGCCCTGGAGGGCAGCTTTCAGGAGACCACCTTCGACGAGTCGGCCCCCTCCGCTCTGGAGGCCAAGCTGGCCCGGTTTCTGAACGGCTCCGCCGCCTCCGCCCGCGGCCTGGCGGAGGAGCGGGGCAAGATCGCCGCCCTCATTGCGGACATCTCCCACCAGACCAAGACCCCCATCGCCGCCCTGCTGCTGTACTCCTCCCTGCTGGCGGAGAGCCCCCTCCCCCCGGAGCAGCGGGAGCAGGCCCGGGTGGTCCAGGCCCAGGCGGAAAAGCTGCGGTTTCTCATTGAAACCCTGGTGAAGTCCTCCCGGCTGGACAGCGGGATTCTCGTCCTCACCCCTGCCCTCCACCCGGTGGCTCCCCTGCTGGAGGAGGCGGCCGCCCAGTATTCCGGAGCGGCGGCGGAGAAAAACATCTCCCTCACCGTGCAGCCCGCCCAGGGCAGCGCCCGGTTCGACCAAAAGTGGACTGCCGAGGCCCTGGGCAACGTGGTGGACAACGCGGTGAAGTACACGCCCCCCGGGGGCGCGGTCACCCTGTCCGCCGTCTTTTACGAGCTGTTCTGCTGCATCCAGGTGTCCGACACCGGCCCCGGCGTCCCCGAGGGGGAGCAGGCCCGCATCTTCGGCCGCTTCTACCGGGGAGAGGGGGTGCGGGACCAGGAGGGGTTAGGACTAGGGCTCTTTCTCACCCGGAGCATCCTCACCCGGGAGGGGGGCTATGTGAAGCTGTCCTCCAAACCCGGGAAGGGCAGCACCTTTTCCCTCTATCTGCCCCTGGAATGAACTGCGGCCCCGCCGGCTGAGCCGGCGGGGCCGCTACTGTTACTGTTGGGGTATTCAGAAAATGCCGGGGCGTCACCGCCGCAGGTCGTGGTCCTCCTCCCGGGCCATCTTGGCCACCACGCCGGACAGGGCCAGCAGGGCAATCAGGTTGGGGAACACCATCAGGGCGTTGAACAGGTCGGACAGGTTCCACACCAGGGGGGCCTCCAGCATGGAGCCCAGGGCCACGCACACCACCGCGATGCAGGCGTACACCTTCACCGCCTTGACGCCGAACAGGTACTTCACGTTCTGAGCGCCGAAGAAGTACCAGCCGATGACGGTGGAGAATGCGAAGAACAGCAGGCAGATGGCCACATACAGGTTGCCGAAGCCCTGGAACACGGTGGTGAAGGCCACTTGGGCCATGTTCTCGGCGGCGGGATTCTCCGCCATGTTGTTCACGTTCAGGGCGCCGCTGGTGAGCATCACCAGGGCGGTCATGGTGAGGACGATGAAGGTGTCGATGAATACGCAGATCATAGCCACGATGCCCTGGTCCTGGGGTTTCTCTACCTTGGCCATGGCGTGGGCGTGGGGGGTGGAGCCCATGCCCGCCTCGTTGGAGAACAGGCCCCGGGCCACGCCGAAGCGCATGGCCTCCCGCACGCCGATGCCGGCGGCGCCGCCCACAATGGCCTGGGGATCAAAGGCGCCTACCACGATCATCCGCAGGGCGTTGGGCAGGGCGGTGATGTTGGCGATGAGGAGGACCAGGCCGCCCACCAGATAGAAGGCGGCCATGATGGGCACCAGCTTCTCGGTGACCGAGGCGATGCGGGTGACGCCGCCCAGGAAAATGAAGGCGGCCACCAGGGCCAGAATCACGCCCACGATCCAGGTGGGCACGTTCAGGGCCTCCCGGAAGGCGTTGCTGATGGCGTTGGACTGGACCATGTTGCCGGTAAAGCCCAGAGCGAAGATGATGGCCAGGGCGAAGAAGCCCGCCAGGATCTTGCCGAAGGTCCCCTTGAAGGCCTGCCGGATGTAGTACACCGGGCCGCCGATCACATGGCCGGTCTCATCGGTGGTCTTGTACTTCTGGGCCAGGCAGGCCTCGCCGTAGATGGTGGCCATGCCGAAGAAGGCGGCCACCCACATCCAGAAGATGGCCCCCGGTCCGCCGGAGATCATGGCGGTGGCGCAGCCGGTGATATTGCCGGTGCCCACCTGGGCGGCGATGGAGGTGGCCACGGCCTGGAAGGAGCTCATGCCCTCCTTGCCCGCCTTCTCTCCGTTGAGGTTGATGCTGCCGAACAGACGCTTAAAGCCGGTCCCGAACTTACGTACCTGAATGAAACGGGTGCGGATGGTGAAAATAATGCCGGTGCCCACCAGCAGGTAGAGCAGCAGGCCGTTCCACACAAAGTCTGCCAGATTGCTGACCTGATCGGCCAACTGGTTCATGTCCATGTCTCTCTTCTCCTTTTCTTCCCCGGACAAAAAACGGACCGCGGATGGCTCCGCGGTCCGGTCGTTGGGCGAAAAAACACACGCCCGCCTGCGTCAAAGACGCGCACAGGGGCGCTTTGCTTCCTCGTCTCTGTCCTTTTGCCTGAGAGATTGGCGGTCCGTACCCAGGACCGCGTTGCACCTTCGGCACCCGAAATCGTCGAGCTTCTCCAGAGTCACATCCACGCACAGTCCTCGTTCCCGGCGGAACGCCTGAGAGTGTTACTCCTTCGGCAAGCGGGCTGCCGCCCTGCTGTTTTCCTGCGCGCTTCCTTTGTTCGGTTCACTTGTCCCTGATACGGTACCACAGCGGGCAGATTTTGTCAACCCCCGGCGAACATTTATACATCTGTGGTGGAAAACCTGGGGTTCCCCCCTGGAAAATTGGAAATTGTGTGGGGGAAAGTTTACAATTTGCTCTTTTTTCTCCCCGTGGGATGTGGTATACTAAGATGATCGTGCGCGGAAGCGCCGTTTTCCCCCGATATATTGGACAAATCAGCATCAGCATTGAGGTGTATCGCGATATGAACGTATTCAAAAAGATCTTCGGCACCAGCTCCCAGCGGGAGGTCAAGGCCATCATGCCTCTGGTGGACAAGGTCCTGGCTCTGGAGGAGGAGTACAAGGCCCTCAGCGACCACGAGCTCCAGGCCAAGACCGGTGAATTCAAAGAGCGCCTCCAGAAGGGCGAGACCCTGGACGACATCCTGCCCGAGGCCTTCGCCGCCTGCCGTGAGGCCGACTGGCGGGTGCTGGGCATGCGCCCCTACCCGGTGCAGATCATCGGCGGCATCATCCTGCACCAGGGCCGCATCGCCGAGATGAAAACCGGCGAAGGCAAGACCCTGGTGGCCACCCTGCCCGCCTACCTGAACGCCCTGTCCGGCAAGGGCGTGCACATCGTCACCGTCAACGACTACCTGGCCAAGCGCGACAGCGAGTGGATGGGCAAGGTGTACCGCTTCATGGGCCTCACCGTGGGCCTGGTCATCCACGGGGTGATGGGACAGGCCAAGAAAGACGCCTACGCCGCCGACATCACCTACGGCACCAACAACGAGTTCGGCTTTGACTACCTGCGGGACAACATGGCCATCTACGCCCAGGAGCTGGTCCAGCGGGGCCACTCCTTCGCCATCGTGGACGAGGTGGACTCCATCCTCATCGACGAGGCCCGCACCCCCTTGATCATCTCCGGCCAGGGTGAGAAGTCCACCCAGCTCTACACCCTGGTGGACCAGTTTGTCTCCCGTCTGAAGTGCCAGCGCATCGCCAAGGTGGACGCCAAGGAGGAGGAGGACCCGGACATCGATGCGGACTATATCGTGGACGAGAAGGCCCGCACCGCCACCCTCACCGCCCGGGGCATCGCCAAGGCCGAGCAGGCCTTCAACATTGAGAACCTGGCCGACCCGGAGAACACCACCCTCTCCCACCACATCAACCAGGCCATCAAGGCCCACGGGGTGATGAAAAAGGACATCGACTATGTGGTGAAGGACGGACAGGTCATCATCGTGGACGAGTTCACCGGCCGCCTCATGTTCGGCCGCCGGTATAACGAGGGCCTCCACCAGGCCATCGAGGCCAAGGAGCATGTGGAGGTGGCCAACGAGTCCAAGACCCTGGCCACCATCACCTTCCAGAACTACTTCCGCCTGTACGACAAGCTCTCCGGCATGACGGGCACCGCCATGACCGAGGAGGAGGAGTTCGGCACCATCTACGAGCTGGACATCGTGGAGATCCCCACCAACAAGCCGGTGCAGCGCATCGACCACCACGACGTGGTGTACAAGACCGAGGCCGGCAAGCTCCGGGCGGTGGTCAACCAGATCGCCGAGTGCCACGAGAAGGGCCAGCCCGTGCTGGTGGGCACCGTGTCCATCGAGAAGTCGGAGCAGCTCTCCGACATGCTGAAAAAGCGGGGCATCAAGCACAACGTGCTGAACGCCAAGAATCACGAGAAGGAAGCGGAGATCGTGGCCCAGGCCGGCAAGATGGGGGCCGTCACCGTGGCCACCAACATGGCCGGCCGCGGCACCGACATCATGCTGGGCGGCAATGCGGAATACTTGGCCAAGGCCGACCTGCGGAAGGCGGGGATGAGCGACGAGCTCATCGCCGAGGCCACCGGCTACGCCGACACCGACAACCAGGAGATCCTGGACGCCCGGAAGCAGTACGCCGACGCGGAGGCCAAGTACAAGGAGTCCATCAAGGCGGAGGCGGACAAGGTCCGTGAGGCGGGCGGCCTGTTCATCCTGGGCACCGAGCGCCACGAGTCCCGCCGCATCGACAACCAGCTGCGCGGCCGTGCCGGCCGTCAGGGCGACCCGGGCGAGAGCCGCTTCTACCTGTCCCTGGAGGACGACATCATGCGCCTGTTCGGCTCCGAGCGGGT
>JABLTR010033189.1_pt1 | contig 38774 bp, 35 predicted proteins | sample 7160071 | NCBI WGS metagenome assembly JABLTR01 (sample SAMN14651230, study PRJNA627086) | human gut metagenome | isolation source: feces | host: Homo sapiens | reverse complement strand
CGACCGCTCTATCCAACTGAGCTACGGGGGCTTATACAAAAAATATTCAATTTTCGGGTCCAGCCGGATTCGAACGAACTGCCGCTTAGGAGGCGGTCGCTCTATACAACTGAGCTACAGGGGCGTGGAACAGATGCCCTTACATTTTAGCCCAGGCCGTGCGGCCTGTCAACGGAAACCTGGCCTTCCACACCCCAATTGTCTCCCCCAGACGGCCATTGGTCGCCAGTGTCTGGACAGCGTCCTATGCCGCCGGTATACTGATTTTGAAAGGAGGGCGGTGCCATGGACATTCAATTGAAGCTGGACCCCTCCCGGCAGGATGTGACCATCCAGGTCACCGCGCCCCAGCGCACGCCCCAGGTGGAGGAGCTGCTGCGCCGTCTGTCCGCCCTGGGGCGGGCTCCTCTGCAGGGTTGGCGGGGAGAGGAGATGACCCCGCTCCCCCAGGACAAGGTGGTGCGGTGCTACGCCCAGGAGAAACGGGTGTATGCCAGCCTGGGGAACGGGGACGCCCCCTATCTGCTGCGGGAGCGGCTGTATGAGCTGGAGGAACTGCTGGACCCCACCCTGTTTGTCCGCATCTCCAACGGCGAGATCGTCAACCTGGACCAGGTAAGGGCGGTGGACCTGTCCCTCACTGGTACCATCCGCATGACCCTGACCGGGGGTGAATGCGCCTATGTATCCCGGCGATATGTGAAGAAAATCAAGGAGACGCTGGGACTGAGAAAGGAGAGACCGGGATGAAGCAGCTTTGGTCACAAGCAGGCCGGCACGCAGCTGTGGGGGGCTGTGTGGGCGTGATCCTGCTGACCCTTTTGGGCGGCGTATGCAACGACCTGGTCAGCGGCGGACTCATTGCAATGGGACCCCACACCCCCTTCCGGCTGGTGAGCGCCGATCTGGTCCTGCGGGTGGGGTCGGAACCACTGGCCTTGGTCATTCAGTCCCTGCTGTACTTTGCCCTGGGCGCTGTGGTGGGGCTGTCCACGCTGCCCTTTGCCGATGACGGGCGGAGCCTGATACTGCGTTCTCTGGCCCATTTTGCCGCTACGGCGGCCCTGCTCTCCCTCACAACCTGGCTGCTGGGCTGGGCCTGGAACCTCTCCGTCCTGATCCTCTACCTGGTGCTGTTGGCCATGGTTTATCTGCTCATTTGGCTGGCCCGGTGGGTTGGCTGGTATGGAGAAGTGGTTGACCTGCGCACCCGGCTGGGTCTGGCCCCCGGTCCCTCCCCCCTGAAATGGAAGGAATCCCTGCCCTATCTGGGCTTTGCCCTGGGCCTGTGCGGCCTGCTGCCCCATGTGCTGCGGCTGCTGGACCCCTCCGACGTGCCTCTGCTCACCGGGCTGCTGCTGCCCTACCTGCTGTATCCGGTGGGCGGCTTTTTCTCCGGACTGTCTCTGGGCCGCCGGCACGGACTGTGCCTGCTGTATCCCGCAGTGGGAGCCCTCCTCTGTCTGGGCAACGTCTTTTGGTTATACAATTCGTCCGCGCTGTTTCACTGCGCCCTGTTTGGCCTCCCCGCCCTGGCGGGCAACCTGGCGGGCTGGCTGGGGCGCAAGTGGAAACACGCCCGCCAACAGGAGGAATCGCAATGAAACAAGAAGTGCGCCTTTATAACATGATCCTTCCCGTGTGGATTCTCTGGCTGTTCCCTCAGCTGCTGGTCTTTGTGGCACCGGCCAACCTGCTGGTGGACTGTCTGGTGCTCACTCTGACCCTGGCCGCCCTGAAGCACCAGGGAAAGCGGGCGGTGGTAAAGGAACTGTGGTGCAAGTTCTGGCTGAGGGGATTTGGGGCCGATTTTCTCGGCGTCCTGTTCCTGCTGGCCGGCGCGTTTACGGCAGACGCCTTGTCTGATATTCCGTGGACCGCCGGGATGCATGAGGCCATCATGTATAATCCCTTCCTTCACTCCCTGGCTTTTCTCTGGGTCCTGCTGGGGGTGGCCCTGGCAGGCGTTTGCATCTACTTTTTTGACCTGCGGGCCATGAAGGACTGTGACCTGCTGACCCAGCGGGAAAAACACGTGGTGGCGCTGGCTATGGCCATTGTCACCGCCCCCTGGCTTTTCTTCCTGCCTCTATACTGGGGATGATCTCTCCGGGGGAGCTTCGGCTCCTCCGGAATTTTTTTGCCCCCTTGACAAATTTCCCTTTCGGTGTTATGGTTCATTACACAAGTAATGAACCAGTGAACAAGGAGGTGGTCCCGTGCATGGGAGCCTGAACGACCAATCCCTCATCTATCTGCAAATCGCCCAGATGCTGGAGGACGACATCCTGCGCAAGGTCTACCGGGAGGAGGAACAGGTACCCTCCACCACCGAGCTGTCCCGGGTGTACCACATCAACCCCGCCACCGCCGCCAAGGGGGTGAACCTGCTGGTGTCCGAGGGCATCCTCTACAAAAAGCGGGGCATCGGCATGTTTGTGGCCAAAGGGGCGGAGGAGGCCGTCAAGGCCAAGCGCCGGGCGGCCTTTTACCGGGATTTTGTGAAACCTCTGGTGCGAGAGGGGCGCTCTCTGGAGGTCACCGGAGAGGAACTGCTGACCATGGTGCGCCGCGCCATGGAGGAAGGAGACTGACTATGGAACAAGGAATCTTACAGGCCCGGGGCCTTTGCAAGTCTTACGGCAGCAACCAGGTCCTCCACGACCTGGACCTGGACATTCTGCCCGGGAAGATTTACGGGCTCATCGGCCGCAACGGGGCGGGCAAGACCACCCTGCTGTCCATCCTCACCGCCCAGAACACCAAGGACGCCGGTTCGGTCACCTATGACGGCCAGGACGTGTGGGAAAATCAGCATGCCCTGGACCAGATCTGCTTCTCCCGGGAGCTGGAGACCACCCTGTTTTCCTCCCAGAACAACCTGAAGGTGCGCCACTACCTGCGCTCGGCGGCCATCTTCTTCCCCCACTGGGACCAGGACTACGCCCAGCGTCTGATGGAGGAATTTCATGTGGAGCCCAAGAAAAAGATCTCCCAGCTGTCCAAGGGCCAGCTGTCCATGGTGACCATCCTCATCGCCCTGGCCAGCGGCGCCCCCATCACCATTCTGGACGAGCCCGCCGCCGGGCTGGACGTGGTCATGCGGGAGCGGTTCTACCAGCTGCTGCTGGAGGACTACGCCAAGACAAACCGCACCTTCCTGGTCTCCACCCACATTATCGAAGAGGCCGCCTCCGTCTTTGAAAACGTCATCATCCTGGACGGGGGCCGCATTCTGGAAAACTGCCCCACCGAGGAGCTGGTCTGCCAGTTTGCCTACGTCTCCGGCCGGGAGGACGTGGTGGAGGAGGCCTGCCGCGGGGTGGAGGTCCTCTCCCGCACCGTCATGGGCCGCCATGTCACCGCCGCCGTGCGGGGAGGCAGCGCCCAGCTGGCCGCCCTGGAGGGCTTCGACGTGGACGTGGCCCCCATGAACCTGCAAAACGTGTTCGTGGCTCTGTGCGGCCACGGGGACAACCAGTAAGGGGGCGACAGTATGGCCAAAGCCTTTCGCTATCTTCTGGTCACCAGCTGGGCCAATCTGGCCGCCATTCCCATCACCGCCCTGGTCATCACAGTGCTGACCGCCCTCTCCGGCGCCCCAATGAAGGACGTGAATTTCTTTTCCACCTATTTTGTGGCCCTGCCCCTGATCTGTCTGCTGTTTCTCTTCATCTACGGGTCCAGCCTGTGCTCCACCAGCCTGCACATTGCCCTCTCCCTGGGCTGCCGCCGGAAGGACTTTTTTGGCGCCCTGTGCGGCATGCTGCTGGTGTACACCGGGGTGGCCTGGGCGGTGCGCAGCTGTGTGCTGGCGGTGCCCGCCCTCTTCTCCTGGTCTCTGGAGGAGTCCATGGACTTTCTGTTCCACTTCCCCGGGGGCAGCGTTTGGCTCTACCCCCTGCTGGGGCTGTGCTGTGTCTCCATGGGCTGCCTGTGCGGCCTGGTCATCACCCGGTCCCGGAAGCTGGGCGCCATTCTCTTTGCCTTTGCCATGATCCTGGTGCTGGCCATCATGGTGGCCGCCGGCATCGTTGGAATCTTTGCCCTCTACGTCCCTGTGTTTTCCACCCTGGCCCGCTGGCTTTGGGTGTTGTGCGTGGCGGTCATTCTGGGCTGCCTGCTGCTGGTGCGCCGGCAGATCTTCCGCTTTGTGGTGAAATGAGGTGAACGCTATGCTGCGAAACGTCATTAAATTGAATCTGGACGACCTGTGGCTGTGCTTTGGCGGCGTGGGAGCGGTGTTTCTGCTGGTCCATATCATCACCGGGATCGTTCTGGCCGTCACCCGGGACCACAGCGCCCCGATGATTGCCGGGGCCATCCTGCCCTGCGCGGCCGCCTTCATTCTCATGTGCTGCGCCGTGTCCCATGTCCATGTCACCTTCCAGCAGGCCCTGCGCTTTGGCCAGACCCGGCGGCGCTCTCTGGGCCTTTACCTGGGGCTCATGGCCTTTGAAGGGGTCTGCACCGCCGCCCTGGCTCTGGTGCTCACCCTGGCCGAGCGGGCCCTGGCCCCCGCCCTGTGGCTGATGCTCACCGGGTACACCCAGCTGGAGTGGGGCAGCTACATCATTCCTGAACCCGGCATTCCCGGGGCTCCCTCCGCCGACCAGTGGGCCAACGCCCTGTTTGTGAAGGACTTTGCCCTGGACTGGTACTGGTGGCCGATTATCCTTCTGGGAGGCCTGGTGCTGGGCCTTCTCATCGGGACCTTCACTCACCGCTTCGGCAAGCGGGCGGCGTGGATCTTGTGGGGCATCTGGATGCTGATCTGCTTTGCTCCCCAGCTGCTGCCCTGGGACGAAATATGGTTTACCCTCCCCTGGCAGTACCTGGCCGTGGCGGGCGGCGTGGCCACTGTGGTATGCCTGGGGTGGTCGATCCGGTATCTGCTGCGCTGCCCCGTGCGCAATTAAGGGGTAAAATCCCCCAAAACCCTTGTAAAAACAAGGAAAACGCATTATAATAAAAGCCTGCCTGTGTCTCAGGCAGGCTTTTATTTGATTTTATCCTGTGACGATTGGAGAGAAACGCTATGGACCGCACCACCATTGCCGCGATTTTCGCGGACCAGGAGGCGCTGGGCGGCCAGACGGTCACCGTCTGCGGCTGGGCCCGCACCATCCGGGACATGAAAACCTTTGGATTCATCGAGCTCAACGACGGCTCCTGCTTTAAGAATTTGCAGGTCGTGATGGACGCCAATGTGCTGGACAATTATAAGGAGATCGCCGGGCAGAATGTGGGCGCCGCTTTGATCGTTACCGGTACCGTGGTGCTCACCCCCCAGGCCAAGCAGCCTCTGGAGGTGAAGGCCGCCACCATCGCCGTGGAGGGCCCCTCCGCCCCCGACTATCCCCTGCAGAAGAAGCGCCACGGCGTGGAGTTCCTGCGCACCATTCAGCACCTGCGTCCCAGAACCAACCTGTTCTCCGCCGCTTTCCGGGTGCGTTCCGTGGCCGCCCACGCCATCCACTGCTTCTTCCAGGACCGTGGCTTTGTCTACGTGAACACCCCCATCATCACCGCCAGCGACTGCGAGGGCGCCGGTGAGATGTTCCAGGTGACCACCCTGGATCTGGAGAACGTGCCCAAGAACGAGGACGGCACCGTGGATTACTCCAAGGACTTCTTCGGCAAGCGGGCCAGCCTCACCGTGTCCGGCCAGCTCAACGCCGAGAACTTCGCCATGGCCTTCGGCAACGTGTACACCTTCGGTCCCACCTTCCGGGCCGAGAACTCCAACACCCAGCGCCACGCCGCTGAGTTCTGGATGGTGGAGCCCGAGATGGCCTTCGCCGACCTGGGCGACTATATGGACACCGCTGAGGCCATGATCAAGTATATCATCAACACCGTGCTGACCAAGTGCCCCGACGAGATCAACTTCTTCAACTCCTTTGTGGACAAGGGCCTGAAGGAGCGCCTGGAGCACGTGGCTTCCTCCGACTTCGCCCGGGTGAGCTACACCGACGCGGTGGAGATCCTGAAAGAGAACAACGACAAGTTCGACTACAAGGTGGAGTGGGGCTGCGACCTGCAGACCGAGCACGAGCGCTATCTCACCGAGCAGGTGTACAAGCGCCCCGTGTTCGTCACCGACTACCCCAAGGAGATCAAGGCCTTCTATATGCGCCAGAACGATGACGGCAAGACCGTGGCCGCGGCCGACTGCCTGGTGCCCGGCATCGGCGAGATCATCGGCGGCAGCCAGCGTGAGGAGCGTATCGACATCCTGGAGGCCCGCATCAAGGAGCTGGGCATGAACCCCGAGGACTACTGGTGGTACTGCGACCTGCGGCGCTACGGCTCCTGCCGTCACGCCGGCTACGGCCTGGGCTTCGAGCGCATGGTGATGTACCTCACCGGCATCTCCAACATCCGCGACGTGGAGCTGCACCCCCGCACCGTGGGCAACGCCGAGTTCTAACCTACTTTTCTTGAAAGAAAAGTAGGCAAAAGAACTTTGTGCGAAACTGCGTTTCGCTTCTGCAAAGTTCAGAGCCCGGCATCTTTCCACAACAAGGTCCGATTGTGTGGATAACATTAAAAAAGAGAGCCATCGAAAGATGGCTCTCTTTTTGCGTTTGGGTTGGAACAGGAGTTTCGCCGCCCCGGCGGCGGGTTCCTTTGCCCACGGCGGCAAAGGAACCAAAACGCCGTTTTTGGTGGGGCACCTTCGGCCCGTATTCTCAACCGGCGGGCAAAATTTGAGTGGCGTTTTCCCCTCCTTCCGGGCCACTGGGCCCTGGCATGGTGGAAGTTTAGGCTTGCCGCTCCCACCGGGTCCGCCTAGCTTGTGCCATGTTGCGTGGCCTGGCGATGAACGACGGGCCGATGAGACATCGGCCCCTACCCCTAGACCCACGGACAACTTTCCGTAGGGGCGGATGTCCTCATCCGCCCGCCCGGATTGGGACCCGCCCCGGAGAAACCGAGCGCTTCTTCTCCTAAACACGCCCCTAAACTTGTCGAGGCGAAACGCAGTTTCGCAGGAAGCTTTTTTGCCTACTTTTTTCTCGAAAAAAGTAGGTCAAGAAAGCGTGCGGGGGGAGATGCGGACTACCATGGCGGTGCGGTCGTCGGTGGCCCCCTGAGGGCTGTGAGTGACCAGTTCCCCGGCCAATTCCTTGGGGCTCTCCCCCTGGAAGGCCGCCAACCGCTCCCGCAGCCAGCGGTCATCCTCGGTGCCCGTGATCCCGTCGCTGACCATAAGCACATAGTCCCCCGGGGACAAATGCACCGGAATGCGGTCGGGTGTGGAAAACTCCCCGGCAGGCAGCCCCGCGGGCAGGGAACTGCCCCCCACCCGGCGCACCGTATCGCCCTTTCGGATGTAGGTGGGGGCCGCCCCCAGCTTGTACACCGCCCCCTCCCCGGTGAACAGGTCGATTTGCAGCAGGTCCACCGTGGTGAACCCCCCGGCCTCCTCCCCCCGCAGGGCCAGGGCCGAGCTGAGGGTGACCAGGGCGTGCTCGGTCTCCACCCCGGCCTGGAGAAATTGCTCCAGCAGGCGCAGGGCCAGGGTGCTCTCCCGGTTGGCCTGGGGCCCGCTGCCCATGCCGTCGCACAGCAGGACGTACAGCGTGCCGTCCTCCCGCTTGAAATAGGTCCCCGCGTCGCCGCTCACCGTCTCCCCGTCCTTCTTCCGGGCAGCCACCCCGGCCACCGCCATGAGGGGTTCCTGCTGCACCAGCGCGAGGTAGTCCTCCCCCTGCTCCTCCACCCGCATGGGGGCCCCCAGAGACTGGGACAGTGCCAGGAGATCGTCGGGCCGGGCCAGGCTCTCCGCCCCCAGGCCCCGGATCTCCGCCCGGAGCAGCCCCCGGTTGTCCCGGAACACCATCCCCTGCAACTGTCCATCCAACAAAGACAGCTTTTGGCTCAGCCGCCGCTCCCCCGCCGGGTCTGGGATCAGCTCCTGGCTCAGTTCAGCCGCCGCCGACTCCAGCAGGTTCGACAGCTGGGCATACTGGCGGCACACCGCCCAGCGGCTGTCCTGGATGCGGCTGTTGTACTGCCTGCGGTAGAGCAGTCCGGTGATTTCCTGGTTTACCGCCTGCAAAAACTGGGAAAACCGCACGCACCGGCTGGCAAAATAGGGAGGGAAATCCCCCGGCTCCCCTTTGCCCCGCTCCATCATGGCCGCTGTGGCGTCGTTGAGGGCGTTGAAGGTGGCGGCGTAGTCCCGCTCCCAGCACTGCTGGCGCAGGGCGCAGCCCCGGCACACCCGGCTGGCCGCCCGGTCAAAGATCACGGCCACGTCGTTGTCGTTCCTGGGCGGACGGAAGGAGACCCGCATGGTCTCGTAGAGCTGGCGGAAGGCCTTGGCGCTCTGGCTAAGCTTCTGCTCCGCCCGGCGGCGCTGGCTCAGGCCCAGATCGGGGATGGGCTGGGGGATGAGCCAGCTGCCCAATCGCTCCACCAGATGGAGGGGCAGCAGCAGGAAGGCCAGGGCTCCCAGCCCGCCCTCGTAAAGTCCCCACAGGGTGATGCCCCGGCCCCAGGTCCACAGCACCGCCGCCCCATTGGCTGCCACAAAGGTGAGGGCGGCCCACAACCGCCCTTTCCCCCGAAGAAAACCGGCGGCCACCCCGGCCAGGCCCAGAGCCATGGCATACACCGGCGGCCCCTGGGCTGCCAGGTCCATGGCAAGGCCCAGGCAGACCCCCATGGCGGCTCCGGCCCCCGGTCCCCCCTGCCAGGCCACGGCCAGCACCACCGAGGCCCCCGCCCCCCGGCCCAGGGATAACTCCCGGTACAGCTTCACCTGGGCCAGGGACATGACCAGGGTGGCGCACAGCACCGCCAGGCACCCCCGGCTGCGCCAGCTGAGGGGAGTCTCGCCGCTCTCCCCCATGGGCCGCAGCAGCTGGCGGTAGCAGCGGCAGGCGGAGACGGTGAGGGCGATTTCGGCCAGGAAATAGATGACGTCCTGGGGAAGCCACCCTCCCTGGGACAGATAGAGGAAACCCGCGCAGGCGTTCACTCCTCCGGCCACCAGGGGCATGGCCCAGGGCCTGTCCAGCAGCTTGACGTCGTAAAAGGCAAAGCCCACGGCAAAGGTGAGGATGGCCGCCGAGCTATAGCGTAAGCCCAGGGAAAAACCCAGCTGGGTCATGTACCCCAAAAACGCCCCCGCCAGGGCGGCCGCTCCCCACAGCCCTGACCCGGAAGCACCCACCAGGGCCACGCCGAAGGGGGCATAGCCCCCAAAGATCTCTGCGCCCGCCAGCACCGCCCCCAGGAAAAAGTGGACCAGGGTGTCCGCCCACCGCAGCAAAAAGGACGCCTTGAAGCGCACCGTCTCCCCCCGGGCCGACCGCCAGCGCAGCCCCCGTCTCTTCTCCTTCATCTCCTTGGCCGCCATGCGCCCTTCCTCCTTCCGTAAACGCCGGGGACATGTCCCGCGGATGTGCAAGTGCCATTATATTCCAGTTATTGGAAAAATAGCGTCGGAACGGGGAGGGGTTTTCCCGGGCTGGCCACAGGGGGCAAGAAGGAAATTCTACTTGTAATTCCGGGGCAAATAGACTACAATATAAGCTGTATCAATGTAATAAGTCCTATCCTCAGCGAAAGGAAGGTATCGACCTATGAAACTGCAAAACGATCTGGGCGAGATCCGCATCAGCAGCGATGTGTTTACCGCCATTACCGGCAGCGCCGCCACCAACTGCTACGGCGTAAAGGGCATGGCGGTGCGCTCCAAGACCGACGGCCTGGTCCACCTGCTCAAGCGGGAGTCCATGGCCAAGGGCGTGAAGGTCTATTATAATGAGGACGGCACCGTGTCCATCGAGCTGCACATCATCGTGGAAAACGGCGTCAACCTTATGGCCGTGTGCCGCTCTATTATGAGCGAAGTGCGCTATGTGGTCAGCAAGACCACCGGCGTGGAAGTGAAATCCGTGGACGTCTGCGTGGACTCCATGCGGTTTTGACAGCTTGAAGAAAGGAAATAGCCCATTATGAGACAAACCATTGACGCGGCGGCCTTTCAAAAGATGGTCATCCACGCCGCCGCTTCCCTCAACGCGCAGAAGCAGCCCATCAACGACCTGAACGTATTCCCCGTCCCCGACGGCGACACCGGCACCAACATGAGCCTGACCATCGGCGCCGCCGCCGCGGAGATGAAGAAGCAGGCCTACCCCTCCGTGGGTCTGGCCGCCAAGGCCGCCGCCTCCGCCCTGCTGCGGGGCGCTCGCGGCAACTCCGGCGTCATCCTGTCCCTGCTGTTCCGCGGCCTGGCCAAGGCCATCAAGGACCGGGAGACCATCGACGGCCGGGATTTGGCCATCGCCCTGGACTTCGGCGTGGCCGCCGCCTACAAGGCGGTGATGAAGCCCGCCGAGGGCACCATCCTCACCGTCTCCCGCATGGCCGCCGCCCGCGCTGCCGGCGCCGCCCGGGAGGACAACTGCCTGGAGAGCGTGCTGGCCGCCGCCATTGAGGAGGGCCAGGTGGCTCTGGACAACACCATCAACCAGAACCCCGTGCTGAAGAAGGCGGGTGTGGTGGACGCCGGCGGCAAGGGCTTCCTTGTCATCCTCCAGGGCATGCTGGACGAGCTGCAGGGCGTGCCCATGCCTGAGACCGACCAGGACGAGGCCGCTCCCGCGGAGAAGGCCGACTTTGTGGCCATGGCCGCCGAGGAGATCACCTTCGCCTTTGACACCGTGTTCATCGTGCGCAAGCACCAGGAGGAAGTGGACCTGGAGCCCTTCCGCGCCTACCTCAACAGCATCGGCGACAGCCTGGTCATCGGCGAGGACGACGAGTCCTTTAAGGTCCATGTCCATACCAACATCCCCGGCGAGGCCCTCACCGAGTCCCAGAAGTACGGCACTCTGGAGCTGGCCAAGATCGAGAACATGCGCACCCAGGCCGACGACCTGGCCGCGGGCAAGCACGTGCAGAGCACCGACGATCTGGAGGCCATCGAGGCCGAACTGGAGAAGGGCTGCGCCCCTCAGGAGCCTGTGAAGGCCGCCCCTGAAAAGAAGTACGGCTATGTGGCCGTGTGCGCCGGCGCGGGCCTGGAGGCCGTGTTCCGGGATCTGGGCGTGGACGGCGTCATCTCCGGCGGTCAGACCATGAACCCCTCCACCGAGGACATCCTCAAGGAGATCGACAAGACTCCCGCCGAGATCGTCTTTGTCCTGCCCAACAACAAGAACATCATCATGGCCGCCCAGCAGTGCCAGCGGCTGTGTGAGGACAAGAAGGTGGTGGTCCTGCCCACCAAGACCGTGCCCCAGGGCATCTCTGCCATGATGGCTGTGGACCCCGAGATGGAGGAGGAGGACATGATCTCCGCCATGACCGAGGCCTTCAGCCGGGTGCGCACCGCTGAGATCACCTACGCCGCCCGGGATTCCGACTTCGGCGGCTTCGCCATCCAGCAGGGTGACTATCTGGCTCTGCTGGAGCACCAGCTCTTCGGCACCGACCAGGATCTGGACGCCCTGGTGTCCAGCCTGGCTGCCAGCGAGACCATGCAGGAGGCCGAGTTCATCTCCGTGTTCTACGGCGAGGACGTCACCGAGGACCAGGCCCAGAAGACCGTGGACCTCATCACCGCCGCCTGCCCCAATGCCGAGGTGAACCTGCTTCCCGGCGGGCAGCCCGTGTACTACTATATGATTTCCGCGGAGTAACCTCCGCAAGCAAAAGAGCCGTCCTCCGGGACGGCTCTTTTTTGAAACATACAACAGAAAAACAAAAGGCCCCGGACTCAGGTTTATCCTAAGTCCGGGGTCCATATTTTGCGCGGAAGGGGAAATTAGAAGTACTGCTTGATGCCCTCGGGAGCCAGGTCGGGCTCGTCGCTGATGGTGATGGTGAACTTGATGTTGTGCTTCTCACCGAAGTTGTTCAGCCAGGCCAGGAATTCCTCGGTCTGGGTGTAGCTCTCGGTGGGCACGATCTTGGTCAGGCTGTCGATAAACACATGGGTGATATCGTAGTTGCCGGCGTACAGACCGCTGACAAAGCCCTTCAGGGCGGTGTAATCGGCAATATCATACTGGCTGGCTTCCACCAGGCGGATCTGGTAGTGGATGTCGAAGGTCAGCTTGTTGCCCTTCTCGATGCACACCACGTTGCCGTGCTCGCTCTGGACGGCCTCGTTGATCATGTCGATCATCTGCTTGGTCTTGCCGGTGCCCTTCTTACCCATGATGACTCGAATCATGTGAATCACTCCTTACTGGAAGTTACGTGGGAAGCAGGTCCCTTACGTTACTATAACTTTAACATAACCAGAGCCGCTTTTCAACCGCTAACTTATGAATTTTTTGTGGAGGATGCTGGCAGGACCGGGGCGGCAGCGCCCCGGCTTTTGTCTTGGTTGCCGGAACCGGGGCAAAAGGGCGCCGGGAGACCAATTTCCAGTCTCCCCAGCTTGTCCCGCTGTCTTACAGCCGGGCCTCCAGAGCCTTCTTCTGCTCCTCATAGCCGGGCTTGCCAAGCAGAGCATACATGTTGACCTTGTAGGCCTCCACGCCGGGCTGATTGAAGGGGTTGACCTCCAGCAGGTAGCCGGACAGGCCGCAGACATACTCGAAGAAGTAGATGAGGTAGCCGGCGGTCTTGGCGGACAGGGCGGGCATCTCGATGCGCACGTTGGGCACGCCGCCGTCCACATGGGCCAGGATGACAGCCCGCATAGCCTGCTCGGCCACAAAGGCCAGAGGCTTGCCGGACAGGAAGTTCAGGCCGTCCACGTTCTCGGGATCGTTGGGGATGATGAACTCGCCCTTGGGGGCAAACTGCACCACGGTCTCAAACATGAGACGCTCGCCCTCCTGGATATACTGACCCATGGAGTGCAGGTCGGCGGTAAACTCCACGCTGGCGGGGAACAGGCCCTTGCCCTCCTTGCCCTCGCTCTCGCCGTACAGCTGCTTCCACCACTCGGCGAAGAAACGGAAGTTGGGCTCGTAGCAGGCCAGCAGCTCCACCTTCTTGCCGCCCTGGTACAGGGCGTGGCGGGCGGCGGCATACTGCCAGGCGGGGTTGTTCAGGCCGGGAGCGGACAGCTCCTCCATGGCCTGGGCGGCGCCGCCCATGAGCTCGGCAATGTCGATACCGGCCACGGCGATGGGCAACAGACCCACAGCGGTGAGCACGGAGAAGCGGCCGCCCACGTCGTCGGGCACCACGAACTCCTCGTAGCCCTCGGTGTCGGCCAGGCCCTTCAGAGCGCCGCGGGCCTTATCGGTGGTGGCGTAGATGCGCTCTTTGGCCTCCTCCTTGCCGTACTTCTCCTCCAGCAGAGCCTTGAAGATACGGAAGGCCACGGCGGGCTCGGTGGTGGTACCGGACTTGGAGATGACGTTGACGGAGAAGTCCCGGTCGCCGATGAGGGCGATGGTCTCCAGCAGGGCGTCGGTGGACAGACCGTTGCCGGCGAACAGGATGTCGGGAGTCTCCTTCTTCTTCAGGTTGTAGTTGGGGGAGGCCAGCAGCTCGATCACGGCGCGGGCGCCCAGATAGGAGCCGCCGATGCCGATGACCACCAGCACCTGGGACTGCTTCTGGATCTTCTTGGCCGCAGCCTGAATGCGGGCAAACTCCTCCTTATCGTAATCCCGGGGCAGGTACACCCAGCCGGTGAAATCTCCGCCGGGGCCATTGTGCTCGGCCAGCATCTTGGCAGCCTTCTCCAGCTTCTCCTGGCGGCTGGTCACGTAGTCCTGGGGAATAAATCCCTCCAGCTTGGACAGATCAAGGGTAAGCATCATCAAAATCCTCCTTGTGAGAGTTATGGAATTGCTGACCACAGTATAACACAGAATCAAACCCTTTTCACACTGAAAAAACAAAGGCGTAAGATTTTTTCTTGGGAAAATTGCCCGAAACTTTTTTTGAAAAACCTATTGACATTTTTCTTATCATAGGCTAAAATAGTCCATGCTGTTCGGACGATTAGCTCAGCTGGTAGAGCATCCGCTTGACGTGCGGGAGGTCACAGGTTCAAGTCCTGTATCGTCCACCAGAAAAACCGCTGTTTTCTCTCGAAAACAGCGGTTTTTTATTTCCCCTGCCCCGTTTCTTCTCACTGGGGCAGGGTCATGTTCTGGTAGCGCCGCTGCATGGTGCCGTCGTCATACCAGGTATCCAGCAGGCGCTCCACCTGATTGCTGGGGCTCTTTCCCTGGCTGCGCTCCTCCATGCGGAGGAAGGCGGCGGCGGAGAGGGCCATATCCACGGCCAGCAGCAGGGCCAGGGCGCTGGCCGCCGCCCGTCCCCCCTTGGGGGAAATCTTGTCCAGCAGCTTCAGCAGGCGGGGCGTCAGCCAGTAGACCCACACCACCCCGGCCAGCCCCCAGAAGGCGGCATACAGCAGGTTGGTGCGGCCGTCCAGGTTCAGGGGCATGTGGGAGTAGTCCCAGAACAGGCGGTGGTATGTAAGCTCCAGCAGCAGGCTGGCCAGGTACTCAAAGCCGCCCCCCAGGATCATGCCTCCCGCAAACACGGTCCCCGGGCCGTACCGCCGCAGGGGGTAGAGGATCAGCAGCATCAGCAGGGCGCCCAGGCCCCACACCACGCTCACCGCACCGTAGAGCAGGCTGCTGCGGCTCATGAGCACCCCGGTGCCCAGCCACACCACCCCCATCTCAAACAGGCACCCCAGAAAGGAACTGCTCAAAAAGAGGAAAAACCATTGGTGCCAGCCCAGGCGGGGCACCGGATAGGGGCCTTCGGCGGCCCCTGCGGAGAAGAGGATCAGGGCGGCAAGGGCCACCAGGATCATGATAGTGGTCATACATTACCTGCTTTCCGGTCCCGGCCCACAGGGCTCAAGACACTTTGGGGATAGTTTCATGGTACCATTGGGGGAAGAAAATCTCGGTTGTCCACACAACCAAGGGGAAAATGGCCAGGAAAAAACCAGGACGTCCAAGGGCGTCCTGGTTTTTTTGACCTGGGGACGAAGTTTGAAGTTCAGGCTCCCGTGCCGGGGTCGGCCTTCCGGGACATGAGGGTGGTGGTCAGATCGCTGATGCCGTCAGCCAGCAGGGCCGCTCCAAAGACCATGATGACCAGCTGGGCCGCGTGGAAGGGGTTGACCACCAGCAGCACTCCCAGCACGATGGGGATGAGGGCGGAGAGGAGCAGGGGGATGAGAATGGGAGCCTTGGACTGGATAGCGGCAAAGACCAGCGGAGTCTTGCCCACCCCGTCCACCAGGAGCAGGGCGCCCAGCACCAGGGGCAGGAAGGAGAGGATGGCCTGGGGCCACAGCAGGGCGAAGATGGCGAAGGCCAGGGGCAGGACTGCCAGGAAGAGGTCGCCCCCCGAGGCCTGTCCGGCCTTGCGTCCCTGGAGGTAGCGCCACAGGTGGCTCACGGCGTATACCGCCGCCCCCGCGGCCAGGGCCCAGACAAAGACGGAGCCGCTGAGGCCGGGGAAGAGAAGCAGGGGAATACCCAGAAGCATGTAGAGCAGCGCGATCCAGACAGAAGCGGTCCGGGACCAGAAAAATTGCAGTGTCATAAGAATTGCCTCCTTAGTGTGAGAAAGATGAAAGTAAGAGATTTCGGGACCCGGACAGCTGTCCGGAAGAGAGGGTCAGATCAGTTCATAGCGGTGGAGCAGCTCTGCGATGGTGGTGCCTTCCACCTTGTCCAGTCCGGCGCGCATGGCCACCCTCAGGGGCAGGGGGAGCTTCATCTCGGTGAGCTTCCGGCCGTCCAGCAGATAGTGGGCCGCGTTGAGCAGGCAGCGGACATCGTAGACCGAGCCGTAGACCTCGGGCACGCCCCGCTCCACATCCAGCAGGGTGTAGACCGCCTCCATGGCGGTGCGGACGGAGTACTCGGTGGTGAAAATGGTGTCCCGCTCCGTCTGGGCAAACTGGCCCAGGAAGGCAAAGTTGACGCAGCCCTGGGGCACCACATTGGGCCGGTCCCCGGCAGCGCGGGGCATGAAGAAGGCGGTGACATAGGGCATCATGCAGGGCACGGTGCTGGCGCTCTCCCGGGCCAGCTCCTCAATGAGGTTTTCGGGCACCCCCAGGTGGTAGAGCCACTCCATGCAGATCTCCGCTCCGGTGCACTCCTGCATGGGCTTGCCCACATAGTCCCCCGGCTCGTCGGGGTAGAGCCCGTAGATCCAGCCCACCAGCTGTCCCTGGGGCTGGGCCTTGAAGTGGGGCTGGCGGTTGAAGGTCCAGCTCATGAGCCAGGCGGAGTCCTTCACGGTGACGATGCCGCCGGTGACCACCTTGCCGGAATAGGGGTCCCGCTGGCAGATCTCCTGGACGTAGGGGGCGATCTTGTCATCCAGCAGGGTGACGGTGGCCGACTCCCACTTGGTGGCCTGGATATCGGAGCAGAACTTTTCCGGGCGGCCGAAGAGGGGATTCTGCACCGCGATGTTTTTCCACAATCCCCAGCTGGAGCCCTCGCCGTCCTCCACCGTCAGCTTGGGGGCGTGGTGGTTGTCCCCCAGGGCGGCACTCTCGGTGCAGGAGCCGTTGGTGACAAAGACCAGGTCGTGCTCGGTCAGCTCCATGACCTCCTCCTTCCCATCCCGCAGCAGGATCATCTGGTGGGCCACCTTTTTGTCGGGCAGGAAGTGGAAGAGTACGTTGGTCACCTTGACCCCGTAGTGGAACTGCACCCCGTTCTCCTTCAGGTAGGCCACCAGAGGGAGGATGAGGGACTCGTACTGGTTGTACTTGGTGAACTTCAGGGCGGACAGGTCGGGCAGGCCGCCGATGTGGTGGAGGAAGCGCTGCAGATACAGCTTCATCTCCAGGGCGGAGTGCCACTTCTCAAAGGCGAACATGGTCTGCCAGTAGAGCCAGAAGTTGGACTTGTAAAACTCCTCGTCCAACACGTCGTCGATGGTCTTGTCGTACAGGTCCTCGTCGGGGGTGAAGAAGAGGCGCATCAGCTCCAGGGCGGCCTCGTCGCTGAGGTCAAACCGGTTTCCCGTGTTGGCGCTGTCCCCCTGCTTCAGGGTGGCCCGGTTCTTGGAGAAGTTGGGGTCGTCCTTGTTCAGCCAGTAGAACTCGTCCAGCACGCTGGCGTTTTCCACCTCCAGAGAGGGGATGGACCGGTACAGGTCCCAGAGGCACTCGTAGTGGTTTTCCATCTCCCGGCCGCCCCGGATGACAAAGCCCAGCTCGGGGATGTTCAGGCCGTCGCAGGCGCCCCCCGGCAGGGCGGTCTCCTCCAGAATGTGGATGTGGTCGCCGGGCATCTGGCCGTCCCGGATGAGGAAGGCGGCGGCGGAGAGACTGGCAAGGCCGGAGCCGATGAGCCACGCGGACTTGGCGTCCACGTCCTTGGGCTTGCGGGGGCGGGCGAAAGCTTCATAATTTCCATTGGTATAGTACATAAGCGTACCTCCTGTTTGATGTTCCAGCGCATTGGGCTGGTAGGTTTGTCCCTATGAACCTATGATAGTCCACGGGGCGGGAATTGTAGGTTGTCCAGACAACGGAATGGATTTTCTTTTACATCAGGCCTTCCCACACCTCCTGTCCGTCCACCCGCTGGTAGCGGTGGGGGTTGGCCCCTTCGCAGATCTCCCCATAGGCCCAGTGGGTGGCGGGCACATCGGGGAACTGCCGCACGGCGTGGGTCTCCACAAAGTCCAGGTCGCAGCTGCGGTCCAGCATCCGGTTCAGGATGACCGCCGTCTCGCTGCGAGTTACCAGCTTCTGGGGCTCAAAGAGGCCGTCAGGGCAGCCGCAGATCCAGCCGTACTCCGCCGCGGCCATGACCGGGCGGTAGAACCAGTCCTCCGTTCCCACGTCGGGGAAGGTGCAGGCAGTATTCGAGACGGGCCGGGCAAAGCCCATGGCCATGGTCACAAATTCCGCCCGGGTGATGGGCTGGTCTGGGAGGAACTTTCCCTCCCCGACCCCGGCCACCTTGCCCAGAGAGGCCAGGGTGTTCACCGCTTCGGCGTACCAGGCGTCGTCGGGCACATCGGTAAAGCCCGCCGTGATGGGCACGTTGGGGTCTTTCAGCAGGGCGTAGAAGATCTGGGCGGCCTGGGCCCGGGTCAGGGGATCTTCGGGGCCGAAGCGGCCGTCGGGATAGCCGAAGAAATAGGCGTCATGGTTCTGGGTGTCCAGGTAGTCCCCCACGCCGGTCTCCTCGGGGGACAGGGGGCTGTCCAGGGGGACAAACTGGGCGGAGATGGTATGGTTTTCCGACACAGGGGCAAAGCGGTAGGTGGTCTCCGCCCCCACGGGCTTGCCGTCCACCAGAACGGTCTGGAGCCGGTAGCCCGGCTGGGGCGTCATGGCAAAGCTGGGGGTCTCGCCCCGGCCCACCGGCACCCGCCCGCTGGGGGTGATGGTCCCGCCCGGCGTGGCCTGAGCAGAGATCCAGAAGGATGCCGCGGTTCCGCCGCCGCTGCCGCCGGAGTCCTCAGAGAAGGTACGCACTACGGTGCCGGTGTAGTTGCCCTGAAAGCGGATGGTGACCTGCACCTGTGTCCCCTGCTCCTCCAGCTCTGTCTCGTAGTCCACGCCCTTCTGCAGCACCCAGTCCCCGTGGCGGATGACCAGGTTTTCCGCCTCGGCGCGGCTGGTGATCTGGGGGATGGGCAGCTGGGTCCCGTCATAGGGGGCCACGTTCACCACCACAGGGATGTGCTCCACCACCTGATAGTCGATGAGGTCCAGGGGCATGTAGAAGGCCAGATGGGTCTGAACGCCGGCATTTCCCACCCGCAGGCTGCCGTTTTCCCAGAAAAACCGGGATTCCAGGGCGATCTCTCCCAAATAGTCCCCATAGGTGGCAAATTTCACCTCGGGGGTGGGAAACTGGGGAACGGCGGGGAGAATGCGGAAGGACTCCATGGCTTCCAGGCCGGAATACTGGTCCGTCCCCTCCACGTCAGCCCGGACGTACCAGGTGCCCGCCATGGTGGGCACTTCACTGCGGAAGGGCCCCTGGGGGGAGTAGCTGTAGGAAAATTCCACCGTTCCAAAGGCGGGCTGGGCCTGGGGGCTGGCGGGGGGCTCGCCGTAGGTCCAGTCCTGGATACTCAAAGGCACCTGCCAGCCGTTCTCCCCCGACACCTCCAGGGTGGCGTCTAAAACGGCGGCCCCGTCGGTATAGCGGTAGGTGACGGTCTGGTTGGGGACGTCCAGCCGGAGGCGGTCCCCCTCCAAGGTCGCGCCGCTCAGCTGGCTCACTTGTCCCGGGTCCATCCAGGGCGCCAGGTCGGTGAGGGGGATGGAATTTTCCCCCTGGGGCAGCTGAATGGAGGCGGGGCGCTGCCCGGTGAGGTCGCAGAAGGAGACGGTGTCCTGAGGCAGGCGAACGGCCAGCAGCCGGTTGTTTCCGGCATAAACCGTCTCCAGCTTTTCGTTGCCGCTGAGGTCCAGGGAGGTAAGGTGGTTGTCGGTGCAGTTGAGGTAGGTGAGCTGGGTCTGGTGGGACAGGTCCAGGGTTTCGATCCAGGTGTGGTTCCACAGCAGCGTGTCCAGCTTTTCGTTGTGGGACAGGTCCGCCTGGGTGAGATTGCCCCCCAGGACATGGAGTGTGTGCAGATTGGGGTTGCCGCTGAGGTCCAGCTCCTCCAGGGGGCTTCCGCCCCAGGCCAGGTAGGTGAGGTTGGGCAAACCGTGCAGGTCCAGGTGGCTGAGGCTGCTGTCAAAGCAGTAGAGCTGCTCCAGGGCGGGCGCCCCGCTGAGGATGAGCTGGCTGAGCCTGGAATTTTCGTTGCAGGTGAGGGTGGTCAGCGCGGGAAAATCGGTCAGCTCCAGGCTGACCAGATCGTTTTCGCTGCAATTGAGGTACTCCAGGGCGGGGAAATACTCCAAACCGCTTAAATCCTGGATGCCCAGCTTGCGCAGGTCCATTCTGGTGACGGCCTCCCGCTCAGTTTGGGAGAGAAACCCGTCCCCGTCGGTGTCCTGTTTCCGGACCCAGCCCAAAAAAGCCGGGTCCGGGAAGGCGCTGCTGTCCAGGGGAACGCCGGGGGCCTGGGCCTTTCCCGTGAGCACCATTCCCGCCGCCATACACAGCGTCAAAACAAGAGAGAGCCCGTTTTTCCATTTTTTCATATCATTTCCTCCTTGCCGTGATCGTATACCGGCGGCCCTGTCGGGTCCGCTGCCCTGATTATGGGCCAGGAAATGGGAAAAATCGGTTGTCTAGACAACGGACTTAAACTGGCCGTCCAGGCGCGGCCCCAATTGACAACGCCCCGGATTTTGGCTATGGTTATCTTGTAAACACTGCGCTGGAAAGGAGCGGAAAGGGATATGATGGACCAGGAGAGCATGCTTGCCGTGCTAAAAAAGGGGCTGCTGTTTCGCAATATGGAGGACAGCGAGATCCTGGAGGCCCTGGGGACCATGACCTCCCACCGAAAGGTCTACCCCAAGCGGGCCATGGTCATGCAGGACGGGGACCGGATGGACCAGGTGGGGGTGATCCTGTCGGGCAATCTTCACCTCTTTCATATTGATGAGGACGGCAACAGCAACCTTATGGAGCACCTGGGGCCCGGAGAGTCCATCGGCCTGCTCAACGCCATTGGGGAGTACCGCCTGCACATCTCCGCCGAGACCACCCAGGAGACGGAAATTTTGTTTCTCAACGTCAGCCAGCTGCTGCGCAAGCACGTGCTCACTGCCCCGGTGCAGATCCGGGTGCTGCAAAACCTCACCCTGGCGGTGGCCCAGCAGGCCCACCGGCTCACCCGAAAGCTGGAGGACAGCATCCGCCGCTCCATGCGGGAGCGTTTGCAGGACTATCTGTCCGGCCAGTTCCACCAGGCCCGCAGCAGGACCTTCGCCATCCCCCTCAACCGCCAGGACCTGGCCGACTTCCTCTTTGTGGACCGCAGCGCCATGTCCAACGAGCTGTGCAAAATGCGGGACGAGGGCCTTTTAAAATTTAATAAGAGTAAATTCGAGTTCCTCATCGAGATGCCCATTACCGAGGAGGAGCCCGACCCCAACCAGTGAAAATCTTCCTATAAATAAAAAAAGCGCTCCGGAGACCCTCTCCGGAGCGCTTTTTTTGCCCTCGTTGTCTGGACAACCGTTTTGGGCGGCATTCTTTGTTATGCTGAGAACAGTCCCAGGCTGCAGATGCCGCCAGGGGACACACCACAACATAGGAGGACTATTATATGAAGCGGGAAAACGACCAGCTCTATACCATATCGGACGCAGACTTTGAGATCCTGGACGGGGAGTACGAGGTCCTGGACGGGACCAAGGTCACCACGAAAAAAACACAGACGGGGCTGCTGCTGCCTGCCCTCATCCTGGCCGCCCTGGGCCTCACGGCCCTCATCTTCCCCGGCGTATTCGGCACCGGGCTCGCCTTTTTGATCACCGCGGGACTCTTTCTCTTCGGCCTGTCCCAGACCGTGATGTTCACCCAGACGCCCCGGGAGGAGCGCAGCGGCTGGATGCTGGCCAACGGCATTTTGCTGCTCCTGTTTTCCGGCGTGACCATCCTCTCCGCCTTTTGGAGCCCCATCGGGGTGCTGCAGATGATCTCTGCCGTCTCCTTCCTGCTGGGACTGCTCACCGCAACCACGGGCCTGACCCAGCTTGGGACGGGACTTACCGCCAAGCGGGGCGCGCCGGGACGGGGCTGGGTGCTCTTCGGGGGCGGACTGAACCTGCTCATCAGCGTGTTTTTGTGCCTCAATCCCATTGTAAGCTGGTTTGCCCTGACTACCGTATGGGGTATGTACCTGATGGCATCGGCCATGGCCCTGCTGCTTATGGTGTGGTCTCCGGCGCGCAACCAGGCGGGCTGACCGCCGAACGGAGGATATGATGAAAAAACTTGGATATATTCTGTTTCCCTTATGTACCCTGGGGGTGGGGGCTCTGGCGGGCTATCTGTCGGAGCCCGGCCTAACCCAGGTCTACCCCCTCCTGGAAAAGTCCCCCCTCACCCCGCCGGGGTACGTATTCCCCCTGGTGTGGGCGGTTCTGTACCTCCTCATGGGCCTGGGCCTTGCCCGGGTGGTGCAGCGGGGCGGCCCCGGCTCAGGGCTGGCCGCCTTCTTCTGGGTGCTGCAGCTGGCCCTGAACTTCTCCTGGAGCCTGCTGTTTTTCGGCGACGGGGACTACTTCACGGCCCTGCTCTGCCTGGGGCTTCTGTGGGTCTTTATCTTGATGATGATTCTGGCCTTCCACTCCGTCAGCCGCCTGGCCGCCTGGATGCAGGTGCCCTATTTCCTCTGGGTCAGCTTTGCGGGGTATCTGAACCTGGTGATCTGGCAGCTGAACCCCTGACCGCCCCGGTAATTTTCACAAAATCATCCTTCCCGTTGGGGGCACAACCGTTTTTGGTCCCCGGATGTGGTAGTATATGATTATGACCACAGCGCAAGAAAGGTGGGTTTTCTATGAATCCCAACAGAAACACTTATAAAAGCCGGCAGGAAAAGGCCGACCTCTTCAATCTCAAGCTGACCGGCGCCATGATGGCCGCCCTGAAAGCTATCCACAGCGCCGCCTCCCCCGACTCCATGGACCCCGATGACCTGGCCCGCCAGCGAAAGGGCCAGGAGGTGCTGGGGCGGCTCATGTCTCCCCCCATCGGCTTCAGCTGGGAGCCCTTCACCCTGGACGAGATGCCCATGGCCTGGATTCGCCCCGAGCGGGCCCATGACCGAAACAAGGTGATCCTCTACTGCCACGGCGGGGGCTACACCAGCGGAAACCTGGGCTACGCCCGGGTGCTGGGGGCCAAGATGGCCAGCGCAACGGGCTGCGAGGTGCTGGCATTCCAGTACCGTCTGGCCCCGGAGTTCCCCTACCCCGCCGCCCTGGAGGACGCCCGGAAGGTGTGGGAGTATCTCATGCACCAGGGCTGGGGCGCCCGGGATGTCATTGTGGCCGGAGACTCGGCCGGGGGCAATCTGGCCCTGGAGCTCACCCTCTCCTTAAAGGAGGAGGGGCGGTTCCTCCCCGGCCGGCTCATCCTCTTCTCCCCCTGGACGGACATGACCGCCTCCGGCGACTCCTACACCCAGCGGGAGGAGCTGGACCCCATGCTCACCAACGGCTACATCCAGTCGGTGCGCAGCGCCTACGCTCCCGAGGCCGACTACAGCCAGCCCCACTTCTCCCCTCTCTTTGCCGACCTGACCGGCTTCCCCCCCACCCTCATCCAGGTGGGCGAGCGAGAGATCCTGTACTCCGACTCGGAGGGTCTGCGAAACGCCATGGCAGCGGCAGGCGTCCCCTGTGTCCTGCAGTCCTGGCCGGATATGTGGCACGTCTTTCAGATGTTCCCCGTGAAAAGCGCGGGGGAGGCCATGACGGCCATGGCAGCCTTTTTACGGCAGCTGGCATAAAAAACAGCGCCTGCCTTTCGGCAGGCGCTGTGAGACTGTCGAAAAAGGCCAGCGGCCTTTTCCGACAAAAGGCTGCATGACGAATGGGGTTCGATTTCTTACGAAATTGTCACCCCATCCGTCATGAGAAGTGTCATTTCCCAGGCACATGTCCTTGGAAATGACAAGATTTCATTTTATTCCGTCGTCTGCGGACGACGGAACTCTGCGAGGCTTCCTTCCGGGGAAGTTCCTCGGCAAACTGAAAGCGCCTGCCCTAAGGGCAGGCGCTTTCAGTTTGTTCATCAGAAGTGGAAGCGGCGGCGCACCTGGCGGCGCAGATTGGGCCGGGTGCGGATGACCAGCAGGGGCAGCATCAGGGTGACGCCCACCGCCGCGGCAATGAGGGACCACATGGGGCGGTACGCCCCCAGAAAGCGGTCGATGACAAACTCCAGCCACAGCAGGAAGAGGACCAGGCCGCCCAAAATCAGCAGGGCCCGGCTGAGGATGGAGCGCTTTTGGGCCGCCAGCCAGATGGCCAGCAAAATCACGGAGAACCCCGCCCACACCGGCATGGCCAGGGTGGTGAACCACGCCATTCCATGGGAGACGGCGGCGATGAGCACCAGCAGTCCGCCCACAGCCAGCAGGTCCAGCAGCAGGAACACCGCCGAAGGGACCTTCCGCAGCAGCAGGGGGGGCACCAGCCACACCCACAGCACGGCGCAGGCCCCGGCCACAAACAGAGCCCAGGGCACGCCCTTCCAAAGAAACAGGTTTAATAGTCCGCAGCACACCCCGGCGCAGACCACCATGGCGGTGAGGAGGATGGCCAGCTCCCGCTGGTCCACGGGCTCCACCTCCTGGCGCTCCAGGGGGAAATTGGGGATGGCCTGGGCATCGGGGGGACAGACGGGATTGATCACCGGCGTCTGGCACAGAGGACAGGCCACGGCATCCCGGTCCAGCTCTACTCCGCAGTTGACGCAGTATGACACGGCAAACACTCCTTTCGGTTGGAGGTAACTTTCACATGCAGCCCTTCCCGGACCAGGGTGCGGAAAAATTCCCGCTCCACGTCGCTCTCCCGCACTGTGCTCGCAAAGGTGATCTCCATAATATCTCCAAAGCTGATGGCGGCGCAGTTGACCCGGGGGGTGTAGGACTGCCCCAGCACCACCTCCAGGTGGTGAATCCAGGGCTTCATCTCCTCGGGCACCTGAAAGATGCCGGGGTTGGTGAAGGTGGTGGAGTAGGGGCGGCTGCCCGCAATGCGGTAGCCCAGGTCCATGGCAAAGTTCTTCAGGGGCGCGGGGGCCAGCTGAAGGGGCAGGATGTGCTGGAGGGACACGTTTTTGGTGATGACCGCCTGCATCTCCTGCCGGGTGATGTGCAGGCGCATGTGGTGGTGGACCTGGGAGATGATCTCATCCAGGGTGTAGTCCCCCAGCTCGGGGTTGATGCTGGGCCGCACGGTAAGAATAAAGTTGCGCAGGGTGGAAGAGGGGAAATAGGGCCGCAGATTGATGGGCACCGCCAGGGAGACGGGCAGCTCCCGCCGCCGTCCCTCCCGCCGCTGGCGGATGAGGATGGATTGCAGCAGGATAGCGGCCAGGTACTCGGTAATGGAGGCCCCATGCTGCTTGGCCGCGGCGTGCAGGGCCTTCACCGACACAAAGCCCATGGTCACGTTCAGGGTGTAGAAGGGCTCGGGGGTGCCGGTACAGGCGTAGGCCTTGGGCTCCCGCATGCTGAGGTGGACCCGGGAGTGGGCGTAGCGGGCGTAGGCGTCCTCCCACTCCTCCTTTTGGGGCGGCTGGGTGATGTCCAGGACCCCCTGGGTGTTGGGGATGTCGTGGCCCATCTCCCGCAAATAGACCGCCAGCAGCGTCTTGAAGAGCACCAGTGCTCCGCCGCCGTCGGCCAGGGCGTGGAACACCTCCATGGAGATGCGCTTTTCATAGTAGAAAAAGCGGATGAGCTTATCCTTGTTCTGAAAGCGCACCGGCTGACAGGGATTTCGGATGTCCCGCTGCAGGGCGGGGCCGGGCCCGTCGTCCCGTTCGAAGTAATACCAGAAAAAGCCCCGGCGGATCTTTACCTGAAAGCCCGGAAAGCGGGGCATGGTCTTGTCAATGGCCCGCTGAAGGCGCTGCGGGTCCACGGGTTCGGTCATCACGGCGGAAAACCGGTACAGGGCGGAATAGTTTCCCCGCTGGATAGCGGAATACATCATGGCCGCGTTGTCCAAGTGGTACCACGGCTGAGAAGCTACGGCCTCCATGCTGTCTCCCTCCTGCTTCAAGAGTCCCTATACAAGGTAATGTCATTATAGCACAATCTTCCTGGGTTTCCAATCTTCTCCGCCGCCGCTCAGCCCTTCTCCCAGCTGGCCTCCCAGAAGCAGTCCATGAGGGCCTGGGCCGAGGCGGTCAAAAACTTCTGCTTGTGCCAGACGATGTGGTTTTCCCGCCGGAAGGACTCGTCGTCCAGTTCCTTGGTGGCCACCAGCCCCTCCCGGATGGCCTGGGCCACCAGCCGCTCAGGCAGGAAGGAGATCCCCAGCCCCAGGTGCACCGCCCGCAGGATGGCCTGGGTGCTCACGCTCTCCATCACGGGCGCCAGGGGCAGCTCGTGCAGGGCAAAAACTCGCTCCAAAAAGGCCCGGCCCACGCTGCCCTTGTCCCGCAGCAAAAAGGGGTCCCTGGCCAGGTCTTTCAGGCAGAGGTGCTCCTGCCGGGCCCTGGGGTCGTCGGGGGGCAGAATGAGCACCAGGCGGTCGGGGGCGATGGCCCGCTTGGCCAGCTCCTCCCGGTCTACGCTGCCCTCCACCACCGCAAAGTCCAGCTCGTTGTCCAGCAGGGCCTTTTGCAGGGCCGCCCCGTTGGACACCACCGAGCGCACCTGCAGCCCCGGGTGGCTCTGCTGAAAGCGCACCAGCACCCGGGGCAACAGGTCGGTGCCCAGGGCGATGGTGGTCCCCACCCGCAGCACCCCCAGCTGGTCCCAGTCCCGCAGGCCCTTCTCCATCTGGTCGAAGGAGTCCACAATGTGCACGGCGTAGGTGTAAAACATGCGGCCCGTCTCGGTGATGTAGAGCTTGCGGTTGATGCGCTCAAAGAGCCGGATGCCGTAGTAGCCCTCGATCTCCTGGATGGCCCGGGTGACGGCGGGCTGGGTCATGCGCAGCTGCTGGGCGGCCTTGGTGATGTGCTGGGTCTGGTAGACGGCCAGAAAAATTTTCATGTGGCGAAGGGTCACGGCGCTCTCCCTCTTTCATGCTGTTTTTGTTATCACATTCATAAGAAGATAGCATTTTACTCATTGTTCTTCCCCCGATATAATAGAGGAGAAAGGAGCGGGATGCTATGGCCCGGAAAATGAAACGGGGGACCTTGTGGAAGCTGTTTTTCAGTATGCTGTATATCAGCGCCTTCACCTTTGGGGGAGGCTTTGTCATCATTACCTTTATGAAGCGGAAATTCGTGGATGAGCTGGGGTGGATCGACGAGCAGGAGATGCTGGACCTCACCGCCCTGGCCCAGTCCTCCCCCGGCGCCATCGCCGTCAACGCCGCCATTCTGGTGGGCTGGCGGGTGGGCGGATTTCCCGGCATGGTCACGGCGGTGGTGGGCACGGTGCTGCCTCCCATCACCATTTTGTCGGTGATCTCCCTCTTTTACGCCGCCTTTGCCGCCAACCCCTATGTGGCTCTGGTTTTAAAGGGCATGCAGGCCGGTGTGGCCGCCGTTATCCTGGACGTGGTGTGGGGCCTGGGGGCTAACGTGGTGAAAACCAAGTCCGCCATCCACATGGTAGTAATGGCAGCTGCCTTCATCGCCACCTTTGTCTACGGCGTCAACGTGATCTACATCATTCTGGCCGCCGGACTGCTGGGCGTGGTACTGGCCATGGTCCAGCGGAAGAAGGGAGGGGAGCTCCAGTGATCTACCTGCAGCTTTTCTGGAGTTTTCTCCAGATCGGCCTGTTCTCCGTGGGGGGCGGCTACGCCGCCATGCCCCTCATCCAGGCCCAGACCGTCCAGCTCCACGGCTGGCTCACCATGAACGAGTTTACCGACCTGGTCACCATTGCCGAGATGACTCCCGGCCCCATCGCCGTCAACTCGGCCACCTTTGTGGGCATCCGCATCGCCGGGCTGCCCGGGGCCCTGGTGGCCACCCTGGGGTGCATTTTCCCCTCTTTGTTCATCGTGTCTCTCCTGGCGTTTGTCTACTACCGGTACAAAAACCTGTCCATTCTCCAAAGCGTACTGGCCAGCCTGCGTCCGGCGGTGGTGGCTCTCATCGCCTCGGCGGGGCTGTCCATCCTGCTCCAGGTGGCCTTCGGCGGGGCGGAGATGGCCCTGGTGAACGCCAACTGGGTGGGCATCGTGCTCTTTGCCGCCGCCTTTGCCGCCCTGCGGGTGCTGAAGTGGAACCCCATTCTGGTGATGGTGCTGTGCGGCGTGGGCAATCTGTTGGTGGGACTCATTGTGTGACCCCTTTGCCCCCAAGGCAAAATCTGGTATACTGAGCTTAATATGACCCGTGGGAGGACACCATGAAACAGCACACCTTTTTAGTGAAGCCGGCCTCCAGCCTGTGCGGCCTGCGCTGCCGCTACTGCTTCTACGAGGACGTGGCCCAGTGCCGGGAGACCCAGAGCATGGGCATCATGTCCCGCGAGACCGCCCGGAACCTGCTGCGGGCCGCCGCCCAGGCCGCCCAGCCCGGGGACGTCATCCAGATCACCTTCCAGGGGGGCGAGCCCACCCTGGCGGGGCTGGACTTTTTCCGGGATTTTATTGCCATGGAGCAAGAGCTCATCCCCTCCGGCGTGACGGTGAACCACTCCATCCAGACCAACGGCATGGCCCTCACGGCGGAGTGGGCAGCCTTTTTCCGGGAAAACCGGTTCCTAGTGGGCCTGTCCCTGGACGGGGCCCGGGACCTTCACGACGCCCTGCGGGTGGACGCCCAAGGGAAGGGCACCTGGGACCGGGCGGTGGCCGCCTTAAAACTGCTGGACCAGGCGGGGGTGGAGACAAACCTCCTCTGCGTGGTCACCGGGCCCATGGCCCGCAGCCCTCAGAAGGTGTATCAGTCCCTCAACAAGCTGGGCAACCACCCCCTCCAGTTCATCCCCTGTCTGGACCCCCTGGAGGCTCCCCGGGGCTCCATGCCCTACTCCCTGTCCCCCCAGCGCTATGGCCGCTTCCTCTGCGGACTGTTTGACTGCTGGTTCCGGGACTGGCAGGCGGGGCGCTATGTGAGCGTCCGCCTTTTTGACGACTATCTGCGGATTTTGGCCGGGATGCCCCCCAGCACCTGCGCGGCCTCGGGGGCCTGCGGCAGCTATCTGGTGGTGGAGGGGGACGGCAGCCTCTACCCCTGCGACTTCTTCGTGCTGGATGAGTGGTATCTGGGTAACATCAACGAGACCACCGTGGCCCAGGCCATGAGCAGCCCCCGGAGCCAGGAATTCTTGGCGCGGGGCCGTACCCGGCCCCAGGCCTGTCCCGCCTGCCCCTACTTTGCCATCTGCCGAGGGGGCTGTCCCCGGGACTGGACCGCCTTCGGTCCCCAGGGGGAGAATTACTACTGCCCCGCCTTCCGGCAATTCTTCGACTACGCCCTGCCCCGCCTGCGCCAGGCGGCGGCAGCCATCCGATAAAAAACGCTCTGAGCGGTTCCTGTGGGCCGCTCAGAGCGTTTCTTTTTACACGGTACGAATGGAGTTGCCCTCGTAGATCTTGGGTTTCATGACGTAGGTGTAGTTCTTGTCGTCGCAGTCCCGGCGCTCAATCATGGTCATCAGCCGGGTGGCCACCAGGCGGCCCATCTGCCTGCCCTGGTGGACGGAGCAGGTGATCCCCTCCGTCTCCCAGTCGGGGCCGGAGTAGTCAAAGCACACCAGGGAGCAGTCCTCGGGCACCCGCTTGCCCTGCTCCGCCAGCACCCGCCGCACCAGGCGGTAGATCATGTAGTTGCAGCAGACGATGGCGGTGTACTTGGGCAGGCCCTTTAAAAAGCGGTCGATGGAACGGGCAAAGCGCTGGTCGTGGGCCTCGTTGGAGACGCACCACTTGATGTAGTCGTCCTGGAACTCCACCCCCCGCTTCTGCATGGCGGCGGCGGTGCCCTGAAACTTCTCAATGCTCTGGTAGTTGTCGTAGACGAAGATGCCCGCGATGTGCCGGTGGCCCCGCTCAATGAGCAGGCCGATGAGCCGGTCGGCGCACTCCGTGTCGTTGACGATGACCCGGGGACAGCGGAGGTTTTTGTAGTAGTTGTTGTAGAAGATCACTGGGATATGCCGCCGGTAGATCTCCTTATAGCAGTCCAGGTTGGGATTGAGCAAGCTGGCCTTCACCCCGTCGATGATAAAGCCCTGAAAGTTCTGGTGGACCACCGCCTGCAGGCAGCTGCGCTCGTTGGAGAACTTGTTGTCGGTGAAAAACACCCGCAGGTCCACCTGGTCGGCAGGGAGCACGCTTTTGATGCCCTCCAGCAGCTCGGAGTTGGCGTTGGTATCCTGGCCCTGGAGAATAAGGCCGATCTTCAAGGGGGCGGAGCCCACGCCCAGCTCCCGGGACAGGGCGATCTCCTTGTTGATGTAGGTGCCGCTGCCCTTGACCCGCCGCACCAGGCCCTCCTGGGCCATGCGGTCCAACGCGGCGCGCACCGTCTCACGGCTCATGTCCAACCGACGGCACAGGGCGTTTTCCGAGGGCAGCCTTAAGTTGCTGGAAAACTTGTTCTCGTCGATGTAGGCCATCAGCCAGCGATAGACCTCTTCTGTCTTTTTGCCGGAACCCGCCAAACAAACCCACTCCTCAGTCCGTGATGGTGGGGCGGTATCCCTCTGCCTTCTCCAGCCAGTCCAGCAGGCGGCGGCGCATGTCCGCCTTGGCCTGGGCATAGGCCGGGTCGGCCACCACGTTGTTCAGCTGCCAGGGGTCGGCCTTCAGGTCGTAGAGGAAGTCGTCGGCGTAGGTATCCGACGCGGCGGCCTCGCCGCCGTTGACGCCGGGGGCATATACGGAATAGAGGTAGTCGGGGGTGCGGACGCAGCGGCCCACCCGGCTCTCCGAAATCTGAGCAAACACCTGGTTGGGTCTATTATCCGTTCTTTTTTCCACCACGTCAAGGAGATTCTCCCCGATCATGGCGTCGCCCACGTCTACGCCGGCCAGGGCCAGAATGGTCTTGGGCAGGCTCTCGGTGGAGACCAGCTCCTCCACCGCCACGCCCCCCTTGTAGGGGCCGCCGGCGATGACCAGGGGCACGTGGAGGGCGCCATCGTGGCAGGTGCGCTTGTAGTCGTCGTAGCCGTTGAGGTGGCCGTCGGTGTTGCGGGTCTTGAAGTGGGAGCCGTGGTCGGAGGCGAAGAGGATGACGGTGTTGTCGTAGAGCCCTTCCTTCTTCAGCCGGTCCACCAGTCGGCCCAGGTTCTCGTCCAGGCTGGCGCACTGGCCCAGGTAGTCGGGATACTCCTCAGCGGCGTTGCCCTTGAGCACCTCCAGGTCGTGGGGCAGAACGAAGTTTTTGTACTTCTCTTTAGAACCCTCGGGACCCTCGTAGTGGTTGTGGTCGTTCTGGTGGTGGGGCTCGATCTGGGAGATGGTCATAAAGAAGGGTTTTTTGCCGTCATACTGGTCAAAGAACTCCAGAGCCATGTCGGTGATGCAGTCGGCCCGGTAGCCCTTGAAGTCGATGCGGTTGTTGTTCTCGTCAAAGACATAGCCGTCGTAGCCGTGGGAGGTGAACTCCAGCACGTCGGCGGCCCGCCAGAAGCCGGTGTAGCCGCCCCGCAGCTCCTTGGGGATGGCGGTGATGGTGTGGTCGATGGTGGGCTTCTTCTCCAGCTCGCCGTCGCTGGCCAGGTGCCACTTGCCGATGTAGGCGGTCTCGTAGCCCGCCTCCTCGATGTAGCTGCCCAGGGTCTTGACATTGGCGGGCAGCATGATGTTGTTGCGGAAGCAGCCCGTCTCGGTGGGGTATTTGCCCGTCTGGAACAGGGCGCGGCAGGGACCGCACACCGGCTGGGGAGAGAAGGCGTTGTCAAATTTCACGCCCTCCCGGGCCAGCTGGTCCAGGTTGGGGGTGATGTTCAGGGGCTGTCCAAAGCAGCCGCAGGTGTCCCAGCGCTGCTGGTCGGTGAAGTAAAAGATGATGTTATAAGCCATGTCAGTCGTTCTCCTTGTGTACGGCGGCGGCCTTGGCAGCCTTTTGTTCCTTCAGCTTTCCGCGGACGATGGCGCCCACGGCCACGATAATGAGGACCAGGAAGATTTTGCAGTAGATGCTCTGGACAAAAATGCTGGGGTCTCCGTTGGAGATGAGCAGGGCCCGGCGGAAGTTGGTCTCGGTCATGCGGCCCAGCACCAGACCCAGCAGGATGGGCACCGGGGGCAGGTCCAGCTTGCGCAGCACCCAGGCCAGCACACCGAACACCAGGGCCACGGCCACGTCAAAGTAGTTCTCGTTGACGGAGTAGGCGCCGGCAAAGCAGAAGATGACGATGATGGGGGTGAGGATCTCCTGGGGAATGGAGACCACCTTGGCAAACAGGGTGGTGAGGAACTTGCCCTGGATGAGCATGAACACGTTGACCAGGATGAGGCCCAGCATGATGGCGTACATGATGTCGCCGTCGGTGGTGAACAGGGACAGGCCGGGGTTCAGGCCGTTGATCATCAGGGCGGAGAGCATGATGGCCACGGTGCCGTCGCCGGGGATGCCCAGGGTGAGCAGGGGGATGAGGGTAGCGCCGGTGACGGCGTTGTTGGCCGACTCGGCGGCGGCGATGCCCTCCACGGAGCCGTGTCCGAACTCCTCGGGGTGCTTGGACAGGTTCTTGGCGGTGTTATAGCTGAACCAGGAGGCCTCGGAGGCGCCGGTGCCGGGGACGATGCCCACCATGACGCCGATGAGGGAGGACATGAGCACCGGGCGGATCATGCGCTTGAACTCCTCTTTGGTGATCTTTCCGTCGTCGTGCATCTTGGCGGTGTCCAGGCGCAGCTCACCCAGCTTCTTTTCCGCCTTGGCCAGGATCTCCACCAGGGCGAACAGACCGATCAGGCACACGGCCAGGTCCAGGCCCAGATACAGCCGGGAGATGCCGAAGGTGAAGCGGTCATAGCTGGTCATGGGGTCGGTGCCCACGCAGGAGATGAGCAGGCCCAGGCAGGCGGAGACCAGACCGCGGATGATGCTCTTGCCCGACACGCCGGCGATGATGGTCAGGCCGAAGACGCAGACCATGAAGTACTCGGCGGTGCCCAGCTGGGCGGCGATCTTGGCCACCTGGGGGCCCAGGAACAGCAGCATCAGGGCAGAGAACACGCCGCCGAAGGTGGAGGCGTACAGGGCGATCTTCAGGGCGGCCTTGGTGCGGCCCTGGCGGGACAGGGGATGGCCGTCCAGCATGGTAGCCGCGGCGTGGGGGGTGCCGGGGGTGTTGATGAGGATGGCGGAGACGCTGCCGCCGTAGCCGCCGGCGCAGTAGATGCCCAGCAGGAACATCATGCCGGGGATGGCGGTCATGGTATAGGTGACCGGCAGGAACAAAATGACGCACAAAATGACGCTCAGTCCGGGGATGGCGGCAAAGACCGAGCCCACAAACACGCCGATGTTGATCCACAGGATATTTTCCAACGTGAAGAGCAGGCCGGTGGCCGGAACGATATATTGCAGCATAAGATGGCCTCCTCTTTCTTAAAAGTCCACCTTCAGGACGAACCGGAAGGCCGCCCAGATGGCTACCGCAAGGGTCAGGGTAATGACATAGTACGAGGACTTTTTACACCGGAAGTAGACCAGAAAGCCCAGGCAGCAGAAGATGGCGCCCACCACGAACAGGTCGGTGAAGCGGCACAGCAGATAGGTCACCACCAGGATGGCCAGAATGACCAGGGCCTTCAGCTCGGTCTGCAGGTTGATGACCTTCCAGTTCAGGGGCTGCTTGGTGGCCAGCTTGTACAGCTCCTTGCCCACCAGCATGGCGCAGCAGATCATCATGACCACCATCAGCAGGGTGGGGAAGGCCCGGCCGTTGACGGTGTCCTTCTCGGAAATCGCCACCTGCTGGGGCATGACCAGCAGGATGGCCAGGGCAAACAGGAAAAACAGCACGCCCACCGTCAGGTCCACCGGGATGCGGATCTCCTTCTCATGCAGGCGCTCGCCCCAGCGGTCCATGCGGTCGTGAAATTCATTGATCCATTTCATTGAAAAACCTCCTTCACACACCAACGTCACAGAAAAAGGGGATGGGAGGGATTTTCGCCCATCCCATCCCCCAATTGTCTCATTGGCAGGATTAGCCAGTCACGAGATCCTTGTACTCGTTGACGATGCTCTTTACATTCTCCACGTGGGCATCCACGTCCTCCTGGCTCATGGTGTCCACCTCCAGCAGCATGGTGTCCTGCAGCCAGGTGACCACTTCCTCGTCGGCCAGGATCTTGTCGTACAGCTCCTTCAGCTGAGCCACGGTCTCCTCGTCGGTGCCGGCCCGGGCCATGATGAAGCAGCGGTTGCGGAAGTAGGGGTAGCCCTTCTCGCCTACGCCTTCCACGCCGGCGAAGGGACCGTTCTCGATGGCCTTCTCATCAAAGGCGCACACGATGTTCACGCCGCCCTGCTGATAGGTCTCCAGGATCTGGGACTGGTGGGAGACGGCGAACTGGGTCTCGCCCTTGGCCACGGCCTGGGCGGCCTCGGCGGCGGACTGGTAGGCCACCAGCTTCAGCTTGTCGCCGGCGCCCATCTTGCCAAACAGGGAGGCGGCCAGGAAGGCCTCGGAGCCGGTGGCGCCGTTGACGGCCACGCTGATCTCCTGTCCCTGGGCCACGTAGGCCTCCAGGTCGGCGATGGTCTTGATGTTCAGGTCGGCCTCAGCGGAGAGGACGAAGATGGAGGAGTACAGGTTCTCCACAAAGACGAAATCCTCCTGGCTGAACTGCAGCTTGGAGGGGTCGATGATGGAGGTGATGGACAGCAGGCCCTCGCCCACGAAGACCAGCTCGGGGTCGTTGGCCTCGGTGTCCATGACCCAGGTGTTCACGGTGGCGGCGTCGCCGGCAATGGCCTCGGCCACCAGGGTGATGTTGTCGGAATACTGAGTGGACTTGGCCGCCGCCTTCTGGCTGACCATGGCAGCCACGCCGGAGGGGGCCCAGGGACAGGTGACCTTCCAGCTGGCGCTCTTGCCGGAACCGGAGCCGTCTCCGCCTCCGCCGCAGCCCGCAAGCAGTCCAACCGTCATGGCCATTGCAAGAGTCATACTAAGTAGCCGCTTTTTCATTTGTTTCGCTCCTTCTCAACTTTGTCAATTTATCCAGTTTTTAGGCTTCATTCCTTGCCTGTTGTATTTAATTTACCATCGCGTCCCCGTACAGTTCAACAAGTTTTTTAAAAAATAGCAGGAAGTTGTATGATTATCGTCACATTTTTGAGATGCTGTATTTTTATTTTTCGTTTATTATCCAATGTGCACAATTTTCGTTTTCGGAACTGTGCATACTCACCGAGCCGCCGGAGGGCAAAGACGGCCTGCCGGTTACGACTTTCCCGGTTTTTTGTAAAAAACAAGGGCATATCCCCCATTTTATATTTGCTTCCCCAAGAAAAAAGGAAGGGCATCCCGGGGGATGCCCTTCCTTTTTTTCGAACATTTCTTTGTGGAAACAGCCTCAGCGGTCGGCCACCGCTCTGCGCATCCACTTGCCGCTTTTCACCCGCAGCAGGGAGACGGCGGCGCCGATGGCCCAGCCCGCGGGGATGGACCACCAGATGGAGTTTGCTCCCAGGGGGGTGAGGTAGGCCAGGCCGTAGGCGATGGCCACACGGGAAAACAGGTTGGCCATGGAGCTGAAGGTGAAGGCCCCCATGTCACCGGCGCCCCGCAGCATGCCGTTGGGCACAAAGAGCAGGCCCATGAGGATGTAGAACACGGAGACGGTGTGCATGTAGGCCAGGCCGTAGCCCAGGGCGCCGGAGGTGTCTCCGGGGTCCAGGAACAGGGACAGCAGCTGGCTGCCGAAGAGGAAGATGATAATGGTAATGGCCAGGGAAAAGACCACCACCATGAAGATGCAGGCCTTCAGGCCCTCCTTCACCCGGTCGTACTTGCCCGCGCCGATGTTCTGGGCGGTGTAGCTGGACATGGCGTTGGAGAAGTTCATGTTGGGCAGCATGGCCAGGGTGTCGATCTTGGTGGCGGCGGTGTAGCCGGCCACCAGCACCTTTCCGTAGGAGTTGACCAGGCCCTGCATCATCATCATGGACAGGGACACCAGGGACTGCTGGAGCATGGAGGGCAGGCCGATCTGGGCGATGCGCCGCACGGCGGTCATGTGGAACAGGGGCACCTTCTCGTCCCGGCGGCTCTCCTCGCAGGGCAGGCGCTTCATGCGCCGGTACATGACGATGAGGGAGGCCACCGCGCACATGCCCTGGGCAATGAGAGTGGCCCAGGCCACACCGGCTACCCGCATGTCAAACTTGATGACAAACAGCAGGTCCAGCACGATGTTGGTCAGGCTGGAGATAATCAGAAAAATCAGGGGCGTTTTACTGTCTCCCTGGGCGTTATAGATGCCGTTTAGGGTGTTGTACAAAAACAGGAACACCGCGCCCCCGAAGTAGATCTGCAAATACAGCTCCGAGTCGGCCATAATGTCCGGGTCGGTGCCCAGCAGCTGGAGCAGAGGCCCGGCAAAGATGGTGCCCAGGCCCATGATAATGAGGCCCAGCACACTCAGAGAAATGATGGCGGTGGAGATGGTGGACTTCATTTCGTGGATGCGCCCGGCTCCGAAGAGCTGGGACACCACCACGTTGCAGCCCATGGACAGGCCCGAGGCCACGGCCACCGACAAAAACACAATGGGAAAGGAGGAACCTACGGCCGCCACCGCGTCCTCGCCCACAAATTTACCCACCACGGCGGTGTCCACCATGTTGTAAAGCTGCTGGAACAGGTTGCCCGCCACCATGGGCAGGGCAAAGAAAAACAGCAGCGGCAAAGGCTTCCCTTCCGTCAGATTTTTAACCATGCTTGCTCTCTCCTTGCTTGTATTGCCGTACGTTTTCCGTCACCCGGGTGAGAAACTGTTCAAACAGCGCCCGCTCCTCAGGGGTAAAGCCCTGGTAGCACACCCGGTTCCACTCTTCCATGATCTGCCGGATCTCTCCGGCCTTTTCCGCTCCCGCCGCTGTCAGGGAGACCAGCTTTTCCCGGCGGCACTGGCCGCTCACCGTGCGCTGCACCAGGTCCAGCTGCTCCAGATGGGCCATGGCCCGGGCCACCGCCCCCTTGTCCAGCACCATGTTCACCACCAGATCCTCCTGGCGGGTCTCGCCCTGCTGGCCCAGGGCCCGCACCAGCATGCCCTCCACAGTGGACAGGCCCAGCTCGCTCATGCGGTCCCGGAAATACTGCCGCTCAATGCGGCGAAAGACGTCTTTGCGTCCCTGCACGTTCCTTCCTCCTTCGTTGCTAGTATCAACAGTTGTATTTTACAACAGTATTCCGCCCTTTGCCTAGCCCCCCGGCGGATTTTCTATGACGGCAGAAAAAAAAGCGCCCCCTTTGGGGCGCTTTTTTGCCGAACTTATGCAGGACGGTACACGGTGGTGCCGGTGGCGTCGGTTTCCATGACCAAATCTCCCCGGTCGGTGAGGAATTCCACGAAAAAGCGGATGTTGCGCTCAAAGCGCAGGGCCCGGCGGGGTTTTCCCGTGAGCAGCTTGTAGTAGGCGCACACCGCCTGGTTAATTTCGCTCATGGTCATGGCCTTGGGGATGAGGGAGAGAATCTCCCCCGCCCGGCGCAGGGCCAGGGCCTGGTTGTCGTCGATAAGCCGGTCCAGCTCCTCCCGCCGGGCGATTCCCCGGTGGGCCATGATGAACTTGTCACAGGGGAGGCCGCGCATCCGCTCCCGGCTCTCCATGCCCATCTGGTGGGACAGGCAGTAGGGCAGCTTGGAGTCCATCATCTCCCGGGACAGGAGACAGTCCCCCACATAGCACACGTTGTCGGGGGTCACCACGCAGATGTGTCCCGCCGAATGGCCGGGGGTCTGGAGGATGCGGAACTCCGCCCCGGCAAAGGGGAAGGGCCCCTCCCGGTCGGGGACGATGACGTCGGGGGTGTGGACCAGGTGGGAGGCCTCCCGCTCCACCATGTCGGGGGGCAGGGTGAGGAAGTAGCACTTCAGGCTCAGCAAGCTGGCGCACATCCCCGCCTCCTTGGCGGTGAGGGCCACGGGCAGGCCGTACTTCTCCTGAAAATAGCGGGTGTTGCCCGCGTGGTCCACGTGGGCGTGGGAACACAGGATGCCCACGGGGGTGAGTCCCGCCTCCTCCAGGGCCTGCTCCAGCTCCTCCCGCTCCTGGGCAAGGCCGGTGTCCAGCAGGATGCAGTGCCCCTCGTCCACCTTGTACAGGGGGATGAGCTCAAAGCCCTCCAGCACCCAGGTATTTCCCTTTACTTGTGTCAGTTTCATAGGGTCTCCTTTGTCTCGTGGGAATCTTCCCGCTGTTTCAGATATACCATCAACACCGCCACATCCGCCGGGGACACGCCGGACACCCGGCTGGCCTGACCCAGGTTTTCCGGGCGGATCTCCTCCAGCTTCTGCCGGGCCTCCAGGCGCAGGCCCTGGATGGACTGGTAGTCCAGGTCTGCGGGCATGCGGCGCTGCTCCAGGCGGCGCATCTCCTCCACCTGGCGCAGCTGGCGCTGGATGTAGCCCTGGTACTTCACCGAAATTTCCACGCTCTCCGCCTCGCTGTGGGTGAGGGCGGGGCGCTGGGGGTCCAGAGGGGCCAGGTCGGCGTAGTGGACGGTGGGGCGGCGCAGCAGGTCGGCCAGCCGGGCTCCGTCCTTGGCCATGGCCTCCCCCCGCTGGGAGAGGAATTCCTCCAGCTGGGGGCCGGGGGCCACGCCGGTGTGCTCCAGACGCTTGCACTCCTTGTCCACGGCAGCGTACTTTCGCTGCACCGTCTCCAGCTCCTCCTTGGGCACCAGGCCCAGGGCATAACCCAGGGGAACGAGCCGCTGGTCGGCGTTGTCCTGGCGGTGGAGCAGGCGGTACTCGGTGCGGGAGGTCATCATGCGGTAGGGCTCGTTGGTGCCCTTGGTGACCAGGTCGTCAATGAGCACCCCGATGTAGCCCTGGTCCCGGCCCAGGACGAAGGGTTCTTTCCCCTGGATTTTCAGCGCGGCGTTGACACCCGCAACAAAACCCTGGACGGCGGCCTCCTCATAGCCGGAGGAGCCGTTGAACTGCCCCGCGCCGTACAGGCCGGAGACCACCTTGGTCTCCAGGGTGGGCCGCAGCTGGGTGGGGTCCACGCAGTCGTACTCGATGGCGTAGGCCGCCCGGGTCATCTCCGCCCGCTCCAGCCCCTGGAGGGTGTGGAGCATCTGGAGCTGCACATCCTCCGGGAGGG
>JABLTR010080303.1_pt1 | contig 39447 bp, 43 predicted proteins | sample 7160071 | NCBI WGS metagenome assembly JABLTR01 (sample SAMN14651230, study PRJNA627086) | human gut metagenome | isolation source: feces | host: Homo sapiens | reverse complement strand
CCATCCAAAGGGGCCGGGCGCACACGTTTTTTCGTGTGCGCCCGGCCCCTCTCTTGTTTGCCTTTCTCCACCGGTTCAATCCAGCGCCCGGACCAGGGACAGCAGCTTTAAGATGTCCTCCGGGGGATCCTTGGCGTACATCAATCCATAGGGGATGGCAAAATCCCAGTCCACCGGAATGGTCACCAGCCCCGGGTGGACATCCCGCCAGCACTCCACCGTAATCATTACGTTCCGGGACTGGACACAGCGGTTGAACACCCCGATGTCGTAGAACTGGGCGGTATCCTCCAAACGGATCCGGGGGTGGCGCTCCAGCTCATCCCTCAGCCGGTCCACGCAGGGGGAATCCCCCCGGCGCACCAGCATCACGGTCTCGCCGTACAGGTCCTCCAGGGTGAGCCGCTCCTTGGCGGCCAGAGGGTGCTCCCGGGCCACGGCGCAGCAGTGCTGATTGGTGCCCAGGGGCTGGAAGGCGCACCGCTCCAGCCAGTCGGCGGAGTCGCAGACCCCCACCAGGAAGTCGTACTTGACCCCCAGCGCCCCGATCTCCGCCAGAATGCCCTGGTGGTCGTCCTCAAAGGGGACGATGTGCAGCTTATAGCCGGGAAAGGCCTCGTTCACCCGATACCACAGGTCCATAAAGGGCTTGCAGGGGTTGAGCAGGGAGCTGCCGATGCAGAAGGTGGTCTCCACCGCCTGGGACATCAGCCTGGCCTCCTCCACCGCCCGGTCCGAGGCCTCAAAGAGCTCCTTGGCGTGGCGGTAGATGACCTGCCCCGCCGGGGTAAGCCGGATGCCCTGATTGCTCCGGTCAAACAGCTTGAGGTCCAGGTGTTTCTCCAGGGCGTTGATCTGCTTCATCACCGACGGGGCGGAGATGTACAGCCGCTCCGCCGCCCGGTTGAAGCTGCCGCAGTCGGCCACACAGATGAACACCCGGAGCTGTGGATTGACCATGGAAATACCCTCCCATCGCATTAACATTTGGTTAATACGATGTTACAACATTGCTTCTTCCCTGTCAAGCGCCGGGAGGGGTACAATAAAGCCCGAAAGGGGGCGGCACCTCCAACCGCGGTGCCGTCCGGATCGCCCGGGGCTTGCTGCCCCAGTCCTTCACGCCGGTCTCCCCAGTCCCTCAGGGCACGGAGGATCCAGCATCTGAGCGCATTTATTTCCCCTTTTTTCCCAGACGGGTATGGCTGTCATCCGCCCGCCGGATCGGGGAAATCGCCCAACCTGCTCCCGCTGCCATCCCGAGGGCGCGGTCTGTCGGAGCGGGCGGGGCGGGCAAACCGCCGGGCATTTTTAAAAATGAGCATCATAGGAGGAATCTGTTATGGCTTACCAATTCTTCGTCCCCACCCGGGTCCTCTTCGGCGCGGGCCAGCTGAACCACCTGCACGAGCAGGACCTGCCCGGCAAAAAGGCCATGGTGGTCATCTCCAACGGCAAGTCCACCCGGGAGAGCGGCGCCCTGGACCGCACCCTGGAGCAGCTGTCCATGGCCGGGGTGGAGACCGTGCTGTTTGACAAGGTGGGGGCCAACCCCCTGAAATCCGTGGTGGAGGAGGGCGGCCGCTTCGCCCGGGACAACGGCTGCGATTTTGTGGTGGCCCTGGGGGGCGGCTCCGTCATGGACGCGGCCAAGATCATGGCCATGTACGCCCTCCAGCCCGGCGACCTGTGGGACTATGTGGCCGGCTCCACCGGCAAAATGCAGCCCCTGGTCAACCCCACTCTGCCCCTGGTGGCCATCACCACCACCGCCGGCACCGGCTCCGAGGTGGACCAGTGGGGCGTGGTCACCAACCCGGACACCAACGAGAAAATCGGATGCGGCGGCCAGGACAGCCTGTTCCCGGTGCTGGCCGTGGTGGACCCGGAGCTGATGGTCACCGTCCCCCCCAAATTCACCGCCTACCAGGGCTTTGACGCCCTGTTCCACTCCACCGAGGGATATATCTCCAAGGCGGGCAATCTGATGGGCGACATGGTGCAGCTGGCCGCCATTGAGAACATCGGCAGGTACCTGCCCCGGGCGGTGAAGGACGGCGGCGACCTGGAGGCCCGGGAGCATGTGGCCTTTGCCAACACCATGTCGGGCTACTCCATGGTGGTCAGCTCCTGCACCAGCGAACACGCCATGGAGCACGCCATGAGCGCCTACCACCACCAGCTGCCCCACGGCGCCGGGCTGATTATGATCTCCCTGGAGTACTACAAGCACTTTATCGACAAGCACTGCTGTGACGAGCGTTTTGTCCGCATGGCCCAGGCCCTGGGCAAGGCGGACGCCAGAGAGCCCATGGACTTCATCACCGCCCTGGCCGACCTGCAGGCTGCCTGCGGCGTGGCTGGCCTGAAGATGTCCGACTACGGCATCCAGCGGGAGGACTGCCTGACCCTGGCCCGGAATGCCCGGGCCACCATGGGCGGCCTCTTCGGCGCAGACCCGGTCCCCATGACCGAGGGGGAGTGCGCCGCCATCTTTGAGAAGTCCTACCGCTGACAGGAGGGCACAGCCATGCGCGCATTGATCGCCTATTTCTCCCGGGCCGACGAAAACTATTTCAGCGGCGAGCTGCGGACCATTCCGGTGGGCAATACCGAGGTGGCGGCCAAGCTGCTGCAAAGGCTCACCGGGGCCGACCTGTTCCAGCTGGAGCCCCTGCTCCCCTACTCCAAGGATTACAACGAGTGCATCGCCCAGGCCCAGGATGACCAGCGCCGGGACGCCCGGCCGGAGCTGAGGGCCTACCCGGACAGCCTGGCGGAGTATGACACCATCTATCTGGGCTACCCTAAAATGGAGCAGGGTTATATCTGTGTATAGCGGTGTATTGCGTAGAGGAAGGAGGGCGAATAGGTACAGAAAACACAGCAGAAAGAAAAAAGTGTGTATAGAGTAAGGTAGGAACGACCATGAAAGTGGTCGCTTTTTTTATGCCCTCCTACCGGGCAGAAGGGAAATCAGATTTCAGAATGGAGATGCAGACGATGAATGAATGGGAACGCCTGCACCAGCAGGCCAAGCGGTACCAGGCAGAGTATCCTCCCGGTACCCGAATCATGTTACTGAGCATGGGCAGAGATCCCTGTCCTGTCGAGGATCAGACAAGAGGCACTGTCAAAGTAGTGGATGATATCGGAACACTGCACTGCTCGTTTGACAATGGAAGATCTCTCGGCGTTGTGCATGGTGAGGACTCGTTTCTCAAGCTGACGGAGGAAGAACTGGCAGAGGAACAGGAATCCGGCATGACTGAGGATCAAGGCCCCGTCATGGGAATGTAGGAGGTAAATCATTTGGAAATTGAAATTGAGATTCCGGAGGCGCTGGTGGAGCCGCTTTTGATCCAGGCTGCCATTGAGGAAGTGCCTGTAGAGGAAATTGTAACAAGGGCGATTCAGAAATTCATGGAAAGAGGTGAACACAGTGGCTGCTGACGGGAAGAAAGGCATTACGGTCAAAGTCGATGCGGCTTTGCATGCCGAAATCACACAGTATCTGCAAGACCACGGGATGACGATGACGGAGTTTGTCACGCTGGCCTTGCAGGATGAACTGCATCCTAAAATTGATGAAAAGGAAGGGAAAAACATGGAGAAAATGAGGACACTGGCATTTCAGGTGCCGGAAAGCCTGTTCCAGCGGATTAAAGATTATCTGCACCGCAATAACATGACTCAAAAGGACTTTGTCATCGGGCTGATTGAGCAGGAGCTGGATCGGGATCTGGCTGAGAGTCAGGAAACCGGCAAGGCTCAGGGTGACTTCGAGGATACGGAGGAACTGGCGGATACAGAGCAGTTGGATGCTGCTCAGGAGTTACCGGGAGATCAGGAAACTGCTTCTTCTGTGGAGGAAATGGATGAAACGGAACCGTCTATCCCTGATCAGGAAGTGCCGGAGACATCTGAGGAAGGCCCTGATGCTGAAGAACTGGATGATGAGATGTCCCTATCGGAGGAAACCGGCGAAGCAGACTATCAGGACGATGAGGATATGTCAGAAGATGCCCTGGAGGATGAAGATGTAGAAGAAATTGAAGATACTCTGGAGGATGAGGGCGAGCAAGAAACCGAAGAAGCCCTGGAGGATGAGGGCGAGCAAGAAACCGAAGAAGCCTTGGAGGATAAATACGAAGATGAATCCGGGATTGAGGACGAAGACATGGATGAGGATGAATCGGAGGATGAAAATGTAGGTTTCTCCATGGGAATGTGAGGTGGATGCAGGCTATGACCATTTATCAGGAAGAACTGCTGCGCCGCCTTCCTCAATTAGACTGTACTGGGTATTATGGCTATCGGGATGGTCTGCTCCACATTTTTCACGGAGACGCTCCTTTCTGTCGCCAGACACCTGAAGGCTTTCTACGATTTTATGAGGATCAGTTTGAGGCACTAAGCCAGACGGAACTCTATGATAAAATTCATCAAGAGGTCAGAGCCATTCGTGAGTATGTGGGTCTCTATGAAGAAGCCCCACAGATGGAGGCGGATGGCGTTCATGATTACCGGAAACTGGCGGAGTATGGGAATATCGTCCTGGCCGGAACGTACAGTGAAAACTATGGTTTCATGTTTACCACATGGAATCAGGATAAAGAGCGTGGCTATGTGTCCAGCGGCGATTACTCTCCAAATTATGAATATGCAAAAGAATCGTTCGTCCGGCGTTCGGGGCTGATCCAGGAACAACGCCTGTTCCAGCCAGCAGAAGCTGAAAATCTCTATCGTTGTGTGGACTACGCCAGAAATCACTGCGGCTCTCTTACCTTCGAGCAGTCGAAAGCGCTGGATGAACTGGCGGAAAAGCTGTCGTATGGCTATCCGGAGATTGAGAAAAATCATCCCACCTTTGAACCGGAGGATGGCCCACAACTGAATCTGTAACCTAAGTGACACCCTTGCTTTGTTGATGAAGCGAGGGCTTTTTTTATGAAAGGAACCATGAATGATGTATTTTACCGAAACCGAAGCCCTCCGTGAGCTGGAGATCCTCATGCAGATGATTCCCGGTTTCCAGCCCAAGGGCTATGGGAGCATGGTCATGCCGGATCAGATTTATATCTGTCTGCAGGAACCGCCCCCGCCCACTTATCAGGAGATGATTGCGGATACCATGCATGCTGTCCGATACCGCCCCTTCCTACAAAGAGTGGAGGAACTTCTAATCGAAAGCGAGATGAGGCCCATGAACTATCTAAGCAATTACCATCAGAAACTTTTCCAGATAGCCATCCAGAAAAAAGACCGGAAAAATTATGCCCTGCTGTCGGCACTTTATCTTTTTACCGCCGATCCGAGGCTCTGGCGCATCATGAGGCATCAGGTGGATGGGAACCTCATCCGGTTTGACCGCCGGAAACTGTGCGGCCTGAATGAATACACTTATCCCCTTTACTGTGCCGCCAAGGATTTATATATGGGAACCCGGCATCTTACCATCCGGGATCTGGCTGACCGGGAGCTGATCTCCCCGAAACAGTTCGCCGCCATCTGCAATGCCATGGCGATCCGCAGATTCGGTCTGAAAGCCGTAGAACCGGCAGAAAAAAAGGAGGAATGTGAACCATGAGCATTGAAGAAAAGTATCCCCTTCTCATTGGGCATTCAGACCAAGGAAGTCAGGAGCTGCATAGCATTCAGGAGGTGGCGGATTTTATCTGCAGCCAGGGGCTGGAAAGCGATCTGTTGATTACCCAGGAGGATGGCTCTTACTTTCTGAATACCTTTGGCATCTATATTGACCGGATTGCCGACATGGAATATCGTGAGGCACTGCTGAAGGCGCTGATCCCCATGCAGATGGAACTGGATGGCACTATGGTGGTGGATGAGGAACCCAGCCCGGAGGACAAGCGCCTGAAGGAAGTCAATAAGCGTCTGGAGCCATTTGAACTGTATCAATGCGGCAACGGGAAATATGGGCTGTCCCTTCCTTTCTCCTTCCTGCAGGAACCCTATGAAGACTATGGACAGGCGGCGTTTAACCGGTTCGCGGAGGAACATGGCGAAGAAGCAAAGAATTCCTTCGGCCTGTATACCCACGGGAATGGCTATGAATGGGAGAAAGTCTTCCAGACAGCATTTCAGGATGATGCCGGATTGGGGAGGATTTCGTTTGACAGCGAGGCCGGAGGATTTTACTGCTACTGCCCGGATGCCGCTCTGCTGGAGCGCATGGGAATGGCATTCAAGGCTATCTGCGATGATCCGGATCAGCTTCAGGAAATGGTAAACCGTGCGCTCTCGGATGGGCAGGACGAAACGCCAGGGATGCAGTTATAAGAAAAAAGAAATGGAGATGGAACAATGGAACCTGATAGAGAAACCTTACAGATTGAAGTGGTCGCAGAAAATGCTGACCGGAGCGGCGTCTATTTTACGGTCTTAGACCTTCCTGCCATGGGCGGACGGATTTGGGATGCACTCCAGAGGCTCCGGTCTACAGCGACTCCGGAACGCCCTTTCGATGTGAGCATCCGGAAAAGCCCGAAACTCCCGGAGCTGGCCGGTATTACCCTGATCGCTCCCACGCTCCCAGAGCTAAACTTTTTTGCCCGCCGCTTGGCATTTATGCCGGATGAGGACATTCTGCTTTTGAAGGGCGTGTTTCTCCAGAGGCTGGAGGCTGGTCGGTATAAGAACGGAATCCCCATGAAGGAATTGATCAACCTGACCTATGGACTGGATACAGTCATGATCGCTTCGAATGTCGGTGACGATGAAGCCCTGGGGCGGTTTGTTGTCGAGAATGAGCTGAATGAAGATGTAAACGCCATCCCGGAGTCCTCCCTCTATCTGCTGGATCAGGCGCAGATTGGAAGACTGCAGAGAAAAAATGATGGCGGCGTGTTCGTGGATGGCTGCTACGTGGTAGCCGGGGAATACGAGCTGGCCGAGATTTATGATGGAACCCATCTGCCGGAAACAAAAGAAGAACCGGAGGATGCGGTATTCCGGCTTTTGGTCGCGCAGACTCCCATGGACGATCCGGAGGAAACCGCTGGAAGTGCCGAGTGGATCAGCCTGCCCATCTCGCCGGAAAAGGCAGCGCAAATCGCACATGCTCATAACGAGATGTGCATGGAAGACTGCGTTTATTTCGACATGGATTCCGCTATCCCGCAGATCGATGACCAGGTCTATAACAGCATGGATCACTTTGCCCGGTTGAACCAGATTGCCATGCAGTATCAGGCCATGTCCGAACCGGATCAGATCAAATACAAGGCGGTGCTGGAGGCCGAGCCGCACCTGACGATGGAAAAGGCATTGGAGCTTGCCGCTCATCTTCCAGAGTATGAATTCACGCCGTTGCCCTGTGATGAAGCGGACTTTTTCAAAGAGTATCTGGCTCATCACCTGGACACCCGCATGGATCGGAGGTGGCTGTCCACCATTGCAACGCAGGCCGAAGGAGCCAGATTGCTGCAGAAGCTGGGCGCAACACAGACAGAATACGGAATCCTATCGGCTCCTGGGCATTCCCTGTATGAATTGGTTCCCTACGGGGAGCCGTCCAGGGAACTATCCGCCCAGGCCCTGACCGATGAAAAGCTGGAGGTGGTGGAGGTGCTTGGGCAGACCGCCCTGTTTACCAATGGCCGAGTTACCGAGCAGGAACTTCCGGATGGACTTTACCGCTATGACCTGCGGGAAGGAGAAAATCTGGCTTTTGCCACCATTGAAAGGAACGTGGCGGCAAATCACGCTGGTACGATCCTGACCAAAGCGCCGCTGGATTTTGGCGGCCAGGAATATCTCGTCTTTGATGAGGATACCAGCCCAAACTTCCTGGGCTATGACCTGACACCGGAGGAATTCCTGCAAACGGATTTCACCCAGACGGATGCCCCGGAGGAAGACTCTGCCCCGCAGATGGGAGGAATACAGTAATGATGTTTGCACTGGATTTTGTCCTGGGCCTGATCCTGGGAGCGGCGATTACCGCCCTGGCAGCCATGGCCTTGTTCAGTTATCGGGAATATCAGCGGGAAACCTCTGCGGAAATTGAAAAGCTGAGTAAGCGCCTGAATGAAACACAGGCGATGATGAACCAAACAGAAATGGAGAGAAGGATTCATGGCAACAATCACTGAAATCAAAGCCGAGCAGCTCCGGCGTCCGGATACTCCGGAAGGGCTGATCCTTCAGGGCTGCGGCGGGGATCTGCAGGAATGGGTAACCGGCATCAATGACATGCTGACGGAGGAAAATATTCTGCTGGACGGGAGCCGGTTTGAACAGGCTTCCGTTTTTGAACATCAGGGCCTGACCAACCTGTTCCTCCCCTTTGACGATGTCAAGCTGGATATGGGAAAGCTGGCGATCTGGCGCTTGAACACCCGTGAGCAGTTCGGGAGCATGTGGCGTTCCGACTACGTGGATAACCGATTGGGCGGCCCTTTGGAAGAAAACGTCCCGGCACAAAAGCCGGACTGCCCTCTCATTGGGCAGAACGGAAACATCTTCAACCTGATGGGGATTGCCAGCCGGACACTCAAGGAACATGGCATGGAGGAACAAGCCAGGGAAATGCGGAGCCGCATTATGGAATCCGGCAGCTATGATAAGGCCCTGGTAATTATCGGAGACTATGTCAACATCACTTCTATCGATGAGACGGATGAGGATTTCGAGGAAGGGATGGACATGGACTTATAAACCATTTGAAAGGAAGGAGAGGTGAAGAAAGATGGCTGCATTTTTATCTGGAACTGTGGTTGGAGGGATCATGGGGATTGTGATTTTATGTCTCTGCCAAGCGGCCTTCCGTGCTGACCGGGATATGCCAAAACTTTAAGTATCGCTAAAATTACGCCGGTATCAATCGCCCTTTAAGACGGTTGGTACCGGCTTTTTTGCTTTCCGGGCGGTTGGTGCCACCAAGGAGGTGGTGAATATCAAAACACCTGTGAGCTGGGTGGGCAATAAAACGTCCATCCTCCACATTCTCTATGCGCTGTTCCCAATCCGCTATGAGCGGTATATCGAACCCTTCGGCGGCTCCGGCGCAGTGCTGTTAGGCAAGGCCGAGCCGGATAAATTCGAGGTTTACAACGACTACAATGGGAACCTGGTGAACCTGTTCCGCTGTATGCGTGACCGGCCTCTGTCCTTTATCCGGGAGCTGGGCTTTCTGCCCTTAAACGCCAGGGATGACTTCCTGGTCTTAAAGAAGTTCTTCCAGAAGGAAGAATTCACCGATGAATTCTTAAATCAGGAGCTGGATCTGACCACGATTGTCCTGCCGGAGATCAAGGCGGAGGAAATCCGGGAGCTGTATAAAAAGGCCATGCATGATTATGACCTGCGCCGAGCGGTGATGTTCCTAAAACTCATCCGCTACAGCTATTCCAGTTCAGGAAAGAGCTTCGCCTGCCAGCCCTTCTCCGTCCGGAGCCTGTTCGGGCTGATCCAGGATTTCAGCATCCGGATGGAGAACGCCGTCATCGAGAATCAGGACTTTGAAGTGCTGATCAGCCATTATGACCGCCCGGATGCCTTCTTTTACTGTGATCCGCCCTATTTCAGCAGCGAGTATGTGTATGAGTGCGGATTTACCTGGGAGGATCATGTGCGTCTCCAAAGCACCCTGGCGGATGCGAAAGGCAAATGGCTGGTGTCCTACAACGACTGCCCGGAGATCCGGGATCTGTACCGGGGATCGGAATTCTTTGATTTTAAGCGTATCCACTCCATGGTGCAGAAATACGAGGCGGGCAAGGAATTCCCGGAGCTGCTCATCGGCAACTATGACCTGTATGAGAGGGAGCGCCGGAAACCGCATCAGATGACGCTGTTTTCCGATCCCAGCTTCGATTACGAAAAAACCTTAAAGGAGTGTATCATATCATGCAAGAAAAAATCGTAAAGGGATTTATTTTCATGCCTGTACCCGCCGATCTGTTCATGGCCTCCGGTATTGAGCCGCTGTCGCTGCTTCGTTACTCCGCTTCGGAGGGCCGGATCGTCATTGAAGTGATGGATGGCATGGAAGACGATATCGCCTGTGATGGCGATTGTGAGAACTGCCCTCATGCGGATGCTTGCGAGGAAAGCGAGGTGTTCTGATGGGGCCGATGTACCGTGTCCTCGGTAAACGGGGGCGCATTACCATCCCCTTTGAAATCCGCAAGCGTGTGGGCTTTGCCTACAATGACATTTTGTCCTTTACCGAGCAGGATGACCGCACCGTGGTGGTAAAACGGGAAAAGATCTGCGATGAGTGCAAGGCAAAGGAACGGGCCAAGGATGACGAGGTATCGCTGCTGGAATTCCTAAACAGTCTCACCCCGGAGGAACAGCATGCGGCCCTGATCCATCTGTCCGTCAAATGGGCTGAGAAAAAGGGCGGTGATTTTTATGGATAGCCGAAAGCCCCTTTACCGCCATTCTCTGAAGGAGGCTGTCCGGCATGAGGAAAAAGATCTCTGGCGGGAAAGTTATAAGATCAACTGCGACTGCGCCATGGCCATCGAGCGGATCATTGCCGAAAACTATGATGGCAAGAAGCTGGGGCCGGATCTGGCGGAGCCGATCATCGAGCAGTATGGCTTCAACCGTGTGAACTGGGTGTTGGCCAATACCGTACAGCAGAAAAAAGAAGATGGCCGCATCTCCCCGGAAAACCGGCAATGGGCAGAAACCTTCCCGATTCCCCAGGAGGATCATAACTGGCAGTTTGAAGTAAGTTCCCATCCGGGGCTGACGGATCTGTTCATAAGCGATGTGCGGAAGGCATGGCAGGCCCTGGGCCTGTTTACCGCCGCCCACTGTGTGGAGAACAGCCAGAATCAGGACTATACCGGGAAACTGCTGGTGCTGAACCCTCATATCCTGGGCAGCGCCTACCAGACACCGGAGCGTCAGCTTTTCCTTGCCAAGGATGGATGGGGATGCATCCCCGGCGCTCCCAGGCAGACCGTATTCGGGAGATTCTTAAGCGAGGAAAAGGATCAGATCACCTTTTTCAACCGCTCCGATTTTATCGGAGTCCTGAGCGCAGAATATCTGCCGGATTGGGCGAAGGAAAAACTTGCGGCAATGGAGGTGCCGGAGGCGGAGGAAACCCCGTCCGATGGCATGACTTTGCAGTAAAAAACATTGTTACAATGTTTTTTACCCTCGCGGCAGTCGCCAAATATCCATGCAAGCATGGCTGCTTGGCTCGTTGCCCGCGGGAATAAATCAAACAGGAGGAAACAACCATGGCAACGAAACAATCAGAAAACGGGCAGAAGAAAAAAGCCCCGGCCTTCAGCGCCAAGATCGATGCCCTGTGCGACACCGGCTCCAGCACCAAGGCGTTTGCCAGTGTCTGCATTTCCGGGCGCTTTGTTGTCCGTGACATTGCGGTGATGGGGGGCAAGAACGGACTCTTTGCCCGGATGCCGTGCCGCTCTTATCAGGACAGACACGGAAACACCCATTACTCGGACACCTTCTTTCCGCTGAATGCCAATGACCGCACTGCCATCAATGAGGCGGTTCTGTCCGCCTATCAGCAGGAGCTGGAACAGAGCGAGGCGGAAGGACTGGACGAAAGCGAGGACGCATCCGAAGGGATGGCTCCTCAGATGTAAAGTGGCCGGAGTATTCCGGCAAAGTGCGTAACGAAAACTGAATCAGGCAGCATGGAGGGATACATCTGCGGATGCGTCTTTTTTTGTTTGCCAACAAGGAGGAAAAATCAATGTCGAAAACAAGCGTTTTCAAGAGGGGCCTCACCGCATTTATGGCGATGCTTCTGTGCCTCTCCAGTTTTATCGGTCTTGGAACGACCACTGCCTATGCCGCTGGCGAGCAGGCGGAGGTCTATATGATCTCTTTCCCCCGTGACGGGGATGCCAACTATGGCGGCGATTGGGGCCATCCGAACCTCCACTATATGAATGGCTGGACAAGTGGAAGTTCCAACAAGACAACGATCCGGGCCATGGGTTCCTATACGGGAATCGCCTGCTACTGCATCGAGCCTGGTGTCACACAGAACACCGGGGATGTGCTGACCAAGTGGGATGAGAACTTTTGGGATAACTATCCCTCGAATCTCAACAGCACCATTTCGCCGGATGAGATCAAGACCTTTATTGGCCGGATCTTTCAGTATGGCTATACCGGCAACATCTCCCTGGACTGGCGCAGCCAGAATGCAGGTGCGGATAACCTGGCCCACCTGATCGCCACCCAGCTCCTCGTCTGGGAAACCGTGGTCGGGGAACGGGATTCCAACTTCCAGAAGGTGGACACCGGCGGCTATGACGCAGTGCTGGATCAGATCAGCACCGGCCATCCGCTGTATAACCAGATCATGAGCTACTACAACAGCATGGCCACAAACGTACAGAATCACACCAAGCTGCCCAGCTTCATGAGCAAGAGCGCAGACAGCGCCCAGACCTTTGAGTTTGAATGGGATGGCAGCCAGTACAAGGCGGTTCTCACCGATGAAAACAACGTAGTGGGATCGTTCAGCTTCTCTGCCAGTGAGTCCGGCGTCAACTGCTCGGTGGAGGGTAACCAGCTCGTCATCACAGCAGCCGAAGCGCCCAGTGAGTTCATGACCATCACCGCCTATAAGGAGGCCACCCGCTATGGCGTGATCACCTGGACAGATGGAAACGTGGGCGGCGGTGTTCAGGACGTGGCTACGTTTGCCGAAACGGTCAGCGATTCCGTCCAGGGTTTTGTGAACCTGAAAGTAAGTTACGGTTCCGCCAAGATCATTAAGACCTCTGAGGATGGCATCGTGGAGGGCCTCTCTTTCCAGATCACAGGGAATGGCGTAGACCAGACCGTCCAGACTGGCCCGAATGGAGAGATCCAGATCGATAACCTGAAGCCTGGGGATTACACCATCACTGAGCTGTCAGAAGATCGCTATGTGCCGCAGGATTCCCAGACCGTGACGGTTTATGCCAGTCAGGTGGCCACTGTGGAATTCTCCAATATCCTGAAGAAATTCACGGTTGAGCTTACCAAGAGCGACAGTGAAAAGGGCGAGGCCCAGGGCGATGCAACCCTCGCCGGAGCCAAGTATGGCCTTTACAATGGAGAGGATCTTGTGGACACCTATACCACCGATGAAAATGGCTCCTTTACGACAGCGGAGTACATTTGCGGCCCTGACTGGACGATCCGTGAGATCGAGCCGAGTCCGGGCTACCTGCTGGATGAAACCGTCCATGAGGTGGGTGCTGATGCCGGGAACTTTACCATCGAGCATAATATCATTCCGGTAGGCGTAGGCGAAGATGTGATCAAGGGCGATATTGCTATCATCAAGCACACGGACGATGGCAGCACTCAGATCGAGACACCGGAGGAAGGTGCTGAATTCCAGATTTACCTGAAGTCCGCAGGCAGCTACGATGCCGCCGATCCGGACGAGAGGGATATCCTGACCTGCGATGCCGATGGTTTCGCGCAGAGCAAGAAGCTCCCCTATGGGGAATATGTTGTGGAGCAGACCAAGGGCTGGGATGGCACCGAGTATATGCCCGCCTTTACGGTCACGATCAACGAACATGGAAAGACCTATAAGTATCTCATCAACAACGCCGAGTTTGAAGCCTACCTGAAGATTGTCAAGGTGGATGCGGAAACGGGAGAAACCATTCCCTACGCTGGGGCTACCTTTGAAATCTACGATCCCGATGGCAACCTGGTCACCATGACCACCACCTATCCGGAGGTACAGGAGCATACTCAGTTTGTGACCAATGAGGAAGGCTGGCTCATCACGCCGGAGGTACTTCCCTTTGGCGAGGGCTACTCCATCGTGGAAGTTGAAGCGCCCTACGGATATGTCCTGAATTCCGATCCCGTGTTCTTTAATGTGACACCGGAGAATGCGGTCAGCGAAGATGGCATTGTCCTGGTCATTGCGGAGAAGGAAAACACCCCGCAGAAAGGAACCATCACCATCGAGAAAACCGGCGAGGTGTTCTCTTCCGTGGAGATCCAGGAAGGAAAGCTGCAGGATCGGTATAAGCCGATTTACGCAGAGTCCGGGCTGGAAGGGGCCGAGTTTGAGATCCGGGCTGCGGAGGACATTACTACGCCGGATGGCACTCTCCGTTACAGCGCAGGCGAGGTTGTGGATACCCTGACCACTTCGGCGGATGGCACTGCCACCAGCACGGAACTGTACCTGGGCAAATACGAAATCGTGGAAACCAAAGCGCCTTATGGTATGGTACTGAATGAGGAACCCATTTCTGTGGAGCTTGAGTACGCCGGACAGGAAGTGGCGGTCACCAGCACCTCCGTCTCCATCTACAATGAGCGCCAGAAAGTCCTGGTGAAGCTCTATAAGGATCTGGAGAAGGATGAACTGTTCGAGATCGGCACCGGCGATGAAATCCTCAATGTTTACTTCGCCCTCTACGCATCCGAAGACCTGACTGCCGCCGATGGCACGACTATCCCGAAGGATGGCCTGATTGAGATCGCTGGCGTCCAGGCGGACGGTACCCTGACCTTCTCGGCAGACCTGCCCATTGGCTCCTACTATGTGAAGGAATACTCCACCAACGAGCATTACCTGATTTCTGAGGAAACCTATCCGGTGGTCTTTGAGTATGGCGGCGAGGACACCGCTGTGGTGGAGATCGTGGTCAATGATGGCGATGCAATCCTCAACGAGATCATCCGTGGCAGCATCAGCGGCATCAAGGTGGATGAAAACGGAGAGCCGCTCCCCGGTGCGGTCTTTGGGCTGTTTAAGGCAGACTGCACGGAGTTTACCGAGGAAAATGCGATCCTGACTGCGGAATCCGCGGAGGATGGCAGCTTCTCCTTTACGGATGTGCCTTACGGAATCTGGCAGATCAAAGAGATTTCTACCGTGGAGGGCTATGTCCTTTCCGATGAGATCTTTGAGGTACAGATCGATGAGGACGGCCAGGTCATCGAGCTGGGCAACATTGAGAACAAGCCAATCACCGGCGAGCTGGAAATCACCAAGAAAGACATCGCAGATGGCAAGCTCCTGCCGAATGCGGGCTTCCGCATCAAAGACGAGGATGGCAACGTGGTGGCCGAGGGCTATACCGATGAGAACGGGATCGCCCGTTTCACTCTGGAGTATGGAAAATACACTTACGAGGAATTCGATGCGCCGGATGGTTACCAGATTGACACGACACCGCATTCGTTTGAGATCAGAGAGGATGGTGAGATTGTGAAAGCGGAAATGACCAACGAAAAGATCCCGACTGTGGATGTGCCGCAGACCGGAGACAGCAGCATGACGGGCTTCTGGATCGGCCTGGGTGCCATCGCCCTGGGCGGCCTGGTTGCCCTTCTGATTATCCGTAAAAAGAACAAGGATGATGAGTAAGATGAAAAAGGTGTATATCTGCTCCCCGCTGGGCGGCGATGTTTCCGCTAACCTGGAACGGGCCAAGCAGTATGCCAGATATGTATTCTCCTGTGGGGCAGCTCCGGTTGTCCCTCATTTTTATGCCCTTGTTTTGGAGGATGGCAATCCAGAGGAAAGGCAGCTCGGCATGCAGGCCGGAAGGAGTCTACTCTGGCTGTGCGATGAGCTGTGGATCTTCGGGGATCATGTTTCGGCGGGCATGCGGGAGGAAATCCGCTTCTGCCAGAACTTAGGTCTGAAGATCCGGACAATCACGGAGAAACAATTCGCAAGCGGCAAAGCGCCGTAAAATGTAACTTCGACACAGAGGAATCGTTTTGTGCGGCAGACGTTATAAAGCGGTTCCTGTATGCCGAAGGCGTCTGCCGCCAGACATTCCTCCCCATTTTGATAGGAGGATAATGCAACTTATGAAGAAAAAAACCACAAAGATTCTTCTGTCTGCGGCCATGGTAACCTTGCTGGTGGCAGCCAGCGCCATGCCCGCCTTCGCCGCCGGTGACGTGGCCGGGGCCATTGAACAGACCTGGACGCAGGCCCAGACACAGATCAAAACGGTAGTCAACAACGTGGTCTTCCCGGTGGTGGATATGATCCTGGCTATCCTGTTCTTCGTAAAGGTCGGCACCGCTTACTTCGACTACAGAAAGCATGGGCAGTTTGAATTCGCAGCCCCATGCATCCTGTTCGCCTGCCTGATCTTTACCCTGACCGCTCCCATGTACATCTGGTCGATTCTCTGATGGAAGGGGGCAATTAAGGAATGGTCATATTCCATCGATGTGAGATCCGCTTAAAACCTGGAGAAACCATGCTGGATCTGTTCGTGCCGGACAGCGGAGAATTGGATCAGCACCCGGCGATTCAGGAGCTGCTTGCCAGGGAGCAGCCCCGCAGTTTTCAGATCGTAGACCATCCCTGTTGGTATGAAAACGGGGAGCCAAACCGGAACGCTACCCTGGAGGAAATCGCCGCATGGACGAAAGAGGATGCCTATCTGCACATGCCGGGGATGACCGTCCTGCCGCCGACTCACTATTACCGCTACTTTGGAAATCCGGAGGTATTGGATACGCTGCATCCGAAACTGCAGGCAGAATACGAAGCCTATCGGGGCCAGTGGAACGCTGCTTTCTCGCAAGGGAAAGATGCCTTCTATGAAAAGCTCCCTGAGATTTGTGTGGTGCAGACCGTCTATCGCAACCTGGAGCAATGCAGCGCCAGCTACGATCAGGAATATTTAGCGGCCCTGGCAGAAGAAGAAACACCATTGACTACACTGGCGCAGGCATATGACCAGGGCGGATATTTTGAAATCGGCCCTAACGCAAGTCTCCTTTTGGAAGATGTGGAACTAAACCGGGAGAACCTGGCGGAGTATTACAAGCTGGATGAGGCCGCAGCCGGTATAACCGATCATGCGGCCCTTATGGAACTTTTGGATGCCCATCTGGATCAGGAATATGCCGGTTTGGAACAGCAATGGTCTTCCCTGGATTTTAACGGAGCGTTGGATCACGCTGTCGAAATGTATACCTTCCGGCAGTTTTATCAGACCTTCCGGTTTGAGAAAGACGAATATCCAGCCAACAGCCTGGATCTGATGGCGCAATTAAAAGAGCCAATGCAGGAAAATCAGGACTGGATGATTGGGGAACGAGTCTTATATGAGATGAGCCTGGATGAAATCAGCCAGCTCCTGCCTCGGTTATATCCGGATGTTGTCCCGGAGGACGATCCCTGGGGCATGTTTGGAAACCGGGAACTGTTTTCCAGAAGGGATGTGTCATCCGCTCCGGAAACCGGCTCTGCTCCGTCTTTCCGTATCCGGGATGGAATGAAGAAAAACTATCTGGAACTGAGAGCAGAAAGAGGCATAGACGGGATCGTCCGCTATGCCGAGCGTTGGAGCCAGATGATGGAACAGGAAATCAAAGACGGGGCTTCTGTAGCGGAGGCCGCCGAGCGCACCAACTATTCAGCGGATACGGATGGCATCACCGGCTATATGTACGGACAGGCAGTCAGGCTCCTGAGTAACTATTGGGAACATGGCGAGGAACTGCGGCAATGGCATAATCAAAGGTTGGGCTACAGCGGAGAGGGCGTTATCAATCCGGCAATCCTGGCTCCTCCGGCAAAGGAGGATGCCTTGCCGGATGTGCAACCGGAAGAACCCGGCTCTGCCATGAGCCAGTGAAAAGGCAGAAAGGAAACAGCATGAATTTTTACGAAAAGGAAATGCGGAATTTCTTTGGAAACAGCGAACTTTTACAGGATGCCCACTTCTGCGGGAGAACCTGTCTGGCCCGGTTGGATGAGGATCTGAGGGTAAAGCTGCAGCTTACGACCACCGGCATCATAGACCAATACGATGCCATCAAGCTGTCCATCATCAACCGGACAGATGGCGTGGTGGATCAGCAGCTTTTCCGATTCTCTGACATCATCGGGAAACAGATCCGAAACGGAAGGGATGCCATCGAACCGCACATATGGGAATACGACGGCAAGCCCTCCTGGTATCTTCCCATCACCCAGGCAAACCGGACGCAGATCGCGGATACGATCCTTGACTATGTGGGGATGTATCAGGACGAATCCATCGGTATGACCGGGCCGGGAATGTAAGTTCAGAAACGACAACATGGCGGGAAGGCTGTTTGCTCAGTAAAAGCGGCCTTCCCCTTTGGAGGTGATTACAATATTTGATTGGTTAGGTGACCTCATCGGCGGGATTGGCGATGCCATTGGCAGCGTGTTCAGTTTCCTCGGTGAGCAGATCTCCAACGTGATCTGGGATACCATGCTCCAGTGGTTCTACACCACCATCTATGATGCGGTGGCGCAGTTCTTTACCATGATGGGAAATATGGGAGCCGAGATCTTCGAGCTGGATTGGGTGCGGGCCACTGTGGAACTGTTTACCCTGTTCGGCTGGTCGCTCTTTGTGGCAGGCGTGGTGGTGGCGGTGTTCGATGTGGCCATCGAGTACCAGCACGGACGGGCCGACATCAAATCCGCCGCCATCAACGTGCTGAAAGGCTTCTTTGCCTGCTCCCTGATCGGCGTGGTACCCATTGAACTATATAAGTTCTGCATCAGCCTGCAGAACACTTTTGCCGGGGATCTTACCCGGATTTTTGCCGGACAACAGAGCCTGGGGCTGGCTGGGGAAAGCACCAACGTGCTGGTAGGCAGTTTTATGATTGGAAATGAAATCAGCGCCAGCCTGTTCAATATCCTGTCGCTGATCGCATTCGCCTACTGTGTGATCAAGATCTTTTTCGCCAACATTAAACGTGGCGGCATCCTGCTGATCCAGATGTCCGTGGGCGCATTGTATATGTTCAGTGTTCCCAGGGGCTATACGGATGGCTTCGTACAATGGATGCGGCAGGTGGCAGCCCTTTGCCTGACCTCCTTTATGCAGACCACACTTCTGTTTTTAGGGCTTTTGACCTTCCCCGGAAATATGCTCCTGGGGCTTGGCATCATGCTGGCAGCCAACGAGGTACCTCGGATTGCCCAGCAGTTCGGCTTGGACAGCTCGGTGCGTGTCAACGTGATGAGCGTGGTTCACGCCACCACCACGGCAGTCAACCTGACCAGGGGGCTGGCCCGCTCCGTAAAATAAGGAGGGAATCGTATGAGTATGAAAATCAAACCAGAAGCTGTGGCCAGCATCCGAAAGATGGCGGCGGTTTGCCAGGGAAAAAATCTGTCCACCAAACAGGCCGGTCTGGATCGCTTTGTACAAGGATATCTGACCATCTTTCATCTGTGGGAGGATGAAGAAGCCCTAAAAGAAATGGCGGGCTATGTGCCGCCCGGAAGTTTACAGGACGATCTGCTGGAACGGGCTGAAAATTTATCAAGGAATGGAGGAATCTCATGACAACCTATCTTTACCCGCAAAACTTAAAAGCTACCGCCAACCTGTGGCTGTGGGGGCTGCGGGATTTTGCCATCCTGTGTATCGCAACACTGCTGTCGGTGCTGGCTCTGGTGCAGCTCGGCTTTTTTGTCCCGGCTGCGGTTACCCTGTGCTTTGGATTCTTAAGCATCCGGATGGATGATACCACTGTCCTGGACTTTATGCGGTATGCGGTACGTTACTTTATTTCTACCCAGCAATACTTTGAATGGAGGTGATCCCTGTGGCGAAGAAGGAAAAAGGAACCCGCCAGAAAAAGAAAAAAGGACGCTCCACCCAGGAGCTTCTCGGCATCAAGACCTTTACCAAGTATGGGCTTGCGGTGGGGAAATATGAACTTTTATTTTATATGATTGCGCCCACCAATATCTCCGTGCTGTCCAGGGCAAATATCGAGATCAAGATCCATCACTTGATGATGGTGCTGTCCGCCGTGCCGGATATCGAGATCACCTGTACCGATTCCTGCGAGTGCTTCGATGATAATAAGACCTATCTGCAGGCTCGGCTTGAGGAAGAAACCAATCCCAAGGTACGGAAGATCATCAAAAAGGACATTGATTTCCTGGATGATATCCAGACAGAAATGGCTACCGCCAGACAATTCCTGCTCATTGGCCGCTGCCGAAATCTGAAGCCGGAACAGGTATTTAATACCGCCAACCGGATCGAAAAGGTGGTCTCTGAGCAGGGCTTTGAAACCCACCGGATGAAGAAGGCGGAGATCAAACGTTTCCTGGCGGTCTACTTTGAAGCATCCATGAATGGTGACCAGATGCCGGACACGGATGGAGAGCAGTTCTTTGACGGGGAGGATTCCGATGAAGAAGAAGCCTAAAATCCCCAGGGCGGTCATCGGCACTGTCCTGGTTTTTGTTGTTCTGCTGTCGGTTTTCATGGCAGGCCATGACCTGTGGAGGCAGAAACAGGCGCAGGATACCTTCGAGGATCTGGCGGATCTGGTAACTGCGCCGGAAGATCCGGAGGAATCACAGGCGGAATCCTCTGCGCCGGAGGAATTTGCAGAAGCTCAGGAGCCGCAGGAGGAACAGAGAAATCTTTCCTTATTGTTTGAGCAGAACGCCGACTGCATCGGCTGGATCTGCATCCCCGGCACAGCGGTGGACTATCCGCTGATGCACACCCCGGAGGATTCTGAGAAATATCTTCGGAAGGATTTCTATGGGGCGTACAGCATAAATGGCGTCCCCTTCCTGGATGGCCGGTGCAGCCTGGAGAGCGCAAACTTAATCATCTACGGCCACAACATGAAGAATGGCACCATGTTCGGGAGCCTGAAAAACTATACGGATGCCAGTTACTATGCCGAGCATCCCACCATTGAGTTGGAAACTGCCGCTGGCAAAGCACTCTATACCATTTTTTCCGTGATGAAGGTGCAGAAGGAGGATGCTTGGTACCGTTTCCTTATAGTGGATACAGAAACGGATTTCCTGCACCAGATCCGCTACGCCAGGGAGTGTGCCCTCTATGACACCGGGATTATCCCGACATATGGCCAGCAGCTCCTCACCCTGTCTACCTGTTATGGTTCATCCGGCGGGGATGGGCGTCTGCTCATTGTGGCTGCGAAAACGGAATAACCAATCAACTATCGGTCGTTTTGCATCAGGCAAAGCGGCCTTTTCTGATCCCCTTGCCGGTGCAAAGCGGCGGCAAGGAGGTAAGAAATGTTCAAACGAAAACCCAAGGTGCTGACACCGGAGCAGATGGAGGAAATCCGCACCAAGGACTTCTTCGACTGCATCCTGCCGGGTACCATCAAGTTCCTTTCCGACCACTATATCGTTGGAGACAGTTACCGCTGTGTGTGGGCCATCCGGGAATACCCGCCCTCCACCGAGGAACAGGCGATCCTTTCCCAGCTTGCTGACCGCAATGGCGTGACGCTTCGGATCTACCATCGGCTGGTGGAGGCCCTGGAACAGAGGAAGATCCTACAGAACGCCACCCGGAAGAACAAGCTGATGAGTACCGGCAGCGATGTGAATGAAACCATTGAAGCCGAAGGGAATCTGCAGGATGTGGTGGAGCTTCTGGCCAACCTTCGGAAAAACAAGGAACCGCTTCTCCATTGCTCCGTGTTCATTGAGCTGAAAGCCAAGGGCATGGATGCCTTAAAGGAGCTGCAGTCAGAGATCGCCATGGAGCTGACTCGCTCCAAAATCACGGTTGACCGGCTCACCCTCCGGCAGAAGGAAGGATATCTTTCTGTTCTGCCTGTGGGGGCCAATCAGTTCGGGGCGCAGTTCGAGCGTGTGCTGCCCGCCAGCTCCGTAGCCAACCTGTACCCCTTTAACTTTTCCGGCAAGACCGATCCCCGTGGCATCTACCTGGGCCGGGATAAGTATGGCACCAATATCCTGGTAGACTTTGACCGGCGCAGCGAGGATAAGACCACCAGCAATATCCTGATCCTTGGCAACTCCGGCCAGGGGAAATCCTATCTCTTAAAGCTGATCCTGACCAACTTAAGGGAGGCTGGAAAGCTGGTCATCGCCCTGGATGTGGAGGCGGAATACGAGGAACTGACAGAGGCCCTGGGCGGCTGCTACATCGATTTTATGAGCGGTGAGTACATCGTCAATCCCTTAGAGCCAAAGGCATGGGGCGATGGTACGGAAGGCGAGATCGACGCTACCACACCGCTGGCCTTCCGGAAAGTGACCAGGCTCTCCCAGCACATCGCCTACCTGAAGGACTTCTTCCGGGCCTATAAAGATTTCACGGATGTGCAGATCGACACCATTGAGATCCTGCTGGCCAAGCTGTATGCCCGGTTCGGCATTACCGACAGCACGGACTACAGCGCCAAAAAGCCTACGGACTTCCCTATCATGGAGGACTTCTATAAGCTGTGCGAGGAAGAATTCATGACCTACGATAAGCAGCGGAAGTACCTGTACACAGAGGAAACCCTCCAGCAGGTGTGCCTGGGCATCCACTCCATGTGCGTGGGATCGGAAAGCAAGTATTTCAATGGATACACCAACATCACGGACGATGCCTTCCTGTGCTTCGGCGTGAAAGGGCTGATGGATACCAACCGCAGGCTGAAGGATGCCATGCTCTTCAATCTGCTTTCTTTTATGTCCAACCAGCTCCTGGGCAAAGGGAATACCGCAGCCGCCATTGACGAGCTGTATATGTACTTGACCAACCTGACCTCCATCGAGTATATCCGAAACGCCATGAAGCGTGTCCGGAAGAAGGAGTCAGCGATCATCATCGCCAGCCAGAACATCAATGACTTCCTGATGCCGGAGGTCTGCGAGATGACAAAACCTCTGTTTAGCATCCCCACCCATCAGTTCCTCTTTAACCCCGGCCAGATCAACCCGGCAGAATTTATGGATGCCCTCCAGGTAGAGCCATCGGAGTTTGAACTGATCAAATATCCGGAGCGAGGCACCTGTCTCTACCGGTGCGGGATTGAGCGGTATCTTTTACAGGTCATTGCGCCGGACTATAAATCGGCCATCTTCGGAAAGGCCGGAGGCCGATGAGCGCTACTGTGGGGGCGGCGCTCAAAAAGATTGCCGTATCCCTTCTCACAGACAAAAAGGTACTCAAGGTAGTGGGCGGGATCGTCCTGGGCATCATTATCATCATTGTGATGCCCATCGTGGCCATCGTCTCCATCTTCAACGGTACCATTGAATTTGATACCGCAGAGCTTCAGCAGATGGTGGAACAGAACCTCTCCGCCGAGGAAATCGCCAAGCTCCAGGGCGTGGAGGATACCATGTACGCCATTGAGGATGCCATGACCGCCGCCGGTTATGACTGGCAAAAGGCGCGGGAGGCCCAGGTACTCTATGTGACCGCCCTCTATGAATTTTCCTTTGAGCCGGATTTTGTGAATAAGCTGGTGGGCTGTTTCGCACCGGATCAGACGGACGAGCAGCTCATCGCCGCCGTCAATGCCGCTTTCGGAACGGACATCGATGCGGCGGAGTTTACCCAGCTCATCGTGGGCGTCAATCAGGAGATCGTCTCCGTGGCCCAGTCTCAGCTCGGCAATGAAGGCGGGCAGCCCTACTGGAGCTGGTACGGATTTGAATCCCGTGTGGAATGGTGCGCCTGCTTCGTCTCCTGGTGCGCCGATCAGTGCGGCTACATTGACCGTGGGATCTGCCCGAAGTTCTCCCTCTGCTCGGATGGCGTCAATTGGTTCCAGCAAAGGAACCAATGGTTGGCGGGAACAGAAACACCTTCCCCCGGTATGATCATCTTCTTTGATTGGGCGGACAATGGGCAAGATGGCGTGTCCGACCATGTGGGGATCGTAGCCAGCGTGGAGAATGGAACCGTCCACACCATCGAAGGAAACTCCGGGGATGCCTGCCGGGAGCGCTCCTACAGCGTGGGCTATTATGAAATCCTGGGCTATGGCGTTCTGCAGGTGGGCGGAGAAACCGACAACAGTAACAATGAAACACCAACACAATAGGAGGATGTTATGGAACGGAAACGACAAGGAACTCTGATTTACGATGAGGAAAGCGGACGATATGATATCCGCTTCTCCCTGGAGCGTTACTATGGCGGCCTGCACTGTGGGGAATGCTTTGATGTCCTCATCGGCAGCCGATGGGTGCCTACCCGCATTGAAATGGATGACCGCTGGTATCTGGTCGGCGTAAAAACGGATCAGCTTGCGGGGCTTCGAGTACGGATGTGACAGGACGGGCGGTCAAAACAGGCCGCCCCATTTTTATGAAATGGAGTAAACAACATGAGTAAGAAAAAACAATTCACGGCCAGAGAGATTGCGGATGTCCTCGTCCGGGAAGGAACCAGCCAGACAACAACTGGCAGGTGGTCAGTAGGCTTCGAGGAAATCCAAAATCGGTTTGGGCTTGACCTCTCCGCCGACAGTGATGCCGGAAGGTTGATCGTGATTGCGTTAAAACAGGAAGAAGAAATCAATGAGCTGATCATGACAGAGGATCATATCGAAATGTCTTACCATCTGGAGTACTGTCCGGCCTGTAATCAGGGCGGCGCATCCGGTATGGGGAGTGTATTCTCTCTGCTGGGCTGTAATATCTACGATGACCATCTCTCCCAGGGGAATGCAGGCGTACCAGAGAACCCATCAGAACCGGACGCAACCAAGGAACAGACTGAGGGCATGACATCGGATCTTGTTATGCGGTAAAGGAGGTGACAGGAATGGAACTCTATGCATTTTTCCATCGCAAGGATGAAGAAATCCGCTCTCAGCATTGTGTGGTAGAGAAGGTGTTGGAACTTACCGAAAGCGAGTATGCCCGCTTCTATCAATCACCGCTGGCGGAGTATGATTTTATTTCCAAACACCGTGGAGCCATGCGTCAGGATGCGGACGGAACCCGGCACTGTCTGTTGGTGCTGGGAGAAAACCAGGAGGATGGTATCCTTGTTGACGCAGAAGGCTATGACTATGCTCGTTACCATGCTTTTCTTCCCAAGGCCCGCCAGCTTTATCTTCTGGATCAGTACCCTTCGATAGCAAAATTCAATCGGGAGATGGCTGAGATGGCGGAGCAATACACACAGAAAGCCATCACGGATCAGCAGAACGGAATGTACCGGATACTGACAGATGAGATGGAACTGGACAAAGTTGAAGCCCAGCTCCTTGTTGAAATGCTGGAGGATCGCCCGGAGATTGCGTATCTGGATGACCTGGGCGATGAGCTGTGCATCAAGCTGAACCCGCAATATGTCCATGAAGAAAAAGAACTTCCCCGGCTCAGCCAGGAGGACGCAGATGTGATTTGCGCCAAACATGTCCTCTGGCTTCACGATGCGGGCGGCGAACAGGCTGACTTCTCCGGATACGATCTGTCCGGACTGAATCTGAGCCATCGGAATCTGAACAGCGCCATCTTCGCAGGAACCAGAATGTATGAAACGAATCTGGCGCAGACGGAGCTGTGCTTCTCTGATTTTACAGAGGCAACCTTGTTCTCCTGTGATCTCAAGGGCGTCACTGCTGAGGAAACATGCTTTAAAAAGATGGTGGCCGATGGCTGTACCTTCCGGGGAGCCATCTTTACCCACAGCAACTTTTCCGGAGCACTGATCCAGAGCTGCCGCATGGAACAGACCGACTGGACGAACAGCTGTACAGACAGTACCGTGTTCCATCAGACACCCATGGGGCAGGCAAAAATGAATCATGTAAGTGAGGATGAGCAGGACTGGAGGCAGGACTCCGGGCCTGCTCTTTCCATGTGAAGGAGGAACCTATGAAGAAAACCAATGTAACAATTTCCTTTGATGAGGAAAAACTGACTGCGCTCCGGCTCTACATGGAGCAGAAAGATCTGCAGCTTGAAGATGAGCTGACCAAAGCCATGGAGGGATTCTATGGCAAACATGTCCCGTCCAATGTGCGGGAATTTATTGAGATGCGCTCTGGCGAACCGGCAGATCCTGCGCCCAGGGTAAGGCGGCCCAGGCCGGAGAAAAAGGTGCAGCCGCCCAACGTGCATGGAACAATGAATGAGTCAAAGGGAGACATGGCCCATGAATGATATCGACGTCACGGTTTATTTTAACGAACATCGTCTCGCTGCTCTGGACGAAGTGCTGAACGATCAGGGGCGTACCATCGAAGGTGTACTGCGAAAATGTTTTGAGGAAACCTATGCGTCTCTCGTCCCGGAAGAAAAGCGTGAGGAAATCGAAGCGTTGATTCGTCAGGAAGAAGCACAGGCACAGCGTGAGGCTGAAGCCGCCAGACGGTTTGCTGTGATCCATTTCCATGAGGACGGAGATGATTTTCATTTCACTTCCGATCTGCGGAATACGCTTTACAGCGCCGCCTATCGCTACCGGAACTTCCTGCAGGAGGATGTGGGGAAACTCACGCTGGACAGTCTGGCGGTTGCCTTCGGAGAGCATCAGCCCATCGATGACCTGACCTTCTCGATCCTATGCGATGCCATGGAGCATGATGAACGCATCACCGCTCTCCTGGAATTTGATTTTGATTCCGGCATCATCAGTGTAAAAGAGCAAGCCGATCCGGAGTGGCGCAGCTATCGGTTGAAAGATGTATCCACAGCGATCTACCGGGCAGAAAGGAGAAATGGTCTTTCCCTACAGACCAGAGAGCAGATTTTTGAAGATGCGCTCCATGGCCAAGAGATCCAGCAGAAGGAGCCAGAAGAAATAACACCACAGATCCAGGGAATGTGATGCAAGAAAGAACGCCCCGGTGAGCCGCCTGTCGGCCCCGTGTTGCGATTTTGTGGACGAGGTCGAGGAAGTATCCCTCCCCGCCGGTTTGCGAGGCGTTTGCGGCCCGTGTGAAGGCAGGCCCCTCCCCATAGAGAAGCAACGGTTCCCTGTGCGGATACAGGGTCGAAAATCAAGCAGGAGAAAGGGACGGTGCCGCATGGCGGCCCCGCTCCAGCTCACTGCGTCCGGCAGAGCCGGCCGCTTCAAGGCTTTTCGCCGCTTCTGAAAGAAATATCATTACGGTGCCGGATTTGGGCAAAAGGTTCCTGGTCAGGTGCTTTTATTCCCTGAAAACCAGAGGTTTCAAGGAATGTTACGGTGCTTTGACAGGTTCCTACGATCAGGAAGGAGGGCTTCATCCATGCAGGATACAGAAGCAGAAAAGAAAGAAATCAAACGCCGCTTCCAGCTTTGGATCAGGCCATCCACCCTGGAGCTGGCGGACACTCTCTACAAAAAAGATAACTGCGACAGCCGGAGCGAATTCATTGAAAAGGCTGTGATTTTTTATGCCGGATATCTCTCCGCAGAGGATAACAAAACCTATCTTCCAAACATCGTTACCTCGACACTGAAAAGCATTGTAGCGGAGAGTGATCACCGGCAGAACCGAATGCTTTTCAAGCTGGCTGTGGAGCTGGCGGTCATGATGAACGTGGTCGCAGCGAATAACAACATCGATCCGGTGTCACTGGATCGTCTGCGGGGAGAATGTGTCAAGGAGGTTAAAAGACTGAATGGCTCCTTCTCTTTTGATGACGCAGTGAGCTGGCAGAAAGGATGGGAAGAAAGTTAACCGCAATTGTTCCAAAAGTTTGTGCACTTAAGAAAGTTGTGCACTTAAGAAAGTACATTTCACCTCAAAAAGAGTTTGTGATATAATAAATATTTATAAGAAAGGGAACAGGATGTTCTCTATAAAGAACGGAGCTGAAAAATGGCTGAAAGACAAATAGAAAATTTATTAGATTTTATTCAAACGATTTGCGAATTAGATGGAAAACTAATTCGTAACGGAGCAGATAAAAATGAAAACCTGCTTTTTCGAGGACAGTCGAATATGGCATATGAATTGATTCCCTCTTTAGGAAGAAACCGGAAATTCTCTGTTGATATTTCTATTTTAGACGAAGAACGTAATTTAATTGAAATGGCCAAATATAAGATGCCAGAGATTTTTCATAGTGACCTACTGCCTTTAGAATTGTTAGCTCTTTTGCAGCATCACGGTATTCCGACTCGGCTTTTGGATGTTACAGAGAATGCTTTAGTTGCACTGTATTTTGCATGCTGTTCAGATAATGATAAGAATGGAGAAGTATTCGCTTTTAAAAATAATGAAACGGATGTAGCAAATTACCCTGTTATTAATGCAATCGCAGATAGTTATCGTTTTGCACGAGGAACCTTCTGCACACTTAGTCTTTTTTATGGGGCAGTTATTTCACAGCCGTATTTTCTTGAACAGAAGCAGATACATGAAATTTGTCATAAATCATCTGAATCTGGAGGACAATGGATTAAGGAATGTTGTGAGAAATTATTTTTTGTATATGCACCTGCAAGGCATTTGCGTCAACAGATGCAGCGAGGGCGTTATATACTTTTCCCAAATCGAATTGTACCTTATGGGAATTCCGAAGAATTCTGCTTTGAAAAAGTGATTGATCCAATTCCAAAAGATCATGAGAAAATTTGTGGTCGGATTATTATTCCAAAAGAGATTAAGGCAAAAATTATTCAAGAGTTGCGGTTGTTTGGAATCAGCAGAGAAATTTTATTCGCTGATAGTGTCGATATCGTATGCGAGGAAATTACTAATAGTTTCAAGAGAAAAATTAGAGGTGACATACAATGGTAGAGATTGATGGAGAAAAGGCCTTATGGTTTGCCATGGAAAAAGGATTGGGACTTCAAAGGTATAGGTATATTATGGAACATGTACTGGATGTTGATGTTTCTAAAAATGAGGATTTCAAAAGAATGTTTAATGGGTTTTATGGAATAAGGAGGGGGAAAAGTTGGAGAGATAGGTACTATCAAGTATTTGAACAAATGAAAAAAGAAAGAGAACATATAACATTTAAAGATATTTTTAACAGGATTTCAGATCAATCATTAGAAGCGTCCTTTTCCAGTAAAATGCTTGCGACACTGAATTCTCAAAAACCTATTTGGGACAGCAGAGTCCTTCACTTTTTGAAGCTGCAGCCTACGGGAGTAACGAAGGTAGAAAGGATCGAGTCTATTATAAAGATCTATACAGAAATCGAGGCTTGGTATAAAAATTATCTTTCTACGGAAGATGCCAGGAACAATCTTATATTATTTGATCGAACATTTCCCGAATATTCTTGGATTAGCGCAACGAAAAAAATTGATTTTATGATATGGAGTTATGACGCATCAGCTGATAAATAATTGTATGATTTAAGCAGGAAATCTCTTACGAGGTCTCCTGCTTTTTCTTTACTCTAAAACGGAAGGAGGTTTCCCATGGCTCGTCTGGTCACCAAATTCAAGTACCTGAAGCCGGATCAGGAAAAGCCCATTGGTGGGTACGCCACCTACATTGCCACTCGTGAAGGTGTGGAGAAGATCGATGAGTCTTTCAAGCTGGCTCCCACAACAGTGAAACAACAAAAGCTTATTGAAAAGATCCTGCGGGATTTCCCGGATAGTTCCACGATGCTGGAGTATGAGGACTACCAGAGAGAAAAGACTGTGGGAGCTGCCTCTGAATTTATCACTCGTGCCATTGAGGACAATGCCCATGAGATTCTGAACCAGAAAACCTATGCCGACTATATCGGCACTCGGCCCGGTGCGGAACGGTTCGGCAGCCATGGGCTGTTCACAGATGATGGTGTTCAGGTCAAGCTAAAAGAGGTATCCCAGGAGTTGAACGCTCATCAGGGAAATGTGTGGACGCTCATTATTTCTCTGCGCCGGGAGGATGCAGAGCGCCTCGGTTTCAATACCGGCGTCCGGTGGAGGGATATGCTCCGGACGCAGACGCAGGCTTTGGCCGACAGCCTGAAGATCCCTATGGATCATCTGAAATGGTATGCGGCTTTTCACAATGAAAGCCACCATCCCCATATTCACTTGCTGGCGTACTCTACCATGGAGAATGAAGGTTTCCTCACCAAACAAGGCGTGGCGAAGATGCGGTCTTCCCTGGCCAAGGATATCTTTGAGCAGGATCTGCTTTGCATTTATGAAAAGCAGACTGTTCAGAGGGATGAACTGCGCCTACAAAGTAAGGAGCTGATCGCAGAGGTCGTCTCCCGCATCAATGCCGGAACCTATGATAATCCCAAGGTGGAAGAACTGCTCCTACGTTTGGCTGACCGGCTTTCCAAAACCAAAGGGAGAAAGGTCTATGGTTATCTGAAAGCAGATGTGAAAGCTCTGGTGGATGCCATCGTGGATGAACTGGCGGCAGATGAAAAGATCGCTGCTCTTTACAATCTGTGGTACGAGCAGAAAGAAGAAGCGCTTCAGGTTTATACAGAAGCACTTCCACAGCGAGTACCGCTCTCGCAGAATAAAGAATTCAAGCCAATCAAGAATGCAGTGATACAGGAGGCCGTGGGCCTTCATGCTGACCGGCAGGATGTGGTGGAGGAACCGGCCCAGGAGGATTCTCCCGATCTGGAAATGCCAGAAGCTTCGGAATCAGATTCTCAGGCAAGCGATCCCATCGAGCCAGATCCGCCTCCCGGCTTTCGCTCTTACTCTGGCGGCTGGGGCTGGAAGAAGGATACCTGGTGGACGAGTGAATATAAAGCGGCCCGTGCATTTCTCTATGGCACCAAGACATCCAAACCGGATTTTGAACAGGCCCTGGTCGGCCTGAAGGAAGAAGCTCTGCGTGGCAACGGTTTTGCCATGCATGATCTTGGCAAAATGGTTCTGGCCGGTCTTGGCTGTGAAAAGGATGAAGAACAGGCACAGGAATGGTTCCGAAAAGCATTCTCTGCTTTCTGCGCCAGAGAGCCAAAGGAGGAAAAGCCAGGGTATCTCCGATACCGGATCGGCAAGATGTACGCCTTCGGCTATGGCGTGGATCAGGACTATCTGAAAGCTGCCGAGTGGTATGAAAAATCTGTTGCGGAAGGAAATCCCTTTGCCGCCTATGCCTTGGGAAGTCTTTATCGTCGGGGCCAAGGCGTGGAACAGAATGAGGAAAGGGCATTTTCTCTGTTTACCATGGCAGCTACAGATGGGGATAAGCCGAATGCTTATGCTCAGTATGAACTGGGCCGGATGTGCCGGAAGGGGATTGGCACTGCGCCAGATCAGGCGGCATCGGAGCAATGGTACAAGCAAGCGTATCAGGGATTCTTGGAAATCGAACAAAACATGGCAGATGACAAATTGTACTACCGCCTGGGCCAGATGAATCTTACTGGCACAGGAACAGAGAAAGATCCAGAGCAGGCCAGAATGTACTTTGAAAAGGCGGCGGAGCTTGGTAATACCGATGCCATGTATGGCCTGGGGAAATTGTATCTGAATAGAGATTTCTCTGGCCGGGATGTGAAAAAGGCAATCGACTATCTCATGGGCGCAGCAAGGAAGGGCCATGATTATGCCATGTACGCTCTCGGCAAGCTGTTTCTGGAAGGAAAAGAGATCCCTAAGAATCCAGAGTACGCTTTGCGCTGGCTGGAGGAAGCAGTGAAGAAAGAAAATCCCTATGCAGAATACCTCTTAGGGAAAGCACTACTGCAAGGCGTGGATTTTCCCCAAGATACTCCTCGTGCGGTTTCTCTTCTGGAAAGAGCGGTGTCACGGAACAATCCCTATGCGGCATATGCTTTGGGAAAAGCGCTGCTGGAAGGAATACTCCTCCCGCAGGATCTTCCAAGAGCCATGGAGCTGCTTGCTTTCTCTGCTGATAAAGGATTCTCGGCAGCACAGTATCTGCTGGGCAAGGTCTTTTCCACTGGAGAACTGCTCCCGAAGGACATCCCCAAGGCCATCCTCTATCTGACAAGAGCTGCCGAGCAGGATCATGAGTACGCACAATATCTTCTCGGAAAACTCTATCTGGCCGATGAAGGTATCCCAAAGGATGCGAATGCGGTGCTGTATTGGTTTACCAGGGCAGCGGATCAGGGAAATGCTTTCGCTCAGTATCAACTCGGCAAGCTGTTCCTGTATGGCCGGGAGGTGGAGCAGGACATGGAAAAAGCCATTTCCTATCTGACCGCTTCTGCCGATCAGGGGAATGTCTATGCTGCCCAGCTTCTTCAAAGCGTCCACAGCAACCGGAATTGGTCGGCGGCCTTGGGTAGCCTGCGGCTTTTACAGCATCTGGCTCGGATCATCCAGAACCGGATCGAGGACGAGCGCAAAGGTGGTAAGGGCGGTATAGACAGAAAGCTGAAGCGCAAGATCGATGAAAAGAAACAGGCCCATGGTTTGAAGCAGGGCTGAGAAAGGAGGTTCTATGGCCACAACCTATATTCACTTTACTGAAGAACAAAAAGATCAGGCCCGCCGCACGGATCTGCGGTCTTTCCTTCTCGGACAGGGTGAAAAGGTGGAACGATCCGGATCGGAATACAAATGGAATCACGGAGGAGAAAAGATCACGATCCGGGGAAATCTGTGGTTTAATCAGTATGAACCAGATAGTGGAGGTGGCGATGCTATTGCATTTGCCAGAGAGTTTTATGGTTTGGATTTCCCGGAGGCGGTGAAGTTTCTCCTGGAACAGCAAGGCGTTGTCATCCTCCCGCAGAAGGATGTACCGGCGAAGGAGAAAAAGTCCTTTGCCCTTCCAGCGAAGAATGAGGACATGCGAAGGGTTTATGCGTATCTTCTGAAAGCAAGGTTTCTGGATCGGGAGGTTGTCAATGCATTTGTCCGGGCTGGTTTGCTCTATGAGGATTCAGAATATCACAATGCGGTCTTTGTGGGTGTGGATGAAAATGGGATTGCCCGTCATGCCCATAAACGAGGCACCTACTCGGACAGCGGCTTCAAGGGCAACGTGGACAGCAGCAATCCGGATTACAGTTTTCACCACATCGGAAAAAGCAATCGGCTGTATGTGTTTGAGGCCCCGATTGATATGCTGTCCTATCTTTCTCTGCATAAGGAGAACTGGCAGGAACACAGCTATGTGGCTCTCTGTTCCACAGCCACTTATGGGGCAATGCATATCCTGAAAACGAATCCGCAGATCGATACCGTGGTCACCTGCCTCGATCATGACAGCGCAGGCATTGAGGGGAACTATCGTCTGAAGGAAGAAATCCTGCGGATTGGCGCCTATACGGTCATTGCGGAGCAGCCGAGATTTAAGGACTGGAACGAGGGCCTCAAAAGCGAACATGGGCTGGAACCCATCCCCGGCACAGAGCATCCAGGACTGGTACGGATGAAAACGCTCTGTCAAGATCTGGCTATCGCCTTTACTGATGACAGGTGTCCAAAATATCCGCTGGATGAATTAAGGGAGCAATACCAGAAACTAAAACAGCTCTCCATGGATCGGCCCATGGATGTGATCGAGCAATCCTCTGAAATGGCGGGGATTGCTTTTTTATTGGGCCGGAAACAATTTGCCTCGCTGGAGAAGTCCTACAGCGTACAGCAATATGAGAAGATCCTGCTCCGTCTCTATGCGCCTCATCATGATAAGATTGGCTACAAAGCCCGCATCGCTGAGATCGGGGAGCGCTTAGAGGAAATCGGGCAGGCTTTTCAGAAAAATGAGATCCTGCCGGAATCGGCGCAGATGGAACAGATCAAGAATACGCTCTCCCTGGCAGTGGACTGTCTGCGGCTGGAGACTTACGTGGAGCGTGAGCAACTGGAAATGCAAAGGAGGGAATCATCATGCCAAACCGAATCCTCATCAATGGCAATGCAGCAATAAAAATCTAAATGAAAAGGAGTGATGAAGAAACCTGGAAAGCGTGTTGTCCTATGGATAATATCGCAACTTTAATTCTTGTAGCTGTAATAATGCTTGGTGTCCTGGGCGGCGTCTCGTTGATTGCCCACATGTACACCCTCAACATCAAGAGCAAGACCGTTGGCAATGGCCAGCATGGTACTGCGAGGTGGGCCACAAAAGCGGAGATCCGGAAAACCTATCGGTACATCCCCTTTGAGCCGGAGCTGTGGCGGCAAGGCAAACATCTACCAAAAGATCAGGGAATTGTGGTGGGATGTACCAACTCCAAGGGCGGAACCACAGCCCTCATCGATACCGGCGATGTCCATGCCCTGATGATCGGTGCCGCCGGTGTCGGCAAAACTGCCTATTGGCTCTATCCCTGTATCGAATACGCCTGTGCCTCTGGTATGAGCTTTCTCTCAACCGACACCAAGGGCGATGTCATGCGAAATTATGGAACCATCGCCAAAGAGCATTATGGGTATCAGGTATCGGTAATTGATCTGAGAAATCCCACCCGGAGTAATGGTAACAATCTGCTTCATCTGGTAAACAAGTATATGGATTTATACAAGGAAAACCCGAAGGAGCTGGTCTACAAGGCCCGTTGTGAGAAGTATGCCAAGATTATCAGTAAGACCATTATCCTCTCCGGGATGGATGCTGCCAGCTTTGGCCAGAACGCCTATTTCTATGATGCGGCGGAAGGTCTGCTGACTGCGACCATCCTGCTGGTAGCGGAGTTCTGCGAACCGGAGAAGCGTCACATCGTCTCCGTGTTCAAAATCATCCAGGAACTGCTGGCTCCCTCACAGAAAAAAGGCAAAAATCAGTTCCAACAGCTCATGGAGCTTCTGCCGGATGACCACAAAGCGAAATGGTTTGCCGGGGCCGCCCTCAATACCGCCGAACAATCTATGGCCAGTGTCATGAGTACCGCCCTGTCCAGGCTGAATGCCTTTCTGGATTCCGAGCTGGAGCAACTCCTGTGCTTTGATACAGAGATTGATGCGGAGAAGTTCTGCCGGGAGAAGTGTGCCATCTTCCTGATCATGCCGGAGGAAAATCCCAACACCTTCTTCATGATCTCCCTGATCATCCAGCAGCTCTACCGGGAGATCCTGGCCGTGGCGGACGAGATGGGCGGAAAACTGAAAAATCGTTGTGTGTTTTACTGTGATGAATTCGGCACCCTTCCGAAAATTGAGAGCGCCGAGATGATGTTCTCAGCCTCTCGTTCTCGCCGCCTTCAGATCGTGCCGGTGATCCAATCCTTTGCTCAGCTTGAAAAGAACTATGGCAAAGAAGGGGCGGAGATTATCGTGGACAATACCCAGCTTACCATCTTCGGCGGCTTTGCACCTAATAGTTCCTCGGCGGAGGTGCTATCCAAGGCTCTGGGGAGCCGGACGGTCATGTCCGGATCGGTCAGCCGGGGGAAGAACGATCCGTCCCAATCCCTACAGATGATGGAACGGGCGCTCATGACACCGGATGAACTCAAGAGCATGCCAAAAGGTCAGTTTATTGTGATGAAGACCGGCTTCTATCCTATGAAGGTCAAGCTGAAGCTATTCTTCAAATGGGGCATCCAGTTTGAAGAAGAATATGCTGTGGAGGAAAAGGGCAACCGGAAGGTGGCCTATGCCGAGAAGCAGGAGATACTGGACGGGATCGTGAAGAAATACCATCCAGAGTGGCTAATGGAAGATGCACCACCAGCAGAGGCCATCCCACCGGCAGGAGGGCAGACACAGGCTATGACAGAGCGAAATGAGTCATCCTCCAGGGAGAAAAGAAAAGGCGGCGGCACAGGGCTGCGGACTGCGCCAAGATCCGCCAGATCGGAGCGTAAAGGGGATGAAAGCATACGGGAGAGCCGGATGCTCCATACAACAAAATCCACGGAGGTAAAGGAAGATGGGCAGGCTTGATTTTCTCTACCGCTTGGAACTGCCACACCGGGCAGTGGCAGTCTATCTGTATCTATATGAACGGGCGAACCGGGATGGAGAATGCTGGCCCTCCATCCCGACCATTGCCCGTGAACTGAAACTTTCAGAATCAACTGTGAGACGGGCAATCCAGGACTTGAAAAAAGAAGATCTTCTCGTCACTGAGCAAAGGTACCGTGCCAGGGGCGGCAAGAGCAGCCTGCTTTTTCAAATCCGGAAACCGTGACCATGTAAAAATACCACCTTCCGCCAAGGGGCAACTGCGCCCTTTTGGTGAAAGGTGGCACCTGGCATGATGACAGGAGAAGGTGAACTTCCCACTGTAAGAGAGATTTACAGCAGAAAAAAAAGAACAGCAGCCTGAGAGGTGATCAGACTGCTGACTCTTATTTCTCTGCTTGTATCTCAAAGCAATATCCGACTTCCCGGACAGATCGAATGGTAAAGGGAGCATTGGGAGTTGCTTGATATAGCTTTTCCCGTAGGTTGCAGATGTGAAAGCCGATGGTATTTCGTTCGTTTCCAGTAGGGCAATCTTTCCATACTTTCTCATAGATCTGATTGTAGGTTAAAACCCATCCCTTGTGGATGACCAGCAGAAGAAGGATTTCGTATTCTTTATTTGTTAAATGTATTTCCTGCTGATCCCGAAAAACCTTCCGCCTACTTGAGTAGATGGTCAGGCCAGGAAAAGATAGTACCGGCTCATCATCTACTTGCCACTTTTTCAGTTCCGGGTGATTCCTCAAGGTAGATATAATATCTTGAAAAGCTGTTGAGTCTTGCTCTTGTAGTTCAATTATGATGACTTGGCCGATAACTATCACCTCCCAGATATCTATCCAATCATCCCCGTCCATCCATACAATGGCCAGACTGAAAACCACCTCATAATGCTTATCCCCATTTGTGCCAAAACCAGTGGAGCTGCCAATAATAACAGGGCTAAAAACAGAGTTTGAAAATAATTTTTTCTCCATTTGGATATTAACAGCACCACAGCACAAATCAGTTGAGTCGATATAAGTTGGCTAAGTACTGTCAACATTAAAAACAATATAAGTGGTAGATTGACAGGAAAACCTTGGTATTGCGGAATGCTCTGTATTCCTGCCCAAATCTCACCCATGGGATAGACCGATGAAATCGATAAACCACGGAAGAACCAGGGGAGCAGCGTAATTCCCAAACAAGCAACGCTACATACCATCCATTTATGCCTAACAATCCGTTTTCTTCCCAACTTCGTAGCAGATAGAAGGCCCCAAAGTCCTTTGCTGTCTTCCATTGCCATTACATTGGCAAAAGCAAAACTGAAGCATAGAGAAATTAGAAGAAGATTTATTAGAAAATCGTCATCCATTTGGCCAAAAAGATAGAGGTATCCTGTATCGTAGATAAATACACCGCCATCTGATAGAATGCGTTCGTACTGCGTTTGAACTCGCTGAAACCATGGATAGAAAGCTAATTCACTGTACCATGGTTCTTTCATGCTGTCTCCGGCATTTTCACTGATACTCCCTTCCGCTACCATTTGATCAATTCGCTCAATTTGGGCAAATGCCTCGTCATAGCGAGATTGTTCTGCTTTTATACTGGCTTCCTTTTCCTCGGTAAGCTCACCTTCTAAAGAGAGCATCATACTCTGATAGTATTGCTCGCCAGCCGATGGAGTGTAGTTCTTTCCAAGAGCATTCCATCCCAGAAGGATGGCAAAGGCCAGTAGAATCAGAATCACACGATTGGCAATGAGAATTTTATATCCTTCATGTCGAAATAAGCTGTTATGCGGATGAAATGGCAAATGGAAATATCCTGATGTCTGGTTAATACTCAGTCGGTTTCCATATCGAAACAGCAGTAGAACAGCTACAATGCCTACAGAAAGCAAAATGGCCAATAATACCAATGAACAGCTTGTGCGGCTGAATGGGAATCCCATGATATTTAGGTTGAGGTAAGTTCCAAATAAGGTATCCGTTCGAAGCATGCTAAAGTAGGAAAGATGTTTCAGCAAACTCAGATGCGAATAGGACGGAATAAGGGCATATAAAATCCAGTTCAAGCCTAAAAATCCGATCCCTACAAGCTGTGGTATGAAACTATGGGAGCTGTAAACTGCACAAGCAGCCAGCAGTAACCCCAGCAGGAATACCACGCCAATCTTTGTTATCAAACCAAGAGCCAGAAATGTTGCTAAAGAAATCGGAAAACTACTTTCCACATAGGGGGCCAAAGATTGAAGGGATGCAGATAAATTTCCAATCCCAGCCATACTGCTGGCATAAATCAAATTGGAACCATAAAGCAACAGGCAAACCACACCACCATGGATCAGTACGGCAACAATTCTCGCCCCCATATCCGCCCATAATCCTCGTTTGGTGGAACGAGTAATAGCAAATAACCCCTTGCCCTTTTCTTCCGTTATGAGTTGGCCAACGAAAAGGAAGACGGAAAGAAGCAACAACAGGTCGGTTGCCTGGCTTTCTACCGCCATTGTCATCCCTTTAGATGGGAACCAGCGGATATTTTCTGAGGATAGCCCTGCATGGTCTGCGGCACTTTTTGCAATATTACGGCTTCCAAAATTTTCTTCCGATGTAGATGATTGAAAAATTGATATTCCACCAAGTTGACTGCTGTTTTTTTGTACAGAAGCCAAATAATCATCATAGCCGGATACAGCGGAAATTTCTTCATACAGTTCGTCAAGCAGACTACGCTCCTTTGTCAAGGAGTCTGTGTAAACCAGATAACCCCCTGTGCGATAAAGTTCCTCATACTTCTCATATATATCAGAATTGCTTTCCTTTAGCTGCTCTGCAAGAGAATCTCCGGCTTCGCTGCCCTGACCGTAGAGACTCTGCACCTGCTCTACAAGAGAAAGTCCGTCCGCTTGTTCTTTTAGATCACTGATATAAGTGAGCTTTTCATGTTCTGTCATACCAGAAATATCCTGGCAGACAGCTTTGTAGGCGGAAAGAGGTGGTTCATCCCCTGTAGGCTGGTTTAAATACCAAAGGAGAAAAACATTTAAAAGAAGCAGCAACACCATGAGACTTAGAAAACTCCCTTTTCGCCAAACCTTTTGCAGTTCAAATCGTATGAGAGCTGTCATTGGTTTCCTCCTCTCCAAATACCTGCAAATAGACTTGCTCCAGGTTCTTCACATCTCCGTGTTTTTTACAAAGACTTGGTACGGTATCGTGGTCTACAATCTTTCCCTCCCGGAGAAGGATAATCTCATTCGCAATCGATTCAATATCAGAAACCACATGTGTAGATACCAAGATGATTTTGTCCCCAGAAATGTTGCGGATGTTTTCCCGGATTCTCACTCGCTCTTTTGGGTCTAATCCAGCAGTAGGCTCATCCAAAATGACCAGATGTGGATCGCCTAAAATAGCTTGAGCAACCAGGATGCGCTGCTTCATTCCGCCCGAATAGGTGCCAATGGGCCGGTATGCTTTTTCTGTCAAATTCACATAGTCCAGAACCCTCTGGATTTCACCTTTCTGCTCTTTCTTTGAGATTCCTTTCAAGGTAGCCATATAGGAAAGAAACCGAATTCCGGTAAAAGTATCATAAAGACCTTGCTGCTGGGGAGCATATCCCAGCAGACTTCGATAGGCTGCGCCCATATCATGGGCATTTTTCCCATTCCAAAGCACCATACCGGAAGTGGGTTTCAAATTGCCAGTGATGATATTCATCAATGTTGACTTTCCTGCTCCGTTTGGCCCAAGAAGACCATAAATGCCATTCTCCAATGTCAGAGATATATGATCCAGGGCTTGCTTGGTACCATAGTGTTTCGTAATATTTTGCAATTCCAGCATCTTTAAATTCCCTCCCCAACCATTTGGATCGGTGTGTAGTTCGGTACACTGTTCAGAAGATCATCCATAGAAATCAATCCGTATTGATACCGGGTAATATCATAGGAGTCGTCTCCTAAAGGTGT
>JABLTR010071632.1_pt1 | contig 39742 bp, 34 predicted proteins | sample 7160071 | NCBI WGS metagenome assembly JABLTR01 (sample SAMN14651230, study PRJNA627086) | human gut metagenome | isolation source: feces | host: Homo sapiens | reverse complement strand
TAGAGAAGAGATTTTACAGCAAAGAATTGAGTTTGTAAAATTTAAAGACAATCCAAATCCCATTGGCGTTCGTGTAACGGAAGAATTGGCGCTGTTATACGGCCAATTGTATGCGCAGAATTAAAAATATAATAAAGTGTTTTGACTGAGTGTATAATTTCCGCTTAGGCAAAAAAATTTGTGCTCAAGCAGCAGACACAAACAAAACTTTAACATCTCTGTGATATAATAAATAAAAAACATGAGGAGGCGAGATTCATGTTTAAAATATTAGTGGTAGAAGACGACAGAGAGCTAAACAAGACTGTCTGTTCATATCTGAGCCAAAATGGTTATGATGCGGTTGGATGTCTGAGCGCAAATCAAGCTTATGATACTATGTACGGCGGTACGTTATTCGACCTTATCGTCTCTGATGTTATGATGCCGGGAGTCGATGGGTTTGAGTTTGCAAAAACCGTACGGGAACTCAACAGGGAAATTCCTATTTTATTTATGACGGCCAGAGACGATTTTGCGTCAAAGCAGCGTGGCTTTAAAATAGGAGTCGACGATTATATGGTCAAGCCTATTGATTTGGACGAGCTGATTCTGAGAATAGAATCATTGATGCGTCGAGCTAAAATCGCTACCAGCAAAAAGCTTACTATCGGCGGCTTAACGCTGGATGCGGAAGAGCACACTGCTTATTTAAATGAAGAAGAAATCCCTTTAACGGTTAGAGAGTTTAATTTGATTTACAAGTTGCTTTCCTACCCCAAAAAGGCTTTTACCCGTTCACAGCTTATGGATGAATTCTGGGACAGTGATTCTTCCTCTGGACCGCGTACGGTGGATGTGTATATGACAAAGCTTCGGGACAAATTTTCAGACTGCGATGATTTTGAAATTGTGACGGTTCATGGACTAGGATATAAGGCGGTATTGAAATGAACAGGAAAGATACAACGAAGAGAAGCGTCCGGTGGATGTTCTCTATCCGACGATATATTACTTTTTTTCTGCTGATGGCTTTTGTTATTAGCTGCTGTATGATTTTGTTCCTTAATATGATGACAAAAACGACGGGATTAGAACTTGCTAAAGAGCATATTGAACGGGCTGCAAAGGTAACTTTTTTAAACGTGGTTTTGCTGAGCCTGCTGTGTACCGTTATTGATGGTATCCGACGCAAGCTTATGGTAGACCGCCCTGTTCGAAAAATAGTAAAGGCGGCGGAGCAGATTATGAAAGGTGATTTTTCAGTTCGAATTCCGCCGCTGCATAGTATAGATGGCATGAACGGATTTGATGTTATTGCGGATTACTTTAATCAAATGGCGGAGGAGCTTTCCGGCACCGAGATGCTGCGAACAGATTTTATCGCCAATGTATCCCATGAACTGAAAACGCCACTGGCAGTCATCCAAAACTACGGTACTATGCTGCAGCAGCCAGAGCTGTCGGAAGAAAAACGGCTTGAATATGCCAAAGCCGTCACCGATGCTTCCCGCCGATTGGCTAACCTAATTACCAATATTCTTAAACTCAATAAATTGGAAAACCAGCAGATTTATCCGAAAGCAGTGACATATAATCTTGGAGAACAGCTGTGTGAGTGCCTGCTCACATTTGAAAGAACGTGGGAGGATAAGAAACTGGAAATTGAAACTGATATAGAAGATAACGTATTGGTGAATGCCGATTCGGAATTGCTTTCATTGGTCTGGAACAATCTGTTCTCCAATGCTGTCAAGTTTACACAGCCGCATGGCAAGGTATCTCTTTCTCTGAAATCAGACGGAGAATTTGCAGTAATACAGGTATCGGATACTGGCTGTGGAATTTCTCCAGATGTAGGGAAACACATCTTTGAGAAATTTTATCAGGGTGATACTTCTCACGCGACACAAGGCAACGGCCTTGGGCTTGCACTGGTAAAACGAGTTATAGATATTGTAGGCGGTGACATCTCAGTCAGCAGCCAAATTGGAAAAGGCAGCACGTTTACAGTAAAGCTCAGGAGGGAGCGAAATGAAACGTCTTAAAGTGGTTTTGAAAAAAATATTTTTTCTTCCTCCGCTGCCGACAATTCTGATTGCCGTACCTTCTTTTGTTTTTGTATTCGTAATGCTTGGAGTAGGAGATCACTCCATTCTTTCTTACTTGGCGTATATTCTCTCGGCATATGCGATAATTATTACTATAACGGGAATAAATGGAATTATTGAAGCGGTACGAAATGGAGTAAAAAAACTTACACTTTTAAAAAAGATACGAAGCACTGCTTTGGGAAGCCGTTTTCTTGAAGACGCTGTATTTCGCTCGGAAATTATCCTTAATTGCGGACTAATTGTAAATCTTTTATATGTTGCACTGAACCTGTTTTCTGGCATCCGATACCGTTCTACGTGGTTTATTGCTCTTGCATTTTACTATGCGCTTTTGTCGGCAATGCGGGCCATGCTTGCACGTTATGTCCATCGTCGGACGGTGGGAGAGAACATTTCAGCCGAATTTCAGCGTTATCGGGCCTGCGGTATTATTCTGCTTTTGATGAACCAAGCACTTGTAGGCATTATCGTATATATGGTAACGCAAGACAGAGGATTTTCCTATCCGGGCCTTATGATATACGCAATGGCGATGTATGCTTTTTATATTACCATTACAGCAGCAATAAATGTAGTAAAGTATAGAAAACACGGCAGTCCTGTAATGTCGGCGGCAAAAGTCGTCAGCTTGACTGCCGCGCTGGTTTCTATGCTTTCTTTGGAAACCGCCATGCTCTCTCAGTTCGGAGACGGCGAACAGGAGTTTCGCCGCATAATGTTGGCGGCTTCCGGTGGGATTGTCTGTGCAATTGTCTTGACTATGGCTATTTATATGATTGCTCGTTCTACAAAACAGTTAAAAAAGCTGAAAAATAACAATTTAAAAATATAAGCTTATTATTTTAAAAATAATCAACCATTATAATATAGATATTGTTTTCATCAGAAAGGAAGATTTGCTATGGAAAACAGTAAAGACACATTCAACTATACATACTCGACTAAACAGCAAGATGAAATTCAGAACATTAGAAAAAAGTATTTGCCGAAAGACAAGGACAAAATGGAACAGCTGCGGCGGTTGGATAAGGGCGCTACCCAAAAAGGCACGGTTGTTGCTATAGTAGTTGGGGTAATTGGATGCCTGCTTTTAGGCATAGGCATGTGCTGTACAATGATCTGGATGGAACAGTGGTTTATCCCCGGGGTAATTATAGGAATCATTGGTATTGTGGCCGTGGCTATGGCCTATCCGCTGTATATCGGCATTACCAGAAAGGAAAGAGAGAAAATAGCACCACAGATTTTAAAGCTGACTGAAGAGTTGTCAAACCCGGAATAACTGAAAAGCTGGACGGCAAGATTTTTTGGCACCGGACAGTTTTTTAAAAAATAGACTGAACAATAGGGTGTCTCAATTCTGTTCAGTCTGTTTTATTACTCATGTCTTGAGCTTTTTTATTAGCTCTAAAACCTACGACGTTATCTTTTCCTATTTTTTACTGATATTTCATTAATTATGTTAAAATAAGGAGGCTTTCAAAATATAAAAATGCTGTTGCTTTATTACTCAAAACTATATTAATTTAAAATTATTTAGTGCAACAAAGATTCACATTTTAATGTTTCTAATTGATATTGACAATTATTAAAAAATGCTATAATATTAACATATGTGATTTTATAATTGGTTATTTTTATTAAAATGTTGTATTAATTTACAATTTTTATTCTACCAATATAATATTGCATAATTATTGAGTGGAGGGAACGGTATGAAAAAGATAATTAGTGCACTGATATGTGTATGTATTCTTATGACAATGGCGTCTGCGTTTGGCGCATCCGCAGTAACATTTGAGGACAAAGATATCAGTCAGGGAGTTTTGTTGTATTACTGGCATAACGACTATGCCGGCAGCAAATATACACGTTTTACTGACAGTCAGCTCAGAGAACTGAATTCGGTCACTAACGAATTTATAATGATACCTATTGTAAATGTGAACTACTATGTTGATAAACAGGGAGATATGCAGGAAATAATATCGGTGGACGATATAAATTCGTTAACACTTGATGACATAGAGTGGACGAGCAATTATAGTCTGCAGCAGACAAAGCAAGAGTATATGAATACTTATAGTTATATGGCGATGTCAAAATATACGCTTAACGACTATGTTGACGAAACCGTCGAGTTCGCTCAGCGCCTTGTGTCTATAAACCCTGATGTACGCCTTTGGTTCTCTGTACCGGCAACGGCTATGCATGCATTGTCGGATTTGCAGGGGCCTGTATGGAATGAATATGTTATAGATGCATTTAAGGAAAAGGTCGGCAGTGATATATGGGACAACAACATAAAGGGCATATATTTTGCTAATGAGGACGCATATCCTGGTTTTACAAAGTTTAACTACAATGATCCTGAGAATGATTTTGACAATCAGGTAGTAATGGCTATGCGCGATGTATCTGATAAGATTCACAGCTATGGCAAAAGCATGGTCTGGATTCCGTATTGCATTGAAACTGAGCAATTTGGCTGGGAGATGTATCAGAGAATAGGATATATCGCAAACAAAACTGATATATTTGATGCGGTGACCATACAGCCTAAAATTTATTTTGGCGACAATACCACTGATGAAATAGGCTTCCTTAAGGAATCGCTTGATAAGCAGGCGTTTGTCGACCCAGATACTGGTGAAATCTTAGGCGGAACAAAGACATCATCTACGAATATAGGCATAGAAATAGAGCTGGACGGCAAGATGATAAGCGATTCAGAGTATTACGATAGATTCTATGAGCAGTTTAACTACTTTAAGGATTACGTAGGAACAGTGCCGTTTACTTTCTATCCTGGAACACCGGAGCATCTCATGATGGTCAAAGGATATATAGCTGAATTTCTGGGCACCGATGATGTGAACAATTCTTCTTCCGGCGGCAGCTCGTCGCAGAGCCAGACTGAAAGCTCTAACTCTTCTTCAAGTCCGGCTGCAAGCACCGGGTCCTCGGCAAGCTCAAGCACAAGCTCGGTTGCAAATCCAAGCACTGGTTCAAGCGTTACGATGGTTACAGCGGCGGCAGCTCTGTGTGCAGCATCTGTTGTAGCGATTGTAGTATCTAGAAAGCGCAAATAATCAATAATTTAAATAAAAATCCGCCGGATTATAATCCGGCGGATTTTTATTTATATTTTTTAAGCTTTATTTTAGGTTAAGTAGACACTATACATCAGCTTTTTGAGGACAAACGGCATAAGTGAATAGACGCTTTTTTGTGTTTATAAAAGTTGTAAATATAGAAAATGCAGCTTTATATGTTTAGTAAATTATTGGTAAAAAGCTTTGTATCAAAAGTAATATCGGACTATATAAATTAATTTAAAAGACTAATCAACAAGGCCTTGTAAGCAAAGATGTTTAAGCTCGTCAGTACTTCCGTTAAAAACATTTAAATCTATAAATTTTTCGTCACCATTATAGCCATTTAGCCTGCCCTTATCGGTATACTGCCAGAAAACCCAGTCAGTGCCGTCTGAAAGTTTGGGTGATGCAAAGACATTGCGTATCCATATCGGATAGTCATTGTAATTGCCGGAAATATACATGTTGTAGGATTTCATAGTGGCGTATATAATAGGTTTTGCTCCATAATGCTCTTCAAGCAAATTAAGCAGCTCGTTAAGCTCACTGAGGACTTCTTCAGCCTTCTTGGGAGACTTATTATACTCACCATAATATTCGATATCGACAACCGGTGGAAGCATATTGTCGACGGGCGTGACAGTCGATATAAAATTTTCAGCCTGTGTTTTGCCGGAACTGTTATAGCTGAAAAAGTGGTATGCGCCGATATATAAATCCGTCTGCTGTGCATTTTTCCAGTTTTCGTCAAATTTTTCATCTTTATATGTGCTGCCCTCGGTTGCTTTTATAAAGGCAAAATTAATGTCCTGGCTGGCTAATACATCCCAACTTATGTCGCCCTGATAGCTTGAAACGTCGACTCCGCGTACGGGGTATTTGCTTTTAGACGGATTGTTAAGCTTTAATACTCCAGAGCTGAACAGCACCAGCAGAATTGCAAATATAATTATAACTGCAATGCAAGAGAATATAGATATTTTTACTTTAGTTTTCATTTCAAACACCACTCTACAAGATAATTAAGCGGTAAAGCAAAAAAGGGCATTAATTTTAATTAATGCCCTTTACACAACTATAAATGCAAAATATTAAAGACAATCCGGCTCACAGTCGCATTCAATATAATTGCAGTCCTTTTTAGAGCCAAGCAACCTGTGAACAAAATACGCCACAGCAGCAGATATAGAAATCACAGCGAGAATTACAGATACAAGAATACATACGTCACGAGTTTTCATATAAATCTCCATTTCTCCAGCGGATATTTTTATCTGCACCCATTTACGCTGGAATAAAGTACAGACAGCCTATAACTATAATCATAATAACAGTAAAATAAAAAAATGTCAATTATAAAAAGGGAGCAAACATTTTTAATACAAATTGCTTTACCTTAATAATAAATGGCCTTTTGCGCCATTTATCAAGCTTAATTTCCTCACAATGTGACATTATTTCACATATATCGTCACGCACTGAGTATACCGCATTATTTTTATATATCCATATGCCGCATTCAAAATGAAAATAAAAACTACGGTAATCCATGTTTACGCTGCCTACTGTAGCAATGCAGTCGTCGCAGACAAACAGTTTAGAATGTATAAATCCGGGAGTGTATTCATAAACCCTTACGCCATTTCTGATGAGCTCATCATAATTCGATTGTGTAACAGGATGCACATACCATTTGTCCCACATTTTAGGAGTAATTATCCTGACGTCAACTCCGGCTCCCGCCGCCATGCACAGCGCGGACATCATCTCGTTGTCCAGTATTAGGTATGGAGAAGTAATATATACATATTTGTCGGCATTATTAATTATATTCAAATATATGCCTTTGGCAGGATTTCGTGAATTAAGCGGGCCGTCACAATAAGGCTGAACATATCCGCCGCTGTTTGCTTCAATTAATTCATATTGCGGCCTGTATAAATTATAGTCGACTTGCTTTTTAGTAATAAAGCTCCACATAGAAAGAAACATTACCGTAAAGCTAAAAGCCGCTTCTCCAGTAATAAATACAGCGCAGTCCATCCAATATCCAAACCTGCTTATATAATTGACATATTCATCGGCAATGTTAATTCCGCCTGTCATCGCAACTTTGCCGTCAACAACCACAATTTTGCGGTGGTTGCGGTTGTTCATAAATAAATCTACCGACGGCCTTATGGGGTTAAATACCGACACTTTTATTCCTTCGGAGCGCAGCCCCTTGACAAATCCGGCATATTGCTTGTTTATAGAGCCAAAATCGTCAAATATTATCCTCACGTCAACGCCCATAAGGGCCTTTTTCCTGAGAACAGCATGTATTTGATTCCACATCTCGCCCTGAGCAAGTATAAAAAACTCAATAAATATATATTTTTCTGCCTTTTCCAGCTCAGCCAGCATTCTGGGAAAAGCCTTTTCACCAGGCGAATAGTAATCAGCTTTGCAGCCGCTGTAGGCAGGGTAGCCGCTGGTGTTAAGCAAAAAGTTGGATTGACGCTTTGCATCATTGGAGGTAATGCCGGATATATCTGATTTATAAATATCTGGCTTTAAAGCGGCCTTGGCGCGGGCGTCAATCTTTTTAAAAGCCCTTTTTTTATTTATAAGCGGAAGATTAGTGCCGTAAAATAAATAAAAAATTGAGCCAAATGGAGGCAGCAACAATATAAATATAATCCAGTTAATCTTAAAGCTGGGATTGCCGCCTTTATTTAATATAAATAAAACTATAATTACGCCAAGTACCTGCAATATCGTATAAATAAAGAAAAACTTGTTTGATAAAACAGCAATACACGCTATAAAAAATACAAGCTGTAAAAGTATCATCAAAGCGAGTATTACATATTTCCATGGTATAGACAAGCCGCGTTTTCGTTTGCTCATGCTCTCTCCTCGGACTAATTATTCTGACTTTCCAGCCATTCTGGGACATCTATTGACATTTTAGAATTTATATCGCTTATCTGCGTATAGGTATTGGCCGTGCCGGTATATACTTTGTAGTCTGTAATATAATCAAAGCTTACGCTTGTGCTTTCACTTGTAAGATATCCATCATTGTTAACATATGCCGTCACAGCATATGCCGTCATTCTTATGTCTTCGTAATTAAGAGAATCTATAATACTTTCAATATTTTCTTTAACACTTGAAGGATCTAAAGTAAATATGAGTTTTTGCCCGCCATTATCGGTTGAAGTGTCAATATTAATGATTTTGCTGCTGTCAAAGGAGCTAATATAAGACATTAAATCTTCAATTCCAGCGCCACCGGCTTCAGATGTGGTTTCCTTAGAAGAATTAGTAGAAATCTGATTAAAGGTATTTTCACCGTCAGAGTATTTATCGGAAAAAACATAATTGCTTAGCTGAGAATTGCCATCGTATAAAATATTGGTGGTTTGTGAACGCATAAATGTTTTCTCATTATCTTTGGCAGCGCTCATTCTGCAGGTAATATTATATTCAGCAACGCCGGAAACTAAAACTACCATCTCGGAATTGGCGTTAAAGCTGATTAGCTTATTAAATCTGTCTAACGCTGACTTATATTTATTATAAGCGTCGTCTATGCTTGGCTGCGATGAATTTTGAGGCTGAGATATAATAAGAGATTCATCCCTAGTAGTACTGCTGCCTCCAGTTGTGTAAGCAAAGTTAGAGAAATAGTCATCCAGATTTTCTGGGTTATTATCAGAAGCGCTGCTTTCGCTGACAGATGATGAGCAAGAGGGCAGCAAAAATATTGACAATAATAAGAAAAAACAAAAAATTTTTTTCATAAGTATATTCCTTAAAAGAAATTATTTATAAACATTATAATATATTATATCGGAAAAAGCAAAACTATATGTAGAAATAGCTCCGCAATGCATAAACGACTTGAGGATAATTAAGAAAAAGCATAATATTTAAAAATCAGAGCTAAATAATTAAATAGTATGCTATAATACATGATGATATCAAAAAATTAGATATGGCCCAAAAACGTTTTTTATGCATTATATAAAAGAAAAGGCGGGAAATAAAATGTTTAAAGGCGTGATTTTCTTTCTGAAGCTTTTTGCTAAAAACGGAAAAATATATTTGGTTTTGAAGCCTGCCGGAAAATTGATTTCAATAATATTATCTACCGTCAATATTCTTTTGCCAGGCATGATAATTGATCAGCTAATGGCACGTGAAGACATAAAAATCATTATTGTAACGGTATCAGCTTTAGTCCTGTCCAATGTTGCCGGAGGGATACTTATACATATATTTGACACAAAATGCAGCCTCTGTCAAATATATGTGTTTCAGAAATTTCAGGTGCAATTGGCTGAAAAAATTTCACACGCGGATTTGGAACAGTTGGAATCAAACGAGTATATGGATATGAAAGAGCGCGCGTTCAAATTCTTGTATGCAAACGGAAGAGGCTTTGCCTCAATCTTAAACGATGCCTTTGATATTGTGGCAAAAATAATTTCGTTTATAGTTATAATAGCGATTATTGCTACCTTTGATATTGCCATTATTTTTATGTTGATTTTGATGGTGGCTATAACCTCGCTTGTAGATACGAAGGCCAAGCGCGATTCTTATAAAATGGATATGGAGAAGGCTCCGATTGAGAGGAGAGGGCAATATTATATTGATATTTTAAGCAATTATGCGTATGCAAGGAAGTAAGGACATACAATTTGTTTGACTGGCTGACGCAAAAATATAGACAGCAGCTTGACCGTACATTTGTATTTTATAAAAAGTCGGGAAACAGGATTTGCGGTTCGAGAATTGTAAATGAAATTTGCAATTTTATTCAAACGGCAGTTGTGTACGCATATTTGATTTATCAGGTATGGTTTGACATAATTACACTGGGAGACTTTACCGTTTACTTGAATGCAATAAATCAATTTTCCGGATCTATGAAGAGCATAATGGACAGCATTACGAATATATATGCTTTTAAACCTTACTATGACGCAGTGGAAGACTTTTTTAATATACCGACTCACACGGAAAGCGGAAGCCAAAAGCTTCGTAAAAGCGAAAATAACGATACAATTGAGTTTCGCCATGTATCTTTTCGATACGCAGGAACACAAAACTACGCGCTGAAGGACATTAATCTTAAAATTACATCAGGTGAAAAATATTCAATTGTTGGTGAGAATGGCGCGGGAAAGACAACTTTTATTAAGCTGCTGACAAGAATGTATCGTCCCACCGAGGGAGAAATTTTATTAAACGGCATCAATATACAGGACTACGACTATAATGAATATATGTCGGTTTTTGCTTCGGTATTTCAGGATTTTAAGCTGCTGTCGTTTACAATAAAAGAGAATATCGTGCTGGCAGATCACAAAGAGGATTCTGACGAAGCAATTTACGCTATAATTAATAAAATGGGATTGGCAACCAGAATAAATACCTTGGAAAAAGGCATTGATACGAATGTTTATAAAACTTTCAGCGAAGATTACTGCTTCGAACCGTCCGGCGGTGAAGCACAAAAAATTGCGATGGCAAGAGCAGTATATAAAAATGCTCCCGTCATGATTTTGGACGAGCCTACCTCTGCATTAGACCCAAGAGCGGAAAACGAATTGTATGAAAAATTTTCCGATCTTACAAAAGATAAAACAACATTTTTTATTTCCCATCGCTTATCCAGCTCCAGATTTTGCGATAGAATACTTGTATTTGATAAAGGTAAAATTGTTGAGGATGGAACTCACGCAGAGCTAATAAAGAAAAACGGATTATATGCAGAGCTGTATAATATGCAGGCAAAATATTATGTTGAAAATTCTGAGGAAAGCAATTAGTATTAAGGATGTTATATATTATTACTTAGATATCTTACCGCATGCATATGTTTTTTGAAATGATTATTTTTGATGCGCGACTGACAGTAAGGAAAAATCATGGATGATTTTATAAACGGTCAAGCAGAGAATATTTTATAAATTTTCGCATTTTTATATTCGTGATATATAGTTTTATTTTACTGCCAGGATTGTACGGTATATTATAGCTTATTTCAATTTTTGCAATAAAAATTGGCCTCTGCAGAAAACAGAGGCCATAAGTGATTTATTATAAAACATAAATTTCTACGTTTCTTACGCCGAAAGATATGCACTCCTCATATGTGTTAAAGAATAAGTCTACAGTAATCTTACCGCTCTTTGTAAACCCGCCGGTATCTTCCGCAACGGCATAGCCATAAACTATAGAGCCGTCGGCCGTTATTATATAAAGCTCAGTGCCGTAGGGTATAATATCAGGGTCAACAGCGACATAGCCAACCTGTGCTCGCTTACCCGTAGCGGTGTATCCGCCGTCCCGCGGGCTGTAGGCAGTGGCCTTGCCGGTTATAAGCTTTTGGTAGTTTACCGGACGCCCGTTAGCATCAAGCTCTATAGGACTGTCTGGCGTGAGGGGTGAAACTGTGCCAGAATTTGACGCTGGCTTGCTTTCTGACTTCGGAGTCTCAACTGCCGCTGCAGTTTCCTGAGTCTCTTTAACCTCTTTAACGGTTTCTTTAACAGGCTCTTTTGTCCCAATTATTGTTTTTTCATGCACTACGTCCTGAAGAACCGTTTCATTTACAACAGCAGATTCTACTACCTGTCCGTTAACTATTTTCTGACGATAAGTGAGTTCTTTTATACCGTCAACACCTTCAGAAACAGTTTTAGTCTCGCCTTTGTCAAGCGTAGATGAATATTCAGTAGTTGTATCATGCTCAATTATAATATTTTCTGTAACATATTGATAATCTATGCTGTCATAGGTTATCTGAGATCCGTCAGATACAGCAGAATTGACGTCTAGATTTACTGCATCGTCAGCGCTGTAAGTTATACCGGCCTTTGTGAGCGCATCAAGCACTGTGCCGCCGGTCATTTTTACAGTTATAAGCTCATCGCCGGTAAGTATTTGTACGTTAAACGCACGATTTATCTGCAATGTGCCTTTGCCGCTGCTTATGCCGGAATAAATTACCTCATCATCGGCAGAAACGGTAATTCCGGCCTTTTCGAGAAGATAAGATACATCGTCTCTCGAAGTCCTTATGCTGTAGGTTTTATCACCGTCGGTGATAGTCACCACACTGCTGCTGAAAGCAACCAATGTTACAGATATAGCAAAAATAAGCGATAATACAGCAACTGAGAAAAGTCTTTTGCACCACAATGGGCTGCTGGAAATTTTCTCCCTTATTTTCGTTATCATTAGACAACTCCTTAATCAATCTTTAGAATTAACTGCCATAAATAGGCAGCTTGGCCTGTTGCCAATATTCTTGGGACTTTATCTAAATTATATTCATCCGATTAAAAAGTGTCAAATTTGTAACCATTATTACTTTTGTGTAATATTAATAAAGCAAAATACAATTTGGGTTACATAAAATATTACAAGTTTGTAATTTTTCCCCTTTAAAATTGACTGAAATGAGTTATGGAAACTAATGATTTGTGCAAACCGCTGAATTTCAAAAAGAATTGTGGAAAATGAGACTGTTATTATATATAAACGTATAAAAAACAGTATTTTTATTACGTTTTAAAATATTAAATAAGGTAAAGAATTAAAAAGTAATTACTTAATTATAATGTATATAAAAAATAGAGCTATATTTTTATTGCTGATAATATTAAAAAAATATGCCAATACTTAATTTGTAAAGGACGACTCATATAAATAAGAAGAACAGATTAATATATTAACGCTTAAAAGGTGCAATTCAAGACTCATTTGTATTTAATTAGAGAGTCTTAAAATTTAAAATATTATATAAGAAACCGCAGATAAATGACCGCGATTGACAAAATTTATCAGGTATATTATAATGAATGCTGATTTATGTGGTCAGGCTTTTCCTGAATTTATGCGGCGAGGTGTTGTTTTGCCATTTAAATTTGCAGGGAAAGTTATTTTTTGTAGTATAAAACTTTAGACGTATTTCACCGGAGGATAAAAATGTCTATAAACTCTTATAATAATGAATCTGAAAACAAAGAGCTTATAAATGATTTGATAAACGCTGAAGATGAAAAAAATGCTGTAAATCTTGCTTTCAGAGTAATAAAGCAGCTTGAGGATGAAAGAGACGGTTTAAAGAATCAATTAGAAGATTGTTATAGAGAGATAAACAGATTAAATAGTGTTATATTATCTTTAAATCAGGAGATAAATCAGATAAACTATCAGCACAGCAACTCAAATATTTTTAAGCGCAACTGGAGCCGCATGAAGAAACTGCTGAAAAATATGCGTCCCAGCCAAATAAAGAAAGGAATAATCTATCTTAAAAAAGAGGGCTTTGCGGCGACGCTGCGCAGGTACAGAGCGGCAGGAGCCACTACTCCAGACCCCAAAATTGCATATCAGGACTGGATAATAAATCATGAGCCAAAATATCAGGAGCTGCAGGAGCAAAAGAGGCAAAAATTTGAATATAATCCGCTTATTTCAATAGTGGTGCCGACCTATAATACTAAAAAGCAGTTTTTACAGGAGCTTGTGGATTCATTAGAGCAGCAGACATACAGCAATTGGGAGCTGTGCATCGCCGATGGAAACAGTGAAAACAAAGTAGAAATAGAAGACGTAATAAAAAGAAACCGCAAAATTAAATATGTATTGCTTGATGAAAATAAGAATATATCCGGAAACACAAACGAGGCGTTAAAGCTTTGTACGGGTGAGTATATAGGGCTTTTAGACCATGACGATATACTGGCGCCATTTGCTTTGTACGAGGTGGTAAAGGCGCTGAATGAAGACAGGCGCACGGATGTTATATACAGTGACGAGGACAAGTTCACTACCCTAAACGGCGCGCGTTTTCAGCCGCATTTTAAGCCGGATTTCAGCCCCGACTATTTAAGAAGTATTAACTATATCACGCATTTCTTTGTATTAAAGAAATCGCTTATGGATGAGCTTGGCGGATTTAGGGATGAATATAACGGCGCGCAGGACTATGACATTATATTAAGAGCGACGGAAAAGGCCGAAAAAATAGTGCATATACCAAAAATACTATATCATTGGAGAGTGCATGAAAATTCGACTTCGCAGGATATAGGAGCAAAGCAGTATGCCATAGACGCCGGAAAAAAGGCGATAGAGGCGCATATAGAAAGAAAGAACATGCCGGGCGAGGTGACTTCTCTCGACGGAAAATCTATTTATCGCGTGAGATTTGCTGTTGATGATGAGGAAAAAGTATCTATTATAATACCCAACAAAGACCACGTAGACGACCTTAAAAAATGCATAAATTCGATATTGTCGCGGACTACATACGGCAATTATGAGATAATTGTTGTAGAAAACAACAGTACGCATGCCTCAATTTTCAACTACTATAAAAAGCTTGAGAAAAATAACAGAATTAAGGTTATACATTATGAGGGCGAGTTTAATTATTCCAGAATAAATAATTTTGCCATAGACAGCTGCAACGGCAAATATCTGCTGTTTCTCAATAATGACACAGAGGTAATAACACCGGAGTGGCTGGAAGAAATGGTGATGTTTGTCCAGCGCGACGACGTAGGAGCGGTGGGAGCAAAACTGCTTTATCCTAACGGAACAATACAGCACGCCGGAGTAGTAATAGGCTTGGGCGGCATAGCAGGACACGTCAACTCCGGCCTTTCAAGATATGAAGCGGGTTATTTTAACCGGCTCAGACTTGTCAATAATTTTGGCGCTGTTACCGGCGCATGCCTTATGATAAAAAAGGACGACTTTGTAAAGGTAGGCGGCTTTGACGAAGAACTGGCAGTGGCCTTTAACGATATAGACCTTTGCGTTAAGATGCTGAGGCTTGGAAAATATAACGTATATACTCCGTTCTGCGAGCTTTTCCATTATGAATCGAAGTCGAGAGGTCTTGACTTAGAGGGAGAAAAGAGCTTGCGCTTCCAGAGAGAGGTCAAAATTGCGGGCGAGAAATGGAAAGACGAGCTTGAAAAAGGCGACCCGTTCTACAACCCAAATCTCTCGCTTTATTCAGGAGTATTTGAAATAGACAAATAAAGCATAATTCTACTTTTAATTAAAATACTTATATGGTATAATTTTCTTGTCAATCCAATATATGGGTTGGAGGTAATCTTTTGAAAAAACGAAGAAATATATTTTTATCAATTTTCTTCATATTCCTATCATTCATACTGTTTTTGCCGATAAACGACCAGATTGAATCGCTTCCGGCAGCCGCAAACTTAGCTATAGCGGCAGCGGGCAGTGCCGTTATAATCTTTATTCTTTATAAAACGCGGCTGCTCAATGCTGTGTTCGACCTGTTAGAGACTATCAGCACAAATAAGCGGCTGATTTTGTCTCTCTCTAAGAACGATTTTAAGCAGAGGTTTGCTGGTTCATATTTTGGCGTTATATGGGCGTTTGTCCAGCCGATAGTCACCGTTATAATGTACAGCGTGGTTTTTCAGTTGTTGCTTAATCAGGGCGCCACGGTAGAAAACAATATACCGTATTCATTGTGGCTTATTTGCGGACTTGTGCCGTGGTTCTATTTTTCAGAAGCGTGGCTCGGCACCTGCAACAGTATGCTTGAATACAGCTTTCTTGTAAAAAAGGTTGTTTTTCGCGTCGATATTCTGCCGCTGGTAAAGGTTATATCGTCGTTTATAGTACACGCATTTTTTGCAGCGCTCATGCTGCTTGTCGCGGTTCTGTTTGGATATCCACCAGATTTGTACACGCTCCAGATATTCTATTATATATTCTGTTTGGTAATGCTTATTACCATGTTGGGTATACTTACATCTGCAATAACGGTATTTTTCCGCGATTTTTCACAGCTGATAAACGTCCTGCTTCAGGTTGGAGTATGGTTAGTGCCTATTATGTGGAATATAAACGGCAACCAGATTCCAGACGGACTTAAATGGATATTCAAATTTAATCCGCTGTATTATATAATAATGGGATACCGTGACGCTGTTGTGTATAAGCAGTGGTTTTGGGAGTCGCCCATGCTGACGCTTTATTTCTGGCTGTTTGTGGGACTTTTAGGGCTGTTTGCGATAAATCTGTTCAACAGGCTTAGGCCGCATTTTGCCGACGTATTATAGATTGGAATGAGCATATGCCGCAGATAATGATTGATGTTCAAAATGTATCAAAAGTATATAAAATATATGACAAGCAGGGTGATAGGCTTAAGGACGCTTTATTCCCATTTACTAAAAGCCGTCATCATGAATTTGCCGCGCTTAACGGTATATCGTTTAAGGCTGAGAAGGGCGACGCCATAGGATTTTTGGGCAAAAACGGCTCGGGTAAATCAACACTGCTGAAGATAATCACCGGCGTGCTCAGCCCGTCGGGCGGCAGCGTTTCGGTAAACGGCAGAATTGCATCGATACTTGAGCTCGGCGCCGGTTTTAATCAGGAGTATACCGGAATAGAAAACATATATCTTAACGGCACCATAATGGGCTTTACTAAGGCAGAAATGGACAAAAAGCTGCAGAGCATTGTTGACTTTGCGGATATCGGCGACTTTATAAACCAGCCGGTTAAGATTTATTCCAGCGGTATGTTCGCGCGTCTGGCTTTTGCTGTTTCAATTAATGTCGAGCCGGATATACTTATAATAGACGAAGTGCTGGCGGTCGGCGACGCACGGTTTCAGACAAAGTGTATCAACAAATTAAAGCAGCTTAAGGACATGGGCACGACAATACTATTTGTTTCGCATGCGTCGGAGCAGGTGAAGCGTTTCTGCAACCGCGCCATATGGATAAAAGAGGGGAAAATAGAGGCGGAAGGCCTCTCCAGCGAAATTGTTGATATTTATGAATCTTGGCTTCTTTTCGGAAAACAGACGGAGATAAAAACAGAGAGCGAGGAGCTGCCTGAGCTCCCGCAGAAAAAGGAAAAGGGCAAAAGGGAAGAGACGATAAAAGCTGAAAAGGCGGACGATGAGTTTAAGCTGCCGGATGATAAAAGCATACTTGCACGAATAGTGGACGTTGAGATTAACAAGACGGTGTTCCACACTTTTGACAAGTTGTCTGTCGATATAACCTACGATATATATGAAGAAGAGATAAAGGACTTTTTGGTGGGTGCGGCTATTTACTCCGCCGACCATAACGACTATATATTCGGACCAAACACCTATCTTGAGAAAACGGATGTGCCAAAAAAGCGCGGCCGTCACAAGGTGAGATATACAATACCGAGCCTTCAGCTTATAAAGGGCGCCTTTACAATAGACGCCGGAATTTTCAACAATGAAGGCATGGTAACAATCGATTATAAGACGGCGGCTGCCGACTTTGAGGTTACAAATGAATATTTTTCCGAAGGACTTGTATATATGAAGCATGAATGGGAAGTGATCAAATGAAGATACCGTTTGACCAATACCAGCGCTACAAAAATACGCAGAAAATAATAGATTCTGTGCGCCGAGACGGCGAACGCTTTAAAATACTTGAGGTGGGCGCAAACGAGCACAGAAATCTTGAGCATTTTTTGCCGGATGACGATATAAAATATCTTGATATAAAGCTGTCGGACGAGTGTATCAACAGTCCTCAATATATTTTGGGTGATGCAACGGATATGCAGTTTGATGACAATTATTTTGATATAATTGTTGCGCTGGATGTATATGAGCATATTCCGCCGGAGCGCAGGGAAAACTTTTTAAGCGAGATAAATCGCGTATGTAAGAATAATTTTATTATATGCGCGCCTATGCAAAGCGAGCGGATACAACGGGCGGAGGAGCGCGTAAACGAAGTATATAAGACGATAAACAGCAAGGATTTTATATGGCTTAAGGAGCATTCTGACAATGTCCTGCCAAGCCTTGATTGGACAAAGGAATTTTTTAAAGAGAATAATATAAAATTTAAGTCGTTTTGCCATGGTACGCTGGAAATATGGGAGATACTGATGTCTATAACATTTTTCTCCACGCTTTATCCCCAAACTTATTCGTACCGTATAATGATAGATGAGTTTTACAACGACGAAATTTTTGAAAACGATTATAACGATGAAGATTTTTACCGCGCATTTTTTGTGGGTGAAAAGTCGAGATCGTTTGATATAAGCAGTATTATAAAAGAGCAGCAGGACACATCTTGGAGATATAGTCTGAATATATTAAAAGACAATTTTTTCAATCTGCTTAATATAACCTGCTTCAGGCACAGAGACGCGAAATATTTTGCCGAGCTTTTTTACGACACTGGCAGCGGCTTCAGTCAGGTTGACAGGCTTGAGGCGATGCTGAATATAGACGGGCACGGATATTTCAGCATAGGTAAAAAGTTCAGCTTAAGCAAAATAAGCGGAATAAAGCGGCTGAGATTTGATCCGGTGAACAGCAGCTGCGTTATTGACGGCATAAGCGTGACGGCGACAAGGCAAAGCGGAGAGATAGTAGATTTACTTACAAAGGCTAAATACGGGTTTAAAACTATATCAGGAAAAACTGTTTTTATCAGCAATGACCCGCAAATACTGCTCGATGCTGTTGATGAAAGCGATCCGATAGTTGAGGTCGACGTTTCAATGAGTGGAACGGTGTATGATAATCTACCGGATTATTTAATTGACGCATATGAAAGCGATATGGCTAATCTTAAAAATAAATTGGCCAAAGAGAAAATGAAGAATATGGAGCTTAAATCCAAAGTAACGGCGCTACAGCGCTTTGAAGATGAAGTCAAGTCATCTGTGTTCTTTAAGTTTAAAAAAGTTAAGACTGAGAAAAAAAAGAAGAGAAAAAATTAATATATCTATGTCTATACGCTGCAATATAAATATTGCAGCGTATGATTTTATAATTATTTTTTATTGTACTAAATTTATTAAATGCTTTTTGATTATTACTTTTGCTTTCAGTATTATTTGTTATTTTAGCGGATTATTTAAACAAAAATATTGAGTGCGCTGCCACTCTAAAATATTGCAGTTAACCTGAAAACGGTAATTTTCTATATATTATACGGAATTTATAAAGATAATTTGTTTATATGTCGAATATATGATATAATATCTTAAATAATATAAAAACTAAAGCTTAGGTTATGCTTTGTAAGCCTTAAAATACTATTTATTTAAATTTTAAGGAAATATACAGTGAAATTGAGTATATAAGTTTTTATTATAAGTAATATATAAATTAAAGAGTGTGGCAGTGCGCTGAATATTTAGAACATAAATCTATGCTGGGGGTTAGTATGCACGGTATATATAATTGCCATGAGGATTGTCAGGTAATAAGCAGGAATATATGCAGACCAAGGTCATATTATATTCCATATGGCTCATATCTTGACGCTGTTGAAAGGCCTAAGGAGAAGTCCGATAGGCTGATAAACCTTGCCGGAAGCTGGAATTATAAGATGTACGGTGACATACGTGACGTACCTGATATGTCGTCAGAGACGGCAAAAGGAAAAGTATACGGTAAAAATATTACACTCCCGTCTAATGTAGAGACGGCAAAATTAGATATCCCACAGGCAAACGAAGCATACCCTTTCCCGTGCGATATACCATATACGGCGCCGGTTAACCCGGCAGCGGTGTTTATGCGCGACTTTTATGTTGACGAGCAATTTGACGGATTTAAAAAATACTTTGTATGTGAGGGCGGCTCACCGTATTATCTTTTTGTAAACGGGCATTTTGCCGGCTATACACAGGGCCGATGCAAATTAAGCGAATTTGATATAAGCTCGTTTGTAAATACGGGTAAAAACAGCATATGTATTGTGACGTTAAAATACGCAGATTCGTCGTATTTAGAATGTCAGGATATGATTAGTTTATGGGGCATATTTGGCGATATTTATATACTCGCCAGGCCAAAGGGCCATATTATAGACTATAAAATAACTACTAAGCTGGCCAACGCTATGCGCGGCGCAAATATCTATGTAAATGTAAAGTCAATTTTGTCTGACGGAATAAATATTACAATAATAGACCCAAACGGCGAAGCGGTGGAATCAAAACCCGCCAACGAAGACGGCATGGCGGAATTTTATATTGAAACCCCATATATTTGGAGCGCTGAAAGCCCAGATTTGTACACCGTCGTTATAAGCCAGAGCGGCGAGTACATTGCCGCAAAGACGGGGATAAGGGATATAGAAATAGAAAATGGAATATTAAAAATAAATAACCGCATTGTCAAGCTTAAGGGGGTTGTTTTTAATCCTGTTAGTCCCGTAAGCGGATATGCCATGACGGCGGAAGAGATGCACAACAGTCTTATCCACATGAAAAAGAACAACATAAACGCCGTAAAATTTAATCAGCCGCCGTTGCCGGTAATGCTTCAGCTTTGTGACAGTATAGGCATGTATGTGATTAACGACACCGGCATCGACTGTTCGTTTATGCCTGAAGGAATGGATGCTTCGGAAATTCCCGTTTTGCGCGAAGCGTATATTGATAGAACAAAATGTATGTATGAGCGTGATAAAAACAGTGCAAGCGTGATTATATGGTCATTAGGGCGCAATGCCGGCGAGGGCGGTAGTTTAAAAGCCTGCGGCGATTATTTAAAGCAGCATGATAATCGTCCTGTTATGTATGAGGGCGATAATTATGACATTGTGGGAGTATATTCTGAACAGGCGGCCGAGGATATTCAGAATATCAAGCCGATGCCGGTAATAGTGTGCTCATTTACACATAACGCAAAGCGCATGTGGGAAAGGGTTATGGCTTATGACGGCTTGTCCGGCGCATTTTTTGACGAATGGTGCGAGACAGGCATTAAAATAACATCCAATGGGAAAAATATTTATTATACAGAGTCTTCACTAAGCGCTAAAGACGGCAAGCTTGCGTGTAAGACGTTTCTTATATCCTGCACGGGCTATGAAATGCCTATGCTGAGAGATATAAAGAACGTCTATGCTCCGGTAAGAGTGGAACCTATTGACCTTTCGTGCGGGAGGTTTAAAGTTTATAATTTATATGATTTTGTCTATTTGTCGCGGCTTGAGCTGTTTTACGAAATTTCGCGCGACGGCAAGATGATGGAAAGCAAAAGTGTAGGCACTTTGACAATCCCGCCGCAAAAATCACAGGAAATTGACATAGGCTACTTCCTGCCGGACGGCGGAGACTGCTATGTGCGGTGCGTTTTCAAGCAAGCGGGTGAATCTGCATGGGCGCCATATGGACATGAGATGGCCTTTACACAATTTAAGCTGCCGTGCGAAGAGATTAAGCCGGTACAAATTATGGAATATACCGCAGTTAAGACAGAAGAAGATGAAAAGTATATAACCTTTACGGGTAATGAGTTTGAATATAAATTCAGCAAATATACTGGACTTATTAACGATATATCAGTAAATGGTAAAAGCTTTACAACATTTCCGCTGTGTCTTACGGCCAAAACCGTATCGGGAATTAAGGCAGGCACAAGGCTTTATCACTATGACTATGACGCTGACGATGCAAATATAAAAATAAAAGCGGCGCTTTCGCTTTGTGCAGACGGGTATGTGCCGTTTGCAGAGGTGGAAGCGGAATATTCCATAATCAGTACAGGCGATATGGACATGCTTTTTAAAGTTTCATCGCTGGACAACAGCGAGAGAATAACCAAGTTTGGGATTAAAATACCGGCTGCGCAAGAATTTATAAATGCTGAATATTTCGCATACGGTCCGGGCATAAATACGGCTGAGATGAAATCGGGAGCGGTGTTTGGTAATTTTGTTACAAATGCGTCCAAAATGACGAAAGAGAGCATAATATGTCGCAGACCTCCGCACCGATACGGCGCCAAATGGGCCGGCATATATGACGAGAGCCGCATTGGTATGCTGATATGCGGAGAATTTATTTTCGGCTTTTTAAAAGATGATGAGACAAATACTGCTTATGCCGGGTATATACAGGACGGCTTAAAAAATGAATTAGACAGCAGCTTTGAATTTCATTTGTTATTGCGCCCTATTAAGCCGGATGGACGCAAGCTTAGTGAAATATCGAATATGGCATATAAAATGTACGGCGGATATCAGATTAGTCTTTAATTTAAAATAAATATTTATGAGGTGGAATTTTGAACATTTGGCATGACATGAATCCCGAAAAAATTACGGCAGATGAGTTTTACGCTGTAATCGAGATTGAAAAGGGCGGGAAAAATAAATACGAGCTTGACAAGGACACCGGAATGCTTAAGCTTGACAGGGTGCTTTATACTTCGACGCACTATCCGGCAAACTACGGCTTTATTCCGCGCACGTGGGCGGAAGATAACGACCCATTGGATGTTTTAGTGCTGTGCTCTGAGAGTATTCAGCCAATGACGCTTGTAAGCTGCAAACCCATAGGGGTTATAAGGATGAACGATCAGGGCGAGCTTGATGAGAAAATAATAGCGGTATGCATAAGCGATCCGTTTTACAACGGATATGAGGACATTTCGCAGCTTCCGTCGCATATAGACAATGAAATGCGGCATTTCTTTGAGGTATATAAAACATTAGAGAATAAAGATACGACTGTTCAGGTAATAGAAGGTCGAGATCAGGCAAAAGAGGTTATTAATAAAGCAATAGACGCTTATAAACGGCTTTTTGCAGACGGTAAAAATATTTAGCCATGATTTTTAGCTCGATGTTTAAATTATAATATAAGCATTTATTATTACAAAGCAAATATTTTATAATAAAGAATCCATGCACGAGCATAGAAAACATAGTAAGCGTTAATCGCTATAAATGTTTTATCGTAGCTCGTTTAAGCAGGGATTTTTTGTTTATCAGATATTTATTGATATAACATAAATCTTTATAAAAGGCGATGAAAGCATAGCTTTATTAATTGCTTTTATTGCGGCGTCTGCCGAAAATAAAGCGATATTAAGCGCTTCGTTTTCGACCATATTCATCGTCGGAAATTTGTGCTTTAGTTGGTTTTATTATGAGACATAACCATTTTATGATCAGCTGTTTAATAAAGTCTCAAGAAATTCATATATTATCTTTATCTCATAAGATTTTTTGCTTTTCAGTTCTTCTGCAAGTTTTGACGCTTCTTCTGTCAGCGCTGTTTTAGATGAATCTAATAATAAGTAGTTGGGTGAAACTTCAAGTATATCGCATATTTTAATTAAGGTATCAAGTCTGGTAAGAGCATTATCGCTTTCAATCATTGAGATTGTTTTTTCATTTAAGCCCACAAGGTCACCAAGCTCTTGCTGTGTCAGACCTTTTGCCTTTCGTGCCGATTTAATTCTTTTACCCATGCAGCGTATCATAATTTAATCATCCTCTTGTAATTCGCCGGCCATTATTTCATCCAGCAAATTACATAACAATTTAAGTTCCTTTTGTTTATACTTCTTGGCCTGTGCTACCTGTATTATAAATTGCTCCTCTTTTGCGCGATCAATATCATCCTGAAGCAGATAGTTTGGTGTTACATCTAATACCTTACAGATTTCAACAAACTTGTCCAGCGACAGCAGATATTTGTTTGATTCAATATTTTGTATATGCTTTGTAGAAAGATTAACCAATTCAGCCAATTTTGCCTGAGTAAGATTATTTTTCTTTCTGCTGATTTTTATATAATGGCCTATATTCATATAAGTCCCTCATAAACAACATCGATATTTTCGTTTTTTAAAATTATATGTTAATTGCTTATGATTTAAAACTAAATTAAAATTCCCTAAAACGTATTTTTACAAGGGCTTTTCTTTAATTATAAAGATATTTTTAGCAAAAAGAACTTTTTTAAAACTGACTTTCCGGAAGTTTAACAAGGTATTATTTTCAAATTTTGACATTTTTTTCCATTTATATGTGTTAATATATAAAATAAGAGAGATAAATACTAATTATATTAAATTATAAAATTTTATTATTTATTCTCTTAAATCTTTCACTGAAAAAAGTATATTCAACAAGAAATAAGGGGGGAGCTATGCTCCCCCCTTATTTTATAAGCACAAATTTTGTGATATACGATCAGCGCCAAAGCCTAAAAGCTACTGGCTAAAGTATGTAAATATTAAGGTAAGCAAGCCAAATAAAAATATAGACTCATTAGAAAAATTTTCGGAGCAGAAATTTAAAAATAATTTACTACATGTAATAGGTATAAGTGTCACTATATCGGAAGCTTGCATTGCCAAAGTTAAGACAAGGCAATGACAGATTACTTGTATATTACAAAATGTTTGGCTCTTTATATTAAACTTAACTGATGATTTCTACTGTTATTTTATATTGGCTTTTATAAACTATTTTAATTTTATGGTTACAGATATTATAACACCAATGGATATCTGTTTTGAGATTAAAAGTATAAAATTTACATCAAATGCTTTTAGACAAAAGTAAAATAAACCAATTTTATTTTTATTAAATTTATGGGTTTATTTTATATATTTCCTGACAATAATAGATGTAACAATTATTAACAAACTGTTTCTTAAGAAAAATTTAAACGAATTATTTATAATAATAAGCCGCGGTGGCGGAACAATAAATTCGGAGGTGCTTTATAAATGAATAAGATTAATTTTGACAACAAAAAAGGCGATGGATTTTTTGCCAGAAAGGGATTTTATATTGCGTTGGCGACCTGTCTTGTAGCTGTAGGAGCCGCTACATGGACGGCAGTAAATACATTCTCATCTCTTGATAAAGATGTTACGCTAAATGTGCCAAGCGACGTTAATTCTCAGCAGGAAGCTTCATCTGTATTTTCCAGGCCGTCAAGCCTGCACTCTGTGGTGAGCGGAGAGGACGAAAGCAGTTCTGAGACCATATCTTCGTCGGAAAGTGATGGTTATTCATCAGAAGCCTCAGAGCCGGTAAGCAGCACAGAAGAAACATCTTCAGAAGAAGTTCAGGCAGCACAGACAGACCCAGAAAGTCCCGAAGCACAGGTAACCTATGTTCTGCCCGTCAATGGGACAATAACAAAAAAGTACAGCAATACAGAGCTTCAATATTCCAGCACTTATGATGACTGGCGTATACACCAGGGCATAGATATTGCTGCTGAAAGCGGCAGCGAAGTAGCTGCAATAGCTAGCGGAACAGTTAAAGAGCTATATGCCGACCCTTTGTGGGGAACTACAATCGTTATAGAGCACCGCAACGGTATTGTATCATATTACAGCGGCCTTGATGCTGAAACAAATGTCAAAATTGGTGACGAAGTTACAACATCGCAGAAAATAGGAAAGCTTGGCACTATTCCATGCGAAAGTGCGGATGGAATACATTTACATTTGGGAATTAAGCAAAATGATGAATGGGTTTCTCCTCTTGAGATTATGGGTATAGGAAAATAAAATTTTATGCTTAATCATAAAAATTATATTTATTAATTAAAAGCACGCAATATATGCGTGCTTTTCTGCATTATAATAAATTTTAAATATTATGGCATTTTAAAAACAATGAAAAAATCATATTTTATAGAAAGACCGTTGTTAGCCATTATGACAAATATGGTTATAATCCTGCACCGATTATTATTGCGTTAATAAGTATGTTTAATATTAATCATTATTCATTACTTTAAAGCCGATAAACTAAAAAATACAGCCGGTTTACTGTTAGCTGAGGTAAGATAATGCAGATTTTATGCACTAAAAATTTTGCCATACTTCAGTTATTGCAACCGGCTTTTAACCATTTAAATATTTATTTTACAGCGCAAACTAAGATATAAGTTATAGTATCTAGCAAAGAAAGATATTAGTTCTGCCAAAAAGATAATATTATATTTCATATAAGCCTTTTCTGTGATAAAGTGTTTAATTCAGCTCATAGCATCAATACACAATACTAAAACTGCACAAGCTCTTTCATATACTTTTCAAATCTTACGCCGAGATTTGTCGGAAGATTAATATCGTGCGCATCCTTAGCGCAGATGTAGACAAATTCCGTAGCCTTGTCGAGTGCAGACTTAAGATTATCGCCTTTCATAAGGCAACCTATAAGAATGGATGAATAAAGGTCGCCGGTGCCATGAAAATTGCCTGGTATTTTCTTGCATTTTGATATTGTAAGCTCGCCGGTCGCTTTCTGATATCCCGCATTAAAAATATCTTCACCGTCGGTAAGACCTGTGAGTACTGCCGTGTCCGGACCCATATCGCACAGCTTTTTAAGCCACTCTAGCGCTGATGCCTTATCAAGTGTGCCGCTTTCTGGATATTTTTCCTCTAAAATATATGCGGCCTCTGTGAGATTTGGAACCACTATATTGGCACGGCTGGCAAGCAGTCTCATCCCACGGCACATTTCTTCGTTATAGGTAGCGTAGATTTTGCCGTTGTCGCCCATTACCGGATCTACGGCTACTATGGCATTTTTAAATGTGTCTATATACTTACATACTATGTCAATCTGCCGCTCAGAGCCTAAAAATCCGCTGTATATGCAGTCTATATTTAAGTCGAGGGTTTTCCAGTGATTTAAAAATCCCTCCATATCGTCCGTTAAATCGTTAAAAGTATATCCCGTAAATCCGGCGGTATGAGTGGAAAGAAGTGCGGTGGGTACAGGGCACACCTCAATTCCCATTGCCGACATTACCGGCATTACCACTGTGAGCGAGCATTTTCCATAGCCCGATATATCATGTATAGCGGCTACGCGCTTTAAATCGTTCATTTTTTTGCCTCCAAAACATTTAAAATTAAACTTATAATTTGACAAAATCTACAGTCGTTTATTAAAATGCCAGTTTGCATAGTTTATACAAGTAAAAAATGAGCATTGAAAAATCAATGCCGCATTAATATGCATAAAATAAGCTTTTTAGATTTTGCTCAATTATTATAACACAGCAAATTTCCTATTTCAATGCGGCAGCATATTGAAATAAATATTTGTGGAATATATAATATTATTAAATATGTATATAAATTTTGATTGCTCAGTTTTTAGAGATTTGAAATTACACTAATATGAATGGAAGTTTTATTAATGCCTGATACAGTAGCCGAATTTAAGCTTGATTACAGCGTTGTGGATGAAAGTGGAAGCGTAGCTGCGCTAATAGTTGCCGCTGGTTCGTCGTCGCGGATGAAAGGGATAAACAAGCTGTTTGCGCCGCTTCTTGGTATACCTGTGCTTGCACGGACGCTGCTGGCGTTTGAAAAGAGCTGCGATATTGATAAAATTATTGTATCCGCTGCAAAAGAAAGCATTGCCGATGTTGAAAAATTGTGCGGTGAGTATAATATATCAAAACTTACCGACATAGTGCAGGGCGGAGAGACACGAATGGAATCGGTGCTGACGGCAGTGAAAGCGGCTGACGGCAGCGACTATTTCGCTATACACGACGGCGCGAGGCCGCTTATAAGCAGTGAGGTAATAAAAAGGACAGTATCCGCCGCGAGGATATACGGCGCTGCTGCGCCGGGGGTGCCGCTTAAGGACACAGTAAAACGAGTTAATAAAGAGCTTTTTGTGCTCGATACTCTTAAAAGAGATGAGCTTATAGCAGTGCAGACGCCGCAGGTGATAAAGGCGGATATCTTTTTACCAGTTATTAACAGAGCATGCAGCGTGGGCTCGGCGGCAACCGACGACTGCTCGCTTGTCGAGGAGACTGGAAGAGAAGTAAAAATCGTTGAGGGCGACTATAAAAACATTAAAATCACCACACCGGAGGACATCGCCGTCGCAGAGGCTATGCTGATTAAAAAATCTGACTGAAAAAGATATGTGCACAGTGTAGTTCAGCTTTTATTTATTGCAGAATGTTGTGCCGGAGAAGAGTTTACATAATGTTTTTAATTTGACTGCACAAATGATTTTCAATTAAGCATTTTTATATTAAGTCGGCATATTTTTATAAATTTCGGAGGTTAATATAATTGAGAATAGGATTTGGATATGATGTACATAAGCTGTGCAAGGGCAGAAAACTTATAATAGGCGGAGTTGATATACCCTTTGAGCTCGGTCTGCTGGGGCATTCCGACGCCGACGTGCTGCTGCACTCAATTTCCGATGCGCTGCTCGGCGCCGCCGCTCTTGGCGATATAGGACGTCATTTTCCGGACAGTGACGAAAAATACAGCGGCGCGGACAGCGTGGAGCTGCTGAAAATTGTTTGCCGAATGGTAAGGGAAAAAGGGTACAAAATATCAAACATAGATGCCTGCGTAACCGCCCAGCGCCCGAAGTTAGCTCCGTTTATAGAGAAAATGCGCAGCAATATTGCTCTCGCCTGCGATATAGATATAGACTGTGTAAATGTTAAAGCAACGACAGAAGAGGGGCTTGGCTTTACAGGGAACATGCAGGGAATATCATCATATGCCGCCGTACTTATAGAATAAGCTGTATTTATAAAATATATGATGGCAGATTGTTCAATAAAGATAGATTATAAAAGCCAAATAATCGGCGATTATAAGGAGAGAAGCGATAGCCTTGATAAAAATATTAATGGTTGCCGCCGGCGGTGCGGTGGGCGCTGTGGGAAGATATCTTTTAAGCCTTATTCCGACAAAGATAGCGTTCCCTATTTTAACATTAATCACTAACCTGATGGGTGCATTGCTGATAGGCTTTGTGGTGGGATTGTCAGAGGCAAGGGGAATGCATGAAAAATGGCTGCTGTTTTGGAAAACAGGGGTATGTGGCGGATTTACTACATTTTCTACCTTTTCTTTAGAAGCGCTTAATCTATTTCAAAAAGGTGGATATATAATGGGAGCGGTTTATGTTTTGTTAAGCGTTGTGCTTTGTATATTTGGGGTTATGCTGGGCAGGCAGGCCGCGCTTTTGGCTTTTAAAAGCTGCTGAGGAGATATTTATATTAATAGGCAAGATATAAACCTTTTTTACATTGATGCTCTTTTAGAGAAAATTTTATCTGTGAAAAAGTATATAAATTCGACATTATAGTAAAGCCTTGCAGGACGGTAGTCAGCCGTCCTGATTTTGTTGTTTAGGGAAAGCTCATAATTTGCTGCGCGCAAATATTACAACCTTTGGCGGATTGCTGCTGCATAATCGTAAGAGCTGAGCAAAACAAATATAACTGTCACATAATTGGCTAATTGTCATATTATGTATTTAGATTTATCTAAGTGTTGGCAGAAATATATCGTATAAAAATTACTGTTTATAGTAAGCTTGCATATCATATGCAAAATAAGCGGAGAAACCGCCAGTGTCTTATGTTTTATAGAGAATATCATTTTTATAAAAGCGCTCATGTGGTACAGGATTTACTAAAGCAGAGCGTTTTTATATAAAAGTAGATAGTTTTATTCTGATAATATTTTCATACATAGCTCTGTCAAAAATGCATGTCCTTACATATTATAGCTATGTGAGGTGAATATTGATGAATAATCCACTCATTATGGTCGGCTCTGTTACCTATGCGATAAAGGGAAGAGACTTACTTCGCAGGATGGGCTACAGAGCAAATATGGAGAGAACTCCGGCAAGTCTAAATAGAGTTGGCTGCGGTTACAGCATAACGGTCGAAGATTTGGACGCTGTTAAAGCGGCAAGAATCCTTGGAGAGAATAATATAAAAGTTTATGGTATAAGCGATGGTGATACGCTTTGATATATTTGGACAATTCCGCCACAACCCTTATAAAACCTCACTGCGTTCGCAGAGCTTTTAGCAAAGCTTTATCTGATTACAGTGCAAATCCCGGTCGCAGCGGGCACAGTCTGTCGGTTCGAACTGCCGAGGCGATATATTCTGCCCGCGAAAAAATATGTGGATTTTTCGGCGCAGATGATCCTGCGAAGGTAGCCTTTACAATGAATTGTACGCAGGCTCTCAACATGGTTATAAAAGGCGTTTTGCTGCCAGGTGACCATTGTATTGTCTCGTCTATGGAGCACAATGCTGTAATGCGGCCGGTGTATGCATTGTCAAAGATAGGCGTTGAATATGACGAGGCGCATGTCGTGCCAGGAAATGATTTTGAAACAGTAAGCGCTTTTGAAAGCCTTATAAAGCCTAATACTAAACTTATCGTTTGTACTCATGCGTCAAACGTATGGGGAGTACGCATGCCAATAGAAAAGATAGGAAAGATGTGTCATAGCCGCGGCATATTATTTGCCGTGGACGCCGCTCAGTCGGCCGGCGTGCTGCCCATTGATATGCACAGTATGAATATCGACTTTTTATGCATCGCTCCGCATAAGGGCTTATACTCGCCGGCGGGGCTCGGAATAATGATAGCCAACTGTGATATAAAACTTTCGACAATAATCGAGGGAGGAACTGGGACCTTCTCGTCAAGCCTTGAGCAGCCTGCTGACATGCCTGAGCGCCTTGAAAGCGGAACAATTAATACTCCTGGCATTATTGCCTGTGCGGCAGGTATAGATTTTGTTGCGTCTAAGACGCTTAGCAAAATTCATTCATATGAAATGGAGCTTATACAGCGGCTTTATGTGGAATTGGGAAATATTGAAAGAGTAGAGCTTTATACTGAATATCCGACAGAGAGAAATAATGTTGCGGTGCTTAGCTTTAATATAAAAGAAATGCCCAGCGAAAGCGCTGCGGAATATTTATCTGAGGCAGGATTTGCCGTAAGAGCAGGGCTCCACTGCGCGCCGGCCGCGCATAGGTTTATGGGAACAGATGAATTCGGTGCTATTCGTGCAAGCGTTTCAATATATAACAATATATCCGAAATTATGCAGTTTGCACGGAAAATTGAAGAACTTTCCGTCAAATCAACCGCAATATAAAAAAGTATAATATCCCGCAGTAAAAGGCAGCGGGATATTATTTTGTTTTTGCCAGAAATATCTTGCATATAACGCCAGATATGTTAGAATATAATATAAAGGCTTAGCGTTTGGAGCGTTTATATGTCAGTATTTACCAGTATAATGAATGAAATATTAAATATGTTTAAGTCATTCAGCTTTTCTAATCTGCTGGATATACTTATTGTTGCTTTTATAATATATAAAGCCATACAATTTATAAGAGAAACTAAGGCGGGGCAGCTTTTTAAAAGCCTGCTCATATTGATTGCTGTTTATCTTATTGCGCTATGGCTTGATTTGTTTATGCTTCGTACGCTTATGCAGTATGTCTTCCAAATTGGACTTATTGCTATAGTAATAGTATTTCAGCCGGAGCTTAGACATGCGCTGGAAAAGCTTGGGCGCAGCAGGGTTAATATAATCGGAAGAATAACAAAGGTAGAAGAGGAAGAAGAGACAAAACTATGTATTGATGCTGTAGTCCGTGCCTGTAAATCGATGCAGGAAACGAAGACGGGCGCTCTTATAGTATTCGAAAAAGAAACAATGCTGGGAGAAATACTTAATACGGGTACAATAATAAACGCACTCCCGTCGTCTGATTTGCTACAAAATATTTTCTATCCGAAGTCACCGCTTCATGATGGAGCGGTTATAATAAGAAATGCCCATATTTATGCGGCGGGATGCATACTTCCGCTTACATCAAACCCGGATATAAGCAGAGAGCTTGGCACCCGTCACCGTGCAGCTATAGGTGTAACAGAGGAATCTGATGCGGTAGTCGTAGTAGTGTCGGAAGAAACAGGCACTATTTCCATTACCAGAAACGGCGGAATTACGCGGAATCATACCGCTATTACTTTGCGTAGTGTGTTGGAAAGTGAGCTTATTCCTGCCAATGAAAACAGCAAGCAGACTAAAATTAAAAGGACTATTTCAAATATACGCAAAATAATTATTCCTGCTAAAAAGGACAAAAAATCAAAAAACGCCATAAAGCAGGATAGCAAGGGAAATATAGACAGCCAGAAAAAAAGTGAAGAAAGTAGCACAGACGGCGTCAAAGGAGATGATAGAAATGAAAAAATTTGACGTTAAAAAGCTGTTTTACAATAACAGATTTGTAGCTGTATTTTCAATTATATTGGCAATAATTTTCTGGCTGGTAATTAATTTAGCGGTAAATCCTACGGATGAAAGAGTATTCAGCAATATTCCTGTTAAAATTGATACGACTGGTACGGCGGCAAGCGCTGTTAATCTTGAGGTAATAACTCAAAGCATTCAAACCGTCAATGTTACTGTAAGAGGAGAGAGATTTGCCCTTTACCGTCTTACAGATTCAGATATTGAAGCATATGCCTCAACCATTAACGTTAATACAAGAGGCGTATATAATCTTCCAATAAGCGCGCGGCTTGTGAATGACAGTGATAACACATCTCTTTCTTTCAGCGTGAGTGTAGATACAACTACTGTAAGGTTTGATCAAAAAGAAACAAGGACATTTCCTGTTCAGCCGCATATTGAGAATGTTTCGGCGTCTGAAGGACGTTATTTAGGCGAGCTCAGCGTTATCGACAATTCTACTGTAACTATATATGGTCCGGTGACAGAGCTTAACACTATTGAAGAAGTAAGGGCGGTATATTCACCTGAAACGCCTGAGGTGCTTTCAGAGACTATTTATCCATCTGCTCAGATAAAGCTTTATGATGAAGCCGGCGCAGAGATAATAACCGATTTGCTGGAAATAAGTCCGTCTAATACATGTTATATAACTATACCAGTTATGATGAATAAGACGGTAGGACTGAGGGTAAGATATGCAGATGCTCCGTCAGCGCAGTTTTCGCTGCCGGCTACTTTGAGCACAAATGAAATTGAGATTACAGGTCAGGCTAATGTGGTATCGGAGATAGACTACCTTAATCTTGCAAGTATAAGTACAAAAAATATAAGCGTATCACACAATGAATTCCAGCGCTCTGTTAATATAGACAGGACGGGAGTAAGCCTGACCGACAGGGCAGCCGAACCCGTGACGGTAACCTTTAACATGGACGGATATTCTGAAAGAAATTTATCCGTGCCAATAGCGGGACATCATGTAGTGACGGGGCTTAGCGAGCAGTTTAGCTATGAGATTACTACGACTAATTCTGTAACAATGGTCGGACCGACTGCTGTTATAGAAGCAATGAATGCAGGCGATTTGTATTACGAAATAGACCTTTCTGATATAACATCGCCCGGCACATATGAGAGAAACGTTACTGTTAAAATGCTTAACAATACCAGCGTATGGGCATACGGTAATTACAGGTGCACAATTAATATAACTCAGGTCGCTCAGTAGTTTAGTAAATTTTTAAAATTAAGTAAATTGCTGTGTCTTTTAAAATATAAAATTAAAGCTTATCCTCAAGGCACTTAAAAGGGTATACCTCATACAATGTAATGAGGTGAAAAATATGCCGGAGATAATATTATTTGTCATTGCCCTGTTTTTGGCGATAATAGGTTTTACTGAGATTATAAGATATATCACGTATGTTTTGCTGGTTCCAAAGTGCTCAAGGAAAGGACTCATGCTGCTTCCACTCAAATATGACGATGCTGAAATAAGGCTGCGCGCTGCAGTAGAAAAGATGAATTTGTTCGGCCATGGCTGCTATAACAAAATTATAGCTATTGACTGCGGCATGTCGCAGGAAACGCTTGAAATATGCGAGGAATTTATATCTACGGTCGATACAATAAAGCTGGTTAACAGCTCAGAGCTGAATGATTATGTTGAGCGGGAGCTTATAAAATCCGTTTAATGGGAAGATGAAAGTTGGACTCAAATTTAAAAAAGCTTAGCGGAAACGTTGAATCAATTACATACAGAAATGAAGACAGCGGTTTTACGGTGCTGGAGGTAAGCTCTGGCGGCGAACTTATAACCGCTGTCGGCATTATGCCGCTGGTATGCGAAGGCGAAGACATTGAGCTGTACGGCGATTGGGATAATCATAAAAACTACGGTCCGCAGTTTAAAGCCGAAGCCTGCGAGCACAGATTGCCTTCATCAGGACCAGCGGTGCAGAGATATCTCGCGTCCGGCGCTATTAAGGGCATTGGCCCTGCTATAGCCGCAAGGATAGTCGATAAATTTGGCGACGACACCTTTAATATCCTGCAAAATGAGCCGGAACGGCTTATAGGCATAAAGGGAATAAGCAAATCGCGCGCGCTGGAAATAGCAGAAGATTTCCGGCGCCGTTTCGGATTAAGAGAAGTAATAGCATCGCTTGCAAAATACGGCATAAACGCCGAAGAGGCAATAGGAGTGTACAAGGTCTTCGGCGCTGATGCGGTTGATATTATAGAAAGCGACCCGTTTATACTCTGCAGCGCCAGCTTGGATTTTGCATTTGAACGGGTCGACATGATAGCAGATTATTTGGGCCTGCCAAAGGACATGGATTCTAGAATATCTGCTGCAATTATATACATATTAAAGCACAACCTTTTAAACGGGCACACCTGTCTGCCGCGGGACAAGCTGCTGGACACAGCGTATATGCTGCTGGGTGAAATCTCTGCTGAAGAGGTATGCGGCCGGCTGATAGAAAATGAACAGCTGAGAGAAATGAAGATAGACGGCAGGGACTTTATCTTTTTAGACAGCATGTTCAGCTATGAGCGTCAGATTGCCGAAAGAATAAAGATGATGCTTTATAGCAAGCCTTTAAAGCCCATAGAAGCCGACGAAGCGGAAAAACGCATAAATCATGTGGAAAGGTCTCTATCAATAAAGTATGAGGACTTACAGCGCACGGCAATATCCGAAGCGCTCAGCAAGGGTATACTTGTGCTTACCGGCGGCCCCGGCACTGGCAAGACGACCACTTTAAACGCCATAATATCAATATTTGAAGAGCTGGGAATTAAGACGCTGCTGGCGGCGCCGACCGGCCGTGCAGCAAAGCGCATGACGGAGATTACCGGCAGAGAGGCTAAAACGATACATCGTATGCTGGAAGTGGAATTTCAGCAGGGAGACATGCCGGTGTTTCGCAGAAATTACCGAAATCCGCTCGAATGCGACGCTATAATTATTGATGAGATGTCAATGATAGACGCGCAGCTGTTTTGCTCTCTGCTTGACGCGCTCCCACTGGGCTGCCGGCTTATTATGGTGGGGGATGCCGACCAGCTCCCGTCGGTAGGCGCCGGCAATGTCCTACATGATATAATAGATTCGGAGACAGTGCCGGTTGTACGCCTTAACAGAGTATTCAGGCAGGCGATGCAGAGCCTCATTGTTACAAACGCGCACGCGATAATAAACGGCGAGCCTATGATACTGGAGCGAAAGGATTCCGACTTCTTTTTCATGCGGCAGCGTAGCCCCGTATCAGCGGCGCGGCTTATTGCCGAGCTTTATACCGAACGGCTGCCGGCGGCATACGGCTTTGACCCAAAGACCGACATACAGGTGCTCTGCCCGTCGAGAAAACGACAGCTCGGCACGATTAATCTTAACAATATTTTACAGAGTATTGTCAACGGCGGAGGCAGAGGACCGGAGATTAGGCGGGGACAGTATACTCTGCGCGCGGGGGACAAGGTTATGCAGTCCCGCAACGACTATGACATAGAATGGACTAAGGAAGATGGGACTCCGGGGCACGGCGTATTCAACGGCGACGTCGGAATACTTGAGGAGATAGACCGGCGCAGCGGAAACATACTGGTAAGATTTGACGACAGGCTGGCTATATACTCTGAAGATGCTGCCGAAAATCTTGAGCTTGCCTATGCCGTGACGGTACATAAGAGTCAGGGCAGTGAATTTGACTGTGTAATAATGCCGGTTATAGATATTCCTTATCAGCTATGCTACAGAAATCTGCTTTACACGGCGGTGACAAGGGCAAAGAGCATGATAATTTTAGTGGGCACAGAGGCAGCTGCGGAAAAAATGGCGCAGAACGACCGCAAAATAAAGAGATATACCTCTTTAAAATATATGCTGCAGGGGGAAGATGAGAATGAGTCTTTCTGCAATAATAGATAAGGCGCTGTCCTTTGTATTTCCGCCGCGCTGCCTGTTTTGCGGAGATATTGCCGATAACAAGTATATCTGCAAAAAGTGCGAAAGCCTTTATAAAAAGATAGAATTGCCGGTATGCAGCGTATGCGGTTTTGGAAAGGGCGAATGCCATTGCTTTAAGGACATGCTTTTTGACAGAGTAGTTGCGCCGTTTTATTATGAGGGAAGAGTGCGAGACGATATACTTAAGTTTAAATATTACGGAAAGCATTCATATGGCGATTATTTTGCCTGTTGTATATCGCAGCTTGTTAAGGAGCAATATGCCGGAATAAATTTTGATGCGGTTATAAGCGTGCCGGCTCTTGATAATAACGATGACAAGTTTTTTGATCATGCGATGTATCTTGGCAAAGCGGTAGCCGATAATATAAATCTTCCGTTTGACGGCAGCTTGCTTGAAAAGACGGCTCAGCGTGTTAAACAGCATAGTCTGGACTTTGAGCAGAGATTTAAAAATGTAAATGGGCTTTATAAGTGCCGAGGGAATGGTCAGAATTATAAAACAATTTTACTAATAGATGATATATCTACAACCGGCGCTACTTTTATGGAGTGCGCACGAATACTCAAGAATGCCGGAGTTAGTGAAATTTACTGCGCTGCTGTGGCGCTCACTCCAAAACGTAATATTTTTTAGGAATATATCGACGCATTAATAAAAAGGCAGCATTATAAGATTAATACCTCGCAACTACAAGTGAACTTTAACAATAAATCCGAAAATAAGTTTACATAATATACGAGAAAACAATCATCGGACGGTGTATATTGTATATTGGACATATATACTTATAGGTTTGAGCTGCTTTTAAAATTGTCATAATCTGCGATAAGGGGGACCTGATGGTGAACTGGGTGCCAGCCTGAGATATCTTTCGCAGCGATTTTCTATGCCGTATGCAGAGCTTAAGGGCTTACTTACCGACATAGGTACAGAAGCCCCTGAAATGTTCCGTTCAGGGGCTAACGCTTTTTTTGACGCTTTTGCAACCGTATAGCTCCATTTCATAGGAAGCAAGTTCAGATATACATCAATGTTGGCCTTATCATTGACTACCATTTTATCTAATATATGCTTATAAAACTCATCATCGTATTCCACGCCGCAGACAATTTCGTTGATAGCATCTCTGATTTCCTGCACAAGCTCCTGCTGCTGCCTAATCATAGCCTGCTGTTTGTCGATACTGTCAATAACCGATTGCAGCTCGGCAATTTCAGCATCGCACTTAGACCGTGCCGCAGAAAATTCATCTTTGCTTATATCCCCAGACATATAAATGTCAATCAGTTTGGTACGCTTATCTTCGATAGTTGCAATCTGGGTTTTCAGCTTTTCAATATCTGTGCCTGTCGTATCCATAGCGATGATGGACTCTATAATAGAAGTAAGATTTTTCGTGATTTTCGTCTGTTTGAGTTTTAATTCCTTTGTTACAAGGAACATAATATGTGTCGCATCTTCATTGCGTATGCTTGCTCCCGTGCAGCCGATTTGATTTCCAGCTTTGTCAGTATGGGGGCTTCCGTGCTTTGCCGCTTCCTGACACCGCCACGCCTTATATTTGCTGCCGTCTTTTCTGGTTTTATATCTTGCCACATAGCTTGCGCCGCAATGTCCGCATTTGATTTTACCCGAAAACGGATAGCGGTTGCTGTGCTTCGCCTTGCCCTCTTGTGAAAGGGAACGCTCATCTAAAATACGGTTTGCTTCTTCAAACAGCTCACGGGATACAATCGGCTCGTGATGGTCTTTGATAATCACAAATTCTTCCTGACCTCGATTGTATTTCTTTTCGTGGGAAAGGAAATCTGGCGTATAGGTTTTTTTCTGCACCAAGTCGCCGCAGTATTTTTCGTTGCGGATAACACGGAGAATAACGGTATTCTGCCATTCCTTAACACGCATAGGCTCGATGCCTTCCTCCCGAAGCTCACGAGCAATGACATGAGTTCCTTTTCCTTCGTTCATAAACTTATGAAAGATAAGGCGTACAATCTTTGCGCCTTCCTCATTGATGGTCATTTTTCCGTCTTTTACATCATAGCCGAGCATACTGCGTCCAAACACAACGCCTTGCTCCATCTGGCGCTTTTGTCCCCATTTGACACGCTCGGAAGTCTTGCGGCTTTCCTCCTGTGCTATCGAGGACATTATGGCAAGGCGAAGCTCCGCATCGCCGTCTAAAGTATTGATGTTGTCATTCATAAAGATAACGCCGACACCGTGCTTTTTGAGGTCACGGGTGTAATATATGCTGTCGAGCGTATTTCTCGCAAAACGGGAAATCTCCTTCGTAATTATCAAGTCAAAGTCGCCGTTTTTCGCACAGGCTATCATTCGGTTAAACTCTTTACGCTTTTTTGTGCTCGTTCCAGAAATGCCTTCATCGGCAAAAATCTCATCCAGCTCCCAATCTGGATTGCGCTCGATATATTGCTTGAAATAGCGCTGCTGGCTTTCAAATGAATTCGCTTGGTCTTCATTATCCGTGGAAACACGGCAATACGCAGCTACACGCTTTCTTTTTTCAATTATCTTGCGTTCTTCGTTTAAGCGTTCATATCTGTTCATTGAAAACTCCTTTCCCAGTAAACCGAGCTTACTGTATTTGCATTATAGGAAAATCTCTGAGAGATGTCGAATGTGCAAATCTTTGATTTACACTTATATATGTAAAAACGCCAAGCAGTCAAGCTCGGCGTTTACTTTTTTGACTTCGGCTGTACTGTTGTTCAAGCGCAGTCAGGCAGCGTTCCCTTTGAGTTCCCGTCAACAAGCCTCGTTTCTCAAGGGAAAAAAGGATTGACTTCTGAACATTTAATAGGAACTTTGCGTGTTCCTGCTCATTTAATTCTGGAACAGGGTCGCCGATATATACAAACTCTCTATGCTTCAGCCGCCAACACCTCCCTCGTTCTCAATATATGAGCGATTGCTTGTACCGTATAACGAGAGGGTTAGTCCTTTTTATCAAGCCCAAGACTGATTAAAAGTGCGTTGTCGGCTGTAAGAATTTGCTGGCTGTCAAGCATTCCGATATGCTCTCTCAGCCGTTTCTTATCAATCGTGCGTATCTGCTCCAACAGAATAACAGAGTCTTTGTTAAGACCCTCAAAATCTTTAATGGCGGTATGCGTGGGCAGCTTTGCCTTTGTGCGTACTCGGCTTGTGATAGCAGCGATAATGACCGTAGGGCTGTACTTGTTGCCTGTATCATTGGAAATGATAAGTACAGGGCGTGTCCCGCCTTGCTCCGAGCCGATAACAGGATTTAAGTCGGCGTAGTAAATGTCGCCACGCCTAATTGTTCTTTCCATTATGTTTGACCTCCTATCTGGATTTAGGCAGACAGCCTCTGCCTATGTAGGCAGCCAAACGCAAGGAAGTATTTAAGGTCGGGAGAGTATAAACAATTCTCTGTTTCCATAGACCGCCTTGCGTTCGGCTTTATGATAGGAGCACTTCAATTTGTCCTCGACGCCCCGAAATGCAAAGGGAAATCGTCAAACGGTCAGCAGCGAACTGACGCCACGGGAGTTTCACCCCAACTGACGGTCTGCCAGAGCCGCCCTCATTGCCTGCGACGGTTTTATCACGCTCGGACTGTGACTGGACGGGAGTATCATTATCCTCTT
>JABLTR010068803.1_pt1 | contig 39776 bp, 31 predicted proteins | sample 7160071 | NCBI WGS metagenome assembly JABLTR01 (sample SAMN14651230, study PRJNA627086) | human gut metagenome | isolation source: feces | host: Homo sapiens | reverse complement strand
GGGCGGCGACGGCTCGACGCCCGCCGAGCGGGAGCGCACGCTCGTCACGCTCTCGTGGACGAACTCCATCGGCCAGCTGGCGGGACGCAGCGACGCCGCCAAGGAATACTGGTTCGGCACGCCGGATTACACGTACATCGGCTATCCGACGGCGGACGGCTCGGTTGGAAGCGGCTATCGCGTCCTCTCGTCCCTCGGCGTCAGCCCGCAGTGCCGCGATGTGGACGGTGCGAAGGCGTTTCTGACGTTCTGTTTCTCGTATTTGCAGGAGGACATGCTCCCGGCGAATGCCGCGCTGCTGCGCTCGGAACTGGAGGCGTATCGCGCCGGGGAACGGACGGACTGGCGCGGAAACGTTCAGGAACTCAGTCAGACGGACGCGGACCAATTCTGCGCGCTGCTGGATAAGACAAGCGTGCTGGAGGGGCTCGATCCGGCGCTGGAGGAGATTTTGCAGGAGGAGGCCGCGGTCTACTTCGCGGGCGGCTGCTCCGTGGGGCATGCCGCGGAAAACATCCAGTCCCGCGCATCGCTCTACCTCAAGGAGCAGTACGGATAAAGTGAACAAACCCGCATGAAAAATCGACAAAAAATGCGTAAAAATCTCACTTGACAAAATTTCACCTACGGACTATAATCTCAGCTCTGAAGAAAATTACAGCCCATTCTGTAGGTGATTTTTATGACGAAAAAACGGCTTTCCCTCTTCCAGCCCATCGACCTGACCGAGGGCACGTGCTGGAAGACCATCTTCCTGTTTTCCATCCCGATCATCATTTCCTATCTGCTCCAGCAGATCTACACGATCAGCGACGCGGCCATCGTCGGCCAGACGCTCGCGGCAGACGAGGTCGCGGGCGTGAACGACACGTCCCCCATCGCGTTCATCTTCCTGCAATTCGCCTTCGGCGTCAGCGCGGGCTTCTGCGCAGTGACGGCGCGGAGCGTCGGCGCGCATGACGAGGCCGCCGTGCGCCGCTCGCTCGCGGCACAGATCGTCCTCTCCGCGGCACTGACCGTCGCGCTCACGGCGCTGGCGCTCGTGCTGCTGAACCCGATGCTCGCCTGGATCAACCTCACGCCCGCGAGCGGCGAGGTCTATCGCGCCGCATTCACCTACTGCGCGATCATCTTCGCCGGCATCGGCGCGCAGCTGTTCTACAACTTCATCTGCTCCTTCCTCCGCAGCCTGGGCGATTCGGTGACGCCGCTGCTGTTCCTCCTGTTCTCCACGGCGCTGAACGTCGGGCTCGATCTGCTGTTCATCGTCACGTTCCGCTGGGGCGTCGCGGGTGCGGCCATCGCCACCGTGCTGGCGCAGCTGCTCAGCACCATCGGCTGCTTCTGCTACGCCTTCGCCCGCTATCCGAAGCTCCGGCTCCACCGCGAGGACTGGGTCATCACGCGACGCGACATCGGCCAGCACGCCTTGCAGGGTATCCCGCTCGGGCTGCAGTTCTCCGTGCTGGCCATCGGCATCATCGTCGTGCAGAGCGTCGTTGTGAAGTTTGACATTCTGGACGGCCAGATGGTCTCCAATGCCGCGCAGAACGGCTTCGGCGCGGCCAACAAATTCACAAGTTCCCTGATGACGCTGCTCAACGGCCTCGGCTCCGCGATGACGAGCTTCGTCGCGCAGAATCTCGGCGCGGGCAATTTTGAGCGCATCCGCAAGGGCGCGCGGCAGGCGCTCGTGATGTTCGCCATCGCGACTGCCATTTCCGCCGCGCTCGGCTTCCTGTCCACGATCGGCAATTTCTATCTGCACCTGTTCCTCAGCGCCGACAAGGTCACGGCGGATACCATTCGCTTTGGCAACGGCTATATGCGCGTCGATATGTCGCTGATGCTCTTCCTCGGCGGGGTCTTCCTGCTGCGCAACTGCGTGCAGGGCATCGGCAAGCCGCAGTTCATCCTCGGCGGCGGCGTGGCCGAGCTGGTCGCGCGTGTGCTCGTCTGTCTGCTGCTGCCGGCGGCTGTGGCCGGCGGCGAGGTCAGCGCGGCTGCGCCCCACGCGGCCTACGTGGCGCTTTGCCTTGCCGACCCGATGGCGTGGTTCGCCGCCGACCTTGTGATGATGATCCCGTTCGTCCGGAACATCCTGAAGATGGACTACCGCTATCTCTACAAGCGCCGCGCCTGACACGTCCCATGGATACAGCAACGCTCCGGCAGCAGAAACTGCCGGAGCGTTTGTATCTCACTTATCCAAGCGCTACGTCTAAAATCATCATGACACTGAAGCCGACGGCGAAGAAGACCGTGCCGATGTTGGAATGCCGCCCCTGCGACATCTCGGGGATCAGCTCCTCCACCACCACATAGAGCATCGCGCCCGCCGCGAAGCTCAGCAGATACGGCAGGGCCGGAACGAGCTGCCGCGCGGCGAGGATCGTCAGCGCAGCGCCCACCGGTTCCACCACGCCCGAGAGGACGCCGCCCCAGAAGGCGCGTCCTTTTTTCATGCCCTCGGCCCGCAGCGGGAGCGAGATGATCGCGCCTTCCGGGAAGTTCTGGATCGCGATGCCCAGCGACAGGGCCAATGCGCCCGCCGCCGTGATCTCGGCGCTGCCGGAGCAGTAGCCCGCGTAGACCACGCCCACGGCCATTCCCTCCGGAATGTTGTGGAGCGTCACGGCCAGGACCATCATCGTTGTCCGCTGCAGGCGGCTCTTCGGCCCCTCGGCCTGGCTGCTCTTCGCGTGCAGATGCGGGATGATATGGTCGAGCGCGAGCAAAAACAGCATCCCGGCCCAGAAGCCGAGCGCCGCCGGCACGAACGACCAATTTCCCATCGCCGATGACTGTTCGATCGCGGGGATGAGCAGGCTCCAGATCGACGCCGCGACCATCACGCCCGCAGCAAACCCGGTCAGCGACCGCTGCACCGCGTCGCTCAGCGACCGTTTCAGGAAAAACACACAGGCCGCGCCCAGCGATGTGCCGAGGAACGGGATCAAAATGCCGTAGACCGCTTCCAGTTTCATTCCATACTCCCTTTTCCCGTCCAATTTCGTCGTTCGGGCGCACTTCATTCCGTCCCCAAGTGTATACCCAAGGGGGATCTCCGAATGATTTGTCAAACAGATTCGCCGAGAGATTTTTGCGCAAGACAAAGTTTGGAAAACGCAGACATCCTTCGTGGATTTCAAATTTTCCAAACTGCCGTATTGCGTGAAAAGATCCAGCGAAGCGCGCCGACACAATTATTCGGTGATCCCCAAATAAAAATCACAGCAGTCGTCGCCGCGGCCCAGCGTCTTTGTGCGGTGCCAGCGGAGCTTCGGATGCAGGCCGTCGTATGTAACATCGTCGCTGTCGCAGAAGCAGGGGCAGAGCTCCGGACAGCCGTGCTGCACACAGGTGTCGTGATAGGGGCATTTTGTCATGTCGATGCGCCAGACGCCGCCGGAGGTCTGATATTCCGTGGCCGCGAAGCCCGCGGTCTCGCCGAAGTATTTCGGCGTCAGCTTGCAAAATAGCACCGGGGCCAGCCGATAGAGGCCGGGCAGGCGGAGCAGCTTCTGCATGGACTGTTTCATCTTCCACGCCCGCGCCTCCACATAGCCGTGTACGGTCCGCAGAGCCTCTTCCTTCGGCATGACGGTCTGCAGGACCTCATAGGCCGCGATGCCGGGCAGGATCTGGCTCTCGAGATGGAACTGCACCGGCTTCGGCGCATCGGCATGCTCTGCGCGGAGCGCAGCAATCCGCGCCGCCAGCTTTTCGTTCAGCTCCGTGCGCCGTTCCGGGAATTGCTGCGCGGCCGTCTTACGAAAGGCCGCAAGGATGTAATTCTCTTTCATATCCGCCTCATCTCACCGTACGAAAATGCACATGATCCCGGCCAGCACCGCCGCGATGACCGCCATGCCGAGCGTCCCGAAGAGCCATTTTTTGCGTTTGGCCTCTGCGGGGATATACGGCTTCAGATCCTCCGTGCCGGGGATGGTCCACGCCTTTGTATGGCCGACCCAGCAGTCGTCGATCAGGAAGCGATCGATGAGGTTCATCACCGACAGGATGACCAGCAGCTGCCAGAAGCCCGCGGCAAAGTCCCTTGCGCCGTTGACCGCGTAGACGAACACGAGCACGTAGGCAATGTAGCCGGGGAGGCAGACGATCTTAAACGTCGCCTGATTCCGTTTGATCTTCTCCCGCGTCGTCAGGCCAAGCGAGATGCAGCGCTCCTGCACCTTGGGCTCGTAAAGATGCACCATGCCGACTGCGCCGTTCCGGATGCCGACCGCGCAGACCAGAAACAGCAGCACGCCGAGGCCCAGACCTTCCAAAAGTACGATTCCGAACATTTCCGTCTCCTCCTAGGGTGTTGAGCTGTTCGATGATCCTGGCGAAGTCCTCCTTCGCCTCCCGGTAATAGCATTCGAAGGCCATGGCATAGCTCTCCGTGATACAATGCTCCGTGCAGAGCGGGTAGATCGGGAACCAGACGTCGGAGTCCGTGCCGAAGCAGAGCTTCCGCAGCACGGCGGCGTCGCCCTTGTCCGGGCCGATGACCATGCCGCCGCCAAAGCAGAACAGGATTGCGCGCTTTGCGGGCGTCTCCGCCGCGCGGACGATCAGACATGGGAAGTCCCCGATCATTTTCTTTTCATAGTACGCCTTATGGTCCGCCGGCAGAAAGAAGCCGCGCCCTCGATTCGCCTTTTCAATGGCTTTCAGCAATTCGTCCTCCGGCAGCGAATAAAGCTTTTTCACGCCGGAGAGCCTGTAGACCGCGTGGATCAGCGATGCGCCAAAGCTCATGCCTGTTCTTCCTTCCGCGCCGTCACGCAGAGCCAGCCCTTTTCATTTTTGTGGACCTGCACCTCGCCGAAGCCCGCCTGTTCGAGATAGGCGCACAGCTCGCTGTCCGTATAGACCGTCATGCCGTCGATACGCTCGGCCCATTTTTCGTCCTGGGCCCGGTCGCCGCCGCATTCGTTGCAGATCAGAAACGTTCCGCCCGGCTTCAACACGCGCCAGATCTCGCGGAAGCACCGCGCCGGGTCAGGCCAGAAGTAGACCGTCTCGAAGGCCGTCGCCGCGTCGAACCAATCCGCCGCGAAGATCAGCTCCGCCACGCTCCCCTGCCAGACCACGCAGCGCCCATCCCGGATCGCGGCCTGATTGACCTTCCGCGCCTGCTCCACGCTGACCGCGGAGTAGTCCACACCCTTGACGATCCCGTCCGGGCAGCGCTTCAGCAGCGTCTTGAGGTTTGCGCCTCCGCCGCAGCCGCAGTCCAGCACGCGCGCGTCCGCCTGCAGCTCCAGAAAGCGGAGACCCCAGTCCGCCGGCGCATGGTGTCCGACGTTCATCATCGCGACCATCAGCTTTCCGCCAAGCCCTTTCGGCTCCCGCGTGTTTTCCAAAAACGACATCTTTCCCACTCCTCTTCTCACATTTGCGTGCAAGTTAGTGTTCTCTAACTATGATTCAGCAAAAAAGCGGCCGCTGCCGATTTCTCCCTCATTATATCCGCCCCATTCCAGAATGTCAAGCCGTCCGCGCCGGATGTCTCCCTTCTTTCCGCATTATCCTGTTGACAACTGTAAACAGTGGTGCTATACTCTGGTTACAAACGTAAACAGGAGGGATGTCTTATGCCCCGGAACATCAGTCTGACCGAGGCGGAATGGACGCTGATGGAGCAGCTCTGGGGCGCGCCGGGCCAGACGGGCCGCGCCCTGACCGACGCGCTGCACGCCGAGACCGGCTGGGCGCGCAGCACCACGCTCACGCTCCTGCGCCGCCTGACGGAAAAGGGCGCCGTCCGCACGGAGGAACAGGACGGCATGCACGTCTACTTCCCCGCCGTCTCGCGCGAGGACGCCGCCGCGCGGCAGACGCGCGACCTGCTGGGCCGCGTCTACCACGGGAGCCTCAGCCTGCTCGTCAGTGCCATGACCCGCAAAGAGGCCCTTTCAAAAGCCGAAATCGACGAATTGCACGCGATCTTAGACGAAATGGAGGCGAAACAAGGCGATGCTTGAGTGGTTTGTTTCCTCGGCGATCTTGCTGGCCGTTCTGATCGCGCTGCACTATCTGCTGCGCGGCCAGGTCAGCCCGAAGCTGCAATACGCCCTCTGGGCGCTGGCCCTCGTCCGCTTGCTGCTGCCCATCTCCGTGGGGCAGAGCGCCGCGAGCGTCGAGAATCTCGTCCCCGAGACGCAGCATTACGTCCTCTACACCGCGCCGCGCACAGCCCCGGAGCCTGAAGCCTCCGCGCCGTCTCAGCCGCAGCAAGCCGCGCAGCCGCCCGTGCAGGTCCTTCCGGCCCGCGAAGCTGCCGAAACGCAGAAGACCGTCCTCGGCGGAAGCGTTCTGGACCTGAAAACAGTTTTGACCATCATTTGGGCCGTCGGCGCGGCGGGCGTGCTGCTCTGGTTTTTCGGGTGCAATCTCGCCTTTGGCCGCGCACTGCGGAAGGACGCGGCGCTGCTCTCCCCGGCCTCGCCGGGCTGCCCGGCCATCTATGTCTCCCCGGCCATCGCTTCGCCGTGCCTGTTCGGCTTCCTGCGCCCGGCCATCTATCTGACGCTCGAGAGCGCGGCGGATGACGCCCTCCGGCGGCACTGCATCGCGCACGAGCAGACGCACTACCGCCACGGCGACCATCTCTGGGCGCTGCTGCGCGGGGTCTGCCTCGCGCTGCACTGGTTCGATCCGCTCTCGTGGTGGAGCGCACACCTCGCGCGCACCGACGCAGAGCTCTGCTGCGACGAGGATGCGATCCGTCTGCTCGGCGAAGGTGAGCGCGCCGACTATGGCCGGACGCTCATCCGCATGACCTGCCGCACGCGCGTCGATCCCCTCTCCGCCGCGACGACGATGTCGGGCCGCGGCAGCCAGCTGAAAGAGCGTGTCCGCGCCATCGCAAAGCACCCGAAGACCGCCGTGCCCGTGCTCATCGCTGTGCTGCTGATCGCGGCGATCGCCGCCGGCTGCACGATGACCGGCGCGAAGCAGAAAAACTCTACGCCGGACGCAGAAACCGCCTATCGCGACGCCATCCTCACCAGACTGCAAGAAGTCATCCCCGCCGAGGTGTCAGGCGTCGACTCTGCCGAGCCGACGACAGCCAAGGCCATCAGCGGCTTCGCGGACTATCTTCTGCGGCACTATGACCAGCTGGATGCGCGCGGCTTTTTCGCGGATGACACCGTCTGGGAGCCGGTCACGCTGGATGATCAGGACTTTCAACTCGTCATCCGCGACAAGGACGGCAACAAGCTCGACGTCCTCTCCTATCACGCGCAATATGACATCGCCGACGACGCGGCCTACCGCTGCTCAATGGCCATGTATGCCTACTCTGTTTATATTGATGTTGCCCAGACGGCCGAACGGTTTGCCTCCTATCTGGCCGAGCACGGCAAGGAATGGCAGGATTCTGACATCTGGGACTATGACACGGTCTGGAGTCCCCGCAAACTGGACAGCCAAATTCTCCTGCATATCTCGAATCTCCCGGACGGCTCCACCGTAACCTTCTCCATGGACTGCGAGACGCTCGCCGTGACGTATGAGCCGGTCGATCTTGACAAACGAAAGGCCGCCATCGACGCAAAGCTGAACGCAGCCCTCGCGTCGGACATCGTGCGCGACGATACCTACTGGTTCCCGCTGCGCGAGCTGGACGAGGAGAAAAAGCAGACCGCCCTCACGGCCTACACGGTCTGGCTCGTCGACAATTTCGATGCGATGCTGGAAAACGGCGCGCTCGAAGACGACATCCGCTGGGAGCTTCTCGCGACGCAGTCCGGCGAAGGAACTCTCGTCCTCCGGAGCGACGAAACGCGCACGCCCTATTTCTACTACTGCCTCTACTACGACGCCGAGACGGGCCACGTCGACGATTTCGACCCCCGCCTGATGTCCGCGCTGAAAGAAAGCAACGTACAGGAGCAAGCGCTGGCCCAGACCGCGCAGGTGACGTTTGCCGCCTACTTCCGCGGCCACTATGACGAGCTGGAGCCGCTCGGCATCTTCCGCTATGGCGCGCGCTGGACGATCCGCCTGACCGACGGTGACCTGTTTCTGGACGCCGAGACGCTGACCGGCGGCACGGAGCAGTTCATCTTCACGCCGGACACCGGCCTTGTCCACCGCAGCGGCGAAGCGGCGGACGCGCCCGGCGCGTTCGAGTCCGTCTGGGTCGACTTTGCGGTGGTCTGGCGGCTCGACTATCTGCCCGTCTTCTCCGACGCGCTGTATCCCGAGAACAACGGCGTCCCGGATGCGGCCTCAGAATATCTGATGTGGCTCTACGCCACAAACATGGACGAACTGAAGGCGCAGGGCTATATGGACGCCGACTGGGTGGAGACCGCGATCAAGGCGCACTTCCCCATCCGCCGCCTCTCGATGGACGATCTGCCGAAGACGTGGGAGTTCCGCAATGGCCGCTACGAACCGGTCGCGACCGGCGTGAATCCGAAGCCCCTCGTCCGGCTCGATTCGCTCGAGGCCGATGTCTCGGACAAGCGCACCGTCTACACCGCGAAATACACCTTCTTCTCCGCCGGACACGAGATCGCCGATGAGGCGGAATGGCAGCAGCTCCGGAGCAACATCCTCGCAGGCGACCTCTCCGGCCTTCAGCTGTCGCACATCGACACCTTCCGCTTCTATTTTGCGGACGGCCAGCCTGTCTTTCTGGAGCACCGACAGCTTCAACCCGGCACATCAGAAGACTATGATCCGGATACGCCCCTGCAAACCGACGAGTTCATCCTGCCGCACGGTCTGCGCTTTGGGATGTCCTACGACGAAGCGCTTCAGCTCTGCGGCGGCGCAGTCGTCGACGCGGAGCCGGGCAAATACTTTGAGTACGAGGGCTATCACTACCTCTTTTATGGCGAGTACGGCCTGACCGCTGCGCAGCTCCGCAACACCGCCGACGGCAGCGCGTCCGACCCTGTCACCCCCACCATCCGCGGCATCCGCCTTGGCGACAGCATGGAGTCTGTCTTCGACAAATTCCCCTGCACCGACCGGGAGCTGAAGCAGTGGGCGATCCAGACCGTCTACGACGACGGCGCCGGGCACACCGCCGATCTCGAATTCGTGGCGAACAGCTACTATTCCCTGCGCCTGTTCACGCCGGAGGGTTATGCGTTCTCCATCACCTTCGCCCGCGCGGACAACACCGTCAAATATATCGATTTGGACGCCCCTACCCTGTAATTTTCCGATTTCTTGCAACGAACTCCCTCCAAATTCGTCTTCATTTATGAGACTAGGGCAACACCGCACAATTCGGCAAGCAGATTCGGCGAGAGATTTTTCGTCAAGTCAAGGTTTGAAAAGCGCAGGAATGCTGTATGCATTTCAAACTTTTCAAACCGAAGAATTGGCGGAAAAGATCCGGCGAAGCGCGAAGACGCAATTGTGCGGTGCTGCCCCAAAAATTGGAGGGAGTTTATTATGAAACGAATTTTTGCTTTGCTGCTTGCGCTGCTGCTGCTCGCGGCCATGACCGGCTGCTGGCCGCTGGAAGAGCAGTACACGGAGAAGCCGGTCATCTATCTCTACCCGGAGGCGGAAACGGACGTCACCGTCCGGCTCGACTACGCGGGCGACCTGACCTGCACCTATCCTGCCTACGACGGCGCATGGCGCGTCACCGCCGCGCCGGACGGCACGCTGACCGATGAACGCGGCCAGACCTACCGCTATCTCTACTGGGAGGGCACAGACAACGTCCAGTACGATTTCTCCGAGGGCTTCTGTGTCCCCGGTTCCGAAACTGCCGCGTTTTTAGAGGACGCACTCACGCAACTCGGCCTGACCCGCGCGGAGGCCAACGAGTTCATCATCTACTGGCTCCCGCAGATGGAACAAAACGCCTATAACCTTATCTCATTCCAGCAGTCGGCCTACACTGACGCGGCCCGGCTCACCATCACGCCGCAGCCCGATACGCTCCTGCGCGTCTTCATGGCATGGAAGCCGCTGACGAGCGCCGTCGAGATCGTCCCGCAGACGCTCACCGCGCCGGAGCGCACCGGCTTCACGGCCGTCGAATGGGGCGGTGCGAAAGTCCAATAATCGGAAAATCCCCGGTCCTGCGGACCGGGGATTCATTTTATTTACGTATGATTGACCACACCCGCGAACAGCGGCGCGCCGTCGATCCCGGTGATCACAAACAGGAACGGCCGGTCAAGCGTGAATTCCACGGTTTCCGGCTCCTCGATCATCGCCGTCGTTTCCTTCGTGAGTACCGTATACGCCGCAGCCTCGCAGCCGTCCTCATCGATCTTCACGCGCGCGGCATGCTCCGCCTTCGAGAGGACGAGGCTCTCATCCAGCCCGACCGGGCTGAAATCCGCCGTCTCGGCGTCGAGCACATCCGTGATGCCAAGCGTCTTCAGGGCATCCTTCAGGTCGAGATCGGAGGCCACGTCAAACTTCGGCAGGCTCAGCGCAATCTTCGCATACTGCGTCTGCGACCAGCCGCCGTTCGCCACAAGAAAACTCAGCGCCTCGTCCGACTGCAGCAGATCCTCCGCCGTCTTTCCCTCGTCCGGCCGCAGCAGCCACATCGTCCCGCTGCCCTCCATCGGAAGGCCGATCGCCGAGAAGCCGTCGCCGTAGTAGACGTCCCCGTTCTCGCTGCTGTGCATAAACTCGCACGTCACGTCGCCGCTCGCCGCGTGGAACGTGTCCTCCGTCGTGGCCGACGGGTCAAATTTGTCCGCCCAGCTCGCGCGGTAGTAGATCGTCGAGGCCAGCGCCAGCACGGTCTGCGGATCAAAGCTCAGCCCCGCCGCCTGCTCGGTCAGCAGGTCGCCGGTATTTTTGTTGATCCAGCTGCGCAGCGCCTCGTTATATGCCTCTGAGCCCATCTCACCGGAATAGGACGACGCAAAATAGTCCGCCGCAAGGCGATCCATCGTCGTCTGCTCGTATTTCACACCGTCTTTCAGCCAGAGCGAGTTGGCAAGCAAACTCGTCACGCGCCCATCGTCCCAGTTGTTCTCATACCAGAGGGCCTTGGCCCGCGCGCGGAGCGCCTCGAGATCGTCCTCGCCGAGTGCGTCCAGAATCTGCGTCCGGCTCTCGCCGTCGGTACACTCGGCCAGCATTGCGAGCGCCATGTAGACGTTCAGCGGCGAGCAGACGCGGTTTTCTCCGCTGCTCCCCGCGAGCAGCACAGACATCATCGGCAAAAACCGCTCCGAGAGGCCGTCCATCGTGGTATCCATCTCCGCCGTTCTGGCGCTGTAGTCCGCGCTCCAGGCGTCATACGCCGCGCTCCACGCCTCATCGTCCCATTCACCGGTCTTCTCGTCGTAGTAATCCATCTCCTGTGGGAGCTGCGCCATCTCTGGTATGACCGGCGCGGCCAGCTCCGTCGCCAGAAAGGTGCTCGGCTCCTCGTCCGGGAGGGTCACTTTGCCGCCCGGTGTCTGCGCCGCGCAGCCCACCATGGCCATCGCCGTCGCCACGGCCAATCCAAATGCAAGAATCTTTTTCATGTTCCATGTCTCCTTTTTGTCTGGTCTGCCCTTATAGACGCAATTTTCCTGGAAAGGTTGCATGGGATCTCAAAAAGCCGCCACGAAAGCCGTGACTGAGGGATTTTTGCGTATCTCTGGCCTTTATCCCCTCAGTCTGTCCTTGCGGCCAGCAAAACGCCTGCGGGCATTCCGGGGCGCGGCTCTGACATGCCACCGGCATGTCATTCACTCCCTCGCCCCCGCTTCGCGGCCCCTTGATGCAAGCAAGGGGAGCCTTTCGTGCGGTGAGATGTGGGGGCTTTTCATTATGAATTCTCCATAATCGTCTTGGTCTGCTCCTCACGGTACTGCCGCGTGTAGAGCTGCCAATAGGCGCCCTTCGCCGCCATCAGTTCGCGGTGCGAGCCGCTCTCCACGATCCTGCCGCCGTGGACGACGAGGATCACGTCCGCCCGCCGGATGGTCGACAGCCGGTGCGCGATGATGAACGACGTCCGCCCCGCCATCACCTTCTCGATGGCGTTCTGGATGAGACGCTCCGTCACCGTGTCGACCGAGCTGGTCGCCTCGTCGAGCACGAAGATGCGCGGGTCGGCCAGCAGCGCACGCGCAAACGACAGCAGCTGCTTCTCGCCGGTGGACAAACTGTTTCCGCCTTCGCCAACGTCAGACTCGTACCCTTCCGGCAGCCGCGCGATGATCTCGTCCGCCGACACAGCACGAACAGCCGCCTCGATCTGCTCCATCGTCGCGTGCTCATTGCCGTAGCGCAGATTCTCCAGCACAGACCCGGAGAACAGATGCGGCGTTTGCAGAACGTAGCCGATGTTCGAATGGAGCCAGAGCTGGCTCCGCTCGCGCGCGTCGCGCCCGTCGATGAGCACCTGCCCCTCCGTCGGCTCGAAGAACCGGCAGACAAGGTTCACCAGCGTCGATTTGCCCGCGCCGGTCTCACCCACGATGGCGACGTTCGTCCCCTGCGGGACCTTCAGGTTGAAGTGCTCCAGAATGTTTTCCTGTCCATCCGGATAGCGGAACGTCACGTCGCGGAACTCGATGTCGCCGTAGAGCGGCTCCCAGTTTTCCTTCTTCGGATGGAAGCTGTCGCCGTATTTCTCCACGACTTCTGGCGTGTCGCGCACGTCGGACTCCGTCTCCATCAGCTTTGTAAAGCGCTCCACGTTGACCTGCACGTTTGTCAGCGCCGAGAGCACCTGCACCAGCCACTGGATCGGCTCCATCATGCCCTGTGCATAGTTCATGAAGACCGACAACGTACCGACGAGGATCACACCCTCGCGTGTGATGATGCCGCCGCGCCACAGCACGATCGCCAGCGCGACCGACGCAGCCAGCGCTGTGGTTGACATAAAGAGGCTCCGCGTCCGCATTTCCCGGACGCTCACGCGCTTCATCTCGCCGGTCAGACTGTCAAATTCCTGTTCCATCCGGTCCTCGATGACGAGCGTCTTCGTCGTCTTCGCGCCCGTGATGCCCTCGTTGAACGCGCCCGTGATCTGCGAGTTGTGCTCGCGCACGCGCCGGTGATAGACGACGAGCTTCTTCTGGAAATATACGCCCGACACCGCCAGCACCGGCACGATCACCATCACGCCGAGCGCCAGCTTCCAGTTCAGAACGAACATCATCACGATCGCAAACAGCAGATACGCGATGTACCACACGCCCTCCATCAGGCCCCAGGCGAGCGTGCTCGCGATGCGGTCGGTGTCGGACATGACGCGCGCATGGACATAGCCGACGCTGTTCTGGTTGAAATACGAGAACGAAAGCGTCTGCAAGTGGTCGAATGCCTGCCGCTTCAGGTCGCGGCCGATATAAAGCTCCGCCTTGCAGGCCCCGTAGGCCGAGATGTAATTCGAAGCCGTCTGCACCAGCATCACCAGCACATAGAGTGCGAGGAAGCCGCCGAGGCCGTTCATCGCGCCGTCGGCGATGAAATGATCGATGGCGTACTGCTGGAACAGCGGGATCACTACGTCCATCACGCTCCCGAGCGTGCCGAAAAACACCATCGCAAACAGCAGCCTGCCATAGCCCGGCAGATAACCCGCGAGCTTCGGAATGCCGAACAGGCGGAGATGCGGTTGTTGCTTCATGCCTCCGCCTCCTCTCCGATGGCCATCTGCATGTCATAGATCTGCCGGAACAGCCCGTCCTCGCGGAGCAGCTCTGCCGGTGTGCCGAGCTGCAGGACCTTCCCGTGGTCGAGCACGAGGATGTCGTCGCAGTCCAGCAGCGTTGTGATGCGGTGCGAAATGATGATGCTCGTCGCACCCTTGCGCTCTCTGGCCAGCGCCGCGCGGATCTTCTCGTCCGTCTGCGTGTCGACCGCCGAGAGCGAATCATCGAACACCGTCACCGGCGTCTTCTGCGTCAGCATCCGCGCGATGGCCACGCGCTGCTTCTGTCCGCCGGAGAGCGTCACGCCGCGCTCGCCCACCATCGTCTCATATCCGTTTGCAAAGCCCTCGATGTCGTCCGCGATACAGGCCGTCTTCGCGGCCTCGCGGATCGCAGCTTCGTCCGCACCGCAGACGCCGATGTTCTCCGCGATCGTCCGGGAAAACAGGAACGGCTCCTGCAGCACGACGCCCACATGCTCGCGCACCCACGCGGCGGGCATCTGCGCGAGGTCGACGCCGCCGACCGTCACGCGCCCTTCGCTCGGCGCATAGAGCTTGCACAGCATCAGCAGCAGACTGCTCTTGCCGGAGCCGGTTCCGCCAAGCACGCCGAAGCTGCTCCCCGCCGGGATCGTGAACGACACATCGTGCAGCACGTCAGGACCCGTCTCATAGCGGAACGTCACATGGTCGAACACGATGTTCCCGTCCATCGGGGACTCCTGTGCGTCCGCCGCGTCCTGCTCGACCGAGGCATCGAGGATCTCGCCGATCCGCGCAACGGAAACGCCCGCCTTGCTCATCTCCGAGATGACGCGGCCAAGCCGCCGCACCGGCCCGATGACCATGGCATTGTAGATGGCGAACGACACAAAGTCGCCCTCGGTCATCTCGCCGCGCACGCAGAGCAAACTGCCGATCACCACGACCAGCATCGTCTGGATGCAGGCCGTCGTATCGCCGACCGCCCAGAAATCCGACAGCGTCTTGCACAGGCGCACCCAGAGCGTCGTATATTCCTGATTTTGCTTTTCAAACCGCTCGCGCTCGAAATTCTCGCGGCCGAACGCACGCACCACGCGCACGCCGGTCAGGTTCTCCTGTGCGATCGTCGAGAGCACGCCCTCGCTCTCGTCGCAGGCCGTGAACCGGTCGCGGATGCGGTTGTGGAACAGCACCGAATAGCCCACGATGATCGGGAACATCAGCCCCGGCACGAGGGCCAGCTTCCAGTTCATCAGCGCCATGCACGTGAGCGACAGCACGATCATCGCGATCATGCGGAACACCGCGACGAACTGCTCTTGAAAGAACTGCTTGATGCGCTCCACGTCAGACGTGCAGCGCTGGATGATGTCGCCGGTCGGATTTTTCGAGTGCCACGCCCACGGCAGGTGCTGAATGTGCCCATAGAGCAGATCGCGGCTCGTCTTGACGAGTGTCTCGCCCGCCTTTGCGCTGTAGAGATTCGTCAAAAAGCGGAACACCGCCGACAGCAGACCCACGCCCACCAGCACCGCCGCCGGGATCCAGAGTGCCTCGCGGATCTGCTCCGCGCCGCCGAGCCACCCGACGATCCGGTTCGCCGCCTGGACATGCACCGGCGCATTGCCGATGAACGAGTCCACGCTCACGCGGATGATCTGCGGGATCACAAGCTCGCAGCCCGTAAACACCAGGCCCGACACGATGCAGACCAGAAAATAGCTCCAGCTTCCATGCAGAAGCCGGAGCAACGTGCGCCCATTACCCGTCTTTTGCCTTTTTTGATCCAAGCGTTTCCCCTCGCTTTCTCACGGAGCAAGCGTGCTCCGTCTGAAAAGGGCGACGCCACGGCGCCGCCCCAGTTGTTTTATTTTACCACATGTTTCCGAAAAATGCAATCGGCTTCACAATTCTTCAGAATTTCCGGACGCTCCGGGATATATTCACAGCCGCCCGGCCTTTGCGGGCCGGGCGGATATGTTATTTCCAGAGCAGGAACAGGAGCCCGAGCAGAATGCCAAGGCCCAGCAAATACGCCCCCGCGATCAGCAGCACGGCCTTCATCGCGCCGAGCGCGGCCCACCGCTTCTCCTTCGGCGTCAGGTCAAGCCCCTCGCTGGACGGCGCATCCTCGCGCGGCTTGCGCCGGGGCAGGAACGTCCGCTGCGGCACGATGCCGCTCATATCGGCGATCGTCCGCCCGTCGTCCTCAAATTCGTCCCGTTTCCTCATTCGTCAAACAGGTGGCAGACCACATAGTGCCCCGGCTCCACCTCACGCTGGCACGGCGCTTCCTCGCGGCAGCGGTCGGTCGCGTACGGGCAGCGCGTGTGGAACTTGCAGCCCTTCGGCGGGTTAGCCGGTGACGGGATCGAGCCCTGCAGCACGATGCGCTCGCGCCGGACCGTCGGATCCGGGATTGGGATGGCCGAGAACAGCGCCTTTGTATACGGATGGAGCGGCCGGTCAAAGATGTCCTGCGTCTCGCCGTACTCGACGAGGTTGCCGAGGTACATGACGCCGACATGGTCCGAAATATGCTCGACGACCGAGAGGTCATGCGAGATGAACAGATAGGTCAGGTTATATTTTTCCTGCAGCTCCTTCAGCAGGTTGATGATCTGCGCCTGAATCGACACGTCGAGCGCGGAGACCGGCTCGTCGCAGACGACAAACTCGGGATTCAGCGCCAGCGCGCGGGCGATGCAGATCCTCTGCCGCTGGCCGCCGGAAAATTCATGCGGATAGCGGGTCTTGTGATACGGCTGCAGGCCGCAGTTGTCCATGACCTGATCGATATAATCGTCAAACTCCGCCTTGGACACGAGGTTATGCTCGCGCACGGCCTCGCCGATGATCTCGCCGACCGGAAGGCGCGGCGACAGGCTGGAGAACGGGTCCTGGAAGATAATCTGCATCTTCGGGCGCAGCGCGCGCATCTCCGCCGGGCTGAGATCATAGATCTCCTTGCCGTTGAAGAGCACCTGACCGCCGGTCTTCTCGCCGCAGAGGCGGAGCACCGTCCGGCCCGTGGTGGACTTGCCGCAGCCGGACTCGCCGACGAGGCCCATCGTGCAGCCGCGCTTGAGGTTGAACGTCACGCCGTCGACGGCCTTGACGTGGCCAATGGTCTTCGACAGCAGGCCGCCCTTGATCGGGAAGTATTTCTTCAGGTCCTTGACCATCAGAATATACTGCGGATCATATTCCACGGGGGTGAAATCGACGGTTTCTACCTTTTTCTCTGCCATTTCACTCACCCGCCTTTCTATTTTCCTCGTAGTAGCGATAGCAGCTCACCTTATGGGTCGGGCTGACGCTGATCTCGCACGGATATTCGCCCTTGCAGCAGTCCAGCTGCATCTCACAGCGATCCTTGAAGTAGCAATAGTCCGGCATATCGACCGGGTTCGGCACCTTGCCGGGGATGGAATAGAGCTTGTCGACCTTTTTGCCGACCACCGGCTTCGAAGCCATCAGGCCGATCGTATACGGGTGACACGGATGCGCGAAGATCTCCTCCGCCGTGCCCTTCTCGACAATGCGGCCGGCATACATGACAACGACATAGTCCGCCATCTCCGCGATGACGCCGAGGTCGTGCGTGATGAGCATGATGGACGAGTTGATCTTGTCCTTCAGCTGCCGCAGCAGGTCGAGGATCTGCGCCTGGATCGTCACGTCGAGCGCCGTCGTCGGCTCGTCGGCAATGATGATCTTCGGGTTGCAGGCCAGCGCCATCGCGATCATCACGCGCTGCCGCATGCCGCCGGACAGCTCGTGCGGGTACATCATATAGACGCCCTCGCTGTTCGCGATGCCGACGGTCTCAAGCATCTCGATGGTACGGGCCTTGACCTCTTCCTTCGTCTTGTGCGCGCCCTCGTGCAGCTCGATGACCTCGTCGATCTGCGCACCGATGCGGAACACTGGGTTCAGGCTCGTCATCGGCTCCTGGAAGATCATCGAGACATAATTGCCGCGCAGGGCCTGCATTTTCTCGTTCGGCGTCTTCGTGATGTCATACGCCTTGTCGCCGAGATTCAGGCGGATCTCGCCCTCGACGACCTGACCCTGCGGCCGCTGGAGCAGCTGCATCAGGGAAAGGCTCGTGACGGACTTGCCGCAGCCGGACTCGCCCACGACGCCGACCGTCTTACCGATCGGCACCTCGAAGGTCACGCCGTCGACCGATTTGACCGTGCCGGTATCGGTGAAGAAGTAGGTGTGCAGGTTGTCAAACTCGACCGCGTTGCTCGCGTCGTGCATCTGGGTCAGATATTCGCTCTCAGGGACATTTCTGCGCTTGCGCTTTTTCTCAAACTGATTTGTGATCTTGCGGTTTTCCTTGGAGATCCGCCGTGCTTCTTTGCCGGAAAGGTATCCTTCCTGTTTCTTTGCCATCGTGCGTTCCTCCTTCCTTTACCGCTTCATCTTCGGGTCAAATGCGTCGCGCAGACCGTCGCCGACGAAGTTGAAACCGAGGACGGTGAGCAGCAGGCACACGCCCGCCGGGATCCAGATGAACAGATAGTTCGTCATGACGTAGGCATTATTGACATCGTTGATGATGTTGCCCCACGACGCGAACGGATACTTGACGCCAAGACCGAGGAACGAAAGCGTCGCCTCCGTCATGATCGTCGAGCCGAGGCCCATCGTGCAGATGACGATCAGCTGCGGGATGACGTTCGGAATGAGGTGCCGGAAGATGCGGTGCCAGACGCGGATGCCGCCGGCCTCCGTCGCCAGCATGAACTCCTGCTCGCGCAGCGAGAGGATCTGGCCGCGCACCAGACGGGCAATGCCCGGCCAGCCGAGGAAGCCAAGGATGAGCATGAGGTAGATCATACGCGTCCAGGAGTCGACCTTCATCGCATCCATGGCCGAGCCGATGATGATGATGATCGGCATCGACGGGATGCAGTAGAACACGTCGACGATGCGCATGATCAGCCCGTCGACCCATCCGCCGAAATAGCCCGAGATACCGCCCAGCAGAATGCCGAGCGACGCCTCGATCGCCACAACGATGAAGCCGATGATCAGCGACACGCGGCCGCCGTACATCAATCTCGTCAGCATATCCATGCCGTTCGTGTCGGTGCCGAGCGGATGCGCCTTGCTCGGTGCGGAATAACGGTCGTAGACGTAGGTGTCCTTCATCTGCTTGACCGACCAGACGTTCGTGCTCGCGTCGAAGACCATGTCATATTCCGCGGTCTCGCCGTTTTCATCGGTGTAGTTGAACTTCTCGTCCCCGCGGTCGACCGCTTCTTCCAGCTTCTCGCGGAAGTCGCGCGTGATCACGATGCTCGGATCCGCCGCAGAGACAACAATGCGGGAGATATAGCCGAGCTCCGCGCCGTTCTGCATGATGTTCCCGGCGTCGTCGAGCTCATAGTCCGCACCGTCCGCCTCGAACACGCGCTCGCCGAGGGTCTCGGCCTTCAGCGCGGCCAGCTTCACCGCGAACGGAACGGCCTCGCCGCCGTCGACGGCGTTGATGAGGTCGCGGCTGGCGTAGCCCATGACCTCGCCGTCCCGATAGACGGCATAGGTGTCGTCGCTGATGACCTCGATCGTGTAATCGACGTCCTTATAGTTGAATTCTGCCTGCCCCTTCTTGAACGCGTCGAGCGCCTTGCTCTGCGCGATGGAGCCGAATTCCTGTCCGTCGGCCACGACAAAGCGCATCGCGTCGTTCCGCGTAAAGCCGACGTATTCCTTGGACATCTGGGTGTAGGTGTAGAACTGCTCGTCCTGTCCGTAGGGGCTGATGACGCCGCCGAGGAAGGAGAACAGGAACATCGCGATCAGGATCGACAGGCCGATCACGGCCAGCCGGTTCCGGAAGAACCGACGTGCGACGAGCGCGCCCGGCGAGAGAACCTTGACGCGGCGGTCGTCGTTCAGGGAGTACTGCTGCTCCTGCTTCGGAGCTTCTTTTTTCTGTTCACTCATTTGTGCAGTCTCCTTTCTTACGAGATGCGCACGCGCGGATCGACCACGCCGTACAGAATGTCGGTCAGCAGGTTGCTCGCCAGCGTGAGCACCGCCATGAACGACAGATAGAACATTGAGAACGGAATATCGCCCGCCACCATCGACTGATACGACACATAGCCGATGCCGGGGATGGAGAAGAGCGTCTCCGTGATGAGCGCGCCGGAGAACAGGCCCGGCAGCGAGCCGCCGATGATCGTCACCAGCGGAATCAGCGTATTGCGGAAGGCATGCTTGTAGATGACCTTCTTTTCCGACAGCCCCTTCGCCCGCGCCGTGCGGATATAGTCTGCGTTCAGTACCTCCAGCATATTCGTCCGCGTATAGCGCATATACGAGCCGATCGACACGATGACCAGCGTCAGGATCGGCAGCACCAGATGGTTGGCCTTGTCGAGGAACTGGTGCCACGGATCGAGCTGCGCGTAATTTCGCCCGACGAGGCCGAATAGATCGAACCACCCGAGCTTGACCGAGAAGAACAGCTTCAGAAGCGTCGCAAAGAAGAACGTCGGCAGTGAAATACCAACCAGCGCAAACGCCGTGATGGTATAGTCGGCACGTGAATACTGTTTCGTCGCGGCCAGTACGCCAAGCGGAACAGCAATCAGAAGCGAAATGACGAACGAAATGCCGCCCATGATGACAGACAGGCCGATGACCTCGTTGAACTTCGCCACCGCTGGCACGTTCCACTTCCAGCTGTCGCCGAAGTTGCCCACAATGGCCTTTGACAGCCACGTAAAGAAGCCCGGCACGATGTCCAGGTCGAGACCATAGGAGGCATTCAGTTGCTGCAGCCACTCCTCATAGGGCTTCGCGCCCGGGGCCTGCGAGAGCTGGATCGCCATGGTCTGCGCAAACGAGCTTGGCAGACAGCGGATCAATGCGTAGATGATGAACATTACGCAGAACAGGATCAAAATGGCCTGCAATATCCGCTTGATGATGTAATTTCGCACTTTTTGATTCGTTCCTTCCTTGCGCGGCCGGGGCCGCGGTAGTTTTCTGCAATGCTGCATGGATGCCGGAATATGGACATCCGGGTTCCTCTCGTATGTGCGCGGGGAACCCGGATAACCACGTTCTGCTTGGGTGCGTTGGCAGTTGGAAAAATACACCCTTGGGATGGCAAGCAACCGTTCCGGCGTCCGCAGACGCCGGAAACGGCTGCTCGTTTATCTCATCATTTTCTGGTGTCCGCCGTGCGGACAGCCGGAATTACTGAACCTGGATCTGCTCGATCTCAGACAGGTAGGTCCAGTACGGGGTCATGTCCTTCGGGATGGAATCGACAACGATCCGCTCGGAGGAGAAGATGGACGCCTCGCTGCGCTGATAGACGGGCAGCTCCACGCCCCAGTCAAGGATGATCTCCATGGCTTCCTTGTACATGGCCTTACGGGCTTCCTGGTCGGTGGTCTGACGGGCCGCGATGATCAGCTCGTCGAGATCGGGATCATTGATCTCGTAGTAGTTGGTGGAACCCTGGCTGTGGTACAGCTGATACATATCCGGGTCGTTGGTGGACTGCCATGCAGCAACCCAGCCTTCCGCCTCGCCGGACTTGTAAGAAGCGAACAGGTCGGAAGCGTTGGCCATATCGTTGACGATCAGGTTGAAGCCGATGGTCTTCAGAGCCGCAGCCGCGTTCGTCAAAACCTGGAACGTCGGGTGGTCGCCGTTGCCGGAACCGCCGATGTTGACCGTGTATTCCATGGCAGCGCCTTCCGGAGCAGCGGTGACCTGGCCGTTTTCAACGGTGTAGCCGGCAGCCTCGAAGTAGCCAAGCGCCGCGTTCAGAGCAGCAGCGTACTTGTCCTCGGTGCTCATGTCAGCGGTGTAGATGGCGTTGCCTTCCACATCGGTGGAGTACGCGATCTGATAGCCGTCGTCGGTGACCTGCGGGGCCGCCCAGGACGTGTTGGAGATCGGGTAGTTGATGACGGAAGCGGTCTCGCCGTAGTAGGAGTCGATGCCCTCATCGCGGTACGCCGAGAGGACGGTCATGATGGCCTTCCGGAGATCTCTGGATTCCTGAGAAGCGGGATCGTCGCCGACCTTGACGTTGCCGGCAGCCAGAGCCACATAGCCGTAGCCGCGGTAGTCCATCAGACGGGTGGTGATGATCGCGCCGTCGTCGCCGTCTGCGCCGTTGATGTCAGCAATCTGGTCGCGGACCTCAAGGGAGTAGCTCGGGTCAGAGATGTCGAGCGCACCGGACTGGATGCCGGTGATCTTGTCGGCTTCCTGGGTTTCCTTCATGTTGATGTGGCCGTTCTTCGGCGCGCCAAGGAAGTAGTTCGGGTTGGCGTCGGTGTAGAACACGCCGTCGGAGTATTCCTTGAAGATGTAGGGACCTGCGCCCATCGGGGTGCTGGTCTTGGCGCGGACAAGGCTCAGATCGCCCTTCGGGAAGCCGAAGGAGTTGTTGTCGTAGTCATAGAGGCTCGCGTCGCCGTAGTAGTGCATCGGCGCGATCTCCATCTGGAGCTGATAGATCGCGGTGGTAGACAGCTCGCTGGTGGTCAGCGTCATGCTGTAATCGCCGGTCTTGACAATGCCTTCGACATGGTCGGCAGATTCACCGGTCTTCACGCCGACGATGTAGTCGTTCCAGGTATCGCCAATCTCTTCCGCGAGGAAGTCGGTGATGGAAGTGGTGGCAACTTCCTTGTTGATGCCGTCGTCAGAGAGATCGTAGCCATAGGTCTCAACGATCTTGCTCCACAGCTCAGCGGCGTCATTGGCCTCATAGCCCCACATGGCAACCGCCGCCGCGAAGTCAGCCGCGCCGTAGTTTTCCATGACATAGTCCGCAATGGACTGCGCGAACTTTTCGCCCGCAGTCTGGAACGCAGCCCAGAACGTGTTGTACTGCTCCTCGGTGTAGAGGTCGTTGGCTTCATAGCCGTCGGGGCCGGCCGCGAGGATGACGTTCATACGGGTATCCATGCCGCCGCGATACTCGTCGATGCCGACGATCGGCACGGAGTAGAACGTTGCGGAGCCGTCATAGGTCGGGTCCATGTAGACATACATATTAAAGATGACGTCGTCGATGGTCATCGGCGTGCCGTCGGAGAAGGTGACGTCGTCACGCAGCGTGATGGCATAGGTGACGGTGCCGTCGTCGTTCTCGGTGACCTCACAGTCGGCCAGACCATAATACGTATAGTCGGTGCCGTTGTAGCTGCGGGTCTCGCCTTCGATGCCGTGCATGATGATCTCGCCGCGGCGATCTGCATTCAGCAGAACAGCCTGTGTCAGGGCATGCGCGGCCTGGTCAGGTGCGGAAGCGGCAAAGAACGGGCTGAACTTGCCCTCAAAGCCGGTCTCCGCGATGACGATCGTGCCGTCGGGGTTGCCAACGATCTCGTCGGTGGTGTCTTCGCCGCTGGGTTCAGCGGTGTCGTCCTTGCTGGTGTCGTCCGCGGGCGTAGTGTCCGTGGGCGTCGTGTCGTCCGTCGTCTTGCTGGCGCAGCCGGCAAGCAGACCGAGGCAGAGCACGAGCGCAAGGAGCAGTGCGATGAGCTGCTTCATGTGTTTCATTTTCAAACCTCCTGATTTTCTTATCACCAGAGATGTTTTTTCACAGCTCCGCTGTGAAAAACGCGAAAGGGCCGGCCCTTTCAGGCGCTGTTTTTCTTTCGCGTACACCCTTGGTCATAGTACCGTTTTATACTATCATAAAATGCGCCTAAAATCAACCGCACTTTCATTTTTTGCAAAAATTTTCTGGCTAAAAAAGTTAAAAAACGGTAAGCAGCGAACATTTTTATTTATTTGGTTGCATCGATAAAGTCATAAACTGTCCGTTTCATAAGCACATGCGTCCGTATAAAAAATCCGGATGCAACCGCGAGCGCAGCAAAATGACCGATTTTCGCCCAATTCGCGGGATTTCCCAACAAAAGCGAGATCCCCTGCCCCACAGCACCGAAGGCAGACATTCCCGCCGCGATCAGCGCCTCCGCTGGGAGGCGCCTGACCGTTCTTGCATGAACGTAGGCGCGAAGCGTCATTCCGCCCCGGCTCCACTGCGCGGTCGTCCAGAGCAGCACCCCGGCGGCCACCAGCGCCAGCATCGTCGGCAGCGTCACATACCACGCCGCACCCGCTGTCGCGCCCGGCAGACACCCGGCCGCCAGCACCAGCGCGGTGCCGAACCCGCAGCAGAGCCAGAGGCTCCGCCGCAATGTTCGGTATTCCATCATCCCGGCATACCGGTAATGCGCCCCGCGGTACTGATACTCGCCGTTGACGTCGCGCTGAAAATCATCCAGATAGCTCCGGTGCTTCTTCCCTGCCATTACTGGATGCCCGTCAGGTCGTAGGCGTCAAGCCACGCCTTCGCCGTCTCGCACACGCCGCGCAGGCAGCACTCTTCAAACGGGCTGTCCAGACCCGCGTTTTTCAACAGTTCCGTGAACGTCCGGCTGCCGCCCTGCTTCGTGTAGGCCATATAGTGTGCCCAGGCGTCCTTCGGGTCCTTCTGGAGCATCGCCCAGAACTGGAGGCTGACCGTCTGCGCGAGGCAGTAATCAATATAATAGAACGGGCTCTGGTAGATGTGCATCTGCCGCTGCCAGCCCTCACCGTCGCCGTAGAACGGGATTTCGCTGCCGAGCTTCATCCACGGCATGTAGACGCCGAGCAGCTCCTTCCACGTATCGTGCCGCTGCCGCGGGGTCATGTCCGGCTTTTCGTAGACGATGTGCTGGAAATGGTCGACCATCGTGCCATACGGGATGAACGTCAGCGCCCCAGCCAGATGGCTGTAGCGGAACTTCCGCGTGTCCTCGCCGAAGAAGCCCTCGGCCCACGGCCACGCAAAGAACTCCATCGACATCGAATGGACCTCGCAGCTCTCCATGCTCGGCCAGATCGTAGAATACGGCACGCGGTCGCGGTTCATCCACGCGGCAAAGGCGTGGCCCGCCTCGTGCGTCACGACCTCGACATCGTGCTGCGTGCCGTTGAAGTTTGCGAAGATGAACGGGACCTTGTAGTCCCCGAGGCTCGTGCAGTATCCGCCGCCCGCCTTGCCCGGCGTGGACAGCACGTCCATCAGCTCATTGTCCAGCATCATGTTGAAGAATTCACCGGTCTCGGGCGACAGCTCTTCGTAGAATTTCTTCCCGTGCGCCAAAATCGCATCCGCGTCGCCGCACGGCTTCGGGTTGCCGCTGCGGAACATCAGCGCATTGTCCGCGAAGTTCATAGGATACTCCTTGCCGAGCCGCTTCGCCTGCTCGCGGTAGATGCTATCCGCCAGCGGAACGAGATGCTTTACGACTGCCGCGCGGAACTGCTCCACATCGGCCTTGCCGTAGCAGTTGCGCCCCATCCGGTAATAGCCGAGCGTCGTATATCCGCCGTAGCCGAGCTTTTTGCCCATCGTGTCGCGCAGATGGACAAGCTTGTCATAGATTTCATCAAACTCCGCCTGATGCTCCTTGTACCACGCGCCCTCAGCCTGCCACGCCGCCAGCCGCCGTGCGTCGTCCGCGTCGTTCTTGAACGGCGACAGCTGCGAGAGCGTATACACGCCGCCCTCAAACGGGATCTGCGCGCTCGCGATCAGCTTGCTGTATGCCTGCGAGAGGTCGTTTTCCTGCTGGCTCTCGGGGATGATCTCCGGCGAGAACGCCTTCCGCGCGATCTCAGCGTTCACGAACATCAGATCGCCGTATTCCGCCGCAAATTCCTTGCGGAACGGGCACTCCAGCATCGCGCCCTTCCATGCGTCCTCATACGCATCCAGCTCCGGCGTGGCCGCGTTCCAAAACGTCTCTTCCGCGTCGTAGAATGGATCGCGCGTGTCGATGGTATGCCGCACGCTGGCCAGCGTCGCCTGCGTCTCCATGTGAATATACGCCGCCTCATGCGCAAGGAACGCCTCGCGGGCCTCAGCATAGTCCCTCGCCGCCTTCAGCCGCTCGGTCAGCGCATGCAGCTCGTCCTTTACCGCCGCCAGATCGGGGCGTTCATATTTCATCTCTGAAAATTTCATAGCAGAACTCCTTTGTCCTTCTTTTGTGATGCTGTCTGATAGTATACCACACTTCTCCCCCGCATGGAATATCCAAAATCGCGCAAGTGTGGCCTCCCGAAATCCCCGCCGCAGCGGAAAAGCCTCCCTTGTGTAAAGTAGCGAAGCGGCGGCGTGGTGTTGAATGACAGTCCGGTGGACTGTCAGACCCACGCCGAGACCGAGCCGCAGCGAGACGGTGGCATTTGCGAAGCAAATGACGGAGGGATTGTCAGGTGGGCAAACGCCCTCCTGCGCTTTTTTGCGAACCCATTTCCTTTTCTCCTTCGGAAAAGGAAAAGGGTTCGCGCTCCCAAAGGAACAGAGGGCCGTGCGAACCGTTGTCCTGAATTTGACTCAAAAAATCTCAGCCATCAGCTGTCCGTTGCGCCAGACACTACCACCCGAAAGGTCTCTGCGCTCTGCGCATCGCGGCGTCAGAAGAAGCCAGCTCATTGCGCTTCCACCGGGGCGGCGAAAGCTCCATATTCGCTGGCTCCTTCTTCCTTTCCAAACTGCGACCGCTGTGCTTGGTCGTAGTTTGGAGATACGGGGCACTGCCGTTTTTAGAAGTTCTCTTTCTTTTCTTCACCGGGCGCAGCGGTTCTTTTCTTTCTCTATAAAGAGAAAGAAAAGAATGGGGCCACAAATATGGCCTATAAAAAGGCCGGACACTTCGTGTCCGGCCCAGCGCGTCCCGTCCCGCCGTCTGTTTCACTGCCATCGTTCTTCCTCCTTACAGCTTCGCGTATTCCTCGTCGTTCACCGCCTCGCACCATTCGTTGCGGCAGCCCTCGCCGGGCACCTCGACCGCAATGTGGCTGAACCAGCTGTCCTTCTTCGCCCCGTGCCAGTGCTTCACGTTTGCCGGGATCATCACGACGCTGCCCTCGTGCAGGCTGACGGCCGCCTTGTCCTCTTCCTGATACCATCCCTCGCCCGCCGTGCAGAGCAGCAGCTGCCCGCCGCCCTTTACTGCATGGTGGATGTGCCAGTTGTTGCGGCAGCCCGGCTCGAACGTCACGTTCGCCGCGAACAGGCCGCCCTTCGGGTCGGTCAGCGGATTCAGAAACGAATCGCCGATGAAATACTGCGCATAGGCCGTATTGGCCGTGCCCGGGCCGAACGCATTCGCCTGTTCAAAGGCTTCCTTCTTCTCATACTTCATTGTAAATAGCCTCCTTACAGATGTTTCACATCATAGCGCAGCCAGACCGCGCCGCTTTCAAACGCCTTGACGCCCGCGAGCTTCAGCGGCGTCACGCCGCGCTCCATCGGCAGCCCATCGAACACGGCGCCCATGCCGCCGCGCCCGTCGATGCCGGCCCCGACGAGGATGCTGACCTCGTCCAGCAAACCCGCCGCGAGGAACGCGGCATTGATCTGCCCGCCGCCGACGACCGCCATCCGCGCCACGCCGAACTCGTCCGCGAGGATCGCGCACGCGCGCACAAAATCGATGCGTTCCCTGCCGCACGCGATCCACGAAATATGCAGCCCGTCCAAATACGCAAGATATTCCCGGCTCACCTGTTCGCTCGTCAGGATCAGCCACGGGCGTTCGCCCTCCGCGCCGTCCCAGCGGAGCGTCCCGCGCGTGTCCGCCACGATCTCATAGCCCGCGGCGTTCTCCGCCTTGAAGAACGCCTCATGGCCAAGCGGCGTGGCCGTTTCGCTTTCAAACGTACCCGCCTGTGCCAGCTCGAGCTGCGCGGTCACCCGTCCGCTCACGCGGCTCGGCGCATCCAGCGCATCCAACGTCTCATAATATTCCTCCACGCCCGGCAAATGCTCGGTCATCGCGCAGTCGATGCGCCCGTCGACCGACGTCATCATGTGGCATACGATATAAGGCTTGTTCATTCCAGCCCTCCTTCTGTTTCGTCGCACACCAGTTTACGTCCGATCTCACGATTTTTCAAGTCCAAACGCAGACGCACCGCCCGCCGCTAGGGCAGACGGTGCATCCGGATCGGTTTTTGTCAGACGATCGACAGCTTATGGCAGTGCCCTTCTCCGAGCACAGCTTCAACGCCAGTCTTGAAGCCGTCGAACTTGTCATTCGGCACGAAGGCGAGCGCCGTTCCGGCGAAGCCGCCGCCGTGGACGCGGACAGCACCTTCGCCGCCGAGAAGCTGCTGGCAGAGCGCGATGGTGAACGCCATATCCTGCTTCTCGATGTACCCCGCCGGGGTCACGTTTTGAAGCAGCGTCCACGACGCCATGCCGGACTCATTGACATAGTGTAAAAACGCGTCAAAATTGTCGTTCTTCAGCGCCCGGACTTGGAGCTGGACGCGACGGTTCTCGTTGAAGAAATGGATGGCGCGCAGCACCGCGCGGTCGCCGGTTTCCTTGCGGAGTTCGGCGATTTCTTTGTAGAATTCCTTTTCATCCACTTCGCGCAAAACTTCCTTGCCAAAGAACCTCGCGACCTGTTTCATTTCTGCTGGAATCGCCGCGTATTCGTCCGTCAGGTCAGCATGATCCGCACCGGCGTCGATGGTGCAAAGCGTATAGCCAGAGTGTGCGAAGTCGTAATCGACCTTCTCGACGACCGGCATTTTCGGGTCGTTGAAGTCGATGAACACCAGACCGCCGACGCTCGACGCCATCTGATCCATCAGACCGGACGGCTTTCCGTAGTAGACGTTCTCCGCATACTGTCCGATCTGCGCGATCTCAATGGCCGACACGGCGTTGTCCGCAAACAGGCCGTTCAGGATCCTGCCAATCAGGACTTCAAACGCCGCCGAGCTGGAGAGGCCCGAGCCGGGCAGCACCGTGGACTTGACCTTCGCGTCAAAGCCCGCGAGCTTGTATCCGCGCTGGGCAAAGGCTGCCGCCACACCGCGGATCAGTGCCGCCGTGGTATTCTTTTCTTCTTCCCGGATTTTCAGATCACCGATGTCGATTTCGACCGGCTTGTAGCCCTCGGAATCGACGCGGATGACGTTCGTACCGTTCAGGCGAACCTCTGCCGTTGTGGTCATGTCGACCGCCGCCGCGATCACGCACCCGTGCTGATGGTCGGTGTGGTTGCCGCCGATCTCCGTGCGCCCCGGCGCGGAAAAATGATAGATCTTATCCATTCTGAACCTCCGTCAGGAACTTTTTGAGGTGATTTCTACCCTCTGCCGTGCATTTGTAGACGCCCGCACATTCGAGGACTTTGGCAAACACCTGTCCGATCTCATCCTTGATGATTTCCTCGGCATTGTCCGCATTGAACTCTGGATGCCGGCCCATGAATTCCTCTGCCCAATCCGCATGCTTGGCAAGCGTTTCGGACGCTCCGAGGTCTTCACCGTTCAGGAGTGCCTCTTTGAGGTCAGCCATCTCCTTTTTCAGCCGTCCGGGCAGGATTGCCAGACCCATAACCTCAATCAGGCCGATGTTCTCCTTCTTGATGTGGTGCAGCTCCTCATGCGGATGATAGAGACCCATCGGATGTTCTTTCGTCGTCAGATTGTTCCTCAGCACAAGGTCAAGCTCGTACTTGCCATTTCTCATTCTGGCAATCGGCGTGATCGTGTTGTGCGGCTCGCCGCCTGTCTCGGCGAAGATCATTGCGTCGGGGTCGCTGTACTTGCGCCATTTCGCAAGGATTTTTCCCGCCAGCTCACAGAGCTGGTTTTTGTTTTCCGAGTTCAGGCGCAGCACCGTCATCGGATATTTCACGACGCAGCAGGAAACGTCTTCGAAACCGGGCACGTCGAACGAAAATTCCGGCTCCGCTTTTTCCATCGGGAACGTATGGTGTCCGCCCTGGAAATGCTCATGCGCCAGAATGCTGCCGCCCACAATGGGGAGATCTGCGTTCGAACCGAGGAAGTAGTGTGGAAACTGCTCGACAAAGCTGAACAGCTTGTCGAACGCAGAGCGGTCGATGACCATCGGCGTGTGCTCGGTGTTCATCACGATCGCGTGTTCATTGTAATAGACATACGGCGAGTACTGGAAGCCCCACGGCTGACCATTGACTGTCACCGGCATCACGCGCAAATTCTGCCGCGCCGGGTGCGAGATCGTGCCCGCGTAGCCGACATTTTCGACGCACAGCAGGCATTTCGGATACCCGGACGCTTTTTTCAGCTTTGCCGCCGCAATGTCGCGCGGATCTTTTTCGGGCTTGGACAGGTTGATGGAGATCTCAAGTTCGCCGTACTTCGTCTTCGTCGTCCAATGTTCATCCTTTGCGATACGATCTCTGCGGATATAGTTGCAGTCCTGACTCAGCTTGTAAAAATAATCTGTCGCCTTTTTGGGACTTTCCGCATACAGCGACCAGAACTTCCGCACGACCTCGGACGGCCGCGGTGTCACGCAGCCCATGAGCTTCGTATCAAACAGGTCGCGCTCCGCAATCGTGTCGTTGATCTGTCCCTGTTCCGCCGCATAGTCACACAGAATATTCAGGCATTCCGGAAAACTATGGCGTTCTATCTGTTTTTCATAGCTTTCGAGTTTCAGTTCCGCCAGAAGCGAATTTCTCGCAAACGTCTCATCCAGCGGGTGCAGGAGTTCACAATTCTTCGCGTAATCGAGCAGAGAATCAATAGCAGCGTACACGGTTTCAATCTTCATAGCCATGCGGATGCTCCTTGTGCCAGTTCCACGCGGAACCGATGATCGTCTCGATATCGTCATACTTCGGCTTCCAGCCAAGTACAGTCTTCGCCTTCTCCGAGGACGCGACGAGCTGCGCCGGGTCGCCCGCACGTCTTGCCGCCATCTCGCACTTGATCGGCTTACCGACGACCTTTTCCGCCGTGTCGATGATCTCCTTGACGGTAAAGCCAACGCCGTTGCCAAGGTTAAAGACGTTGTTGTCGCCGCCGTTCATCAGGTATTCCGCCGCCAAGATGTGCGCAGACGCGAGGTCGGTGACGTGGATGTAGTCGCGGACGCAGGTGCCATCTCTTGTCGGATAGTCGTCGCCAAAAATGCTCACATGGTCGCGCTGGCCGTTCGGGACTTGCAGGACGATCGGAATCAGGTGCGTTTCCGGATTATGCGCTTCACCGATCTTGCCGGACATGTGTGCGCCGCAGGCATTGAAGTAGCGCAGTGCCACAAAGTGGATGCCGTGCGCGACAGAGGCCCAGTAGAACATCCGCTCCATGGAGAGCTTGGTTTCGCCGTAGCAGTTCGTCGGGTGCGTCGGGTCAGTTTCCAGAATGGGAACGCGCTCCGGCTCGCCGTAGGTGGCCGCCGTGGACGAGAACACGATGTACTTCACGCCGTGCTCGATCATGCTTTGCAGTATCGTCCGCGTACCGCCGAGGTTGTTGTCGTAATACTTGAGCGGATTGACCATGCTCTCGCCGACCTGCGAGTTCGCGGCAAAGTGGATGACCGCGTCGATCTTCTCGAACGAGAACACATGGTCGCAGAATTCCTTGTTGCGGATGTCGCCCTGATAGAACCGCGCCTTGGGATGCACCGCAGCCCGGAAGCCCGTCTCCAGATTGTCCGCCACGACAACGTCGTAGCCGTTGTCGATGAGTTCATATACGGTGTGACTGCCGATGTACCCGGCGCCGCCTAAAACCAGAATCGTTTTCATAAAATGGAACCTCTTTTCTCCAAAATAGCGGCAGATGGCTTCCATCTGCCGCTAAAGGGTGGATACTTATTTCTTGGCAAGGTACTTGCGCATATCCAGCGAGCAAGCCGCAAGGATGATGCCGCCCTTGATGATGTACTGCATGGACGGGTCGATGCCGAGCATGGACAGCGCCACGAAGATGATACGCAGCACGAACACGCCGAGCACGATGCCGCTGACCTTGCCGGTGCCGCCGACGAACGAAACGCCGCCGATGACGCACGCCGCGATCGCGTCGCACTCATAGTTGAGGCCGGCGCCCTGCGTGATGGAGCTGATGCGCGCGCCCTCGATGAAGCCGGTCACGCCGTACATGGCGCCCGCGAGGGTATGGACCATGACGGTCGTCCAGAAGACGTTGACACCGGAGACCTTCGCTGCGTCCGCGTTGGAGCCAACGGCGAACATGTTCTTGCCGAATGCAGTCTTGTTCCAGATGAACCACATCAGGATCACAAAGAGCACCGCATAGAGCACATACCAGGGAATGGAGATCTTTGCGCCGGAACCGGTGGTGAACTGGATCAGCGGCGCGGAGACGACGTTCTTATACTCCTGCGACAGGCCGGAGACCGGCTGTCCGTTGTTGCCGTTGAGCATGAAGAAGATGAGGATCAGGCCGTAGGTGATCAGCTGCGTCGCCAGCGTGACGATGAAGGGGTGCAGGCTGAATTTTGCCACGAAGAAGCCGTTGACGAGGCCGATGATCGCGCCGATCAGCACGACGGCCAGCACCGTCAGAATGATCCAGCCCGTGGTGATCTCGGGCAGGCTGCTGAACAGCTTGCGGGAGATCGTCCGGTCCTGCAGCAGCGCGCCCGCGACAGCCGCCGTCAGACCGACGACACGGCCGCCCGACAGGTCGGTACCGGTCAGGACGATACAGCCCGCGATGCCGAGCGCCATCGGCAGCGACGCGGCCACGAGGGAGATGATGTTCGCGATGGAGCCCGCGGACAGGAAGTTCTTGTTCTTGATCGCCGTGTAGACGATGAAGATGAACATGAGGATGTAGAGCGCATTGTTCAGGATGCCGTCCGTCCAATAGCGGCGGCGATCGCGCTTGTCAAGTTTCTGATATTCTTCTCTTTTCCGTTGAAGCTGATTGGTCTTTGCCATACCGCTGCCTCCTTAAACATACTTTGCCGCCAGACGCATGATGTCTTCCTGCGTCGTTGTTTTTGCATCCACCTCGCCGGCGAGCCGTCCGCCGGACATGACGAGAATCCGGTCGCACACGCCGAGCAGCTCGGGCATTTCGGACGAGACCATCAGAACGGTCTTGCCCTTGTTGGCCAGATCGAGGATCAGCTGGTAGATCTCATACTTCGCGCCGACGTCGATGCCGCGCGTTGGCTCGTCGAGCAGCAGCACGTCCGGATCGGTCAGCAGCCAGCGGCCGATGATGACCTTCTGCTGGTTGCCGCCGGACAGGCTGCGGATCTTTGTCTCCTGCGAGGGGGTCTTGGTGTGCATCGCGTCGATGGACCACTGCGTGTCCTTCTTCATCGACTTGTCGCTCAGCACGAAGCCGAGCTTCTTGTGCTTGCCAAGGCTGGAGATGACGGTGTTTTCGCGGATGTTCAGAATGCCGAAAATGCCGGTCGCGCGGCGCTCTTCGGTCAGCAGCGCGAAATGGTTCTTGATCGACTGCCGCGGCGTCTGGTTTTTGCAGACCTTACCATCCAGCTTGATGACGCCGTCCTTGCGCGTCGCCACGCCGAACATCGTCTCCAGCGTCTCGGTACGGCCGCTGCCGTCCAGTCCCGCGAGACCGACGATCTCGCCGCGCCGCGCCGTAAAGGAGACATCGCGGAGGTTGTTGTACTGGCCCGTCAGATGCTCGACCTCGAGGAAGACATCGCCGGGCTTGTTCATCTTCGGCGGGAACTGGTTGCCCAGCTCACGGCCGACCATCAGCCGGATGATGTCGCTCATTTCCAGCTCGCTGGCGGGCTTCGTTGCCACGTGCTGGCCGTCGCGCATGACGGTGATCTCGTCGGAGATCCGCTTGATCTCCGCCATTTTATGCGAAATGTAGATGATGCCCATGCCGCGGTCGCGCAGCATGTTGATGATCTTGAACAGATGCTCGACCTCTTCCTCGGTCAGCGAGGACGTGGGCTCATCGAATACAATGACTTTCGAGTGATACGAGACAGCCTTGGCGATCTCCACCATCTGTCTCTGCGAGACCGGCATCGTGCTCATCACCCGCTTCGGGTCGACGTCGATGCCAAGCTCTTCAAAAATGGCCTTCGTGTCGCGCAGCATCTTCGCCTCGTCGACGACAAAGCCCGCGATCTTCGGATAGCGCCCGAGCCACAGGTTGTCCATGACCGTCCGCTTGAGCGCCTGATTGAGTTCCTGGTGCACCATGGCGACGCCGTTCATCAGCGCCTCCTTGCTGCTGTTGAAGTTGACCTCGCGGCCCTCGAGATAAATGTGGCCGCTGTCCTTGTTGTAAATGCCGAACAGGCATTTCATCAGTGTCGATTTGCCTGCGCCGTTCTCGCCCATCAGCGCGTGGACGGTCCCGGCCTTGACCTCGAGACTGACGTGATCCAGAGCCCGGACGCCCGGGAAGGTCTTGGTAATATCCGTCATCCGGAGCAGTACGGTTTCTTCCATCTGATCCCCTCCTGATTCTGCCTTTGGGCCAGACCGCCTCCCGCGCGCGGCGCGCCCGATGCGGGCCTCCGGCGCGGCGATGCGGAATCGCCGTTCATGAAAGGGGCGGCCGCTGCCTTCGCAGCAGCCGCCCCCAAAAGGTACTCTCTGAAATTACTTGGTGTAGGCAGCGTAAGCCACGAACAGCTTGTTGGCGATGCCGTCAGCGACGGTGTACATGTCAGCGTTGGTGGCAGCGGCAGCGGAGATGGCGTCCGCCATCGCGGTGCCTTCGCCGTTGGCCTTGACGACGGAAGCGATGGCAGCGGCCATGCCCTCGGCGTCCTGCTTGACCGTACCGGTCATCTTGCCGGCGGCGATCAGTTCCTTGGCAGCGTCGGTCGCGTCAACGCCGAACACGGGGATGACGGTCGCGCCGTCAGCACCGGTGTTGTAGCCGGCAGCTTCCAGAGCAGAGATCGCGCCTTCAGCCATGTTGTCGTTGTTGCAGATGACGAGCTCGATCATGTTGCCGTTGGCCTCGTTGTACTGGGAGAGATTCGTGTTCATGTAGTCCAGAGCAGCCTGAGCGGACCATGCGCCGCCGAGGTCGACCTGATACTTTGCAGAGTTGGAAGCGTCGAAGTACTCCAGAGCGGGCTTGCCAGCCTCGGTCAGGACAGCATCGGCATCCTCAACACCGTACTGGGTGCGGTAGATAGCCTCAACGTTGGCCTCGTCGCCCTTGAACATGGCGTAGGAGATCTTGCCGTCGCCGTTCAGGTCAACGGTGTCCCAGTTGGCCAGCAGATATTCGCCGACCATCTTGCCCTGAAGGTGACCGGCTTCCGGAGCGTCGGTGCCGATGAAGCAGATGTTGGGGTTGGCGTTCAGAACGGTGCCCTCTTCGCCGTCAGCCTCGATGGCGCGGTTGAAGAAGATGACCGGAGTGCCGTTGGCCAGGGAGATGATCTCGTTGGCAACGTCCGGGGAGCCGGAGGTGACCATGTTGACGACCAGCAGGTTGTAGCCGTCGGTGACAGCGGTCTGGATCTGCTCGTTCTGGGTGGTCTGGTTGTTGTTGCCGTCGAAGTTGTTGAAGCTCACGCCGAGGTTGGTCAGCTCCGCATCCAGAGCGGTACGGACGCTGGCGATGTAGGTGTCGGCGAACGTGTAGTAGAACACGCCGACCTTCAGCTCGGAAGCCTCAGTATCAGCAGAGGTGTCCGCCGGGGTGGTGTCTTCGGTGGTGGTGTCAGCCGGGGTCGTGTCGGCCGGAGTGGTGTCCGCGGGGGTCTTGTCAGCCGTGGTGTCCTTGCTGGCGCAGGCGACCATCGCGACGACCATGACCAGCGCAAGCATGAGTGCAAGAATCTTTTTCATGATGTTTCCTCCATGATTTGATTTCAGATGCGCGGTCTCCCGCGCTCTGTACCTGTATTCTAGCAGAAAACTGAAAAAGTCCCAGTCAAAATTCCACGCTTTTTTTCTAGAATTTTTTTGACCCTTCCAAAATCTTTGCTTCGTTTTTGTGAGACATGCACAAAAAAACGACTCATTTCTTTCCGTGCCGCCGCTCCGTGTGTGCTCAGTTGAAGGAAAACAGTGCCTTTTGGCTTTCCATCGTGAACATATTCTCCTTCGTGACGATCTGCGTCGCCGTGTCGATCAGCTCGTTCGCGTCGAATTTCTCGCCCTGCAGCACCTGCCAGGCCTTCTCCACGCCGAGATAGCCCATCGCATAAGGGTTCTGCACGATCAGCGCGCCGACGGCCCCGGTCTGCATCAGCTCGATGCAGCGCATGTTCGTGTCGAACGAGATCGCGCGTACCTGCCCGGTCACCCCCAGCTCGTCCACTGCCTCCGCCACGCCGACAGCCAGCGGCTCGTTGAACCCGACGAGTACATTGATCTCCGGATGCTCCTGCACCAGCCGCTCCGCTGCCAGCTTCGCCTCCTCCGCGTCAGTCGGCACGTTCACCACATAGATGCCCTTCACACGCGCGTCGCCGCGCAGCGCCTCGCGCAGCCCGCGCTCGCGCTCCTGGCAGTTCTGCGTCTCCACGAAGCAGTTCACGATGCCGACCACGATGCCGTCCTCGTCCGTATCCATCGCGGCCTCGCCGGTCATCCGCCCGGCCGCGACATTGTCCGTCCCGATCCGGGCCGATACCCCGTCCGAATCCACATCGCAGTCGATCATCACCACGCAGATCCCCGCCGCCACGGCCTCGTCGACGGCCGCCGCATTGCCGGTATAGCTGATGGCTGAGAAGACGATCGCGTCCGCCCCGGCCTCGATGGCCTGCCGGATATAGGCGTTCTGCTCCTCATAATCCTCCTCCGTCTCCGGCCCGAGGATCGTGAGATCCACATTGTATTCCGACTTGGCCGCGTTCGCACCCGCGAACACCGACTTCCAGAATTCCGTCGTCGTCGATTTCGAGATGAGATAGACGCTGTACGGCTTAGCCGTCCGCGCGGCCGCGCAGCCCGTCAGTGCCAGCATCAGCATCGCCAGAAGGAGCGCCGCGAGACGTTTAATGCTTTTCATATTCGCTCTCCTCCCGCACCTTCGGCATCCGGACCGTCACGCACGTCCCCTCGTCCGGGACGCTCGTGATCGTGATGCCGTACTTCTCGCCGAACCAGATCTTCAGCCGGTCGTTGACGTTCTTGATGCCGATGCCGCTCTTGCTGTCCGGCTTTTTCCGGAAGATCTCTTCGATCTGCTCCGGCTCCATGCCGACGCCATTGTCCTCCACGGTGAAGAAGATGTCGTCCTCCCGCTCGAACACACGGATGACGATCCTCCCCTCGTCCACGAGGCCGTTCACGCCGTGATAGATGGCGTTTTCAATGATGGGCTGCAGCGTAATTTTATTGCAGAGATAGTCGACACAGCCCTCGTCGACGTCAAACTCGTAGGAAAACTGCTCCTTGTACCGCACGCTCTGGATCTGCAGATAGCTCTGCGCATGCTGCACCTCGCTGCGGATCGGGATCAGCTCGTGGCCGCGGCTGATGCTGATGCGGAACAGCCGCGCCAGCGCGTTCACCATCAACACGGCCTCCGCATTCTTCCCCTGCTCGCACATCCACGAGATGGAGTCAAGCGTGTTGTAGAGGAAATGCGGATTGATCTGCGCCTGCAAAGCCTTCAGCTCCGTCTTGCGCAGGTTGATCTCCTCGCTGCGGACCCTGGCCATCAGCTTCTGGATCTTTCGCACCATGTGCTCGAACGACACCGAAAGGTTCTGCACCTCGCGTACGCCGGTCACCGGCTCATAGCTGAAATTGTCCGCATTCTTCTCAAAGCTCCGCATCGCGGAGACCAGATTCTGGATCGGCTGCGACAGCATCCGCGACAGCAGCACGCTCAGCATCAGCATCGCCGCCAGAATGAACAGCGCCGAGATCACGCTGATGCGCAGCACCTCCTGCAAGCCGTCCGTGATCAGCTCCTGCACCGAGCTCACGCCCACCACGCGCCAGCTTCCGCTCGAGAGCGTCTGCACCGTGTAGATCGTATTGCCCTCCACGTGCGCCCCGTCCGCGAGCGCCGCCGTCAGCGCCGTGTTCTCCTGCTTGAGGTCGGAGTAGATCAGCTGCTGCTGCGGGTGGTAGACCAGATTGCCCTCCAGATCCTCGAGGAAGCAATAGCCCCGCTGCCCGATGCCGACGCCGTTGATGTAGCCCGAGATATTCGAGCACCCGATGTCCACCGCGACCCATCGCTCTCCCTCGCCCGTCGCGACCGGCTCGATCAGCGTCACGACCCAGGGATACGATTCCTCAAAGATCGACATCACATGCGGCGCGGACACATAGCCGTCCGCATACTCGTCCAGCCGCGACGCATCCAGCGACAAATTCTGCAAAATATGCTCGCGCAGCCTCTGGCCGAGGCTGTAGCAGTTTTTCATCTGCCCGTTCTCGTCGTAGGTCGTGATGGCCACGACGTCCGGCTTGATCTCCAGAAACGTCTCAAACCGCGCCTCCCGCTGCCGCACCGGCAGATCGAGATATTCCGTCAGCAGCGCGACCGATCCGTTCATGTCGTCCAGGTATTCCTCCATCGTGCTGCTCACCTGCGCAATGGCCTGCCGGCTCGTCGTCTCCGCGTTGCGGATCAGCGCGCTGCGGTACGTCTGCACGAAAATCACGATCGCGCACACCAGCACGCACACGGCCACTGCCGCCATCGCCAGCACCATGATGAGATTCATGCTCATCCGATTCTTTTTCATTGCGCCGTCTCCCCATGCTCCGCCGCCGTCTGCCGCATCCGCGCCGGGGACATCCCATAATACTTCTTGAAGCAGTAGCCGAAATAGCTCTGGTCGCTGTAGCCGCACCGCCGCGCCACTTCCGCGATCCGGCTCGGCCCGTTCTGGATGAGGTTCCGCGCCACGTCCATCCGCTTGCGGATCAGGATGTTCATAAACGTGTCGCCCGCGTGCTTCTTCAGGTTCGCGCCGAGGTAGTTCGGGCTCACGTGCAGCCTCTCGCTCACCGACTGCAGCGTCAGCGTCTCGTCCATATATTCCTTTTCGATGATCTTCATCGCCCGCGCGCAGAGCACCGCCATGTCGTCCCAGCCGCCTGCGGCCTGCACCTCGCCGCCGCGCGCCGCCTGCAATGCCTCCATCGCCTCGAGATAGGCCGCATGCCCTTCCGCGACTGAGCCATGCTCCTTGCTCAGCCCGATCTGTGCCTCGGCTCCGCCGCACGTTCGCCGGATCGCCTGCCGCAGTTCATCCAGTGCGCCATAGAGCGTCCCGAATCCGTTTTCCGCCGCCAGCAGCAGGACCACCCGCTCATCCGCGCAGAACCCGCAGCAGCCGCACACCCGCGACAGTATCCGCTCCGCCGCCGCAAGCACATCCGCTGTCTGCGCCCCAGGCACCCGGATGATCCCAACAATGATCGTACTGCTGTTCGAAATCGCGACGCCGCTCTGCGCCAGGCGCGAAACGATCTCGCCCCTGTGGCAGAATTCATCCAGCAGCAGCGATGCCGTCATGATCTCCCGCTCTTCCGGCCCGCGGCGCTTCGTCAGGCTGGCCAGCCGGGAGACGATCTTCTCGTGGATCTTCTCCAGCTCCGCCGTCAGCTCCGCCATGCTGATGGGCTTGAGCAGATAGGCGACGATCCCGTCCTCGATGCCGGACTTCGCGTATTCAAAATCGTCATACCCGCTCAGAAACGCCACCTGCAGCAGCGGCTGCACGGCCTTGGCCTGCCGGGTCAGCGCCGTGCCGGAGATGAACGGCATCCGGATGTCGGTCAGCAGAAAGTCCGGCTGGAGCTCCTCCACCAGCTGCAGGGCGTCCAGCCCGTTGCTGGCCCGGCCCACCAGCCGGTAGCCCAGCGCCTGCCAGTCGATCAGCTGGCACACCGCCTGCAAAAGTTCCGGCTCATCGTCGGCTACCAACACCGTTAATTCCTCGTTCATGCTCCGGCCTCCTTTCATTTGTTACGATTATAAAATATCCTCACCCAAAACACAAGCCCGAATCCATCCCGGCCCATCATTCCCACAACGAAAAAGCCCCCCTCTTTATAGAGGGGGACAGATTGCTGAAGGCGATCCAGGGGGGAGAAGCTATGGAAGCTCCCCCAGGCCTCACTTCGCTCGGCCAGCCCCCTCTTCATAGAGGGGGCCTAATGCCGGTATCAACTCTATTGCAGCCCGCCAGTCTTTTCGGCCTCGATGCGGCAGAGCGCGCCCTCCATGTCGCACGTGCCCTCCCGCGCGAGACGGAAGAAATTGCAGGCCGTCCGCTCCAACGTCCCGTCCACGATGCCGCAGTTTTCATCCGCGCCGGTGCCGTCCTCGGCGAGCAGCAGCGCCTGCATCGCGCCGTGCAGCGCCATGCCGACCTTGGACGCGCAGTTGGCCTTCGCCC
>JABLTR010059841.1_pt1 | contig 39810 bp, 54 predicted proteins | sample 7160071 | NCBI WGS metagenome assembly JABLTR01 (sample SAMN14651230, study PRJNA627086) | human gut metagenome | isolation source: feces | host: Homo sapiens | reverse complement strand
GGGCTGCTCTTTTGTGTTATGTTCATTTGCTTTTCCATTCCTTTCTCCTAGTCCAACAGAGCATCGACGCCCTGTTTTGTTAAAAAATCCTTTTGCTTGTGCTTGACACTGGTGGCATATTCCAGCGCCGCGTGCATATCCCCGTTGCAGTGCGCGTCCGGGATGCGCTGCACGGCCCGCGCCGTCGCCTCGCCGAGCGCGATGGAGGCGTTGGTGCTCTGTACCAACAGCACAATCAGGTCCTTCTGGGATCTGTCCTGCTCATCACGCAGGCTGTCACGCTTCGCAAGTCGCTTCTCCAGTCGCTTGACAATCAACCCCATGATGGCGCTGGGTATCCCCATCGCCGCCACAAAACCCACCAGCAGCTGCCAGATGTTTACTTCGATCAATGGCTTCACCTCCTTTCACTTATACCCCGTTTAAGACAAAAAGTTGCACACAAACGTGCAACTTTTTACTCGGCTTCTTCATTTTCTTCTGTTTCTTCCACCTTTTTCCACCAGCGTTCGTCAGTGCCCGGCTCGGTGGTATTGGCGTCGATCTGGGAGATATACCGCTCCCCGTTGTGGGTAACTTTAGCCCCCATCGGATAAGCGTCCTCCGCGTTGGTCGGCTGCCGCCACTCCGGCCACTCTACCGCCGGATCGTCAATCCGCACCCACAGGGATGACGCAGATCCCGGCGCCCAATCAGCCTGTGAGGTATGGGAGAGCAAGCAGCGGTACAGATAGCCGTCATCGCCTCGCACAATGCTGGCAGGGTTGTCCTCGGTGGCCTTGTCCTTGCCCACATACTCTCTGCCATTCGGGTCCCACGGATCATACAGCATGGTATTCTGGATCGCTACCGTATCCGGTACATATTTTCGCGCTGCTACCATCGCTGCGCGGGCCTGCCGCGCCACTTCCAGGATGTTGCTCATTATTCCATCTCTCCTTTCAGAATCGCTTCTACCTGCTGCAGGGTTTCCGCCGGCACAATGCCGCCCTCACCCCGCCGCTCTGCCTTCAGCGCCTCGGCCTCCTCACTGGTCAGGATCCCCAGCTCCACGCCGGTGTCCAGATGGGCGTCTGTCGCATAGCAGTTGCGGTAACGTTCGATCAGTTGTGTTTTGGTCATTTTAATCATCCTTTCTGTTGTTGGTTGTTTGGTCTATGATTTATTTTCTGGACTTCCGGGCAGGTAAAACATATCGTTCCACAAGTATTTCCAGATCCACCCAGTACTTACCTAGAATTTGAAAAAATATACTCCAGTCAGACCTGGTATGCACCAGAAGATGGATACTTCGAATTCATAGGCTTAGCTAAATCTGGAGATGGAAATGATGGAAACTCCGGTCAGGGAGTCACCTGCTCTGGAGGCTCTGGTGGTTCAGGCGGAATTGTCGTTAGTGTTTTTAAGTTATCCCAAAACGAGACTGTCTCAATCAGCATATCTGGAAATGTGACGATCGGATGCAAGGAAGAGAACGCTACAGCTACGGTGGGAGGTAAAGGCAGTGCCGGACAATTGATCTATAGTGGAACCTATCCTCGCCCTAGTGCTGGAAGCGGCGGAAGTGCTGGTTCTGCCAGTGGAGGAAATTTGGCCAATATCCAAGGCAATAGGGGCAATGATGGGGATGAGGTTGATCGCGGCGAGAGTGGATATGCATCAGATGCTCCATCGGTTTCGACAAGCTATAATGGATACAGTACGACAAGCGGTAAAGGGACCGTAACGGAACAGGCTGGGACAGGTACATCCGCTTATGTCGTAGTGCTGCGAGGCAACACCAACATTCCGCTTTCCACGCAGAATGCCCAAGACATCACCGCTCTTATGCTGCAAATGAGCCGTATTTCGCAGGAACAAACCTCATTACTTTTGCAGTAAAAAATCCGTCTGCGCCTGCGCCAGCCGGGAAATCTCCAGCAGTGCAGATGTACAGTCAGCGGCGGAATCATAAGCAACACGGCCCAAATCCGAGATTGGGTCTATGGCTATAAGCTCCTCTTTAGCTTGGGTATCCGGATTGATTCGCCAAAACCGGCCATCCTCGTAGGTGTCCCCGATACCGGCCCCCACCCCGTCTGGGATTGTGACCGCGTTTGGAAAATCGCTTACATTACGGGGGTCAATTTCGACGATATTAACAATTCTATTGCCATCAAGCAAAGCATGTCTCATAATCACACCCCCTTATGCGCGCGCATTTCGGATGATGACGATGCCCTGGGCACCCGCTCCGCCACCATTTCCATAGTTTCCTGCATTGGCGCTATCTCCAGCACCACCGCCACCACCATAACCGCCACCGGCACCACCACCAGAAAAAAAGTCAGAAGTGGATGACGATGACTTATAAGTTCCTCTACCGGCTAAAACAGGAGATCCACTTCCTCCACTTCCTGCTGATCCATGAACAGATCCACCGCTTTTGTGCCTACACAGTCCACCGCCTCCACCAGAATATAGCTCAGCTCCAGCATCTCCAAATTCTCGTGTCGTTGTTCCCTGACCACTTCCACCAGCATAAGTATGATACTGATTTGCAGATCCTACAGAATATGTCCCACCGCCAGAAGCACCATCTGTTCCCCCGTTTCCAGCATCCGATGTTTTATTAAAAACGGATCCACCACCACCAGACCCGCCATTTCCAGCATAATGTCCAGAGCTTGTGGTCCCTCCACCAACAGATAAAGTATCAAAAGAGCTAGTACCTCCATTATTTCCTGATGAAGAATTGCCAGATGCTCCTCCGGCACCTACTTGAACCTGTATGCGTTGGCCTTTCTTAATTTCATATTTTTTCTGCGTTTTTGTGTAACCACCACCGCCACCTCCGTTAGGTGTTCCGGAAGCTCCTCCACCAACCATAAAAATATCCAGTAGTGCGTCTGGGGACATCCATTCTAATACACCAGAGGATAGTAACTTAATTCTCCAGTCTCCATTACCATCATCGATGAATAAGTGCTGCCCCGTGAAGGTATAAGTAGGGAGGGTTTCCGGGATGATATTGGCCACCTGCCCGGAAGTCCAGAGGCCCTGCCATGCTGCCGAAAAAGTGGCAACAAGAGGCAGCATCTCCGGCCAGATTGTTGTCATTTTAGGATGCGGGAAACCACCCGCCTGGACTTCTGGGCAGGTGGTAAATATCGTCCCTGATGTATTCCCAGCAGAACCCACCAGTTGGAGCCAAATATCAAAAGTCACCAGCAGTACCACTTTCACGGCGCCTGAACAGGGCTGGTTTAAATTTATCGGAGTTGCAAAGTCAGGCGATGGAGGAGGCGGCAACACATGGAGCAGCACAGGGACAAGATATTATAGAGGTGGCGGCAGCGGTGGTTCTGGTGCTATCGTTGCGAGCATCTTTCCATTGGAGCAGGGGGAGACTGTTACAATAACACTAAGCTCAAGCGCCACAATCGTTTGCAAAGGAGAATCAGCGTATGCAGGCGCAGGCGGTAACGGTGGTTCTGCTGGTACAGGAGATGTTGGCGGTCGGGGAGGTTCTGCGGGCACTGCAAGCGGAGGAAACTTAGTCAACAAAAATGGCTCTACAGGAGAAACCGGAGGATTTGACACCGAAAGAAACACTGGCGGATCGTCGCGAACCAATACTTATGAAGGCTTTTCTACTACGAGTGGGGCGGGAGGGTATGCTCCTGGAGACCAGTCAATGAGTGCGGATCCCAAATCGGCTTTTGCCGTTATTTTTCGCGGTAATACCAATCTTACATTAGTCCAGCAAAATGCATTTGATATTACTGCTTTGTCGTTAGAAGCGAGCCGGATCGCTCAAGAACAGACGTCAATTTTGCTGCATTAAGATGCTGGTCTGTTCCTGTGCCAAACGCATGACCTCCAGTGATACTGTCGTAAGGTTTTGTGCATTGGCTTGCTCAACAGGAATGTTTGTGTCTCCGCGCAGGACCATAATATATGCTGCGGTACCAACCCCGCTGTTTCCATTGCCACTGGTGGTGTAGTATCCTCCATATCCGTTGGATACGCTCGCCCCGGCTGAAGATGCGGCAGAAGAATGACCATATCCACCATTATCCCCTTTTGTGCCTGGCTGGTTTGCGACGTTGCCACCGCTGGCGCTTCCTGCTGATCCACCTGTTCCGGTTGTATAATGTCCGTGAGTAGATTCATGGCCATCTGTTCCATTACCTCCTTGTGTGGCGGTCGCTGTTTGTCCATCTCTTGCAATTAATACGTTGCCACCGACAGTTAAGCTAACAGTATCCCCTTGGTGCAGTGCAAAGGAACTTACAATTACCCCTCCAGAGCCACCTGATCCGCCCCCGGTATAACATTTTTCTCCATGAGTTTTTACTCCGGTATTCCCGCCATCTCCTGACTTTGCCAGTCCGATAAACTCAAAATATCCATCTTCGGGGGCCACAAATTCCTTGGATACAGTTACCCGTTCTAATTCCAGATATCCTGCTGGAGGATCTGGGAACACTTGGGGGACCAAATTGGCCACCTGCCCAGAAGTCCAGAAATAAGAGCCGGCTGCATTTTTAAGAAAAACAGTGATAAATAAATTGGCACCATTGGCCTGATCTACCTTAGTAAAAGATACCGTTTTTTGCGCCGAAACAGGGTCAATATCGCCGCTGGCAATCACCTCTCCATCGGTCTCGCTGGTCGGTGTGCTGTCCTCCTTTTGGATGACCACATAACCCGCCACAAAGTGGTTGACCACCTCGCGGCCCTCCAGCTGCACCGTCGGCAGATCAAAGCTGCCGGTGGTTGTTCCCTTTTCGTCGCTGGCCTGCAGGTTGGAGATGCTGCCCGGCTCCCGGGCAGTCAATGTCACCGAGGCCACCGCGCCCTCCTGGCCGTCGTTCATCTGGCCGACCTGGTTGACGGTAAACGCCCGGTAATAGTACGCCTGCGAGGAGTAGGGCGGCGTGTCATAATAGATCTCGTTGCTGCCCTCATAGATCTGTGTGCCGTCGATGCTGGTCGCCGGCATCTCTCCCTGCTTGCGGCGGATCACAACCTTGTAGGCGTTGACGTCCGCCGGCATCTGGTACTGCAGCATGACCCGGTATCCATACTCCGGAGAGGAGGTGTCGGTGGCCGTCAGGTTGCTCACCTGCCCCGGCACAATCGGCTGCAGGGTCAGTGAGGTGCTCGGCGAACTGTCGCTCACTGTTCCTTCCGTATTGACTGCAAAGACCGTCCAGTAATACTGGATGCCGTAGTTGGTGCTCTGCGTGTCCCTGCAGGTGGTATCGGTGCCCTCATAGATCACCTTGCCATCCTCCAGACTGGTCGGGGCGCTGCCCTCCTTGCGGACCACGGCAAAATGGTCGCGGTATACGTCGGTCTGCGCCTCCCAGGTCAGGGTCGCGCCAAAGGCTCCCGCGTCGGTGCTGTCTTGCACCTGCAAGTTGGTGGGCGCTAGCGGCTTTTGGGTCGGGATGGTAATCTCCGCCGTGGTGGCCGACATCTGGTAGTTGCCAGCCGAGTTGCGTGGGAAGTAGGCGTAGATGTATTTGATGCCGGCCTTGAGGCCGTTGGTGTCGTCAAATTCGGTCCCGGTGCCGTCCATGATCAGCACACCATCCGACGGACCGATCGGCGCCACTCCTTCCCCGCGAACAACACGGGTGGCCGCCCAGTCCATGGTCGGGTTGACGTGGGTTCCGTGTACCTTCAGCCCGGCGCTGGTGCTCTGGTTTTTCAGCTGGATGCTGGCCTTGCTGATCGGTTCCGGCAGCGGTGTGCCGATCTCGCCCGGATTGCCCAGCAGGTTGGAGTAGTAGGTCTTTTCCTCGCCGGATTTCGAGCGGTACAAAGAGATCTGCAGATACATGTTGATATCCGGCGCCTCCCGCAGCGCGTGCAGGATGATCTGGCCGCCGGACTGCTCCGCTACCAGTCCAATATCCCTGTCTACCATCTGCGCCAGCAGGTTGGGATCTCCCTTGAGCGCAAGGTCCATGTTTGGCAGTACCGTGTCCTCTGGAAATTGTGCCGTCACATCCTGGGTGTAGGTCACGTCTCCTTCTTCTCGTTCCCAATCCTCGCTGTCTGCCAGGACTGTCATGACCAGCAACGGGTTGTCCCAGTTGTCCCGGTCATCGTCAGAAACGTGGAGCTCCATGTCCTCAAAGTGCCCGTCATGGGCCTTTTTGTTTTTGTTGTGCTCCTCAATATCTCCGATGGTGGCGATGATTACCGTCCCATCCACCTTGATGTTGATGCCGTCCCGATTGCTCACCGCCACTCGCATGCCGACGCGCATATCGTTGTTGATGCCGTCTGCGATGCTGATTTTCGGGTATCCCGGCGCGTTTGCCACCGCAAACAGCTCCCCGTCATCGTCCAGCAGGCCGATTTCCCTCACGTTCCAGCCGCCCACATCGGTCGGGATGGTGGATGTCGCCTTGATGACGTTCTTGTTTTGTTCATCCAGCACCGTTTCCGCTGGCCCGCGCCACACCTCATGTACCAGCGCGGTGCGGGTTGGGTCCGGCATCGGGATGCTGCCATTTCCGTCACCCACCAGCACATAGCTGATGGTGATCTTCTCTCCGGACTGCAGATAAGCTGCCAGCTTCTCGGTTCCGCGGTTCGTCAGTATTGTAAAATATTCGGATGATGCTTCTGGCATTATTCTTCCTCCTTAGTTTTCTCCTATGATGAGATAGGCACCCTGCATCGCCATCGCATGGTAGTGTGCCTTGCCGTCCTGTACCATCTCTTTGACGCGGTATGGGTCAATCATCAGCGTCATGCCGATCTCCGACATGGCTGCGGTATGGATTTCTCCCGGCTCGATCACGTCTACTGTCAGGCCGTCCAGCCAGGACCGCACATTTTTGTAGTCCATGATAGTGTCAAGCAGCCTGCCCATTGGGTTTTCCACGACTTCTTCCTGGCCGGCGTCCACCGCCACGCGGAAATGATACGGCAGCCCGCCATACTCCCAATTTTCCTGCACCGTTGTGCCGCCGTGGATGATGCCCACCGCGTCCTCCAGCGCTGCCCGGGTGCCCAGGCGGGAATAGTTGAGCAGCGCCGAGCGGATCAGTAACCGCTTTTTCTGCAGCGGCAGGTCCGCCTTGTATCCCTTGATGTCCAGCGACAGGCAAAGGTGGTCGGCCATCTCCACATCAAGCTCCATCACAAAAGCAAACACCATGCTTGCGCGAAGCGCCATCTGGATTAGTTTCCGGTACTGCAGATCCCACGCTGCCCCCAGGGCTCTGGTCTTGGCGTCCTGAATGTTTGGCGGCAGGAGGCTGCAGAGCTTGATATTTTGTAGATCAATCATCTTCCAGCCCTCCGTATACAACCTTGCAATCGCTGTGCTTAAAAATTTCGGTTTGGGTGATGACCTGTTTGACAGGCGCCCTCACCTCCAGGCGCTTGGCTCCCGCTCCGATCACCAGGGCCACCAGCTTGTCCGGATTGAGATCCCGCCCGATGGTGCTCTCCTGCCAGGTTATGTATTCCTGGACTGCGGCCTCCACCGCGGCTTTGATTTCCAGCTCCCGGTTGGCGTCTGATTGGTTGATGTAATAGGTCAAGTCGACCTTAAAATCCTCCACCTCCGGCGCGTGGATGGTCAGCTCATCGGTCAATGGCCGCTTGTCCTCCAGATACTCCTCCAGGCGCTCCAGATAGGTTTCCTCCGGCAGCTCGCCGCCCTGCAGCGTCAAGCAGATATCCACCTTGCCAGGGCTCGGCGAGGTCACGCCGACGCCCTCAATTGCCTGCGAAAATTCCCTGACCCAAAACTGATAGGCCTCTGCCGGGCCGGCCACACTGTAGCCCTGCGGGGCATAAAAAATGCGGGTGCGCAGGCTCAAATCATCCTCCACATCCGCACCGCCCTGTGTCCGGTCCACGTTGCTCACCTTGGCAACGTAGGCCACCGGGTCCACAATGATATTGATTTTTCCGGCGGCAAACCCATTGCCAACCGCCCCCGCCTGCTGGCAGGTAATCCCCACCCGCCCGGTCAGGGATGGAGATCGGATGATCAAGTCCTCATCGGTCTCAAAAAACAACTTATCGCCCGGCGACACCCTTGTCCCTTTGGGGATCAGGATATCGTCCTCTCGGACCGCTGACAGTGTAAACTCCGCCTCCCCCAACGCGGGGGAAGCCTGCCGGCGGGTCAGTCCCCAGAAGGAGGCCAGCACCTCCAGAAAATCTCCCCGGCTATATTTCGGGAGATTTTGTTTTGCCCGATCATTAAAGAGCTGTGCCAGCACCGACAGCTCATAGGCCATCGTGTTGAGGATGATCTTCTCGCGGCTTGCGACAGGTAGCTTCTCAGTCTGGCCGGTCTCCTCCGAAAGCACCTGCTCATAGGTATCGACTAGCTCTTCCAAAATTTCCTTGGTCGTTTCCGGCACAAAGTCGATATCCGGCACTGCATCGTATGGATTATTGCTCGGCATTTTTAACAATCACCTCCATCTCCACTGTCCCGTCCTGCGCCTGTTCATAGTCCGCCTGCACCCGGATGAGCTGCAGCGCGGGAATGTATTTTTGCAGCTTGACCGCGATCTCGGCGGCAGCCATGTTGACCGCTACACTGACCGGCTCATCCAGAAAGCTCAGATCCACTCCAAAATCTCGGTCCAGCGCCACCGTCCCTACCGGGGTCGCCAGCAGCAGTTCCAGCTGCTGCCGCAGGTCAGGGGTCAAATTATCTCCTGTGATCCTCATACATACTCCTTTAAACTCACATCAACACTTGCCTGCACGACCTCCCCGCGGTTGTTGACCACGTTGTAGGTCTCGCTCACGCTCTCAATAAGATACTCACCAAAATTTTGCCCGCCAATGATCAGGTTGTCTACCTCCCCGTCGCTGCAAAACTGCCGCAATCTCTGGGCCATCTGTAGGGGGCTAACGCCCCTCCAGGCGGAAAGCGTCATCGAAAAGCTCATGCTGTCCAGGTCTGGCCCCAGAAACTCCTGCTTTGGTTTTGCTCCGATCACCTCATGGGTGTTCCAGCGGGAGGCGGTTTCCCTCGTCATCTCGCTGAAGGTCTGCACCCGGCTCTCTGACACCGAAAAGGAGATCCCCGCAAAGCTACCAATCAAGCTGCTCCCTCCCCTCTTAGATGTTCGCCGCCGACACAGTGCCGGAAACGGTCAGATTGCCGGCGATGCTCGTTTCACCGTTGATGGAGGTCTGGCCGGTCATCGCGATGGTCGTCCCCGCGACCTGTACCGTTTTCGCCGTGACCTCGACCTGCTCCGCGTTGATGATCAGCTGCTTGGTCTGGATTTCCAGCTTTTCCACGGCTTTGAGAATGATCTCCTTGTCGGTCTGGATGGTCAGCTGCTTTTTGGCGCGGTCATAGATAAGCGTCACATCCCCGAGCATCTCCTTGTAAAAAATGTCCTTCCCCTGCAGCTTGGGCAGGGTGTCTCTGTTAAAATATTTGCCATAGCAGATGCCGCTGACATAGGCGTTGCCATAGCGCGCCGGCTCAAACTCCACCCGCACCAGGTCCCCCACCTCCGGCATCTCATACTCGTTGTTGGGAAAGGTGATCCAGCTGGAAACGATGTTGTCCTTGGCTGGCATCTCCACCTTGATCTGTCCTTTGGCGTAGTCCACCTCGGATACCTTGACAATCTCCACGCTATCCCTCCACTCTGTGCATCTCTAGATCGGTCGTGTACCCGCTGCTCACCGTGTGGGTTGAGCTGTCGATCAGGTACTTGCCGCCAAATTTGCCAAAATCCTCGCTGTCAAGCTCCACACAAATTCCGGATACCAGCGCCGGGTCTCCCGGCAGCGAGCAGGAAAAGGTGGTCTCCCCACGGTTGAGCTCCAAATATTTGGCCTCGCTCACCTGCTGGGCCATCGCCAATGAGTCTACCTGGTCATCCAGCTTGTAGACCTTCGGTGCCTTGTCCCCGGATCCGGTGTAGGTGTAGGTCATCGTTTCCCCGTCGGTGTTGATGTACTGCACCGACACACCGGAATAGGAGGTGTCCAGCAGCGTGGTCTTTGCCTCCCAGGACAGCAGATCGCTTTCCCGCAGCGTCCGGACGGCTCCGGCCTGCTCCAGCGTCTGCATCTCATACAGCACCAGCTTTTGATTATATAGCTTCATGGTGATCCCATGCTTTTCGGCCAGCTGCTGCAAAAAATCCTGGTCGGTCTGTCCCTCCTGGGTCTGGAATTGGATGGTGGGGTTGCTTTGGGCATCATATTCCAGTGCGATCCCGGCGCGCCCCGCGATGGTGGAGGCAATATCTTTGAGGGTCGCCTGCTCCCAGGTCTGGTTGTGCTCCACCTCCGAAAAATCCTGATCGGACGGCTTCGCCACGCCCTTGATGCTCACCGTCAGCGGCCTGCCGGACATCCCTACATCGTCCAGCAGAAAGACACCGCAGTCCAGCGTCCCGCCATCGGCGATGATCTGCGCCGAGAAGGTGTCCATCTTGCTGGGGAACCACCCCTTCAGCCACTTTTTATCTCGGTTTTGAATTTGGAAATCAACATTGTCCGCATTTTCCTCCGCGCTGTCGGTGTAGGTCAAAGACAGGGTGTCCCCCGTCAGATCCGAGGTGATGTCCACCCTATTGAGCGATACCTGGACCCTTGTCCGTCTGCCTTGCAATCCCTCACCTCCTTGTTATTTCCGCCAGGGCGGCACAGCGGTGCTGGCCGCCTCCTGCGCAGAAATTTGGGGCAGGAGTACAATCTCTCCTGCCCCAAATACCGCTACCTGCAAAAGATCAGGATTTGCCCGCATCAGCTGGTCCATCGCGGTCTCCGTGCCATAGGCCTGTTTTGCGATGCTGTCCCACATATCTCCCTGCACAGTTTGATAAGTGTTCATCCGATCTCCCCTCTACTTCTTCGGTTTGATGCGGGTCCGCCGGTCATACTCTTCCCGTTCTTTGGCCCACTTGTCAAACCGTTTCTTGTCATTTTCTAAGACTTCCTCGTGTTCTCGCTTGTCGCCGCCGTAGAAATTGATTTGCGGACTGTAGTGGTAAGTCCCGCCACCTCCGCCGGCCGCAACCGCGGATCGCTTAATCAGGCTGCTCATCGTAGCTGCCAGGCTGTTGTTCTGCAGTAGACTCTGCAGCTTGGACAGCGGCAAAATCGCCTCGTGCTCCTTGCCCTCGCCCACCATGGCCAGCGTCGGCTTGGTCGCCACGCCGCCTTTGGCCAGCAGTGGTATGGTCGGAAGCTGGATGCCGACTGTTTTTCCTCCTCCCGGTAGCCAGTCTGGAATTTTAACTGACAGTAATTTGTTTGCTCCCCCAATCAACGCATTAATGCCTTTGATGAAGAAGTTAATTACTCCTTTAAATCCGCTGACTAGTCCATCCCATACACCGGAGAAAAATGAGCCAATATTGTTTCCTAGTGTTTGGAACGCACTCACAATTTTTCCGCCTAATTCTTGGAAAAATCCTATCACCTCGGAAAATTTCTGGCGAATCAGCGCCGCTACACCATTGAGCCAGTCGACCGCCGGCTGAATCTTATCGATGATCCACTGCCCCAGCTTGTCAAAGGCAGCCTTGATTTTATCCGCATTTTTGACGAGCAGGGCAATTACTGCAATGACGGCACCGATAATCAGTGCCCATTTTGTAAATGGTGAGGCAACCAGTTTGGCGATCCCGCCGAAGCTCTTAAAAGCACTGGCCAAACCATTTACTTTGCCGACCAGACCGCTGACCCCCTGGAGGCCCTTAAACACATCGATCAGCTGTTTTACTTTGCCAACAGCCCCAGATATGCTATTGAGCGTCTTAAAGGCAAGGAACGAAGCAGCCACACCCTTGACGATTGGTCCGATTACCGACCAATTATCAACGACAAAGTTACCAAAGCTCAACGCTGCGTTTGCAAGGTTCGCAACCGCTTTGGCCGCTGCAGGGATGACCGTCTCTGCCAGGCTCTTGATTTGCGGCCCGGCGCGGGTAAATCCGTCGGTCAGTTTGCGGCCCAGGCTCATTGCCTTCTCGCCGATCTCATCAAAAATCGGTTTGATCGGCTCCAGCTTGACAGAGATGCTCTGTACGGTATCCATGACACCGTCTTTGATCTTTTTGGCGACGTCAATCACTTTCTGTCCGTACTGGATGCCCTTCTGGATCACGCCGCCGATCTTCTTGCCGATTCTCTCAAAGGTCCCGGAATCTGCCATTTCCTGCATCTTGTCCGCTACCCAGGTGAGGCCCTCTTTGGCTGCGTCAAAGGCGCCGCCCTCGATGATCTCACCGGTCCCGCTGATGCCGGCCATGCTGGCAAGTCCCGTCTGCCAGATGCCGCTGATGGTGGACATCAGTCCCTTGTAGCTCTTGGCCTGGATCTCCATGCCGCCGGAAAATCGCTCCTCCATCAAGGCAAAGAGGGCATCGTTAAATTTTTCCTGGTCGACGATCTGCCCCTTGTTATTGACGATGGTCTGATTTCTGTAGAGCTCCGCGCCCTTGGCCTCAATCATCGCTTTGGTAATGCCAAACTCCTTCAGGCGCTCCAGCTCTCCGGTTTGCGCATCCGCTACCGCCTCGACCGCCTGCATCAGGTCCTTGTTCATGACTCCGGCCATGTCGCCGATCTGGGTCATGGTCTTCTGGGCGTCGATGCCGTAGGACTGCAGGCGCACCGTCGCCTCGACCACCTGATTGGTATCAAACGGGGTCTTGTTCGCAAAATCGACCGCCCAGGCCATGGTCTGGGCGGCCTTCTTCTGGTCCTTCATGACCACGTTGAGGGTGCTTCGGTAGCTCTCCAGACTGGATGCACTCTCCAGTGCGGAGAGGGACACGTCCTTGAGCGCCTGGGCGCTGACATAGGTCGCCGCCACTCCCGCCACCGTCTTGGTCAGGCTTTTTACACTATTTGACACCGCAGAAAAGGTCTTGTCAAAGCTCCCCTGCTTCTTTGCACCGAACAGGAAGTCTACGATAAATCGGTTACTTTTTGCCAATTTGCTCGAGCACCTCCTCCGTGTCCACCATCAGCTCCAAAAAGTCAAACAGCCTCATGTCCCGCCACAGGCGGAAAAAATCAGCGTGCAGTACGATAGAAAGGCTGATGGCAGATTTTCGCAGCAATGACGCGCTTATATTGCTTAATCCTCCGCAAGAAAAAAACTGCCGATCTTATAGCGCAGCCGCGCAGCGTCCTTCGCGCCCATCTTTTTGAACAGGTCAAACGGCTGCCCGGTCACTTTGGCCGCGGCCAAGAAGGCAAAGGTCAGGCTCTTTTCCGGCACCATGTCCGCACCGTCGATCCTCTCCGCCTCCTTGAGCAGGGTCGCGTATTCTTCGCCTGTCAGATCCTCCAGACCGGACAGGTCAAGCTGCTCAAATTTGTGTCCTTCAAAAGTCACTGGTCGTTTCAGCTCAAAAATTTCCATGTCCTCTTTCCCCCTTAGATCAGGTCTCGGATTGCTTTCATGTAGTCGACTCCTTCGACCACATAGATGTGGTTAAACTTGTCCAGCTCCAGCACAACGGTGCTGCCTCGGGTGATTTTGATATAGCTGAGCTCCATTGTTGCGGTGGTTTCTGTCGATTCGCCCTGTTTAAAGGTGCCGATCGAGTAAGTCTTGCAAACTCCGCGCCACACTACCTTCAAGCCCTCCTGGGAGTTTGTTCCGTTCGCCGGGTCATGCCTTGTTTGGGCTGCCCGGGCGGTCAGGGTATGTGCCTGCGGGATAGCCAGGCGGCTGGATTCTTCTGATACAGTCCGGAATTTAATCTCAACCTCCAGTGATCCAAAATATCCCGGTGTCGGATCCTCGATGGTTCCGGCGATCCCCGCGCCGGAAATCTCGCTTGTGATCGCCTCCAGGTCCGGCAGGGTCAGCTCACCGGATGTGCCGATGAGGATTTCCCCATCATTGTAGATGTTATAATCGGTCAGTTTTGTTGGAATGGATTTTGAACTCACATCATCACCCCCTTACTCTAAAGCGGATTGCAGCGCGCTGGTGTCGTACTCCACCGTGGCCAGGATCTGCTCCGCCGGTGGGTACGGGGAGAACAGCATCTTAATCCTCACAATGCCGTTGATGAGGTCGGTGACGGGGTTGTCCTCGCTGTCAAATACGAGCTTTGCCTCCGCTACCTGATACCGCTGCTTCCAGGCATTGCCCTTGATATTCTCACTGTCCACGATACTCTCGATCAGTCTCTTATTGATCGGGTCATCCACTTTGGAAAAATAGGATAAAATAAACTGGTTGGCCCACCAGTTGTACATCCGGCGGCAAGGGATAAAGCAGTCCTTGATATCGGTGTTGCCCGGATAGCAGGCGGTGCGGTTGCCCCACGCTTTCCAGCCGTTCATGTTGATGGCGGTATTGATTCCCTGGGAGTTGAGCAGGTTGGCCTGCTCCATGTCCAGGATCACCTCGCTGCCGTCCGCAAGGCACAGTCCGCTGATTTTGAGCGACTTATTGGACAGCGAGACATACGGCACACCGTCGTTGTTGTAGTCGGTGTCCGCGATCAGGGCGGCTGCCGCCGCGGAAAAATGATACATCTCCTCCCCCACCCTGACCATCGGCCAAAAAAGAGAGCTGTTCTCGTGCACAAAATTGTTTTTATTCTTCTCAGCCTGCGCCTGATCATAGGCGGTGACCGTCTCGGTATCCAGATCCACCAGGCAATGATGCCGAAACACCCCGTTGAGGGTATCGGTTTTGGAGGTCATCGCATTGTAGACTGCCGGCTTGCCGCTGTATCCCGGCACAATCAGGGTGCCGGGCACAATGCCAAAGCGCGGGTAAACCTCTCGGATTTTGGCGACACCGGCTAGAATATCCTCATCCTCCACCGCGGTGGGGTCCAGGACATCATAGGTTGCTGTCAGGGAGGCAGTGTCCGACGCAATTTTGCCGCCCTCAATGCGCTCGATCACCGCTTTGCCGTCCGTGTCAAAAGACAGGTTGTAGTCGGTGCCCACCTGCAGCGCCTGCTCGGTCTGGGTCAGCTGCAGCGAGGACGGGATCACACCCTCCTCCGGCAGCTCGGCTTTGCCCTCCAGCATCGAGACGCTAACGCTAGTCTTTTGCTCCTTGTGCTTGCTTGGGTCGAGGACGTTAATCATGATCAGCGGAGACACATTGTAGTTTGCAAACGAGAGCTTGATGCTCTCGCAGATGGTATAGGTCAGGTGATCCGCGCTCATGCCCATCTTTTGGACCGCCTCATCATAGCTGTAGGCGATCTGGGGCGCCAGCGGGTCGGCAAGGCTGCCCATGTTGACCGGTGCCAGGCCGACCACCACCTGCACCGCCGAGTCAACCTGCACCGGCGCCACAATCTGCGTCTGCTTTTCGTTCACTTTTATCCCATGGAAAAATGGCATATACTTATCACTCCTCTTAGGTTAAATCGCTATAGTCAGGGCCGGGACCGGGGATGAGTACGTCAAACCAAACCGCGCCGAAAAAATGCGGATAGGTATCCACCTCCTGCTCTGCCAAGGTAAAATTGATTGGTCTCTGTATCTCGTATCCGTCCAAAATGGGGTGCTCCGCAAAATAGAGACGAAGGATCTCAATGAGGTGACAAATTTCTTCGTATCCTTTCAGTTCCGGATTTTTGTCGATAGTCCCCAGGACCATCACCGCCGTCACCTTGCTTTGATCCTGCGCATCCTCTCCATCTCCGACACTGACAACGCAGTGTGGGAAATACTGATCCGCATCCCCCTCATATTTGAGCGGCGGCAGGTTGCGGATATAGACCTGCAGGCCGTGGAAACCAGCTGCTTCCACGGCCTGCTCAATTCTGGATTGCAGTTGCTGCTGCAGATTGTAGATCGTCATTTAAGCCCCATAACCCTCCTGATCTCTTTTTGCACCTGCGTCTGCAGGTATGTTTGTCCCTTGCTCTGGATTTCAAAGGCAACCTCCCGGCTTTTGATCATGTTTGGGATGCTCATGGCGTACAGCTCGGCCAGCTTTTCTTTTCCGCTGCTGGTCTTCCTGCCTTCCATACGCTCAAAGACGCCAATATGGCCGCTCTTCATCCGGGCAACAAAGGCCTTTGACCGCTCCTGGTTACCTGTCAGCGGTTTTTCTTTGACCCGCTTTTTGATCCTGGCCGCGTAGACCTCCGGCTTGTCGGCAGGGTTGACGATCACTGATTTTGGCTGCACCTTAAATCCATATAGCCTTGGCTTTTTGTCGTCTGATGAGGAGACGATGCCGGTCAGGTCCCTTTTTGTCGCCTTTTTGGTGCTCAAGGTCTTTTTAACCTCTGTTTGGCTGATGACATAGACCTTTTTTGCCTCATTTCCGACATCCTTGCTGACCTGCTTGATGGTGTTGTTGATCGCCCGCTGGATCACCAGAGGAGCCTTTTCTTTCATGGTCAGCATCTGTGCCTGCACTTGCTCGATGTCAGGCACAGAGATATTGAGTTGCAGTCCTGGCTCTTTGCTCATCGGTTGGCCTCCAACGTGATCCTCCAGATCCACCGGCCAGTGACGCTCTTGACAAGATAGGTTTTCCCGTCAAAGGTCAGGTGCGCCCCTTCCGCCGGCTTGCCTGGCAGGTCCTTTGCTCTCACCAGGATTAGGCGAGTGGCTGTGTTGTACCCGCCTGCATACTTGGGATTGGCTTTCATTTCTTCCAGCTTGACATCGTCAATGATGACTGGAACTTGCCGGCCATCCACTTCGTGGAGGTCGGCAAGCTCATCCAAGTTAAATATCACATGGTCGGTATCGCTACCTACCATGTGTTTGAAGGCACTCATCACGCACCAACTGCCTTCAGCTCGTACCCTGTTCCCTCCTCGTTAACTGTTGGGACCTTTCCTGCATCCCCGGCACCGCTTGGAGTCGGTACTCCCAAGCCCGGATCTCCCTTTTCGCCTTTCGGACCTGGGGTCCCAGCAGCTGCCAGACAATCCTGCAGCCTTACCAGTACGGTTGCACCGCTGCTCTCTTTTTTCTGGACACAAATTCCTGCCGGGATCTCCGACGCGCTCTGCGCTGCCTTCATCGTTTTGCTTGTCGCATCCCAGTAAGCGAGTGCGCCAAACTCAATTGCTGCCGAGGTGTCCGCCGGGAACTCCCATACGCCGGTCAGGGCCAGTGTTCCCACCGCCCCGACCTCGATCTGGCAATCCGCTACGGCAATGCGGTTGGTGCCCAGCGCCACTACGTCACCGGATTTGATAACCGCCTCGGTCTCGTTTTTATAGTCGATTCTGTCGCCTTTTTGGATGTAAACTGCCATAAATTCTTTCTCCTCTCTGCTAGAATTTCCCTTTCACCCCCTTGACAATATATGTTTTATCGTATATAATAAATATATGATAAATCATATACAAGAGAGGTGTTGTCATGCAGCGGTTTGAAGTCGAATATTTTGAAAAGGAGGATGGTACATATCCTGCCGAGGAATTTATTCTTTCGCAGGATGTCAAGATGAGGGCGAAACTTTTCCGCTTGCTCGAATTGCTGGAAGAAAAAGGGAATACCCTTCGGGAGCCTTACTCCAAATCCCTTGATGACGGGATTTTCGAGATCCGGGCAAAACAGGGCAACAACATTACCCGTGTTTTGTATTTTTTCTATGTTGGTAACAAGATCATCCTGACAAACGGTTTTGTTAAGAAAAGCCAAAAAACTCCTCCGTCCGAAATCGCTTTAGCGAAAAAATATCGGGCAGAATATGAAAAAAGGTTGGTGTAAATATGGGAAAAAACTTCCACGAAACTTTAAATGAACAGCTCAAAGACCCTGCTTTCAAAAAAGAATACGATGAACTGGAGCCTGAATTTGCAATCATCAATGCTATCGTTGATGCCCGCAAAGAAATGGGGCTCACCCAAAAACAGCTCTCTGAATTGACCGGCATCACACAGGCCGATATCAGCAAGCTGGAAAACGGAAATGCCAATCCATCCATTAAAACGCTTCAACGACTCGCCGCCGCCATGGGAAAAAAGGTTAAAATTTCATTCGTTTAAGCAAAAAGAGAAGGGATTTCCCTTCTCTTTTTATTTGCCCGGATTGTAGCTCATGCCGCGCCAGTCGATGATGTTGATGCCAAAATCATGGTACATCCGGTACTCGATACCCAGAGTATCCCAGGATACCCGGCTCTCCAGTGTCGGAGTGCGCTTGCCGTTGAGGTAGGTGACCTCGATGGTGTCCACGTCGTTTGGATCGGCGATCGCGTAGTAGCCCTTGGGATTTGCGATGTCCAGCTGCGCGTCGCTGATCAAGCGGAAAGCGCCCCGCATTGGGTTTGTTACACCGCTGTTTGCGCCGTCCGGATCTGCGGTAGACTCCAAAATCTGGCGGATTGTCATGCCCAGCGCGACCGGCGCCAGAACGAATCGCGGCTTGATGTTGAGCACATCCTTGTCGTTGATGTCCTTCTGTTTGGCCATTGCGACGATCATCTCGTTAAAAGAGGCGATCGACGGCTCAGCACCGGCGAAAAGGTTGTTGTGGCTGTTATCAAACAACGCTTTGCCGTCAAAGATTTTTGCGTTTTTGGTGAGGGCCTCATAGCACTTTTGGTTGATGAATCGCTGGTTGGAGCGCACCTGCGCGGTGATCAGGCGGGCTACGCTGCCCAGATCGTCGTTGATGATGGTCTGGCGGGAGAAGCCGAAGCGTTTTCCGTATGTTTTCAGACCGGTGTCGACCCCTTCATCTACTCCGCTGACGCTCTTAAATTCCCCATTTTCTGGAATTTCCTGCATTTCGCCAGTGGCTGCCAGACGATAACGGGTCACTTTTTTAAAATCCGGGTTGGAGCCAGTGCTTGTCCAGTACTGGTAGGTGGTCGGCGCAGTCGCATAGGCTCTTGCAATGGTCGCATGCAGGGTGGAGTTGATGATGGATACAAAACTGTTGGTGTCGGCAAACTGGCCACGGGACTGCAGCGCCATCTCTCTCCACAGCTCATCCGGAGACAAACGGTGCGCGTCTTTGACGCCGCATCGCATCGCGCAGTCAGCCATCAACTGGTGCAGGCTCATGCCGCGGAAGCTCTCCGCGCCCGGTGCTGGTTTTTCGACTGTTTCGCCCATACGCAGGAGCAGACCATCTCTGGCCGCGTCGCGGTACTTGTCCTCTTCATCTGCTACTACCGTCACATGGGAGGTCAGCGGTTTCCGATCTCGTTTCAGGCCTTCCAAAATGGCGGCGCGCACCTGGTCGACGCTGCTGCCGTCCTGGATATATCCTTCCGGATCCACATCAAAGCTGCGGCAGAGCGAATAGATCTCGGTGCATCTCTGGCGCTCTGCCTCTGCCCCGCCTGCAGTTGGGGTCTCCGGTGCTGCAGTTGGTGTGTTTTCTGGAGTGGTCGGCTGTGCAGTGCCTCTGTCTCCGGTGCCTTTTTCTGGCGCTGGTACTGGGTTCTTTGGATTCTCTTTGTTGTCTACTACACTCATTTCATCTTCCTCGCTTTCTGTTCCTTGGTTTCTGCCGGCTCCCACGTCGCCGTCGGCCGGCACTGGCTCGAAGGATATCTCTAAGGGTTCCCACCGGACCGCCACATAGCAAGGTCCGGTAAAGCGTCCATTGCTGGATGTCTTTCCGGCCCTTACTTCCTCATACGCGTTGACGGTGTACCCCACCGAGATCCCTTTTAGGCTTCCTGACCTCACTTTTTGATAAATGAGGTCGCTTTTTTCGTCGCTGTCAAAGGACACCACCGCCTTGCAGCGCTTGGTTTCCTGATCGACACTCAGGCTCACGATCCTGGCAATCGGTAGGCTGCCATAACTCGGATCTCTGCCGTGGTGGAAAAGTACAGACCCTACATTTTGCAGGCGTGTCAGGTCCACGCAGCCTTCATCGTGGCACAAAATTTCCGGCCCAAACCACCGGTCGACCGGATTCTCGGATGAAAAGGACAATTCGACCGTCCTGTCTTCCTGGGAAACTTCCCGCATCTGCATCGGCAGCGTGCGAAAATTACTCTTCGGGTTCTTCTGTTGTGGCTGTGCTCTGCTTCTCATTTGCTGTTGTTTCCTCCAATCCCAGCTCTCTGATGAGCTGTTTTTCTCTGGCCCGCTGCTCTAGGATGGCGCGCCAGTCCTTGCCCTGTTCTGCCGCTACCTCCTGCAGGGTGATCTGGTTGGTCTCCAGCGCGATTTTGTTGGCGTTGACCTCCTTAACCGGGTCGATCCAGCTCATCCCCTTGGCAATCCACTTACATTCGGTATATTTTTCGGGGCTGCTGAAATAATCCGGTATTTTGAGGGTCCCTGCCATCACGCAGCTATCCATCCACCATTGATACACCCGGCGGCAGAGGTGCTCGGTCAGGTAGTGCTGCCACTCCTTGTAGCTCTCCCTGTCCTCGATCAGGTTTTGACGGGCGGAAGAGTAGTTGACCTGGCTCATGTCTCTCGAGGTCGCCTCATAGCTCAATCCCAACGCCGACGAAAACGCCCGCAGCAGGATAGTTGCCATGTCTTTGGTGTTGGACGCCTGGCCCGATGGGTTTACAACCTGGATTTCGTCTCCCGCATCCAGCTCCATAATCATTCCTGGTGCCAGCTTTTTCCTCTTGGCGCCGGTCGCCTTGTCCGTTTTCTGGTTGCGCCAAACTCCCCCCGCGGGGTTGACTTTTTTAACAAAAACTGACAGGCAGGCCAAGATGCGCTCCTTGACCGATACAGCATTTAAAAACTGATTCAGGTCCCGGAGGCGGGAAAGGATATTGGCAAATCCGGAAATTTCCCGCACCTGCGAGGTGCGTTTGATCTTGTTGAGGTAGATGACCCGATCCGCCGGAATCCGGACGGTTCGGCCAGTTTCACCATATACGTCATAGACCGTAAAATGATAGGCAATTGGCTTGTTGTAAGAATTGACTTCCACGCCGCCCACCACCTGATTGCCCTCATGGAACAGCACCCCGCTGTTAAGCTCATCCACCTCTTTGATCTGCAGCTGCAGTGGGAAACGCTTGTCTCCCGTGTAGGCCGCTACGATCAGCAGACCTCCATCGACCAGCATCCGGCGCACCGCCATCTTGAGTATTTCGCAGAAGCACAGTCGGCCTGTGACATCGCAGTTTTCCGGGTGACACCACCGCTCCCAGAGCGTTTCGATTTGCCGTTCCAGCTCCGGATTATCCACCTTGCAGTCCAGCCGGATGCCTGATCCGACCACATTGCGCTCCATGGCAAGGATGCTCGACTCTGCATAGTCGGCATTCCTTTCCAGGTCCCGCGCGCGGCGGCGGCTCATGTCGCGGGAAATTGCGTTGATATCCTCCGCCCGGCCGTCTACTGGCGTCCAGTTGTCCCCTTCCCGTCCCCCGCCCGCATCATATCCGTTTCGATTTCCCCCAAAGCGCATTTTGAGGTTTTGCCATACTCCCAAGCGCCTCTACCCCCTATCTGCAAAATCCACAATATACAGGTCTCCCCCGTTTGCCTGCCGCAGCTGGCTCTCCAGCGCTTTTTGCCGGCTATACAGGGTGGCAAGGCTTGCTTTGGTCACACTCTGCCCATCAATGTTGTAGCTCTGCGCGCCGTTTTCGATCGCTTCGATCGCCTTGCAGAGGTTTTCGTATCGTTTTTCCAGGTCCATCACAGCCAATCATCCCCCCAATCATCGTCTTCGTTGTCGCCAAACCAGTTTTCGTCCTCTTCCTCCTGCTGATAGGCCGATTCTTCCGCTACCACTTCCGGAGGATCCTCCAGCAGCGCGAAGGCGCCCAGCAGATCCGCCGCGCAGGCTGCATAGACCTCGCAGTCCAAGTAGTGGTTTGGCGCGCCACTGGTCTTTGGACGCCACACCCAGCTCCCCACTCCGTTTTTGCGCTCAAATACCTTGTGCTCGTTGGTAATCTGCTCACAATACTCCTGGTCCACCCCGTCAAATACCTGCCAGCTGCCATCGACGGCGTTGATCTTAGCATAGATCATCGTCTTGTAATAGCTGCCGTCGCAGATAATCAGATTCATTCCGCGGGCGGCGCTGCCCTCCCGCTGGATTGCTGAGACACGATAACGCGCCGGGATTGGCGTAGACGATCCCTTGACCGGCACGGTAAGCGGATTGTGGACATAGCAAAAATCATATACCTGATCGGTCTGGTCGCCGGAGTCAATCAGTGCCAGATCAATGTACCAGTCCCGACCTTTTACGTCGTAGTAGGTCTGGTTGATAACGTCCCATAGCGCATTAAAATCGACTCCGGGGATGCAGTCGTGGTCAATGTTGTAGATTTTCTTGCCCTGTCCCCAGGCGTCCACCGTGTAGTACAAGCAATTTTGCTGCACGTCGACCCCGCAGGTAATGATCTGCGCCCAGTCCGGCACCATCCCGCGGGTATAGACGCCGCGGTTATCCAGCACCTTCTGCGCGCCGGCGGTACTGCCAACGTCTTCCCACGGCTCTCCCAGCCAGGAGTTTACAAAGTTTTGCATCTTTTCCTGGTCACCCTGCGCATCCAGCCACTTGTAGGCCACGTCCGCAAAGGACAGCCACGGAGAGTAGATCGCGTTGAGGGCGAATCCTGTCTTTTTCGGGTTTACCCTCGTGCCTTCCGTCTCTCCTTCGTTCTTCCACTGCCCCAGCTGCAGCATCCGGTGCTTGTCCGCATCAGATATTTTGCCCTGGCAATAGGGGCACTCATAGTAGGCCGCCGCTGACCGTTCTGTTTTGCTGCCCTCTTTGGGAAATTTCAGCTGATGGAAGCGCAGCCGCTGCATCCGTCCGCAGTGCGGGCATGGAACATAGAAAAAGAGCTGCCGGGTGCAGCTCTCCCACTCTCTCCAGATCGCCCCCGTCTTTAGGGTGGGGGTCGATGTAATAAAAATTTTCTTATTGTAGGAAAATGTATTGGTCCTTTCCCTCGCCAGTGAGATCGGGTCCGCCTCTTTGCCGCCGCCTGATCTGGGTGGGTACTTGTCCACCTCATCGAGCAGCACAAATCGGATCGGCTTGGAGGACAGCGAAGCCGCGGAATTGGCACCGGTCAGCGGGATATACATATTGTCAAACTGCAGAGCCAGCAGCTTGCTGTCATCCTCGCGAAATTTTTCGGCAAGCGGTTTTGTCGCCCGCAGCATCGGCTGGATGCGGTTTTTTGAGATATCCTCGGCCAGCGTGTCTGATGGATAGACCACCAGCGTGGAGGACGGATCCTGGTCCACAATGTACCCGAGGATATTGAGGATCGACTCTGTTCCCCCGACCTGTGTCGGCTTGATAAAGACAATCTCCTCGATCCGGTCATCCGAAAAAGCATCCATGATGCCCCTGAGATAGGGCGTTTTGGAGGTCTTCCAGCGGCCCGGCTGGTTGGATGTTCCCGCCGGGATGATCCTGTATTTATCTGCCCATTGGCTCACCGTCATTTTTTCCGGCGGCTTCAGCGTTTTCAAACTCTCCAGCATCCAATCCGGATAATTTACCCTGGCTCCATTCCGCGAGCGCATCATATATCACCTCACTTACCTCGTGCTCAATTTCTTTTGCAAGATCCATCTCTACCGACGCAGACGCCAGAATACCGATCTTGCGTGGCAATAACAATACCGCCTGCTTAAAGGCAACAAAAAAGGCGGCCAGCTCATCCGCTACCGCCTGTTTTTCGATGTAATCTCCGCGCTTGACTCCGTTTTCAAATTCTCGGTTTTCCGTTTGTGCCTTTTTGAGATTTCCCTCCCAATAGAGCTTGCGCTCCTTTAGGCTCATTTTTTCTAGGTCTGCGCTCTCCCGGCTGCCCTGAATCCGCCAAGCGATTACCTCCTTGACCGGCCACCATCCGCGCTCTGCTTTTGGGCATCCGTCCTTTGCCCAGGCGGCCAAAGTCTTTGTACTGACACCAAAAATTTCTGCTAGAAAAGAGGTGGGGATACACGTTTTTCCATCGATCATTTTTGTCTTGATGTTGTTACCCACATTCCCACCTCAAACGTAACAAAATTTTAAACCATTTTTCCACTTCCAAACATTTTTCCTACATCTGATTGTCTGTTTTTGTTCTAATTTAATCTTAATTTTACATTGTTACCCAGTTTTTTTCTACTCACAGCGAGGAAAATTCCGCGCTCTTTCGCCACCCGCGTACCCCTACCGTTGTAGAAGTACCTAAACGCATCCGGACAGCTCGCGCTCAATCCTCTTGTTGGCTGTCTCGCAATACTCTGCATCCAGCTCAAAGCCGATAAAATCCCGCCCGCTGCGGATGCAGGCCACCGCCGTTGTCCCGCTGCCCATACAGTTATCCAGGACCAGCGCGCCCTCGTTGGTGTAGGTGCGGATGAGATACTCAAACAGTGCCACCGGCTTTTGGGTCGGGTGCAGGCCGCGCTCACAGGGGATCTCCAGCAGGTTGCGCGGATAGTTGATGTACTCGGTCACATAGTCCGAGCTCAGGCCATGGCTGTATACCTGACCCCGCCTGCGGCTATCCCCCTTATGGTGGACTGGCTTGTCCAGCCGGATGAGCCCCTGGGGGTTATAGATCGGTGGTCTTTTGTAGAATACCACTATATCCTCAATACACCGCATTGGCTGCTTTCTCACAAGCGCAAAACCGGTCGGCTGATTCTTCTTCCAGTACCAGCAGTACCGGAAGAGCTTGCGGTTGCTCTGGATGAGCGCCGTGGTAAACGGCTGGATAGCTGTCAGCACAATGGCGCCGTTGTCCTTGATGATCCGCTCATACTGCGCCCAAAGCTCGCCAAAGGGCAGCACGCTGTCCCAGCGGCAGTCGGTCACGCCATACGGCAGATCACACAGGATCATGTCAATTGACTTGTCCTCGATTGCCTGCATTCCGGCCAGGCAATCGGTGTTGTAGATTAGGTTTTTTTCTAACATTTATCGTTTCACCTTTCTCGGGGCAGGTGGAAAACGGCATGAAAAAAGCCGGCTTTCTCGTTTAGAAATCCGGCTGAAAAGTGGGTGATAAAATAGATGCCCTGCTAGAAATAGCAAAGGACTTACTTGAAATCTACATCCTGATTCTTACAGTCAGCAAACTCAAAGAAAAAAAGAAACGTAGAAAAAAGTAAGTCCTCGGCGGGAGGAAACTCCCGCCCCCCTTTGGGGGCATCTTTATTGTACCACATCCACCCCAAAAATGAAAGTCAAAAATATCCGTATTTTGTTAATCGCTTTGGTCATCCTCAATATTTTGGACGGCGATTTCGCAAATCCTTCTATCCTCGCTTGGAAAAAGGGCTGTCCGTTCCGGAGCTTTCCCGGCGTAGCGGTGTTTCCCGCCGCACAATCGAAGATATTGAAGCACGCGGCGACTGCCGCATCTCCACAGCCCGCCTGTTATGCGACGCCATGGAAATTTCTCTGGACGACATTTTCCCCGGCGAACAAACAAAATAGCCAACACAAAAGCCGCTTGGTCTCTTGACCAGGCGGCTTTTGTGCAAAATAAAGGAGTTCAATCATGAAAGGGAGGTGATCTGCGTTGGTGTTTCCTCGGTCCCATCTTCTGCAGTTTACAGTATATCACACTTGACAGATGACATTCTATGACATCTTGATTTTTTCGATTGCTGTTTTGTGGATCCGATGCACCTGGCGGCAGGAGTACGGTATTTTATCCGCTACCTCCTCAAAAGTCATCCCCTCTATGTATTTTAGCTGCAGCACGCTGCGGAAGCGTTCGTCTTCTAGCGTGTTGATCGCTCTTTCGATCTCTTGCCTGCGACTTTGGAGCAGCTGCATTTCCCGCGCGAGCTCTTCCTGCAGCTCGCAGATTTTGTCGACGCACTTCTGCAGCTGATCACCGCCGCCCGCTGCTTTGGGTTCCGAGGAAAAACTGGTTGTAATTTTGGTCGCCCGGTTGTTCCATATCTTCAGCTCATCGGTTAGGCTCCCGATTTTTGCGTCGATAATCCGGTAGCTTTTCAGCCACTCGACTTTTTTCTGGTAGGTCATCGGCATCGCCTCCTTTTAACGTGATCATCTTCTCCCGCACCAGCTTGTCCACCACCCGCCCGATCTCCCGATATCCTGCCATCTGTGCAAGCCGCTGCAGGTTGTATGCCGTCTGGGACGTGACCAGGAGCGACAGGCGGCGGAGATTTTTATTCGACATTCGACTCCGCCCCCTTCCACTCCCAGTGATTCCCGCGGGTGCATTTTACGCACGTCTCATCATCATACCCAAACGGCTTATCGTGGATGCAATGCGCACACTCCCCGATATCCTTCAGGTCCGCTACTGCGGCGTCGCGCTGGCGCTCGGCTTCCTGCGCGCGGATCAGCAGCTGCCTGATTGCGGCCGCAGCCTTGGTACAGGTATCAGGCAGCGTCGCGGGGAGTTTCCAAAGATCGGTCGCGGACTGTCCTGCGCATCTGTCCAGCTCATCCGCAAGTTTCTGCAGTTCTTCCGCGGTAGCGGGCGCCGATCCTGTCCCCTCATAGCACTGGCTGCAGAGCACAACCCCCGCTACTACCTGTTTGCCGCATTTTGCACATCTTGCCATCTTACTTATCCCCCTTGCTGTATTGGATATAGCACCCGCATAACTTCGGGTCGTTTTTGCAGGCGTCCCGGCAGCGCGATCTGTTTCCGCACTCGGCACAGCTGGCAGCCGCCTACTTTGATTTTGGTAGGCATGGTGATTCCTCCTCCAAATCCATTTTTGCCCCGCAATTAGGGCAATACTTGTAGAAGCTCTTAAATCCATCCCACAAAGCCCCGTTTGATTCACCGCCAAATGTAACCTCAAATTGAGAATGGCAGCTACTGCATTCTGCGGTTTCAAAATTTTTGTAAGTATCAATCCATTTCGCGTGTCCCACCGGCGAAGCGTCTTCCTTTCTGTTTGCGCCATATTTTCCCCCTTTTAGCTGTTGGAGCAACCAATCTATTTGCTGCTCGTCAAGGTCAGTAAACTCATCCCCATCGACACCCACCACTAAGATCGGCCCGACAAAGCTGACTCCGCAAAAAGTCAGGTTGTATGGCAGTCCTTCCAGCCGCCCCTCCTCGTTGCAGATAATGCAGCAGTCGGTCGCCAGTGTCACGGTCTCAATATATCCTCCCACCACCTGCTGCAGTGCAGGCAGTGTGTTTTCGATTTCAGCTACTTCCGGCTCTTTTCCTGGCTGTTTGATGATGACCTTCATCCCGCTACCCCCTTACATTCTCTGGAATTCTTCTTTGTATTTGACGAGCTGTCGGTTGAGGAAATCTTCCAGGTCCATCCGTAGCGGGTCTGGAATATCCTCCTCGGTGTTCGGGGTTTTAAGCGATACCCACACGCCCTCTTGGAGATCCCCTATGATGCACTCGCAAATTGCGATTGCCTTCCTCAAGTCGATTATTTTCTGCAGCTTTCCTTCCGTCATGATTTTTCCACTCCTTATCTGATAATCGGATATTCTTTCCCAGTGTCACACCGCAGGCGCTCTCCCTGCCAGAGACACAGGTATTCTTGTATGGTCTTGATCGCCGCCTCTGCCTCGTAACAGACCACCGCGCAGCGGCCCATCTTCTTGAGGGTCCTGAGCCAACGCTTCTGTTCCGGTGAGACGGTATTCTTGCCGTGCTTGAGCTCGATGTGCAGACCGGTGTATGCTCCCCTTGCCACTGGCAGCTCCAGATCCGGCACTCCCGGCTTGACTCCCTGGGCTTTGAGATTTGCCGCCTCCCTGGCGTTGCGGCTGCCGCCATTTGGTACATGGTAGATGTACTCCAGTTCCGGCCAGCGCCCCTCCATCAGGATGCACCACTGGATCACCGCTTTCTGTTCATCGGCTTCGGTTCTGCTCATTTTCCAAAAATCACTCCTTTGCGCTAAAACTTTACATATTTACAAGGCTTATCAGAGCTGGCCGTCCAGCTCCTAAATCCTCAGCTTGTCCCCTGGCCGCCGGCGGGGCGGATCGGGAATTTTGATATACTTAAAATAGAGGTAGCCATACTTGGTTGCTCGGCTCTCCACCAGCATGTAGCCCTTGGGGGCCTTGGGCGGCTTTCGCTCGCTGTACTCCCGCTTGATCTCCTTTGGCTTCTCCCGCTCCGGCTGCCACAGGTTTTTGGTGGGCCGCCAGCGGTGGCCGCCCTGCTCCGGCGTCCAATGATCAAATAGATAATTTGCCAGGCCGGTATAGTCCTGGCCGTGGTCCACGCCATCATAATAGCAGTGCTCCCGCAGATGCTCGATGCGCACCACGCTGCCCAGATACCATTGCTTGCGGATGTACTCCTCCGGCACCCCCTCGGACACCATGTGCATGTGGATGCGCTGCGTCGCCTTGCCGCGTCCGAGGTAGGCCATGATCCGCACATCCGGGTAGGCGTACTGCAGGCGGCGGATGAAATTGTCCCGCAGCCGCTTGGCCTCCTCAAAGGTATGTACCTCGTACTCGTTGGAAAAGGTGAGGGTGCTGTATAGAGAGGTCGGGCCAAAGTTGGCGTTAAAAAGGCGGGTATGTTTGCGGCGGGAAATCTCCAGCTTGTGCTGCTCCCGCTCCTCCGGGGTGGCAAATCTCGGGCGCCGCGGGCGGGCTGTCCGCATGTCCTGGAGCTTGTCCGGTATATCGAAAACCTCCTGCTCACAGACCACTCCCGAGTATGTCCTGACTTTAACTCTGCGCATCCTATCCCTCCTCTCAAAAAGGTGCGAAAAAAAGCGGCTGCCCGCCGCTCTATGTAAAAAGCTCCTCCGGCGTGTGCCTGCCCAGGAGGAGCAGCTTGTCCAGCCCCCGCTCAAACTCCGCCCGCTGCTGATCACTGACGGGGAAGCTGCGGTGCAGCTGGTGCTTTGCAAGGTAGCGCGCATAATACTCCGCCACCGTCTGGTTAGTCAGCTTATACCGATAGCCGTACTGGTTGGGCACACCCGCATAGATCAAATCCTGCTCGGGGTAAGCATAATAGGCTGCCACTCCCCGCCATCCGCACCACTGCACCTGATATCCTGTCCCATTCCAGCGGGAGATCACGCCCAGCGTCCCTGCCGGCGGGTAAAGGCGCGGGAAGAGCGATGCCTTTTCCTTGCTTTTCTGCATAACCCAGTTGCCTTTTTCCAGCTGCATCTCAGATCCTCCTTTTCTGTTTGCCCTGGCGCTGCCGGTCAATCGCCTGGATTATCTTTTCCCGACGATTTTCGCAAATTGCTGCATACTCGGCCCAGTAGGTCTTTTTGGATATCTCGTCCAGCTCATCATAGATCATCTTGGCTGGACAATCCTCGCAGTCAGCGCTCCCCTGCTTGCCGCACTCCCTGCACTTGACCCGGTCGGCCAGCTGGTAGGCAGGCTTGTGCCTAGGAGGCCCGCCGATTGTGACGCGCATCTTTTTCTGCCTCCGCCATCTGGTGTAGCTTCCGGGCAAAGCGCCGGCGGTGCAGCCAGAGCGCTACCTCGTACAGCACCGGCAACAGGATCAGCCCGCCAATCAGGACTATACCGATGATAATAAGCTCAAACATCCTCGTTTTCCTCCACTTCTCCCGTCTCCGGGTCAATGCGCAGCTGCGCTGCATCCTCTTCCTGCTGCTGGTGCTTGTCCGCCCAGCGGCCGCACTCCCAGCGCAAGTCCTGCAGGTTGTCCAAAAATGCATCCTTGATGATCTCCACATTGCTGGCTGCGATAAGCGCCAGGAGCTCAAACCCCGTCTTGACCGCAACAACCTCCTGGCCGCTCCTGGTCCTGCGGATGTAATACTGCAGCCCCTGCTTGATGCCGGCAAGCGGTGCCAGATACTGGGTGTCAATCACCGCGATCCCGTCCGCGTCCTTGAGCAGCCGATAGGTGCTGTCGTAGCAGTTGAGGTCAAAGGGATAGATCTCGGCCTGTTCCTCGCCCTCCAGCACATCCACCATCAAGTCCAGCATCCCTTCTTCCTGGACCATCCAGTCCGGCTGCTTGTCCTCCGTGATGTCAAAGATGGTGAGGACATTTCCCTTGCTCACTTCCAGGGTTCCCGGCACCATCCAGCAGGCACACCCCTGCCCGATATATTGGCATCCGCTGCCGGAATAGATGTACACCATCTTCCTGTTCTTGCACAGGGAGGCAATACTTTTCAGCCTCATCGTCCGCCGCTCCTTTCGTATGATTCCAGTGATTCCAGCGCGCCGCTGCTGCCTGTGATGCGGCTCTTGCACTTATTGCACACCGCGATGGTGGTGCGGTGACCGTTGTACTCGCTGCGGATGGCCTTGATTTTCCCGCCGCAGGGGCAATCGATCATCACGATCTGGCCCTCTGGCTGCTGTTTCAGGCCCGCTACTACCGCTGCGATAAATTTCGCTTCGTCTTGCAGTTCTTCTCTTGGGATGTCTTCCAGTTTCATTTACACCTCTTCCTTTCCTTCTGCCAGACATGTCAGCACCTTGCGGGTGTAGGCTGTCTCGTGGATACCCTGCGCCCACTGTGCTTTGGCGCCGCCCTCTCCGAGATTATAGGCCATCAGGCTGTCGGTCAGGCTGTACCGCTCCAGGTAGCCGCCGAGGATATAAGCCCCAGCCTTGATATTTTGCGCGGGGTCGGAGAGGTCGGTGGTGCCGATCTGCTCCTGCAGCCATGGCAGGTTGATGCTGTGGATCTGCATCAGGCCGTAGCACTCACCATTCTGGGCGTCCAGCTGGTAGCCACTCTCGACATCCATCACTGCAAAGAGGATATCCGGCAGGACGCCGTACTCCTCACAGGCGGCCTGCGCCACATCCTGCAGCTCGTGGTCGAGCGGGATGTCCCGGTACTTATCAGCCTCCGGGGCCTTGACCTCCACCCGCAGCTGGCAGACAACCGGCTGCACAAGCTCCTCGGGTTCTTCTTCCGCCAGCGTCAGGATCGGCTCCTCCGGCGGCGCGTCGCGGATCACGTCCCGTGGCTCGCAGCTGGCCAGCAGCAGACACAGGCAACCAGCAAATAAAATTGCTCTCATCCTTATTTTTGCACATCCTTTATTTTTAACTTCCGGCTGTTGGGCCGGTTAAAAGTCCACGCCCTCGCGCGGCGGGAAGATCAGCGGATAGTATGTATCGCACCCATGCGCGGCCAAGATGGAGTTAAATACCTCCTCGAGGTTTCGACGGTTCTGCCGGATTGTTTCGGGGTCCCGTTTGGCCGAATTAAACATCGCGACCGCTACCCCGTCCGGGAATTTTTTGATTCCCAGGAATTCCCGCCCGTCCGGCATGATCTGCCCAGGCACACAGTCCTTGTACATGATTTCCACTTCGGTAATCATGTCGCTCGGGTCTTTCTTTTTCGATTTTGCCATGATTTGATCACTCCTTCCTGGTGCAATGTATGCGATACAGGCTCCGAGATATGAGGTGCTTATTCGCTTTCCTCTTTTGGCCGCCTAAGTGGATTTTGATATCTTCCTTTTCTTTTTCCTTCTCCCGTGCTATAATCAGCTCGAAGGGAGGTGAATATTATGAGTTTCGGAAAATGGGATCCGTCTGTCCATGATAACTTTGAACAGTTAAAGCGTCGTGTCAGCGCCGCCAAAATCGCCGAAGATGACATTGAGCTTGATCCTGCAAATCAAACTGCTCGAATCTATGGATCAGACCCCGAGCCTTATCTTGTAACCCTCGAAGAGTGTTCCTGTTATGACTTCCAGTCCCGCGACCTTCCGTGCAAGCACATGTACCGCTTGGCTTTGGAACTTGGTTGCTTGGATGACCTTCCCGCTCTCAATCCTACTGCAGAAAAAGAGTTTGAAGATTCCATCATGGACAAGATCGATCATTACTATCGGGCACTCCAAGACGGTGCTATTTCTGCAGACCGCTTCGTCAAAATTACAAACGCTCTTTTGACTGGATGCTCCAAAAAATTCCCAGGTTCTAAAAGGAAAGCTACACAGGAATTTAAGGAACAGATTCCAGCTGAAATCGAGCAGTTCGAGCAAGATTTCAAAAACGGCGCTATTTCTGCAGACAAGTTCATAAAAATAGCTGGTGCTCTATCCGACGTTATCAAGTAGTCCTCTGCATCTCCAGTATCTTTTTGATACTGGAGATTATTTTTTCTTGATTATGGTGCCTTTCTCCAGCATCAATGTACACATATCGTGTACTTATTCTGTAAAAAAAATTGCTTCGACTGTTGTGTTGTAGTAGCGTGCCAAGGTTACTTTTATTTCATCTCTTGGCACACGTTTACCAGATTCGTACATGGCAAGCGCAGAAACACTTATTCCCGCAGCATTTGCCACCTCTTTCATCGTTTTGTCGCCTCTCAAGTCAGCCAAACGGCGTCCTATCTTCATTGGGTCCGTCATGTTTTTCACCTCCGTTTTTTTGTTCACGTTTTGTGTACATCATCATCTTAGCATGCTTCAAAGGATTTGTCAACACGTTTTGTGAACTTTTTTTGAAAATCTATTGTTTTGTTTCACGTTTCGTGATATAATGTACTCAAAGGAAGTGATGAAATGGCATTAAAGGACGTCCTTAAATCATTGCGAAAACAAAAGGGCCTAACGCAAGATCAACTCGCTGCTGAAATGGGTCTATCCAAAAGCACCATCAGTATGTACGAAAACGGTAATCGCAAACCCGATTATGAAGTTCTTGAGGCTTTTGCGGATATTTTTAACGTTGATATGAATACCTTATTGGATAGCACCTCCTCATCGCAAAAACTCACCCCAAGAGATGAGCGCGACATTGCCAAAACGCTGGCCAGTTTGAAAGAAACCCTCGAAAACGAAGAAGGCTTGATGTTCTACGGCGACCCGATGTCCGACGAAGCCAAGGAGTCCATCCTTGCTGCCATGGAGCTGGGACTGCAGGCCGCCAAGCTGAAAAACAAGGAAAAATATACGCCGAAAAAATATAAGAAGGATTGATTGCATGATAGAAGCCAAACGAATGGTTCAAAAGTTGATCTCTCGGTTCCGGACCAACGACCCATTCCGGATCGCTGACAGTCTGGATTATATTGTTATATTTGTTCCGCTGCGCGGGATCCGGGGCTTCCATCAGTACGTCCAGCGCAACCATATTATCTATATCGACAACTCTCTGGATGAGGTGCAGCAGCGTTGGGTCTGTGCCCATGAGCTCGGCCATATTTTCTTGCACCCGCATCTCAACAAAATGTTCCTAGCCAACCACACCTACTCTGTCCAATCCCGCTACGAGGTGGAGGCTGATCGCTTCGCCGCCTGCCTCTGCTACCCCGACCTGCGTGAGGAGTTTGACGGCTGCTCCTCGGCCCAAATCGCGGAATCGCTGCAGCTGCCGCCGTCGCTCGTTGAATATGCTATAAAATAAAAAAAGCCGCTACCGGACTGGTACTCCGGCAACGGCCAAAGAAAGAAATGTGTCTCATCACATACCCTTCTCAATATCTATTATAAACGGTTGGCATATTTTGTCAATCGGAGGAGGTTATTATGCATATTATTATAGGACTGATTGTTATATGTATCCTGATTTATTTACTTTCTGAATACTGGATTCTCCTGCTGGCTGCCATTATTGTTGGTGGATTGGCTTATTATTTCTATCACAAGAACTCAACGGAAAACGCACGTCCTGTCCCAGATGATGAACGTCTACATTTAACGGGGAAGTCATCTAGCGACGACCCTATGTATCCTTCTAATTATCTGTTCGAATTTTGGCCTAAAGACGTTCTTTTTTCTTCTGCTTCTCGTGAGCGGTTGGGACGTGCCAAAAGCGAAAATCTTGAGGTAAAATCCATCAACAATTATGGTGTGGCCTTTATAAAAGGTTCAACTGGAAATATTTACAAAACCTCTCTGCATTCCTGCACATGCAAAGACTTTGAAAACAACAAAAAACCTTGCAAACATATTTTAAAGCTTGCGCTGCATACAGGTGCCTTGGAAGAAGAAGATCAATTGTTTGGTATCCCAGAAGAAATCGAACAACGACTACAATCTATTACTAAAAAAGCACGCCGTGTCTTTATGAATTATTGCAATGGTGATGCATTAGAACGTGTTATTACCCGTTCCATTGATATTGATAAACTTTTAAAGTCAGGCTTACTCATTGAATCGGTCAATCCTGCATTAATTATTGATAAAATGTACTCTTTTGAAACATTGAAGTCTATTCTGCGTTCTGGTAATTTTGCTGATCTCTGTATCAAGTGCACCAGGAAAGCCGACCTGATTCAACGTATCATCGATGCTGGTGATGCTTGCTTGAAGATGTTCATTGCTCCATATGCTATTGTTCAGATAGATCCTGAACTCTTACCTTATGTAAATTCTATTTATGATAAGTACTCACAAGAATAGGAGCTTTTATGAAGCATTTAAAAACTTTTTTTAATATACATAAAATTTTAGCTATACTTATTCTGTCACTTGTTTTTATTTTTTTAATTCCATTGATTATCAACGGCTTATACCAAATCCCCGCACCATGTCCTATACTACATCTTGGAGATAGTGTTTCTGTCATTTTAGAATTTTATGGAAATATTTTCTCCGCTATTTTAGGTATTGTGGGCGTATTTATTTCTATTCAATTTGCAAGAAAGCAAGCACAAGAAGAATACAAACAAAGCTCTAAAGACAATGTACGTCCTTATTTGGGAATAGAATTATTAAATTCACATTCTAAAAGTTCTTTAAAATTCATCTCTGTGGGTGATTCGAGCATTTCCAAATCTCCTGATATAGAAAAGGATAATTTTTATACAGAGTCTTCATCGTATGAACATATTTTTGTATTAAAAAAAGATTCTATTCAGTTCTTGGATCGGGAATTATCCGAAGAAGAGAAAATACAATATAGCAACTTTATTCATTTCTCAATAAAAATTACAAATGTTGGGAACGGGGCCTCCCCCTTAGTTTGGATAAAAGTATCCCATCCCCCCCAATTAGCTTCAGATATATCAGAAGTTACTCCCATGTATTGTGAAACATACCCTCTTTTTATGCCCTTAAACAATCCTCGGATAGTCCGTATATGCTCAACTGATCTTCAAATGTTTCCAACAACATATAGCATTCGCTTTAGGTATACCGATATTTTTCAAAACTGCTATGAGGATTTGTATTCCTTAAAGATGGAGTTTCCTGGTAATTACTCTCTTCAATTAATTGAATTACAAAAGAAAGTGGAAGACTTTAAAATATAAAAAAACGCCCTCCGTGCGCCAACACAGAGAGCGGCGTGCAAATCCCCCATATTACCACATACAAGAGCTTGCATGGATATTATACCACAATATCCGTGCGTCGAAAAGAGGCGCAAAATGAATAAATCGATTTTATCTGCTATGTATCTCCGCAAATCGCGCGCTGATGATCCGGGTGAGGACGTCATGGATACGCTACACCGCCATGAGAGCATCCTGCGCGCCGTCGCCAAGCGCGGCAAGTACCTGGTCCACGAGGATTGCATCTATCGGGAGGTCGTCTCCGGCGAAAATATTTTTTCCCGCCCGCAGATGATCCGCCTGTTGGAAGATGTCACCAAAGGCAAATATCAGTCGGTCCTGGTGGTCGATATCGACCGTCTGGGCCGCGGCGATATGCGGGACCAGGGCCTGATCCTGGAAACCTTTAAGGCCGCGGACACCCTCATCGTCACCCCCGAAAAGGTCTACGATCTCAATAACGAGATGGATGAGGAGCTGACCGAATTTAAAGGCTTTATGGCTCGCCGCGAATACAAGATGATCACCAAGCGGCTCAAACGTGGCCGCGAACAGACCGTCAGGGCCGGCGGATTTGTGGCCGATCCTCCTTATGGCTGGAAGCGGGCCAAGATCAATAACCTCCCATCCCTGGAGCCACACGAAACTGAAGGTCCCATCATGCAGATGATCGTCGAGATGTATGGCAACCAAGAGCCGATCAGTGCCATCCAGGAGCGCCTGGCCGCCATGGGCGTGTACAATCGCAAGGGGCAACCGTTTTGCCGCTCGAGTATCCGCCACATTGCCACCAATCCCGTCAACGCCGGCCTGATCCGATGGAACCGCTACAAAAACATCCGCAAAGGGCAAAACGGCTCTCCGACCGGCTACGAAATCGAAAACCCACCGGAGGACGTCATCCTGGTCAAAGGTGTCCATCAACCACAGGTATCGGTGGAGGCCTATCAAAAATGTGTCAACGTCTGCAAGAGCCGAGCCGCTCCGTCGGTCAAAAAGGGATTGCACGGCGTTGTCCGCAACCCTTTGTCCGGCATTGTCATCTGCAGCAACTGCGGCAGCCGGATGCAGATGCAGCACAGCTCCACCAAAGACACCAGGACCCTACTCTGCACGCACCCCGGCTGTATGCCCGGCGTCGATATTGTCCGCGCCGAAGCTGCGATGCTGGATATCCTGCGCGACAAGCTGGAGGAGATCCGCACCGGCCAGGGAAAAAAGCAGCAGGACAAAGCGCTCGCCGCCCTGCAGAAATCAGTCCACGCCGCCGAAAAAAATATTCAAACCCTCAAAAAGCAGCAGGATAAACTGTACACCCTGCTCGAGCAGGAGGTCTACTCCCTCGAGGTATTTAAGGAGCGAAATCAGGTCATATCCCAGAAGCTCACCGACGCCCAGGAGCAGCTGAAGATAATGCAAGACCAGGTCGACGATCTTAGCAGCCGGAAAGAAGAACGTCTCGCCCAAAATATCGAGAACGTCCTCGCCAACTACGAATACTCCTCCATAAAGGAGAAAAACCGCCTGCTCAAAACGGTAGTGGAAAAGGCCATCTATTTCCGCAAAACCCGCACTTCCCCCTTTGCCCTAGATGTCACTTTCCTCAACATGTAAATAAAAAGGACCGCAATCACGCGGTCCTTTTTTGTCCTCTATGGTGCTCTATCTTATTCGCTACAAGAGTCGTAAATCCTCTCAGCATCGATGCAGACGGCCTCTTTAAAGCAGCTGGTGTCGCCTGGCCGAATGACTACCTTCGATTCTGGCATAATATCCCTCCATTTTGGGACGGCAGCAGGAACGAACGCCACGCTTCCGCCGCCGCTATGAGATACATCAGCGCAGGCAGGATACCGCGCCGACATTCAATACCAGTTTATGAAACCGCGCAGATTTTGTGAACCAAATCGAGCTCAAACCGCCTTCTGACAGAGCCGTTCCTCCTTTTCCCGACGCTTTACGAAAGCCAAAAGAGCCGGCCCGCACGCAGCATGCGCGCAAGCCGGCCCTTTTTTATTCTATGCCATCCGGCAGGAGGCTGTGAACGTTCCCGCCTACCGGCGTCCCTGCCGGTGTTCATCAGCTGAGCTTTGTCAGCTTGGCAAACTTGTACATGATCTTCTTGGTACCCACCGTGTCGAACAAAACCTCCAGCAGACAGTCGCCGCCCATCGGGGTGACCTTCACGATGCTGCCCTCCCCAAAGGTTTTGTGGCTGACCCTGTCCCCTGCCTTCAGGGTGCAGGCGGCGCCGGTTGGGGCGTCCGAGCTGTAGGAGGTGGTCTTTTGACGCAGCCCACCGACGCCGATGGCGTTGTCGGCGTGGGTCTTTTTGACCGTATTGGCCCTTTTGAGCTCGGCTGCACTGGCCTTGCGCACCGTCTTGTCCTCCACGTCGCAGCAGGAAGCGGGGATCTCAGTGACAAAGCGGGAGACGCGGTTGCGCACCGTCTGTCCAAAGATCATGCGCTGCGCGGCGTTGGTGATGTAGAGCTGCTTTTTGGCGCGGGTGATGCAGACATAGGCGAGCCGCCGCTCCTCCTCAATCTGGTCGGGGTTGTAGATCGCCTGCACACCGGGGAAGATGCCCTCCTCCGCGCCGCAGAAAAAGACGTTGTTAAACTCCAGGCCCTTCGCCGAGTGCATGGTCATCATAATGACCCGGTCGGCATTTTCGTCGTAGTTGTCGAGGTCGGTGTAGAGGGTGACCTCCTCCAAGAATCCCGACAAGGTGGGCAGCACAATCTCCGGCTGCTCGTCGGGGTTGTCCGGGTCGATGGACGGCTGTGGAATCTTCTCGGTCTCCTCGATGTACTTGAGGATGTTGGTCTTGAGCTCACCGACGTTCTCAATGCGGGTGACCCCTTCCTCCCCCAGCGACTGCAGATAGATCATGTAGCCGGTCTCCTCCAGCAGCTCGTCAAACAGCTCCTCCAGGTTGCCGCCGTCCGCCAGTTCTCCCAGCCGCTCGATCATCTGCGCAAACTCCATCAGCTGATGGCTGCGCTTGGCAAGCGGCTGGTACTCGTCGGCGTGGGCCAGCACCTCAAACAGCGGCAGGCCCAGCATGTCGGCGATCTCCTGCGCCTTGTCGACGGTGGCGTCGCCGATGCCGCGCTTTGGCTCGTTGATGATGCGGCGAAGGCGGACCGAATCGGAATGGTTGTCGATGACGCTCATGTAGGCGATGATGTCCTTGATCTCCTTGCGGTCATAGAAGCGCTGGCCGCCGATGATGCGGTAGGCGATGCCGGAGCGGATCAGCGCATTCTCGATGGTGTTGGATTGGGCATTCATCCGGTAGAGGATGGCGTGGTCGGCAAATTTCTGTCCCTTTGCCACGTTGTCCAAAATGGTGTCGGCGATAAAGCGCGCCTCGTCCTGCTCGTTGAGTGCGCGGTAGACCTTGACCGGTGTCCCCTTCGGGTTCTGGGTCCACAGCGTCTTGCCCTTGCGCTGGGTGTTGTTTTCGATGACGGCGTTGGCCGCGTCCAGAATGGTCTGGGTGCAGCGGTAGTTCTGCTCCAGGCGGATGACCTTGGTGTCGCGGTACTGGTTTTCAAAATTCAGGATGTTCTCGATGGTGGCGCCGCGGAACTTGTAGATGCTCTGGTCGTCGTCGCCGACCACGCAGATGTTCTGATGTCCGCCCGCCAACAGGCTGACCAACAGGAACTGGGAGTTGTTGGTGTCCTGATACTCGTCCACCATGATGTAGCGGAAGCGGTTGCGGTATTTTTCCAGCACGTCGGGGTACTGCTGGAAAATTTTGACGGTAAAGATGATGATGTCGTCAAAGTCCAGCGCGTTTGCCGCTTTCAGCCGCTTCTGATAGTAGCTGTAGACCTTGCCGACAACCTCCTGCCGGTAGTCGCCCTTGGCCTCCCGCAGCACGTCCTCCGGGGAGAGCAGCTGGTCCTTGGCCGCGCTGATCGAGGCCAAAATTCCCTTTGGCGCCATCACCTTTTCCTGGATGGCCAGCTCCTTGAGCGCCTCCTTGATGATGCGCACCGAGTCGTCGGTGTCGTAGACGGTGAAGCTGCGCTCATATCCCAGCGCGGTGATCTCCCGTCTGAGGATGCGCATGCAGGCCGAATGGAAGGTGGAAGCCTGGATGTCCAGTGCCTGCTCGCCCAGCATCGCCTCCAGCCGCTCCTTTAATTCTCCCGCGGCCTTGTTGGTGAAGGTGATGGCCAGGATGTTCCAGGGGCGCACCGGGCGGTCAGCTACAATGCGGGTCAGGCGCTCACGGGTGATGTCCCCGTCGTCGAGCTTGTCGTCCAGCCAGTCCTGCAAAAAGGCAAGATCCTCCTCGCCCACCCAAGCCGGCACATAGTCGCTGTGGTAGGCGTTGCCGAACTGCACCATGTTGGCGATGCGGTTGACCACCACGGTGGTCTTGCCGCTGCCCGCTCCGGCCAGGATCAGCACCGGCCCTTCGGTCTGAAAGACCGCTTCCCGCTGCTTGTCGTTCATCCTGGAAAAGTGCTTTTCCAGCACCGCGCGGCGCAGCTGCAGATAGGTTTGTTCAAAATTTTGTGACATTGTATATCAAGCCTTTCTATCTCCGGTTATTCCATCAAATTATTGGAAAAATATTATAGCACATCCGCCCGCAAAAATCCATTGCCAAACCGCTCAAACTTTTCCCTTCCCCAACAAAAAAGAGGGGCCTGCCGCCTTGCAATCTGCAAGGCGGCAGGCCCCTCTTTTTTGTTGGGGAAGGGAAAAGTTTGAGCGGTTTG
>JABLTR010031749.1_pt1 | contig 39818 bp, 27 predicted proteins | sample 7160071 | NCBI WGS metagenome assembly JABLTR01 (sample SAMN14651230, study PRJNA627086) | human gut metagenome | isolation source: feces | host: Homo sapiens | reverse complement strand
TTCTGTGGACGTGCCGGTCCCTTTCTCTCGCCTGCTGCCGGTTTTCTTCTTCCTTTACCGCCATCGCTGGCATTCTGTGCATGAAATACACGGATAATATTCTTTTTCTTTTTCGGTGCTTCAGACTTGTTACCCTCTGTATTCACCGTTGTTGTTTTTTCTTCTGTTTTTGGAGTATCCAATTGTCTATTTTGCTCCTTTCCCGATTTGCTGAATTTATCTTTTAACATTACTATAAGTCAAACCTCCTTACAGACATCAAAGCTTTATCTGCCGGATTCTTTTTCCAGCTCTTTGATCATTGCCTTTGCAAAATTTTCGTCCTGCACGGCGAGGCTGGCACGGAATTCCTTGCCCATTGCTCTGCCCAGGCTCTCTTTGTCTGAAAGGAAATATAACGGAACTTCGTAATAGGTACACATATTCCGAAATTTCTTTTTTGTATTTTCGGAGGCATCATCTGCCACCAGTGCCAGGAAACCTTTTCCTGTTTTTACGGATTTCTCTGTGGAGAATTCTCCGCTCACTGTTTTTCCTGCTTTTGTTGCCAGTCCGATAAGTGATAAAACCTTATTGTTTTTCAATTGATTCGAACTCCTTCTTGAGGTTCTGATACACTTCATCCGGGACTGCCATTTTCAAAGAACGCTCCAGACCATGGTTCTTGATGGCCTTCTCCAGGCATTCCTCTGAGAAACAAAGGTATGCGCCGCGTCCGTTCTTCTTGCCAGTAGCGTCCAGGATGATCTCATTCTCTGATGTTTTGAGGACTCGTATCATTTCCTTTTTGCTTTTCATTTCCCTGCAGCCGGTACACTGACGCATGGGAATCTTGGTTCTCGTTTTCATTATTCCTCGGCATCTCCATCTGCTGTTTCTTCAGCTTCTGTTTCTGTCTCTTCTGCAATTTCTTCTGTTTCCTCAAAATCTTCGGAAATAGTTTCTTCTGTCAGTTCTTCCTCTGCGTCCTCATGCTCTTCATCGTAATCAAAATCACCGGACTCTCTTGCCTGTGTTTCACTCTTGATGTCGATCTTGAATCCTGTCAGTCTTGCTGCAAGACGTGCATTCTGTCCTTCTTTACCAATCGCAAGGGAAAGCTGATAATCCGGTACTACTACCAGAGCTGTTTTTTCATCAGGATCAGCCATAACTGCGATAACTTTTGCAGGGCTCAACGCGTTCTCAATGAGGATAGCCGGGTTCTCATCCCAGTTGATGATATCGATCTTCTCACCGTGAAGTTCGTTGACAACCGCACCTACACGTGCGCCATTCATACCAACACATGCTCCCACAGCATCTACATCCGGATCATTGCTCCATACCGCAATCTTTGTACGGGAACCTGCCTCACGGGCAATGCTCTTGATCTCAACAGTACCATCTCTTACCTCAGCAACCTCGGACTCAAAGAGTCTCTTTACAAGACCAGGATGTGTTCTGGATACCAGGATACGTGGTCCCTTCGGTGTATCCTTAACCTCAAGGATGTATACCTTAATTCTCTCTGTTGGCTGGAATGTCTCGCCTTTTACCTGCTCGTTCTCTGTGAGTACTGCATCTGCCTTACCAAGGTTGATGCTGACATTTTTGCCCATTACTCTCTGAACGATACCTGTTACAACTTCTTTTTCGATTCCGTAGTACTGATCGTAGAGAACTTTTCGCTCTTCCTCGCGGATTTTCTGAAGGATCACGTTCTTCGCATTCTGTGTTGCGATACGTCCGAATTCCTTGGACTGGATCTCAACTTTCATGATATCGCCGATCTCCGCGTTGGTGTTTGTTTTCTGTGCATCCACCAGAGAAATCTCAAGTGCCGGATCTTCCACATGCTCTACTACAGTTCTGTCTGCATATACACTGAAATCGCATGTCTCCGGATCGATCATAACGTGAACGTTGTCTGCTTTTCCGAAATGGTTCTTACATGCCTGGATCAGTGACTGCTCTATTGCCTCCAGCAGTGTATCCTTGCTGATGTTCTTCTCTTTTTCAAGAATATCCAGCGCGTCTCTTAAATCTCTGCTCATTTTCCTTTTTTTCCTCCTGAACTTTTACAGATTCGATTCTCTTAGAATTCAATTGCAAGACGAATCAGAGCGATATCTTTCTTATCAAAGGTGCGTTCTGTACCGTCTTCATCGATTGTCACACTGTTACTATCATATGCCTTTAAAATGCCGCAGAACTCTTTTTGCTTCTCGATCGGCCGGTAGGTACGGATCTCCACCAGCTTGCCAAGGCTTCTCTTAAAATCTTTTTCTTTTTTAAGAGGCCGGTCAAGTCCCGGTGAACTGATCTCCATAATATAGCTGTCTTCGATAAAATCCTGCTCATCCAGGATGTCGCTGAATGCACGGCTTACATCCTCGCAGTCATTTACTGTGATCCCACCCGGCTTGTCAATATAGCCGCGGAGATACCAGCATCCTGCTTCCTTGACATATTCCACATCCACCAGCTCAAAGCCTCTGGACTCTACGATCGGTGTAAGGATCGCCTCTGCCTTCTGTTCATATTCTTCCCGTCTACTCATGCTTCCCACCTGCCTTTCTTCTTTCTGCTGTTGTAAACATTTCTGAACAAATTCCTTCTCAACAAATAGGAGCGGGCTCTCGCCCACTCCTATGCCAACAAGTTCTTAGTTTCGTTTATTGTAACACCAATGTCTGTTAATTGCAAGTATTAATTGTAATTTCCGGTTTTTGTGGTTTTTGTTCCCGCATAGGGAACGCCCCATGTACCACACCGTTTGATTTCCTCTTTGTTATTTCAATCTGCATTCCCATGTGGGTAACGACACGTACAGCAACCTTCAAACCGACGGACAACCATTTCAATCCACGTTCCCGCGTGGGGAACGACTGTAACTGGGTACATCACACGCCAGTTCATGGTATATTTCAATCCACGTTCCCACGTGGGGAACGACTACATGGATGGGAAAAGGCAGTATGTACTAAATATTTCAATTCACGTTCCCACGTGGGGAACGACAAAAAGGCAAAGGGCGAAAAGCTCGATAAATGGATTTCAATTCACGTTCCCACGTGGGGAACGACAAAGCTCATAATGTATTGACGTACCATGTGTTTTATTTCAATTCACGTTCCCACGTGGGGAACGACGTAAGCTGGTGCTTTATGAAAGCATTCGGACTTATTTCAATTCACGTTCCCACGTGGGGAACGACCCATTAAACCATTCTGTGTGGTGGAACGGAAAATATTTCAATTCACGTTCCCACGTGGGGAACGACAGCAAATTTTCACAAATATTCTTTGCTTTTTTATGCAATAAATATAATTTTTCTACTTTTTATTATCCCTCCCCTCTTTTCTTTGGTGTTATTCGTTTTACTTTTCTGATATTTGTAGTGCGAATCCTGCCGGTATTTTATGTGTACTTCTGATTCGCACTTACATAATTAAAGGTTGATCTACTGAAATTCCATGTTCTATCCCTACATGTTCTATTTTAGTTTGATAATTATTTCCGAGGTAATAAAAACGTAAGCTATCTTTATTTTTGTCAATAATATCAGACAATATTCCCTTCAAAACAACACTTTGAGCGCTATCCAAAATACACTCAAATACAGAATTTTGTACCCTTCTTCCGTAATTTGTACATTGCTTTGCCACCTTACGCAAACGTGTCCTTCCTGCAGCTGTCTCCGTATTTACATCATAGGTAATCAGTACCAGCATTTCGTCACCTCATTTCCATAAGAATACCGGATAACTATCCAAGTCTCCTCTCAGATATCTCGCCAGCAGCATAGCCTGCACATAAGGAACCATTCCCCACTCTACCTTTTCCTTCAGAAATGGATGTGTAATTGTTTCTTTCTTTTTCTTCTGCCATTCTACCAGTAACTTTTTTCGAAGTTCATCATCCATCAGAACGGCTCCGCTTTCTTTTTTAGTAAAATTTTTCCCACTTATAATTTTTTTGTTGACAAGTGACAATACGAAACGATCAGCCAATACAGCCCTCAATTCCTCAATCATGTCCAACGCCAATGATACTCTTCCCGGTCTTTCCGTATGAAGATATCCCACATAAGGATCCAGCCCCACACATTCCAGAGAAGAAGCGATGGTATTCGTTAATAGCGTATATACAAAAGACAACATTGCGTTCATATTATCTAATGGCGGTCTTTTATTTCTTCCCTGAAATGAAAAATCCTTTTTCTGCTGCAAAATCAATTCATCAAAAACGCCAAAATAAACACTGGCTGCCTCTCCTTCAAAACCTCTTAATTGTGCTTTTGATTCACATGTTTGAATTAATCCTAACGTATATTTCAGCTTTTCTGATGCTATTTTTATTTTCTCCGAATCTACCTGCATACCATGATCTCTAATACAGCGTTCCAATACCCATCTTGCATTATACACTTTTCCAAGTATGCAGTTTTTGGCAATTTCCAGGCTGACCACCGAATCTAAACAGCTTGCATACTGTTGTTCTCGCAACAGCACATTTCCTCTTGTCTTTCCAGTTATTCTCGCAAGAAATTTTCCCTGAGGTGTCATAAAACAAAGTGAAATATTTCTTTCCGCACAAGCTCCCATAAGTGCCGGACTGACTCCCCTGTAGCCAAAAGAAACAATTCCCTCTAAATTATGCAACGGAAGCCTTCCTTTTTCTTTATTATCTTCAAAGACAACAATATTTTCTCCATCCAGTCCCAGATAGCTGTTCTCAGAAGTTACATATAATGTATTCAAAAGTTTTTTCATGTCTCCCCCTCCTTCAACATCTGGTTTATATAACGCTTCACAGAAACAGACTTATTTAACTTGGGAAGACAAAGTTCTTTTAAAGAACAGGAATTACACATTTTACCTGTTTTTACCTTTGGAGTATAACCTCTGTTGTAATACTGGTGCATTTCATGAAACATGTCTCTAACTTCATTTTTTAGCTCATCTGTAATTTCCACAACTTCTCTGCGTCTCGTTTCTCCATAAAAGATTGCTCCCACAGGTACTGTTGCAGAAAACATTTCTTCAAGACATAAAGCCTGTGCCACAAGCTGCAGTCTGTCCGCATCTGTTGATTTTGACTTTCCTTTTTTGTATTCTACCGGATAAATAGAATACATTCCACGATGTCCATGAAGTCGTATTCCATCTTCACATTTGTGAAATTCCACAAGATCACATTCTCCACTTACTCCCATATTTCTTGATGAAATTGGTAAAGCTCTTACCAGAATTGTGTCTTTTCTTTTTTCTGTCAGATATGGGTCATGTACTTTCTGATGCATCAATTCTCCAATAACTGTATGAACATTTTCTGCCCACTGCTGCTCAACATGGATCAATGCCCACTGTCTTCTGCAGAATTTAAAATGCTGTATACCTGATATCATCAAATAATCATCTTCTGTATACTCCATCAAATCATCCTTTTTACTTCAACAGATTCCGGAATTTTATCGTCATGTACTTCAACAATATAATCCTGGTATCTTCTCGGATACTCTACGTCTTCTTTTCGTGTTACTTCAACTGCATCAAATAATTTATATGCCGGACAATCTCCCAATTCCTTGCTATGTTTAAATACGATCAGTTCTCGCACTGCCATTTTGCCACGAGCTGCTGAATGATCATTTTCAAACATATTTATGATTGCATCCCACAGAAGTTCCAGATCTTCTTCCGTAAATCCGGTTGTTTTGCGTGCAAGGTTTGCAGATATAAATCCCTCTGCGCGATACAACGCATATGGCACAATGCTCTTTCTTCCCATTTCTGTACTTTTATTTTCGGCATCTTTTTCTGTTGTGATTGCCACACGGGTAATTGTAACCTCCTGACTGATCACCGGATCTATACTTCTGGCAAATCCAAGCTGAACCGGTCCACGCACCTGTCCGCAATTTAAAGAAGCTTTTACAAAAGTAGTCATTACCGCACCAAAAGTTCTGATATCATAATAATTTTCGCACATGTAATCCCGCAATTTCAAATCCACATCCGGATCACTTTTTTTCAGTTTTTTTAATGCTTCCGTTACTTTCTTATCATCTGTTTCCTTGATTCCAATATTTTCGCACGCCGTTCTGTCACTTCGATTCAACGGAACATCTTCTTTAATATAAATTTTATAACCTTTAGCATCCTCTTTTACTGTTTCTACATAATTTCTTATTTTTCTTTTCAGGCAGACATCTGTAACAAGTCCTAAACCGCTTTCCGGATCTATTCTTGGCATATTTCCTGCATCTGGATCTCCATTTGGATTACCATTTTCCACATCAAATAAAACTACAAACTCGTATCTGTTTTTAATAATTTCACTCATCTATTTTTCCTCCCGTTTTTCATATTTTTTCTGCATCTGATGATAATAACCCAAAATAAATCTTCCCTGTTCTTCCAACGATAAGCGTTTTGGATACATTTCCAGTTTACCCACAATCTGTGTCAAAAGTTTTTCATAATACACTTTTGCACTTTCTTTCTCCCTTTCCAATTTTTTGATATGACTATTCTTTAATTTAAACAATACCGGAAATACCGATGCCGGTGTCGCACAGGCTGAGTTAAAATACCGGTCTCGAATCGTTGATTTTATTCCCGGATTTGCGTCTGTCTGAATCGACTCCAATACAGAGAATAATCTTCCCAGCACATATGCCACATCCTTAGATTCTTCATTTAATCCCATACAGATCTCTCCTTCCGTATTTTTATGATTTTTCATCAGAAATGCCTTAATAATAGAAGCCCTTCCCCATGTCACACATCCCTGCTCAGCCCGTATTCTTATTAATGTATCTGTATACAAACTTGCCGGATACCTAGAATTCTGTAAAATAGCTGAAAACACCATAGCGGCCATATTGGAGATTGGTTTTTTATCCCGTGATTTCATATTCACTGTTTCTTTTAACATATCTTCAATTCCAAGATATTCCCTTTCTTCCCATTTAGGCTTTATCATCTGCATTCGTTCATAATGACATGCCAAATTTTTCGTGATATTTCCAAATGAACTCTGATAAAAAAACCTCACAGATAATCTGGCAGCATTTGGCGCCAGACACAAAATATAAAACTTCTGAGATGGATTCAATTCCATATCATCAATCATGATCTGTTCGTCTTTTCTGAGTTTTTCGAAGAATGCATGTACTTCTTTTTGGTTGTCTTTTACCGGATTTAGCAATGCCAGAAGTGCATCCTGGTATTCGGTCTTTGCTTCTTCTGCCCAATACACAATGATAGAATCGCCCAGCATAAATGTATATTTTCTTTGTGCCAGCAAATAATTCAACGCACTTGTATAAGCAAATTCTGCATATTTTCCAACAGGTGCATTATAACTCTGTTCTTTTCCGTAAGATTCAAATGATGGTGCATTAAAGGAAACCAAAGCAGCTCCACTGGATTGTGCTCCCGGTACTCCTTTTATGTTCCTGTGAATTCTTGAAATCTCTGTTTTTTCTCCTGTTACCAGACAGATTCCATCCATATCTGTTTCCGATTGGTTACTGCTGGCATCCCATATTCTTTCTATTTCATCGTCATCCTGGGCATATTTTTCATTCATACAGAATATAAGATTTCCACCATCTGTAATCTCTTCCCAATTTTCTAAAACAGCGGCATTTTCTTTTGCTTTTTCCGGATTCCATTTATGAAAGAACGCACATATAGCCTGCGCCATTTTCCCGGAAGTATTTTCCAATAATTTAATATGCTTTTCCTTTGCCGCTTCAAAACATTCTGTAATTCTTTTTCCAGTACTGTCCTTATCAATTCCAAGAAGATATTTCGAATTGTCACATAAAAAATTCGCCGCAACGCCGGATGAACGTGTAAGCATTGCCGGAACTGTCATTGTTTTTGAAATCCAAAGCGTTTTTTTCCCTGCCTGAACTTCATCCTTCAGCCATATGATATTTTTTATATTTCCGTCTGTTGATAAATTAATTCCATAAGAAACTTTTGCCTGACACCATCCCTGTCTGGGCAGTTTCCCCTGTTTTTCCAGATCTTCATAGTATTTTACCAATGCCTGCAGTATCATCGAACCACCTCGCAGTTTTGCACATCTATCACGCCCCGTTTCATAATTGCCCGGAAAAACATGGGACTAAGGTTTTCTTCATCCGAATAATCAATGTCATACAGCATAAATCCAAAATCTTTTTCTTCCACATCATCATAGGCTGTATGGATTTCTTCTTCCTTGCACAATTCAAAATTCGCAGGAAATTCCCGACATCCCAAATACGGCATATGATAACATTGACCTCTCGTTAGTCTCCTCATAATGATAGCCTTAAACTTCCCCGGATTATCAGTTTCATTTGCTTTTTCGGTCATTTCAAAATGAGCTTCAATAATATACTCTACGTCACTTAACAGCAAAGATGCTCTCTGCACAATTTCCTCTTTACTGCTTAAATATAAAGGCTTTTTACCTCCATTGTAGGCTTCTAACACCTTACTTGCCGATACTTTGCTTTTTACCTCATTTCTTCTTACACTGGTAAATTTAACCGGTTTCTTTACATAAATCCTATCTATGCACCACTTCATACCGGGATGCCAGTAAATTGCTTCCAAAATCCCTCTGGCAGCTGATGGTGTTATCACATCATAAGAGCACCTCTCTACTTTCATCTCCGGTCTGGAAAACAGTGCATAATCTCCCCAGACTCTGACCTTTACTCCCATCCCCATAAGCGCTTCCTCTTTTCTATAATATTTCTCCTGCTTTATAACATTCCGCTATATACTCTCTCGATTGATAATAAAAATCTGTATTATAGTCTGAAATATGTGCATCGATCCAGGAATGATAAATTTCCCAGATTCCTTTTTCGATTTCTGTATCTTGATAGATATCTTCTATTAATCTTTCATATACTTCTCCAATGTCCCAGTAATCCGGAACCGTGTATTTGCACATTGATACATTGTCAAATTTTCCTTCCGGGATCTTACATTGCTCTATAAACTCCGTAGCAACTTTTTCTATTGGTTCACAATGAAACACATCCGCATAGTTATATATTCTCTTTATATTTTTCCTGCCAAGATAATCTACAATTTCACATCGACACTGTTTTCGCATTCGTCCTATATATTCAATCAAACTACATGTAAAAAACAGATCATTATTATTTTTCCTTGCCATACACAACCTCACTTCCTATAAATTTCAAAGTATCCAGTGCAGAAATTGTATGAAAACTAATCTGATGTGTTGGATATTTAAATTTTACCAGTTCCCAGAAAGCCGCTCTTGAAATCTTGCCATCCAGATAATTTTGCAGATAATTATAAATCGTATCGTCTGCCATTGGACCTTCCACAATATCATACTGATGAGCTTGGCCATTTCGGCAAGAGATAATAAAATCCAGCCATTCTTCTGTCATTTTTTCAAATTTAAGAATTTTCAATTCTGTATTTTCTGTATACTCGTACTTATTGATATATCCTTTGTCACCATATCTTGTTGCCCACCGTTCTGCCTGTTTTTCAATATTTGTGCAATAGAAACCAAAATAAAAATCTTTATTAAACTTCGCCTTTCTGATTTCTGGATACTCTATGATTTCTTTGCTTCCGTGATATAAGATCATATACAGCTCCTTTTTCTGTAAATTCATTTTTTTTAAACAAATTATCTTTTATATTTTTCCTGTCACTTTAAATATACTACACTCTTCTGAAACAAACAATACCCATTTCAAAAATGTTTATAACTAAAACTATTGAAAAAATTATATTTGTATATTATATTTATCATATGTCAGGAATTCTTTCAAAGTTTACAAATTGAATAGTACCTGTGGATTGAAATAATAGTTTTAGATATAACAGTAGTATATAGAACCGGGAGATTAAAGCAAAAAGCTTTAATCCCCCGGTTCTATTTCACAACTGTTTTTAACTAAAAATTCCCATACCATAGTCAATCTCAAGATTCAATCCCATCTCCTCAGAATATTGTTCTAAGTCTATCAATTCATAAAAATCCTGCATATCCTCCGAGACCGGTCTCAGCATACCTGCGTCATTATATTTTTCAAATTTCTGTGCATACAAATTCACACAGTATTGTGCCGCCCGTCTCATTCCCGATTTTGTAAATCCTTTATTTTTCAGGTCCTGTAATATCTGTTTCGCCTCTTCTTCCTGATTCACAAAAATTGTTACCGTATTTTCCTCTATTAATTTAAACTCTCTTCCTACTGTAGCAAAATTATGCCATCCCCCATTAAGTTCTTCACAGATTTTCTTCTTATCCAAGCTTTCTCCCCGCATATGACAAAGCATTTCAAAGTATCTTGTCACTGTCTGCAGATCTTCGATCTTACATTCATCTGTAAGCAATGCTTTCGAAACATCTATCTGCTGTCTCTGTCCCGGTACTTTTTCTGTATCATCGAACTGAAAAATCACTACTTTGCTTTCTTCTATCGCGCGTTTTCCCTCTCGATTGCATCTTCCTGCCGCCTGAATAATTGAATCTATCCCTGCGATCTGCCTGTATACCGTACAGAAATCAAGATCTACTCCTGCTTCCACCAGACTTGTTGAGATCACAATACATTTTTTCCCTTCATTCAGTCTTTCTTTTATCTGCTTTAGCATACGTTTTCTGTGTTTTGGATACATGCTTGTAGACAAATGATAAACGCCTTCATCTTTGATCGCATTATAAATTTCCTGTGCTTTCTTTTTGGTATTGACAATACACAATGCCTGTTTTTCTTTTACCAAATGTTCTTTCAATATTTTTTCTGATAACTTCCCGGCATTTTCAAACTGAACTCTTTTGAAAAATTCAAACTGTTCCTCTGTTCTTGGACAAAGTTCAGCAATGTGCTTTATATTTTTGAAAAAAGGATTCAAAGCCGGCTGTGTAGCGGTGCACAATACTGCACTTGCTTTATAATTTAATATCAGTTCTTCTATTGCCGCCAGACAAGGTTTTAAATAATCATTGGGAAGCATCTGTGCTTCATCAAATATGATCACGCTGTTTGCTATATTATGTAATTTTCTGCATTTGGAGGATTTATTTGAGAATAACGATTCAAAAAACTGTACATTCGTTGTGACCACTACTGGCTTATCCCAGTTTTCTGCTGCAAGCTGCATTGCTTTTAACTCTTCCGAACCTTCATAATCCACATTACAATGATTTTCCAGAACATTTTCATCTCCTAATATCTTCCGAAAAACCTCTGCATTCTGTTCAATAATACTGGTGTATGGTATCACATAAATCACACGATCCATATGATGTTTCACTGCATGGCGCAGTGCAAAGGCAAGCGATGCAACAGTTTTTCCTCCACCTGTGGGAACCGTTAACCGAAAAAGTCCTTTTTCCTTCGCTCCTTTTTCCAGACAGGCTTTCAAAATCTCTGTTCTTCTGCCATTTACACTTTCTTTTTCTGTATTTTCCAGCCATTCTGCTATGTATTTTTCAAGTTTATCCAAGAGCACCGGCATCTTTTGCCCCTGCTCCCGTCCTGTCTTTCCCTCTGTCATGAATTCTTCTGTATCAAGAAAATCTGCATCAACAAGACAAGAATACAACATTCTCGTAAACATGCTTAAAGAAAAATTTACATCAGGTATTTCCCCTACGTTAACCGGCGGTGTTTTTAACTCCGGAATCTGCACTTCGCTTTTGTATGCCTGAAAATCTTCTATTTTCTTCTTTCTTCTTCCAAGTGTCGTAGGCGAATTCCCTGCATCCATGCTAGTACCATAATCCGCTAAACCGGCATGATGTCCGGCAATACACATCTCTAAAAACGGATACATCCCGCCAAGTTCCAGACAGACTCTCGCTCCTGCTGTGGCATGATCCACCTTTATTTCTTCTCCATGGATTCTTCGTTGAAATTTATCACTGTATTTTCCAATATCATGTAACATTCCACAGCAATATCCCCAGTCACCTTTTCCGAAAACTTCAGCAAAATCTCTTGCTTTTTCTGCTGTTCCCTGCAAATGATCTAATATACTCTGTTCGCGTCCTTCATCACAATGTGCAATATATTTCATACTTATCTCTCCCACCATTAACCCCCTCTTAGCAAAATGCCCCGTCAGATTTCTCCAACGGGGCAAATAAATTTACTAACTCGTAAGCTACTTTCTTATAAGTATAATAACTTACACAATTGCAAAGTCAAGCAAGAAGATCACATCCCTTCACGACACCCTCCCATTCTCCATCTCATACACCACATCTGCCACGTTCATGGTGGAGACTCTGTGGGATACCAGAACTACGGTGCGGCGAGTGGTGTCTTCTTTCAGAGACTTGAGGATGATGCCTTCGTTGAGGGAGTCCAGGTTGGAGGTAGGCTCGTCCAGGAGAAGGAGCGGGCTGTCGTGGAGGAAGGCTCTTGCAATACCGATCCTCTGTTTCTCGCCGCCGGAAAGGGTGTCACCCAATTCCCCGACTTCTGTGTCATAACTTTTTGGAAGCGTCATGATAAAGTCATGGATGGAAGCTTTTTTTGCGGCAGCCATGATTTCTTCACAGGTGGCTCCCGGCTTTGCAATGGCGATATTTTTTGCGATGGAATCGTGGAACAGGTGAGTTTCCTGTGTCACATAGCTTTCCAGGTCGCGGAGATGACGGGTGGGGATCTCCCGTACATCTTTGTTATCTACGGAGATACTTCCTTCGTTCACATCCCAGAAACGCATGAGAAGCTTCAGCAGTGTGGATTTTCCGGAGCCGCTGGAACCGTGGATACCGGTAATCTTACCCGACGCAAGTTTCAGGGAATAGTCGTCCAGGATGGTTTCATCTTCATATGCGAATGTCACATGAGAGGCTTCTGCACCTGTAAATCCATCACCGGATTCATCTTGTTTCTCCACATCATTAAACCTTCCAACTGCATGAAACTCGATTCCATCCGGAATCTCCTCCACCAGCGGCTTCTCCTCCAGAAGGGACAGCACACGTTCACCACTCGCCAGAGTCTGGTTCAGATTATTGGAAAGGCTGGACAGCGCCACAACCGGACCAAAAGATCCCATCATGGCAATGGTACAGGTAAGGATTCCGTCAAAACCAATCTCACCTTTTCCATAAAGATAGATCGTCAGTGCCAGCATTCCAAAAGAAGCAAGCAGGATCATCAGATTTGTAAAGGATCTCTGGGAACCTTCCATCCGGCTTAACTCTTCCTGCATTCCCGCAAGCTTCCGGGAACGGTCAGACATCTGGCCTTTACGTTTTTCGCCCTGGTTGTATTGGATCGTCTCATCCAGACCCCGAAGGGAATCCAGTACAAAACTGTTCAGCTCGCCAAACTCTGTACGAAATTCCATACCCTTCTGACTTCCACACTTTCCATTCCACATGGGGATGACCACACCTACGATCAGATATGACGCCAGTGCCAGTACTCCGGCAAGCACATGGTATCTTCCGATAAAGATCACCATGATCACAGAAGTCAGCATTGCAATAGCTATTGGAGAAATGGTATGTGCGTAAAAAACCTCCAGAAGCTCGATATCCGTAGTGATAATGGAGATCAGATTACCCTTGTCACGGCCTTCCAGCTTTGCAGGACAGAGCTTTCGCAGAGCGGCAAATACTTTATGGCGAATGATCGCCAGAAGCTTAAAGGCAATAAAATGATTACAATACTGTTCCATATAATGAAGGATACCACGAAGCACCGCAATAAGGATCATCACGGCAAGGATCCTGTTCACAGAAGCTCCGGAAAGCCAGGTGCTCTTCATTGCAGCTTCTGAGATCACAGAAATCTCCGCACCTGCAGCATTTCCTGCCAGCCCGTGAAGAATCACCTGCCCTGCCAGGATAGTCAGGAAAATAGCACATAAATATCCAACGGTTCCCAGTATGATTGCCGCCACCATAATATGTAGAAGTGGTTTCACCAGACCAATAAGACTTCCCATGATAGCAATGGCACTTCTTCGCTTTTTCGCTGTATCTGTTCCCGCCATGGCCATATCTGTCTTCTGCCTGTATATATTTTTCTGAGTTTCAGCCATTTCACGTGCGTTATTGTCACTCATCACACATTTCCCTCCTTCCCATAATTCTCCAGCGCCATCTGGCTCTCATACAGATGACGGTAATCGCCATCCAGAGTCATCAGCTCTTCGTGTTTTCCACGCTCTTTAATCTGGCCGTCTTTCAGAAAACAGATCTGATCAGACTCCACCACATTGGCAAGTCTGTGGGAGATCAGAAGCACGGTCTTTGTTTTTGCGATCTCATGGATCACATCCATGATCAGTTCTTCACTTTCCACATCAATATTGGAAGTTGCCTCATCCATGATGTATACCGGAGCATTTTTAAGAAGTGCTCTTGCGATCACAAGGCGCTGGCACTGTCCGCCGGAAAGATTTCCCGCCTTTTCCAGAAGGACCGTATCCAGCCCGTTCTGGGTATCCAGAAATCCAAGGAGATTGACCTTCTTAAGGACCTCCCGCATTTCCTGATCCGTGGCATCCATTTTTGCCATCTGAAGATTTTCACGGACTGTTCCCTTAAAGAGATAACTGTTGTGGCGCACCAGAACCACATGTTCCATCAGGTCATCTTCGCGAACGTCCCCGAGGGCAACTCCTCCGATACGGATATCACCGGAAAACTCCCGGTTCTTTCCGGAGAGGATTCCCGCAATGGTACTCTTACCACAGCCGGACTCTCCAACCAGGGAAACAAAGCTTCCCGCAGGAACCTGAAGATCGATCCCGCCAAGGATCTCACGGTCCTTCTCATAGGAAAAATGCACATCCCGAAAAGAAATATCCAGACCGCCCTCCGGCAGAGTCTTCTCTCCGGCTTTCGGCTCTGAAATATCCAATATCCGGAAAATCTTATCACTGGCAGCCATACCGTTCATGGCAATATGAAAAAAGGATCCAAGCAGCCGCAACGGCAGAAAAAACTCACTGGACAGAAGCACAATGCAGAGGGTTCCGGAAAGGTTTAAATTCCCATGTAGAAACTCCGTCACCGCCACCGCCATACCAATGGCCGCACCGCCGTAAGCCACAATATCCATCACACTGGTGGAATTCAGCTGCATGGTTAAAACCTTCATGGTAATCTGGCGGAACCGCTGGGACTCCGCATCCATCTCGTCTGCTTTCTGCTGGTCTGCCTGATAGATCTTTAGGGTAGTCAGACCTTGAAGATTTTCCAGGAAGGAATCTCCAAGTCCTGTATAAATGCTCCAGTATTTGTTAAGAAGCTTCCTGGCGATCTTCTGTACCACCACAATGGAAATGGGAATCAGCGGCACACAGATCAGAAGTACCACGCTGGCTTTTAAGCTCACCCGGCAGAGGATCACAAAGAGTGTTACCGGTGCGATCAGGCTGTAAAACAGCTGGGGGAGATATTTTCCAAAATAGGTTTCCAGCTGCTCCACACCTTCTGTGGAAACCTGCACCACTTCAGAGGAGGAAACCTGCTCTCTGTAGGAAGCACCCAGCTTCAGCATTTTTTCATAAATTTTTTCTCTGAGGATCCGCTTTACATCCACGCAGGCCAGATAGGACGACCTTGCGCCCATCCGCTCACAGAAGAAGCGGATTACAACAACCAGAATCAGCGTAAGAACTGTCCGTTTTACACTTTCTGAAGTAACGGAACCGTAAATCACTTTTTCCAGCAGCCCTGCAATGGAAAAAACGGCGATCACCTGGGACAGCAGGGCAAGCCACTGCCACAGGATCGTATACACGATATATTTTTTTGCGTGGGACAAAAGTCCCACCAGTCTTGTCTTGATCATTGGCTGCTCACACCTCCGGCTCCACAGTTTTTACCCTGAGGAAGAAATACAGAATGTGGCATACCCACACAACGGCTATGCAGATTCTTCCCACAGGCACATTTTTCATGCAGATAAATCCGATGACCATAACTACGGTCACCATGCCGATGATCTTGCATTTGGTTCCAAGCGTCATGGCTCTGTTCTGCACAAAACTGTCCAGATGTTTTTTGTAAAGGTCTGTTCCCATAAACCAGGTATGGAGCTGTTCCGAGCTTTTTGCGAAGCAGAACAGCGTTGCCATATAAAAGGGAACCGTAGGCAGGATCGGAAGGACAATTCCGATGGTGCCAAGTCCAAGGCAAAGAAACCCCAGCAGGATCCAGAATATTTTCAATGGATTTCTCATTTTCTTTTCCTTTCTCATATGCGCTTTAGACAGTTAAAACGAACTTACGTCCATCTACTCTTGCTACTTTCAGATCAATACCATAAAGTTCATGAATGCTTTCCTCTGTGATCACTTCTTCCGGCTCGCCTTCCACGATGACTTTTCCACCGGCGAGACCGATGATCTTGTCGGAAAAATAGATCGACTGATTGATGTCATGAAGGACCATGACGATGGTCATGCCAAATTCCCGGTTCAGCTTCCGCACAAGCTCCAGAATCTCGATCTGATAACGGATATCCAGATATGTAGTCGGCTCATCCAGGAAAAGGATCTCAGTTCCCTGGGCAAGCGCCATGGCGATCCATACACGCTGGCGCTGTCCGCCGGAAAGCCTGGATAATTCCCTCTCACGAAACTGGGAAACATTGGTCACTTCCATGGCCCAGTTCACATACCGCTCATCCTCTTCTCCACGGATCCCCATCATACCAAGATGAGGCGTTCTTCCGAAAGAAACCAGACGCTCCACGGTGATGTCATCCGCCGCCGTATTGTACTGATGTACAATGGCCACTTTTCTGGCAAATTCATTCAGACGCAACCTTGCGATGTTTTTTCCTCCCAGAAGGACTTTTCCCTTTGCAGGGTCCAGGTTTTTGGTCATCAGGGAAAACAGTGTGGATTTACCGCATCCGTTGGCTCCCATAATGGTCGTCACCTTGCCTTTTTCTATCTTAAGGGACGCGCCTTTTAAGATCTCGTTTTTACCATAGGAAAAGCATACATTCTTTACCTCCATGGCAGGTCGTTTTTTTTCCGTATTCTGTGTATCAGTCACCATATTTTTTTGACCTCCTTAAGAGAATGATAAAGAACGGACCACCTACCACGCTCATCACAACTGCCGCACTGATCTCATAGGGAGCTGCAATGGTCCTTCCGATGGTATCTGCCAGAAGGAAGGTAAAGGCTCCCGCAAGTGCGGAAAACGGAACCAGTGCCCTGTGGTCACTTCCCACCAGGATCCTTCCGATATGTGGCACGATCAGCCCAAGGAAACTGATGGCACCTGCGATGGCTGTGGAAATACTTGCCAGAAGTACCGCGATCAGGGAGATCACGATTCGTGTGGCATTGACGTTCAGTCCCAGGCTTCGTGCTGTCTTATCTTCCAGAGACATCAGGTTGCACTCTCCGATAAACAGGCATGCCAGGAAAAGCCCTGCCACAACATAAGGAACCAGTGTTGTCACATCATCCCAGGTTTTCTGGGTGATATTGGCTTCTACGATGGAAGCCACGCCGGACATATTTCCACCGCTCATGCTGTTAAAAGCGCTGGAAAGTCCGGCAAACAATGCATCTACTGCCACACCGGTGAGGATGATACGAAGAGGACTTAAGCCGCCCTTCCAGGACAGACAGTAAACCATCAAAAAGGCGACCACGCCGCCAAAAAACGCCACCAGCGGGGTAAAGAAATACAGTCCCGGTGCAAAAGCTGTGATCAGAACTGCCGCAAAGCTGGCACCGCTGGAAATACCAATGATACCAGGGTCTGCCAGTGGGTTTTTAAGGACCGCCTGAAACAGAACGCCGGAAACCGCAATGGCGGCTCCTGCCAGCATGGAAATGATGATACGCGGAAAACGAAGGTCATAGATGGTTGCCACTTCGTCAATACGCTCCACAAAAAGTCCTCTCATCAGCTCTCCGAAGGAAACCTTCAGGCTTCCGATATTGATGGCTGCAAAAAACAATACCATCAGAAGCACCGCCATGAGTACAAAGGAGAACACTGCACGGAGCCGCTTTCTTTTTTCTCTGTTTTCATCCATTTTTGTCACTTCTCCTTTTCTGTGGTCTTTTGGGAATCTTCGGCTGCAGTTTTTCCGGATGTGCCGGATTTCTGTGCATCTTCATATTTCTGGGTCGCATTGGATTTCTCTGCATTTTTCTGCGCGTTTTCACTGTTCTTTTTCGCTTTTTCCAGATCCTCGTCACTTTCCGGATAAAGGATCGGCTGCAGCTCATCCAGTGCTTTCGGATAACGGAAGGTTGCGCTCATTCCGAAATTTTCATAAGTCAGGTCATACACCCTGCCATTTTTTACCGCGTCGAAATGTTTCCAGATATCGTTGGTCTTGAAATCTTCGTTAAACATCTCCACGACCTGATCCGGAAGTGCGTGAGCCGCACGGAGGATGATATCCGGTTCTTTGGTCTTCATATCTTCGGTGTTTACCGTAAGAAATTCCTGATCTGTATCTGTATAAACATTTTCACCGCCTGCCAGAGCCACAAGACTTCCCACGTAGGAATTTTCGGTAGCAATGATATAGCTGCCCGGAAGTCCCATCAGGATCAGCACCTTGGGATGGTCTTTTCCCTCGTTCTTCTTTTTGTATTCTTCATAGAAATCCTGGAACTCTTTTACCAGCGTGCCTGCCTGCTCTTCCCTGTCAAAAATCTCTCCCAGTTCCTGAATGGAACGGTACATCCCCTGTACACTGCGAAGATTTAAAAACGCCCAGTCCACGCCGATATTTTCGTACTTGGGTTCAAGGTCTGACTGAAGAGAGATCGGGCTTAAAATCCAGTCCGGTTTCAGGGAAGCCACGATCTCCATATCCGGGCTCATGGCTGTACCCACGGTGGTTACAGCTTTATAACGCTCCGGAATGGTGGAAATGCTGCTGGAGCATACCCCAACCAGATCCAGTTCCAGTTTGTCACAGATATCCGCAACTGCCGGAGAAGTAGCTACGATCTTCGGGGATCCCTCCATGGATCGTACCTTGGCTTTTGCCACTTCCACTGCCTGTTTTTCCACAGGGTCCGTGATCTCCAGCATGGACTCCACCGTTTCTGTCTGTGCGGTTGTCTTCGTGCCTTCCGGGTGCTGATCCACACAGCCGGTGAGAAGAAGGGACGCTGCCGCCAGGACTGTGACAAGAATTCCTCTGCTGATGCAGGATTTAATATTCATCATCGTCATCATCCTCTCCGCCCCATCTGCGCCAGTTCTTACGGAAGTACCAGATGATCAGTGCAGTTACCAGGATCAGGACCAGACCGGAGCCTGTCACTGCCAGAGCAATGGCAAAGACCGTATTGATCTTTACGCTGCTTTCGCCGTCAGATTTCTTTTCCCCGGAAGTGATGCTGTCCTCTTCCGCTGTGGAAAGATTTAGTCCCTGGGCGCTGTTCAGTTCCTTGTCTGTATCGGACTCGTCAGAGCTTTTGGAAGCTGCTGCCTGTTTCTGTGCTGCCGCTACGGTGTTCCCGGAATTCATGGCATCCGCATTTCCTGTGGAGCCGCTTTCTGCAGTGCTCTGTGCAGCTGCTGCCTGGGTGGCCGCCGCATCATTCTGAGTTTCCTTCTCATTGTCCTGCGCAGCCTCATCCGTACTTTCTGTTCCGTCCGTTTCCTGGGCACTTCCCGTATCCAGGGTACTGTTGGCAACTGCCTCGCCGCTTCCGGAAGCCTCGGCAGATGCTGCTTCTTCTGTTACAAAAGCAGGATTCATACCCACACTGTTTCCCTCGGAATAATCGCTTGGATACAGATAAAATGTAACGTTTCTTCCCATCGGGGTTACATACATGCTGACCCGGACGATGCAGTTCTCGCTTGGAACCTGGATACAGATATCGGAGGTGGTTCCGTTGCTGTCTGAACCATTTGCGGTTACCGCAACGCCTGTGCCGGACCAGCCGGAATCTCCTACATTCTGTACGCTGAAACTGTGGCCGGAGGTATAATCGATCAGGCTCATGCGGATCGTCAGATAATAATTGCCGGAGTCCGTCACTTCCATCAGACCACTTGCATAAACCGCACCTTCTACCATACCCTGTCCGGTGGCATAGGATGCCTCACCGCCTGAGTCTTCGATCTCTCCTGTCACCGGATGGGAATAACACCGGTTAATGGTACAGGAATACACACTTCCTGACTCTGCGTGGACGGAAGTTACCGGAAATCCCAGAGTTGCCGCCACGAAGAGTACTGCCGCTCCAAAACAGGTCAGTAGATTTTTTTTCCAGTTTTTCTCTCTCATTTCTTCTTTCCTGCCTTCTTTCTCAGGCTTCCCCCTCTGCTCTTGATCTTATAGAAAACACCTGCCAGTGCCGCCAGCGCGCTGACGGATACCGGAACTGCCACTTTTCTCATATTTCCGGAAGATTCCCCGGTACTGGTCTCGGTATCTGCATAAGCTTCGCCGGAAGTGGTTGTCTCCTGATCCTGATCTGACGCATCGGAAAGGCCGCTGCTGGTAAGCTTTGTGGTTCCTGCATCTTTGGAATCCGATTTGCTGCCGATGCTCTTTCCGGATTTCAGCGCAGTAGTTCCTGCTGATTTCTTTGTGGATGTGGATTTGGTGGTGGTTCCGGAAGATTTCAGGGAACCGCTGCTCTTTAAGGAGCTTCCTCCAGCCTTGGAAGTACTGCCGCTTAAGGAACCGTTGCTGTTGGTACTTAAGCTGCCATTATTTCCTCTGAGAGAACCGTTTCCGGTGCTGTTCGTTCCATTGTTACTGCTGTTATTTCCGCTGTTGCTTCCGTCACCATTGTTATCGTCATTTTCGAAACCAGGATCCTTGCTGTCCGTCTTTTTCAGGGTGCTCCAGTCCAGTTTCAGGAAGGCAGGCTGGGTTCCGGTGCCTTTGGTAATGGAATCCATAATGGGAACAAAAACCTGAAGCGGCACATAACCATCATTTTTTGCCTCATCGATCAGCGGGAATGTGACCACATCCGGATAATTGGTTCCGAAATTGTCCGTAACCAGCTTGCCGTTGGTGTATTTCTGATAGGAATCCACCGTTACATTGCCAAGAGAACCGGATGGTGCGCCATATTTATCCAGCTTGTAGCCGGTCTTAAAATATTTCAGGGTACCCAGATATCCAAGCTGTCCGTTGATGGTCAGACCCTTGAAGTCCATGGTAATGGAATATTTTCCTTTCTTTACCGTCAGCTTGATGGTGTGATTGATGGCTTCGTTGGACATGGATGCGGATGTTTTGTCAATCTTTACCATGGAGCCTGTGACGGAATACACACCGTCCGCCAGGTTCTTCACATCCAGGCTGCTGTTGCTGCCGTTATTATTGCTGTTGTTGTTATTGTTGCTGCTGTTGTTATTATTACTGCTGTTCGAACTGCTGCCGGAAGACTTCTTCTTCAGTCCGCTGACTGCCTTGGAAAGCTTTTTGATCTGTGTATTGACCTGGCTCTGGGTGGCACTGCTGTTATCATAAACCGTCTTTGCGGCAGTGATCGCAGAGTTTAATGTCTTCAGTGTGTCAGCCGTATAGGTATCTTCCCTGCCTGCCATATTGGAAGCCGTAAGAAGCATCTCATGAAGTCCGGTCTTATCCACCTTTGTCTGGGAAGCCTTCTTCATGTTTTTCATCACATAATCCAGGATACCGGTCTGGGCATCGGTCTCTTCCTGACTGGACTCTTTGTTCCCGTAAACCGCCTTTGCCGCCTCATAAACAGAACGGAGCACATCCATATCTGCGGCTGTATAATGGGCTGTATCTTTCAGATAAGTTTCCGCCTTTGTCAGCGCTTTTTTGATCTCACGGCGGTCCGTTCCCTGGATGATCAGTCCCTGAATAGCATTGTCTATGGCAGTGACACACTTGTTGACTTCTGTCTGAGAAGCCTCCTCATTGTCATAAACCTGACTGGCCTTATCTCTTGCCCGCTGTAACGCCTCACGGGTCGATGTTTCATATTCTACATCCGTCTCATTCAGATAACTGTCGGCGGTCTCGATGGCTTTCTTAAGCTCACTCTTATCAGAATCCACCTTGACCTTGGTCACCGCATTTACCGCCATGGTAAGGGCTTTTACCTCATTGTCCACAACGGTCTGGTCGATGTTCATGTTTTTATAAACTGCCTGAGCTGCCGCAATGGCATCTGCAAGCATGGCAAGCTGCTCACCGGCATAGCCCTGGCTGTCCTGTTTAAGGGATTTCTGGACATTCTGAGCGTTTGTGATCTGTTTTTTCAGGGCCGCCTTGTCCGTTTCCGTTCCGCTGATCTGTTTCAGGTCATTCCAGTCCAGATACAGTTTCGCATACTGCTTTCCGCCACCTGCATTGATGGCTTCCATGACCGGAACATAGATCCTGGTCCATACGATGCTCTGGTTCAGCTCTACCGGAATGGTTATGTAATGGGGATATTTTTTCCCTTTTACTGTGGCATCGGTGCCTTTTTTCGGATCGTTGTAGGAATCATAAATGTCATAGTAGGATTCCACACCCACTGCTTTTGCTGTGGCAGCCTCTGCCGCCGGAACTTCATTCTCATCCAGAGACTGTTTTTCTTCCTGAGCCGCAGAAGCCTCTTCTCCAGTCGCTGCACCATCGCTGTCCCCGGAAGCTTCCTCTCCGTCCATAAAAAGTTCGTCTTCTGCTGTATCCTCTGTCTGTGCCTGAGAACTCTCTTCCGCAGCTTCCGTCGCTGCGCTCTGCGCCTCTTTTTGATCTTCAGCTTCTGTCTCCGCCGCATTCTGCGCCTCACCGGTATCTACAACCTGGCCTTCCTCTGCGGCCGCATAAGGCAGGGTATCTTCACTGGTAAATCCCGGAAAATACCACATGCCTGCCAGATAGCCGGTAAAATTCTGCTTGCCAAGCTTGGTAGTCAGGGACGTACATTCGATCCGCAGATGGATATCATTTCCTTTTTTTATCAGCTGGAAGGGTTTTACCAGCGCTGAGTTTCCCATGGAAACCTGATCTGCGGTAGCATGGTGGAGCAGTCCGCCGATCTGGTATACCCCGTCATAAACCGTATTGGAGTCCGTCTTCTGGTAAAGCGCCTCCGCAGCCGCCTGAAGAAGCTGGATATGCTTATCCACCAGACTCTGTGTGGCAGACGGGTTTGCAGCCACCTGCTTTGCAGACGCAATGGCAGACTTTAACTGCTGTACGGAAGCGTCATCTGAGCCGGAAGTATCCACCGCTTCCGCCTGGGTGATCAGGTCACTTAACACAGTCTTGTCGATACCGCCCCCAAGGTTCTCCTCTGCCTGGGCCACTGCGGATGCCGCGCCGTCGGTCTCTGCCTGGGTGGCATTGCCATCCTCAAGCACAGCCTGAGCCTGGGCACGTACCTGATCCAGTACTTCATATCCATCCTGTGTGCCGTCTGTGTATGCAGCCGCCTCCGAAAGGACCGCCTCCAGAGAAGACTTGTCCGCCTGAGCCACCAGACCATTTTCCAGGATTGCCTGAAGCATCATTCCGCCTGCCCCAAGCTCTTCCTCTGTTACATCTTCTCTTGAAAGAAGGTTCTCCGCTCCCTCAAGAGCAGCCTGAAGGCTCTCACAGCTCTCCGGTGTATACCTGGAAGTATCTGTGTTCTTCGCCTCTTCGATGATCCTGGAAAGTTCACTCTCATCCATGGCATAAACGCCGGATGTGCTCCCCAGGCACAGTGCAGCCGCCATAAAAAACGCACTGCTTCGCTTAAATTTTTTTATCTTCATACCCATCATCCTCCTATGAGCACTTGTTAGCCATGATTAACCGTATCATGAGGAAAAGTTAATGTCAACATACTATCGTCCAAACCGTGCTCACAGGGAACGGTTCGATGATCTCAAAAATCCTTTAAATCCGCCATGTTCCCGATTTTTCGACAAAAAAAAGACCGAAATTTTTTCATTTCGGTCTTTAATCAAGATCCCGGATACACCTGGATATCCGGCTTTTTTTCACACAGATCCTCTGGTCAGAGCTTCACATATTTCCCGCCTGCCGCATCGGATAACTGTCTGGCCAGCCCCATGCCGAACACGGAATTTTCCGTATCGATCACCAACACCGGCACGCCTTTTCGTTTCAGTTCCTCAGCCGCCTCAAGGGCAAGAGACCAGGGCTTTCCCTCCTGGGTGTCAAAATTGGCCTTGCCGTCAGTGAGCATCACCAGAATCCCGGTCTCTTCCGGATTCTTCCGTTTTTCCGCCTCCAGAACTTTCAGAGCCTTTCGGATTCCCATGGCAAGAGGGGTATTCCCTCTGGCTTTCAGCTCTTCCATAGGCCTTGCCGCAAAATCCACGCTTCCGGTAAAAGGCAGGATCAGTTCTGCTTTCCGGTTCCCGAAAACCACCATTCCTGACCGGTCCCTGTCGCTGTACGCCCGCCGCAGGATGGAAAGCACCGCACTTTTCGCAAAAGAAAGCCTCTCTTTTGCCCCCTGGGAACGACTGGCATCCACCAGAAATAAAATAGACACCTTATTTTTTCTCCGGAAGCGTTTCAGCCGGAGGTCACACGCTCTGATCTCCCGGTCCTCTCCCCGGATCCTGCCGCTCTCCAGCGCCGCCCGGACGGACGCCGGAATATCCACCTCCCCGGCTCGCAAAATCTCTTCCTGACCGGAGGGGATCACCAGAGAACCACTGTGTTTCCCACCCGGAAGCCATTCTTTCCGGGACTGCTGCTCTCTTTTCAGAAAGATCTCCTGTTTCATCCCCTCCAGAACTTCCAGTACCGAATACTCTCTTCCGCTCTGTTTTACCGGAAGGAATACTTCCTCAGAATCTGCCCGTCTTCCTTTCCCCGGATCTAGTCACCCTCCCCGGAAGCTTCCGACTCCCTGGAGCTCTTTTTCCCGGCGGAAAGAATCTCTTCCATTACCTGAGGATCCATCTGTCCGTCTTCCAGAGGATTTTTCCGCATCCGGTGAGGCAGAACATACCGGGCAGCCCGCTCAAGATCCTCCCGGGAAGCCTTTTTCCGGCCTTCCAGTGCGGCAATGGTCTGTGCAGTCCGGATCATTCCGATATCCGCCCGGTGGCCGTCAGTGCCGTAGGCAACACAGATCTGTGCCGCCAGCCTTAACAGCTCCTTTGGGACACGCACCGTCGGCAGAAACTCTCTGGCACTGCGGATCCTCTCGGAAAGCTCTTCCTGAGACTCTTTGTACTTCCGGCAGAAATACCCCGGATTTTTCTCATAGGCCATCCGGTTCTCAATGATCTGCACCCGCTTATCCACGTCTGTCTCTGCTTCCACATCCACCACCATGCCAAAACGGTCCAGAAGCTGCGGCCGCAGGTTTCCCTCCTCCGGGTTCATGGAACCGATCAGCACAAACCGGGCTGAATGAGTACAGGAAATCCCTTCTCTCTCCACGGTATTGCGCCCCGTTGCCGCCGCATCCAGTAACAGATCCACGATATGGTCGTCCAGAAGATTGATCTCATCCACATAGAGGATATTTCCGTCTGCCTCTTTCAGAAGACCTGGCTGGAACTGTTTTTCCCCGTCTTTCAGTGCGGCTTCGATGTCGATGGTTCCTGCCACACGGTCTTCTGTGGCATTGGCAGGGATCTCCACCACCCGGCAGTCCTTCATAAGTCCCGGGATGGCACGCACCGCAGTGGTCTTGGCCGTTCCCTTCTGTCCACGGATCAGCACCCCGCCTGCAGACGGGTTCACCAGATTGATAAGGATGGCCTCCTTCATAGGTTCCTGGCCTACAATGGCCGTAAATGGATAATCATAAGTTTTTTCCCGCATCATTCTTCCGCCTCTCCTTCTGCCTCCAGATATGCCTCACGGATCTGGGACAGTTCTTCTTCTGTTGCATCAAAATAGCCCCGGTTGCTGGCCTCCATCAGCCGCTCCATCATCTTCATGTATGCCCATTTGTTGCTTTGCTGCATCTGTTTCCGGAGTTTTTCATCCCCGGCATAGCACCGGGTCATCCGGGAAAAGGTCTCGCCTGTCACCGCATCGGTGGAGGCCGCAAACCCCATCACATTCTCAAACCGTTTCGCGATCTGCTGCACACCGTGATAATCATGGCGCATCATCCCCTGAATCCATCCGGGGTTTAAAAGCCTTGTGGCGATCCCACGCTCCAGAGAACTCTTAAGATCCTGCACCTTCACCGCCTCACCGGTGGTATCTGCCACCAGCATGACCGGTTTGCTGCCTTTTTTGTTCTCCACGGCTCTGGCAAGTCCGCCGTAAAATTCATAATAGTGATCCAGATCCGTCAGCTCATACTCCACATTGTTGCGCACCTGGGAAATAAAATCCACATGGTCATACTGTCCGGCCAGCACTTCTTCGGCTTTCACTCCTCGCCTCCGGAAGGAATACCCGTAAGAGAGATCCTCGGTAAAAGAACTTCCGATCTCTGCCGCATCCTTCCAGCTGCCTTTTCGCACAACATCCGTAAGCCGGGTTCCATACTCCCCTTCTTTGGGGCCAAAGATCCTGCAGGATGCCAGATCCCAGGCTTCCCGTTCCTCCATTTCGGGATGAAATCTCTGGAGCTCTTCTGCCATCTTTCTGGTATTTGCCGTAAAATAACTCTTTTCCGGTCCTTCCTCAAGCCGGAGGATCTGCCGGAGCATGGCATTTAAGTTATCGATCAGGTTGGGATACATGTCCCGGAAAAATCCGCAGATGTGGATCACCACGTCCATACGTGGCCGGTCCAGCTCCTCGGTGGGGATCACCTCAAGCCGGTCATCGTAACTGCTCTTTTCCGTTTTCAGGCGGATGCCCAGATAATACAGGATCTGTCCGATAGTCTCACCCTGACTTCTGGAAGTCTCCAGTCCCCAGAGGATCAGCGCCGTAGTATCCGGATACGTTCCCGTCTTCTCATGATAAGCCTCCACCGAAAGCTGCGCCGCCTTCATTCCCCGCTCACAGGCCGTTCTGGTGGGCACCAGCCTTGGGTCAAACTGCACCAGGTTCCGTCCGGAAGGCAGGATCGACGGATTCTTTACCACATCCCCTGCCGTTCCCACCGGAACATAGCCGCCGTCCAGTCCATGTACCAGCCCGTTAAGTTCTGTCTCGTTGATCTCGTGAAGACCATCGGTGATCAGACTGTTTTCATATTCATAAAGCCTCTCTTCCAGAAGATCCAGATCTTTTTCCGAGCAGTTTTCTCCGGAATCTCCTTCCAGAAATCCGCAGTTCTTCCCTGCTTTTGTGATGTTCAAAAGAAGATCCCCGCACCGCTCCGGTGCACTCTGGATGCTTTCCCGGTACTCTCCGATCATTTCCCTGAGTTCCTGATAATCTCCATACAGACCGCTCTTTTTAAGCTCCGGCGCCTGGTAGCTTACAAGCGTTGCCAGGGAACGGCGTTTGGCGATCATGGCCTCCGAAGGATTTCCTATATAATAGTAATAGAAATGGGGGATCTCTCCCACCAGCTGATCCGGCCAGCAGCTTCCGGTCATTCCGTTATCTTTTCCGGGCAGAAATTCCAGTGTGCCGTGGGTGCCGAAGTGGATCATGGCGTCCGCCTGAAATCCCTCACGGATCCAGTGATAAAAGGCCTGATATTCCCCGGAAGGCTTCCGGTTCCGGTCGTGATATCTTCCCGAATCCCCGCTTTCTCCCTCCGAGTCGCGAAGGGGCTGCAGTCCCAGAAAAACATTTCCCACACAGATCCCCCGGATGGGATATTCTTCTCCCTCAAACTCCCAGGTGATCCCTCCTTCCCCTTCCTCGCACCATTGAGGCAGGTTGCAGTGTCCGCCTGTGACAAACACTTCCTGAAGCTCTTCGGGAGAGCGTCCCTCTGTATCATAGCCGGCCTCTTTCAGCCCCTCAAGCAGTCTAGATGCCGAGGCAAAGGTATCCAGAAATGCTCCTCCGAACACATTGCTCTCCCCCGGGGGATAATTATAAAAGATCACCGCCAGCCGCTTCTCTTCCCGTTTTTTCTTTCTAAGTTCCAGCATCCGGAAAAGGCGCGCCACAAAGATATCGACTCGCTCCGCTATGGGTTCCAGCTGTGGAAAGACCGGTTCTTCTCCCTCTGTGCTTCCACTTCCCATAACCCCTACCGGAAATGTAAGGATCCCGCCGTCCAGCTCCGGAAGCAGGATGCTGATAAGAAACTCTCCGGGATTCACGGCATCCGCCCGCTCCCATTCCTCCCCTGAAACTCTGGTCAGGCAGAAGGGTTTGAAATAGGGAACATCCAGTTCTTTCAGGATTTCCACCGCCTGATCCGCATCTCCACCCATGGGCCCTGCACCCAGGCGGAAGGGCATCAGATTGACCACTGCCGAAACCGGTGTTTTCTTCTGCGTGAGAAATGCCCGCAGTTTCTTCAGATCCCCGTCCTCATTCTGGGAAAATGCAATGGGAAGCAGGTTGTATCTCTCTCTCAGTTTCTCTGCCAGAGCCTGTACCACCGGCAGAAAATCATTGGGATAGGCATGTCCGTAAAAAAGCAGGGCCACGGTTTCCCGCCGACTGTCAAAAGCCGCCTTCTTCCAGAATTTCGCCGGTGTATCCCAGGTTTCCATGGAAAAAGGATCTTTCAGATAGACGCCGTACTCCATGGTACAGGGTTTCTCCTTCGGGAGAAATTTTCGTCCGCCGTACTGCCGGAGGATAAGATGCATAAAAGATTCCATATCTGTCCTGGTGGCCTGCTGCCAGTAATCGATCAGAAGAAACACGTTCTTCATGTCCCGGGTGACTCCAAAAGGCAGCACATTTCCCATCATCATTGCCATCCGCCGCATCCGGTGCATTTTTGTAAGTGCACCGGCGGAGGATTTTTTCTCAACGTTGCCGGATACCTCTGCGCCATCGGTGCCGGACGTCCCGGACACATTCCCGGAATCTTTTTTCCCGCCGGAACCTTTCATCATTTTTCCCATGGCACCCATGGAAAAAGAACCCAGGCGGATATAGTCCCGAAGTGCGTTTCCAATGACGATCCGATGGCCCTTACAGGCTTTCAGACCTTTTGCCACGATCTCCTGAAGCTCTTCGGAAGCCCCCATGGTATCCACCACCGCCACATCTGCCGTGGCAATATCCTTTATGATCCTTTCCGGTTCCAGAACGTATCGCTGTTCCTGTCCCGCAACATAGAAACAGACGATGGTCAGATCATCCTCCGGGTACTGCTGTTCATAACGTTTCCGGAATGCCTGGATCTGCCGGAGAGCAGGTACGGAAACCGCTGTTATCGTAATCTTCATAAAATCCCTTCTCCTGTCTGTATCGATCTGTAAAAACTCCTCCGCTGTATCAAGTATAACATACCCTCTGCAAAAAATCCCCCTCTGTCCTGCCGTATGCCAGGGGAAGCATCGGGGCCGGATGAGGGGGAAATTTGTCAGGTTATCAGTTTTTCAGAGCTTATTTCACTCTTACTGTAACAAGAACTGTCTTTGTTCCTGCATTGTAGTTTGCAGTTGCTTTTGCGGAAATCTTCACTTTGATCTTGTAGGTACCTTTTTTCAGGCCCTTCTTTACTGTGATCTTTCCGTTTGTTTTATTTACGGTAAATGCAGAGCTTCCTGCTGTTTTTGCATAGGTCAGTGTTCCCTTACTGCTCACGGAAGCGCCAAGAGTAAACACCTGCGCTTTCTTACGAAGTGCACTGTAGGAAACATTTTTGGATGTGATCTTTGTCTTCAGAACCGGTGCTGCCTTGGCAACTTTGACAGTCAGGGTCTTTGTGGCAGCTTTGTAACTGCTGGTCGCTTTTGCAGTGATGGTGATCTTTGCGGTTCCGGCAGCTTTGATAGTCACTTTGCCTTTGCTGTCTACAGTGGCAACTTTTGTGTTGGAGGACTTGTAAGTCATGGCTGTCTTTGCCTTTGCTCCAATGGAGAATGCCTTGTTACCGTATTTTTTGGAAACCACGTTCTTGGTGTTCTTAACTGCAACTGTGATGCTCTGTGCTGCCTGTTTCTTGATGGTGGAAGGATCTGTCGGAGCCTTCTCAGTCTCAGCGAAATCTGCATCTGCATCTGTGGTCTCTTTCAGTGTGGAGTAATCCAGGCGCAGATAAACGTTCTGTTTTCCGGAGCCAGGAGTGATGGCATCCATGATCGGAACAAATACCTGAAGCGGGATCTCATTGTTTCCTTCCAGAGCCTCTTCGCACAGCGGGAACGTAATATCATTCGGATAATCCGTTCCGAAATCATCCTTCAGAGTCTTTCCGTTGGAGAACTTCTGAAGAGAATTTACAGTTACCGGAACCAGAGTTCCGCTTGGCTCTCCTGTCTTGGAAACCTCATAGCCACTTGCATAGTAGCTCAGGTTCTTCAGATATCCCTTCAGGGAAGTGATGGTCAGGCTGTTGAAGTTCATGTTCACATATGGAACACCATTCTTTACTACCAGTTTGATGTTGTGGTTGATGGCATTGTTGCTCATGGACATATCCACTTTGTTGACCTTTACCATCTCACCTGTTAATTTGTATACACCATCGGAAAGCTTTGCAAGCTCTGCTGCGCTGGAATCCTCAGAAAGATTATACAGGGTATCCCAGTACAGAGTGATGGTGGAATTGATGTTGAACTTACCTGCGTCAAAGTATACACCGGAAACTTCGCCGTTAAGGTTTTTCATAGCTTCCACATAGAGATATACGTTGTTCACATAGGTCTGGCTGATGCCGTCAAGAGGAACTGTGATATCCGTAACAACCGTGCAGTCACCGATGGTCGGAGCTGTTGTGCTCTCTGTGGAATATGTTACGCCTTCTTTTGTAAGAGGCTGTGTAGTATCACCGTTTGGATAATATCCGTTATAGCCAAGAACATACAGCGGCTCTCCGGTCGTTCCGGAAACCATCTTGTAGGTCAGCCACATTTTCCCATCATTGTCCACACGAAGGTATGCGCCGACTTTCTTGCTCTCGCCAACCAGTCCATGGTCAACCACGTCTGTACGGTCTTTCATCTCGATGTAGTAAAGTCCTGGCGCCGGTTTTTCTGTCGGGGCATCCGGAATCACTTCCTGCTCGATCTTCACGCCAAGGGCATTCATGGTCGCGGTCTTGATAGCATTGGAGGAATAGGTTGCTCCGGAAACGGTATCCAGATCATTGAGCTTCTGGGCATCGTTCATGTAGAGGCCTGTCAGCTTCTCCTTCATGCCCTTTGTGCTTCCAAGACCGTTGATCGCCTTGTTCAGGTACATCTGGTTATCGTCCGCATGGGTTCCCTTGAAATCATTTCCTGCAAGAGAAACATCTGTGATACGTCCGTCCTTTACCGTCACCTGGGAGGTTACGTTGTAGTTGCCGAACTGCTCTACCTCTGCAGTGCTGACTTCTGTAGTAAAGTTCAGAGACGGATCTCCGGATTCCTTTGCGCCTGCATAGTCGATCTGAAGATAAGCATCCGGCGCATAGCCCATGGCATCTACATACATGCTTAAGTATACGCCTGTTGTGTTGTACGCATCTTTCGGAATGGCAAAGGAGATGGTTTCCGGAACTTCATGGTTTCCGTTTCCGTCTGCCTTGGCTACCGTCTGTGCTGCCACGATATCCGCAGCCACCGTCTCCCCAGACGGCTTTGTTCCCTGATAGATCTTGAAATCATAGGCATAATCGGTAAGCGTTCCAACGGTTACGCTTCGAAGATTTGTGGAAAGCTTCGGAGTTCCGTCTGCGTCAAATGTCAGGGTTCCGAATTTACCCGGGCATGCAACTGCCGCACTGTCCTGATCCAGATTGTGGGCATTTTTCAGAGTCAGCGGAACGATGTAGGTTTTTGCAGTATCAAAAGCAACTCCGTTAAGAGTCACAGTTCCGGCTGCTTCTGCTGCCGGTGCGGTTCCATCGGTAAGGCCGAAAGGATCTGCCTCATCAGAATCGCTCTCTAACGTATCCTGGGAAAGATCCAGAGAATCTGCATCTTCGCTCTTCTCCAGCTCTACAACGTCCCGGGAATCTTCTTCTTGGGATTCCTCTTCTGCCGGAGCTTTTGTCTCCGCTTCCTGCACATCGGTTTCTTCTTCAAAAAATCCCTGGTCCTCTGTCTCTGTATCTTCGGACAGGTCCTGTGTCTCTTCTGCGCTCACTACGTCAGGCTGATCCTCTGCCATGGCCGTTATCGGAACCATGGAAGTTGCCATCATGGAGGCAAGAAGAACTGCGATTACTTTCTTTTTCATTCTTTCTCTGCCTTTCTGTTATTTGTGCTTTTGTGCCCGGACAAATAGCCGCTTGTTGTCTCAGGCTAACTCTATACTGGCATTGTAACCACGATTGTTAGTCTCAGTCAACTGTTTTTTCGCCTTTGGTTCCTTACGGGAACGGTTTTAAAATTTTAAAAATGCTTTAAATACAGGCTTTTCCGGACTTTCTGCACAAAAAAGGCCGATTTTTTTTTCATTTCGGCCTTTAATCGATATTGACAAAATCCCCCGGCTTTTAGGAGAAAAGCCGGGGGATTTCACATAAGTGGAATCTGTTGATCCGAAGATCCGTAAATTATTTAACTCTTACAGTTACGGTTACAGTTCTGCTTCCTGCAGTGTAGTTGCCTTTTGCTGCGGATTTGATCTGAACTTTTACTCTGTAAGTGCCTTTCTTGAGGCCTTTCTTAACTGTAAGCTTACCGGTCTTGCTGTTTACGGAAACTGCACTGGATCCGGAAAGTTTCTTGTAAGTTAAGGTTCCTTTGCTGTTTACAGAAGTGCCAAGTGTAAATACCTGTGCTTTCTTCTTCAGAGCGTTGTAAGAAAGGTTCTTTGTTCCGATCTTTGTCTTGATGGTCGGAGCTTTCTTAGCGATCTTGATAGTCAGTACTTTGGCTGTTGCTGCTTTATAAGTGCTGGTTGCTTTTGCGTTGATGGTGATCTTTACAGTACCGGCAGCTTTGATGGTAACTTTACCTTTTCTGTCTACAGTTGCGATCTTTGTGTTGGAAGACTTGTAAGTTAAAGTAGTCTTCGCTTTTGCTCCAAGGGAGAATGCCTTGTCACCGTATTTCTTGGAAACCACATTTTTGGTGTTCTTTACAGAAACGGTGATGGACTGTGTTTTCAGCTTGACAAGTTTTGCCTTGGCATCGGTAAGAGCCTTGGTTGCTGCTGTTACCTCTGTATCGGAGAAATCTTCACCATTCAGGACTGTCTCTGCGGCTGTGATGGCTGCTTTGTATGTCTTGTAGGATGCTGCGGTGTAGTCTGCTGCTTTTAACTTTTTGGCTGCTGTAATGGCAGATTTCAGAGCGTTGATAGAAGTCTCTGTAGCTACCGGCTGAAGAGCGGTTACTGCATCGTTGAATGCTTTGATCTGCTCTTCTGTGATATCCTCATCGATTGTTCCATCCAGTGTGTCATAGAGATCTTTTGCTGCCTTGTAGCTTGCCTTGGTGTAAGCAGAAGCATCCAGAGCTTCAAAAGCTCTCATGTTTTTACCAAAATCTGTAGATGCTACTGAGAAAGAACCGTCTTCGTTCTTGGTAATTGTATACTGGGCAGCTCTTACTGTATTTTCAAGAAGGGCCTGTCCATCTACAGCATTTCCGTCTTCATCCTGCGCTCCAAATGTCCATGTACTATCCTGAACATATGCAGCGCCGGAACCTATTGCCGGATTAATTACTGTTGTTCCAATAATTTTAGTACCATTGATAACGTATAATTTACCAATAGAAACATACTGAAGCACTGGTGTTTCACAAGTTACATTATCAAGAATCAGGCCAGAGTCAAAATTCTGCTGAGAAGTAAATGCCCATCCATTAGCCACCAATTTTCCACTCTTATCTGCAGAACTGTCAATCACACGGCAAGTTCCACTGAAAGAAACCATTCCCTGTGCAAGTGTCAGTGTATGTCCATTCAGATCCAGTGTCATATTCTTGTAGTTTGTTTCAGAACTTGTGCTGATATCTTTGTTCAGTTTTACTGTCTGTCCTTCACCGGCAAAAGAAACGATCAGGTCTGCTTTATCCTCTCCCAGTTTCTCTGCTTCACTGCCATCTGCATTGTAGATGGTTGCTACCGGATCTGCAACAGTTCCATCCAGATCATCTACCAGTGTATAATATCCGGCATAATCACCTTCTGTTACTTCTCCCAGTTTTTTATTTGCAGGAGTTTTGTATGAATTATTATTTACAAGCTTATTCGCACTCTTGAAATAACCACCTTCGATTACTACCGGTGCTCCAGACGAATTGATTGCATAGCCTCTCTTACCTTCAGAAGTGTAAACACCGCTTTTGATTGTTACAGTTCCTGTTCCGTATGATTTAACAGCTGCTCCACGGGAGTCATTAGTTGAAACATCCATGTTTTCCAGTGTAACATCACCATTACCACTAAAGGTTATACCATTGCTGATTTTATCAGCTCTGACCGTGAGTTCATCTGCTTTAATAGTAACACTACCACTTACTGTATTACCGGTAAATGTTGCAGCACCACCTTCATTACTATACTGACTATAGCTCCACAGTGTTGAATTTGTAACCGAAACTTTTTCTCCCACACAGGAGGAAACTTCCATTCCCTTATCAGATGTACAATTATCTACTGTCACATCAATTCCGTTGGACATATGACTAAAATATACATTATTATTACTTGTAGTATTGCCTACAGCTTGTAATGTATTAACCAGTGCACAGTTTTTCAGTGATACCGCAACACGAGGAAGTCCAGCCAGATAATTCAGTGAATTATAAGACATTGCATTTCCAATCTGTCCGTCAATCGTAACACCTTCTGCAGACAAGGATCCCTTTTCTACAGTAATGGAAGCACTGGAATTCGTATTGCTTACATATTTCTCACGGGTGAGCTTACCTGTTTTTTCCGTACTGCTGTCGATGATCGTTACATCACCTTTGATACGGATCAGGTTGTCTGCCTGGTTCAGTGCATGACCATTGAGATCCAAGGTACCGCCACGGATGATCAAGTCATCACTGAGAGTCACATCTGCATCCAGTTTTACAGTACTTCCTGCTTTCATGTTCTCAAGCTGTGTCTGTACATCCGGTGCGATCTCGTAAGTTTTTTCTACGGTAGAAGTTGCACTTGTATCATCGCTTACTTTCTTTACATTATTCCAGTCAAGGCCAATGCAGGCATCCTGATAAACACCCATGATCTCAATGTGCATACGGGTTGCAACTACGTTCTGTTTCAGATCCGGCACAGTAAAGCTAATCTTGGTCGGTTTTCTCTTTCCTCCAAGGATACCCAATTTATCTACATGTGCTTTATAACGGGCACCTTTAGCAGAATTTGCAGTTCCATTGAGGAAATCCTGAGTATTTTCATAAATGGACCAGTCATCTGCACCACCGGACTGTGCAGATCCCAAAGCATCAGAAGTAACTGCTCCTAAACCAGTTGTAAGAGTTGCAGTTCCATCTTCATGGATTACCAGAGTTGCATCTCCTGTGAAGCATCCGGATGCCATGGATGTATGTTTCATGTAATCTTTGGTTGTATACTGCTGTGTAGCATCAATATGTCCTGCATTCAGAAGATTGATCGGAAGGCTGTAGGTTCCAGGTGTGAGTTTCTTTACGAAATCTCCACGTCCAACTGTCACTTCCATGGAAACTGCTATCAGTTTATCCATTGCTGTTTCCAGTTCATTGGCAGCACCTTTTACCTCATCTTTACTTCCACGATTGTCAATGACATCTTTTGCTCTCTGAATCACAGCTGCGAGGCCTGCCTCTTTCCAGCTGTCTTCCGTATAATCTTCCTCTTTCAGTGCCTCTGCTTCTGTAAGCTTCTGTAATAATACTGTTGTATCGTAAGCTTTTACCAGACGTCCTATCGGAGTGTTCAGAAAACTTTTCTTGCTTGCAAGAACCTTTTCTGTCTCACGGCCATTGATTGCTGTTTCCGCATTTGTAATCGAAGTCTGAAGATTTTTCCACCACTGCTGTACACTTTCTACAGTATAATCTGTTTCTACCATTGCTTTTGCCTGGTCAAGAAGTGCCAGAAGTTCTGCCGGGTCACCAGCTGCTTCAAGTTTGCTTACTACATCTGCCAGTGCAGTATTCGCCGCATCCACAGCCTCCTGAGATTCTTTTTTCTCCAGTGCTGCTTTGGCTGCTGTCTTAGCTGCATCAATGGCATCCTTATTTCCGTCCCAGGATGCCTTGGTGTATGCCATCTCATCAAGGGCATCTGCCTGTGCGATGGTTGCCTCCAGTGCGGATGTGTCTACTGCTGCGGCATCCTTCTCTGCGTTTGCATAATCAGCTTTCAGAAATGCATCCTGTGTTCTTCCTGCTGCCATAGTCATGGTTACATATACGCCGTCCTGGGCTTTATCCGGGATTGCGAATGTAATGCTGTTTACATTTCCGTCTTTATCGGTTGTATACTCTGCTGCTGTCGCTTCCGTTCCTACAGCTCCCTTGTATACCTTCCAGTCTGTTGCATAAACAGTCTGTCCCATCATGGTGATGGCCTGGATCGGTACGGTCAGTTTAGCGCTTCCGTCTTCTGCTACTACCAGAGTTCCTTTTCCTGCGATGCAGGCGTTTGCCATGGATGCTGCTGTGGTATCGTCTGCCTTCATCATGGATATGGTTACTTTATAAGTACCTTTTTCCAGATTGGTGTTTGCAGCTCCGAATCCGGTCTGTATCGTACCGGTAAGTTCAGCTGCCGGGCTCTCCTGCACCAGTGCCCCATCGCTTTCTCCGTCAGAGAATCCGTCTTCGATAGAAAGCTCAGCTTCTGCTGCGTCTTCTGTCTCAGTCTGCTCTGCATTCTCGCCGGTAGCAAGTGTCACGTCCTCAGCTTCTGCCTCATCGCCAGCTGCTTCCTGTACTTTCTCTGCTGCTGCATCTTCCTCAGGTGCTTCTGCAGTTTCCGGTGTTTCTGCTACCTCTGCGGAAGCTTCATCCTGAAATTCCACTTCTGCCGCAGATACCGGCACGATGGATGTTGTTGCGATCAGGGCTGCCATCGTACAGGATGACAGGCGAAGCCATAAATTCTTTCTTCTCATTTCTTTCCTCCTTATGTGGTAAGGTGTCGCACACCCTTCTTTTAAGCAGGCCAGGGCACATTCTCTCCTGTTACCCATGTCTAACTCTCTGCTGTCATTTAATCACAAGTGTTAGTTTGGGTCAACTATTTTTTCGTTTTCCGTTCCCTGCGGGAACCATTTATATTTTTCAAAAATCCCGTAAACATGGGCATTTCCGGATTTTTGGCACAAAAAAAAGCCGATTTTTTTTCATTTCGGCTTTTAATCGGTCTGATTATTTTCTACAGCCAGAACATCAGAAGTGCGGTGCTCTCCGGCATATGGGCTTTGCCTACGCTGCAGGTAACGGTGATGGAGACCATTCCCTTTACGTTTCCCAGGTGGGTCTTCATGAAGCGGCAGGCACTTAGGGGAATGCGAACTTTGCCCTCCCGGATGGCGGCTTCGTAGAGCTGGCCCTGGTCTACGTATTTCAGGGATGAGAGCCTTCCCCGCATATCTGCCCCGTCGATCCGGGAATGGGCGTGCATCTCACGGGTGGTCAATTCCAGCCAGCTTCCTCGGGTATTGTTCCGGATGCAGGCCAGATGCTCGAACCCGTTGTTTGCCATGGAAAGCTTCGTTGTGCCTTCTGTGTTCAGCTGATAAATGGCAATTCCTACTTCGAAGCGGCCTTTTTCCAGCACATGATCCAGATAATAGAGGCTTCCTTTTTCTGCATTTGTCTGGTTTCGGGATTCCTTTACCTGGCCGGAATTTCTGGTCATTGTCATGAGAAGGCTGTAATCTACGTTCTCAATGAGCTGTCTTGTTTTTTCGGGGATCTCGGATGCCGCGATCCCGATCCGTTCCAGATAGACGCCGACTTCTTTCAGGATCCTCTGGTATGTTTTCAGTGCGCGAGTACCTTTTTCAGTAAATTCATAGCCTCCGTTCAGGTATCCTGCGCCGATGCATTCTTTAAAGAAACGGCTTACCGGTCCGTGGCTGACTCCGCAGGTATCGGCGATCAGTGCCACAGTGCCTCGTTTTTTGCCAATTTTTGCGAGCTCTGTCAGATATCGGATCTGCAGCATGGATGGGTGGAGCAGTCCTTCGGTGTTTTCTTTTTCCATAATCTTCCTCCTACCAGATATGTACATCCAGCTCCCGGCTATTCCATTCCATTGGTTTCTCGTCTTCTCTGGCAAATGCCACAAGAGCGGTTCCCTCTATGACCGGGTCGTGATGCCGGAGAAAATATTGAAATACGCTGGTAGGGATCAGTGGGTTTCCGTCTTTTTCGGCAGCTTTCATCCAGCCGGTCTCCGGGTCCTGGTACCAGAGGTCCAGACGGTTCTTTGTCTGGTCTGTGCAAAGGAGTTCGAAGTAGCTGTCCTCTTCTTTTACGTGGAGGCAGATCTGCTCCCGGTAGTCTTTAAATTCTGTGGTCAGCCTTCTCGGGCAGGTTTTTTCCATGTAGTAGATGCCCATCATGAAGGTGTAGTCTCCCGGTTCGTAGTAATACCGGAGGTCTGTGTTTTTCATGACACGCTCAAAGGTGCTTCCGTAGTTGATGAAATTATGGATCTGCTGCACGGTTTCTTCGCTTACTACATGCTCCATGCGGCAGGCGTCTTCTTCTGCGGTTTCGCTGTTTACACCTACATACTCCAGAAACTGGGTGAAGGTTTCATGACGGTGGCGGCATTCTTCTCCGCGGATGCGTCCCAGTTCTGTGAGACAAACGTAGGAGTTTTTTTCTTCTGTTTTTACATAGCCCCGTGCGGAGAGCTGCTTCAGATAGGCCAGCACTTCCCTCCGGGTCATCTCCATCCGCCCGCAGATCTCCGGAATGGTGATCCGGGCGTCCTTTTTTGTAAGAGAACAGAGCTCTTCCAGCATGTCTTCTTCGGTTTCTCTTTTGGAAGAGGGCATGCTGTGACCCAGTTCTTCTGTGAAATCCTGATCATTTTTCATGGTTTTTCTGTTCTGAACTTTATTTGTATTTGCGGCTGTGTTAGTTCAGGCTAATTGTTATTATAGGAGATGGGCTGCGGGGATGTCAAGAGGGTAAAAAAATCCCACCAGCTGGATTACAGGATTGTTGTAATTTAGCTGGTAGGATGATGATCACACTCTCGGCTTCACACCTTTGGTGTCTCGCTTGGCGAGCTTGACTTTGTTGAGTACGTATGGTTTGTCATGGTAGGTAATAGCATACTCCTGGCGGCTTTCCAGGAGGTAGGCATGGTGGATGCGGTCTTCGCCGGTAAGCTTCATGCCGCGGACACCCATGGCGTTTTTCCTGGTGACGGAGATCTCGGTTTTCATGATACGAAGAAAGTATCCCTTTTCAGACTGGAACACAACCTGATCCATCTCGTCCGCTGCTCCTACGAATACAAGACGATCCTCCTCTGCAAGCTTGGTGGAAACAATGGTACGCTTGGAAGCACGGAACTCTTCTCCTTTTACCAGCTTGCACATACCGTTCTCTGTAACAAAGAGTACTGTGGAGGCTGCCACCTGGCTCAGTGGTGCCACATAAAGGATCTGCTCGGAAGTACTGTCATAATTACCCAGATTATCTGCCGGAACACCTTTATCACGGAAACGTACCAGCGGGATATCCTCTGCCTTCACTGTATGGAGCTTGCCGGTATCTGTAAAGATACAGATCTTGTCCGTGTTCATGCAGGTAAAGACATAGCGGCTCTCTGCGTGAGCGGCTTCTTTATTACGCTCGTAGGCGTTCTTGTCAATGAGACGCATATATCCGAAACGGTCCATCAGGAAGCAGACTTCGGTCTCTTCCATCTTCTTCTCCTCATAAACAGCTTCCTCTGCGTTTTCAATGGAAGTCTTACGCTTACTGCCGTA
>JABLTR010038449.1_pt1 | contig 40069 bp, 39 predicted proteins | sample 7160071 | NCBI WGS metagenome assembly JABLTR01 (sample SAMN14651230, study PRJNA627086) | human gut metagenome | isolation source: feces | host: Homo sapiens | reverse complement strand
GGGCCGGGGGATGAGCTCGGGCTCCTCCTGTCCGTAGAGGAAATCCCCCACCAGGGGGCAGCCCAGATGGGCCATGTGCACCCGGATCTGGTGGGTACGCCCGGTATCCAGGATGAGGGCCACCAAGGAGTGTCCGTCCACGGTGGACAGAGTCTGGTAGTGGGTGCGGGCTTCCTTGCCGTCTGGCCGCACCATCTGCTCCACCAGGGAGCCGGGCTTGGGGCCCAGAGGTGCGTCCACGGTGCCTTGGGGCGGCTGGGGGATGCCGTGGCACACCGCCAGGTACTCCCGGCAGAAGTCGAGGGTGTGGAGCTGGCTTTTCAGCACCTCCTGGGCGTGGGGATGGCGGGCCACCACCAGCAGGCCCGAGGTGCCCCGGTCCAGGCGGTGGACGGGGTGGAAGTCTCCCTCTTGCCCCTCCTCATCGTAATGATGGAGAAGAAAATTCCCCAGCGTATCGGAAAAATGGCCCGGGCCGGGGTGGACGGGCACCCCCGGGGCCTTGTTGAGCACCACCACGTCCCCGTCCTCATAGACGATGTCCAGGGGGCCGGGCGCGGGGACCACCCCGCTGCGCCGCTCGGGGTCAGACAGGCGCACCGACAGCACCTGTCCCTCCTGGGGACAGAAGCGGGTACTCACCCGCTGGCCGTCCACCAAAATTCCGTCGGGGAGCCACTTGATCCGCCGCACCACCGTCCCCGACAGGCCCAGGTGACGCTTGAGCAGGGTGTCCACCTTGATGCCCGCCAGCGCCCCGGTGATAGGCAGGTCTAATCTCCGCATTTTCACATCCTCCGGGACAGGACAGTCCACGCGATCAGATACAGCAGGGAGTAGAGACCCATAAAGCACACGATCACCAGCGCCAGCCGCAGATCCACCAACAACAGGACCAGCACGATGGGGACCTGAAGGATTTGAAGCCACCTCCCCGTGATCTGGGCGGCCCGGGCCTCAATGCGCTGTTTGCGCTCGTCGGTCTCCCGGATGCGGGCCCGTTTCCATGCCTCCGGGTGGTGGAGCATCCACTCGTTATGAAGGAGAAGCGCCAGCCCGCCTCCGGTCATTCCCAAGGCGCCCCCCAGGTAAAAGCTCCGGACGTAGTCATTCAAATCATAATGGGGCACCAGCCATACATTGCAGCCAAGCCACACCAGCCCAATGGCCAGGATAACCAGGAAGGCCCAGCGGCGCAGGCGCAGCGCCTTGGCATAGTCCTTGCCGCTGACTTTGTTGGTCACCATTCTCAGATCCATCGTCCGTTCCTCCTCACATCTGTTTGGCCCAGCGGCTCATGTTGACCATCAAAAAGACGCAGTGCAGCACGATAAGCACCGACACCAGGGCGGTGGAGAAGCCGCTGCCCAGGACCAGGGTGAGCAGGAAAGCTCCCCACAACAAGTACAGGGTCCAGTACCAGCTGGAGTAGGCCGCCTTCTCCCGGATGGCCACGTTGCGCTCGTCCCGTTCGCCCCGCTCCGCCTCCCGGCGTTCCGTTTCACTCATTCGCCGCCAGATCAAGTCCATGGCAATGCCGGACACGCCCAGGCCCATCAGCATGCCGCCCACGCCGAACAGGACGCCGCTCATCTTCTCGGGAACCTGCTCCCCCAGCACAATAGCGGCCGCGACGAGGCAGGCTCCGCACACCACACCCAGAATGGGCAATGCTTTTTTCAAACGCTCTTTCATGGCAGAACTCCTTTCTACGCAGAAAACACCGTTAAAACTTCTGACTCAGCCGGGACAATTTCCAAAAATAGGACAGCACATGCACGCCAAACAGCGCCCCCGCCGACAGCACCCCAGCTGTGGAGTCCAGCGCCGACAGCACCACCGCCGCGGCCGCAATGGCGATCAGGGTGACCTGCCAGGAGAAATAGGCGGCCTGGCCCCACAGGAACTGGTTGCGCTCGTCCTGGCTGGCCCGCTCCATGTCCCGCCGCTCCTCCGGGGTAGCCTTCTCCCACCGCTTTTGCTCCCGGTACCAGTAGACCAGATAGATCAGCAGCACCCATCCCAGGGTGGAAAGGCCGGTTTTCAGGGGGCGGTACAGGGCGGTATCCTGAAGATTGGGCACCAGGGTCACTTTCAGAACCGCCCCCACCAACAGCGCACCAAAGGCCAAGCGGAATTTCCAATCTTTCCTTTTCATGGCTCTTCCTCCTCAAACAGAAATACTTCTTCTATGGTCAGGCCAAAATATCGGGCGATCCGATGGGCCAGGAGCAGCGAGGCGTTATACCGCCCGTTTTCCAGGGAGATAATGGTCTGGCGGGTCACATCCACGGCGTCGGCCAGCTCCGCCTGGGAAATGCGCCGCTCCCGGCGCAGCTGAGCAATGCGGTTGGTCACGCGGCACCCTCCTTTCTATGTTAAGCTCACTTTACATTTTTAGTATAGTTTCCTTTACATTCCATGTCAAGCCCGCTTTACATATTTTTCTCCTTCTGTGGAAATTCCTCATTTTTCCTGTTGTTTTTCCCCGCCTTCTCTCCTTTCCCTCCCTTGCGCGGACCATTTGGGTGGTATATAATGCGGGGGAGCAAACCCCGGTTTGTTCCAGAAAATGTTTTGACGAGGTGTGTATCCATGGCGGACAAGCTGGGCATCTATATCCATATCCCCTTCTGCCGCAGTAAGTGCGATTACTGCGACTTCTATTCCCTGGCGGGAAAAGAGGAGAAGATGGATCAATACCAAAAGGCCCTGCTCTCCCACATCAAGGAGACCGCCCCTCTGGCACAGGGCATCCCCGTGGACACCATCTACTTCGGGGGCGGAACCCCCAGCTACTACGGCTCCAAGCGGGTGAAGGAGCTGCTGGTGACCATCAAAAAGCTGTTTCAGGTGGAAAAGACCGCCGAGATCACCGTGGAGTGCAACCCCGACAGCGTCACCCTGAAGGACCTGAAGCGGCTGCGCCGGGCGGGCGTGAACCGCCTGTCCATTGGCATGCAGTCGGCCCAGCCCCAGGAGCTGGAGGCCATTCACCGCCCCCACTCCACCCAGCAGACCGACCAGGCGGTGGCCTGGGCCCGGAAGGCGGGATTTGACAACCTGTCCCTGGACCTTATCTACGGTCTGCCCGGCCAGACCCCCGAGAGCTGGCGCTCCACCGTGGAGCACGCCCTGTCCCTCACCCCCCAGCACCTGTCCTGCTACGGGCTGAAGGTGGAAGAGGGCACCCCCCTGGCCCGCCGGGTGGCAGAGGGCGAGGTGCTCCCCGACGACGACATGCAGGCCGACCTGTACCTGTGGACGGTGGGCCGCCTGGACCGGGCGAGCTACGGCCAGTACGAGATCTCCAACTTTGCCAAGCCCGGCTTCAAGTCCCTGCATAACCTGCGCTACTGGCTCATCCGCCCCTATATCGGCTTTGGCCCCGGGGCCCACTCCGACTTCGGCGGACGGCGCTACTCCTTTGTCCGGGATCTGGACGCCTACATCCAGGGCGTACTGGAGGGGGGCAACATCATTGACAGCTCCGAGCTGATCCCCCGCCGGGAGCGGTGCGGCGAGTATCTGATGCTGCGCCTGCGCACCACCCTGGGCGTGGACGAGTGGGAGTACCGCCGGGACTACTTTATGGACTTTGCCCCCCTGCAGGCCCGGCTGGAGGAGTTTGCCGCCCAGGGCTGGGCGGAGCAGACCGACCGCCGCTGGCACTTGACCCCCAAGGGTTTCCTGGTTTCCAACCAGCTCATCGGCGACCTGCTGGAGCGCCAGGAGCAGGCCCGCTGGGAGGACCTCATTCCCCACGCCCACGACTGAGGTCCATCAACTCGCCGAAGGGGCCCCGCCCTTTGTTTGGTTCCTCCCACTTTTTGCACAATTTTATGTCTACCTTATAAATTTTGTTGCCTTTTGGGCACACTAATGCTATAATGTATCTGTTTTAAAGCGCTTTGTTTTCGGCGCATTTTGTACTTTGATTTTACTTATGGCGCTTTGCGCTGTATGTCCCATATAAACCCCAATCTTTTTGATCGAGAGGGTGCAAGTTTTGACGAAATATCAGATTCAGGGCGGTAAGCCCCTTCACGGAACCATCACCATCAGCGGCGCCAAGAACGCCGCTGTCGCTATCATTCCCGCTGCCCTGCTGGTGGACGGGGTATGCCGTATTGAAAATATTCCCCAGATCAGCGACGTGACGCTGATTTTGCAGATCCTCCAGGAGCTGGGGGCCGACGTGCGCGCCGTCAACCGCTCCACCGTGGACATCGACTGCTCCCACATCCGCAACCGCCAGGTCCCCTATGAGCTGGCCCGCAAGATCCGCGCCAGCTACTATCTGGTGGGCGCCCTGCTGGGCCGCTTCGGCTGGGCCGAGGTGCCCCTGCCCGGCGGCTGTGACCTGGGCGGACGGCCCATTGACCAGCACGTCAAGGGCTTTGTCTCCATGGGCGCTGAGGTGGATGTGCGCAACGGTCTGATCTGCGCCAAGGTACCCAACGGCCGTCTGGCCGGCGGCCAGGTCTATCTGGACATGGTCTCTGTGGGCGCCACCATGAACATTATGATCTCCGCCGTCCTGGCTGACGGCCTTGCCATCATCGAAAACGCCGCCAAGGAGCCCCACATCGTGGACCTGGCCAACTTCCTCAACTCCATGGGGGCCAACATCATGGGCGCCGGCACCGACGTCATCAAGATTCGCGGCGTCAAGCGTCTGAAGGGCGGCACCTACTCCATCATCCCCGACCAGATCGAGGCGGGCACCTACATGGCCGCCGTGGCCGCCGCCGGGGGCGACGTGCTCATTCAGAACGTCATCCCCAAGCACCTGGACTGCATCACCGCCAAGCTGGTGGAGATGGGCGTGGAGGTGGAGGAGCTGGACGACGCCGTCCGCGTGCGCCGCTTCGGCCCCATCAGCCGCACCAACGTCAAGACCATGCCCTACCCCGGCTTCCCCACCGACATGCAGCCCCAGATTGCCGCGGTGCTGTGTCTGGCCACCGGCACCAGCGTTCTCACCGAGGGCGTGTGGGACAGCCGCTACCGCTATGTGGATGAGTTCCGCCGCATGGGGGCTCACATCCAGGTGGACGGCAAGGTGGCCGTCATCGAGGGTGTGCCCCAGCTCACCGGCGCTCCCGTCAACGCCTGCGACCTGCGGGCTGGCGCTGCCATGGTCATTGCCGGTCTGGCTGCCCAGGGCATCACCGAGGTGGGTGACATCCACCACATCGAGCGCGGCTACGAGGATCTGGTGGGCAAGCTCTCCGGCGTGGGCGCCCAGATCCGCACCATCGTGGTGCCCGACGAGGACGCCAAGGCCCAGGTGGGCTAACCCAAATTAGGAATCAGAAATTAGGAGTTAGGCATTTCCGGGATTGGGTCAAGTTCCGTTTTCCCGGGCCTGATTCCTAATTTTTTGCGCGTTTTTTACTTCAGCCAAGGAGGTGCCTCTGTGCTCACCTTTACCACTCTGGCCAGCGGGTCCAGCGGCAACGCCGCCCTGGTATCCTGCGGCGGTACATATCTGTTGCTGGATGCGGGCATTTCCGCCCGGCGCATCACCACCGCCCTCAAGGGGATGGGGGTGGACCCCGGGTGTCTGTCTGCCATCCTGGTCACCCACGAGCACTCCGACCACATCTCCGGTCTGGCCACCCTGACCAAGCAGCTGGGCCTGCCGGTATACGCCACCGCCCCCACTCTGGACCAGCTGTGCCGCAAGGTGCCCCTGCTGGCCCAGCAGCGGCTATGCCGTGCCTTCCGCCCCGGGGACGGCTTCCCCATTGGGGAGATCTGGGTGCAGCCCTTTGCCACCGACCACGACGCGGCGGGCAGCGTGGGCTACTCCCTCACCGGGGACGGCTGCAAGCTGACCCTCTGCACCGACCTGGGCCGGATCACCCCCCAGGTGGAGCAGGCGGTGTCCGGCTGCGACCTGCTGGTGTGCGAGACCAACTATGACCCGGAATGGTTAGCTTCCGGGCCCTATCCCTACTACCTGAAGCGGCGGATCATGGGAGACCGCGGCCACCTGTCCAACGAGATGGGGGCGCTGCTGGCCCTGCGGGCCGCCCAGTCGGGCACCCGGCACATCCTGCTGGCCCATCTCTCCGCCGAAAACAACACTCCCGCCCGGGCTCTGGAGACGGTGCGCCGCACCCTGGCCGCCGGAGGCTTCTGCCCCGGGGAGGATCTGACCCTGGCTGTGGCCCCCCGCAGCGAGGCGGGGACCCCCGTCTGCCTGGACCGGACGGTGAGAGAGGGATTTTCTCTCAGGGAGGCCGCCCTATGCTGAGTGTACATCTGATTTGCGTGGGCAAGCTGAAGGAGAAATTTTATCTGGAGGCCTGCAAGGAGTACCAGAAGCGGCTGGGGGGCTACTGCAAGCTCACCGTCACCGAGCTTTCTGAGGAGAAGCTGCCCCAGAACCCCACCCAGGGACAGATCGACCAGGCTCTGGCCCGGGAGGCCCAGGCCATCCGGGGAAAGCTGCCCGCCGGGGCCACCCTGGTGGCCATGTGCGTGGAGGGCAAGGAGCGCTCCAGCCAGGAGCTGGCCAAGCTGGTGGACCAGTGGGCCATGGGCCCGGGCAAGCACCTGGTGTTCGTCATCGGGGGCTCCTACGGTTTGGACCCCTCCATCAAGGAGCAGGCCTGGCTGCGCCTGTCCATGTCCCCCATGACCTTCCCCCACCACCTGGCCCGGGTGATGCTGCTGGAGCAGATCTACCGCTCCTTCAAAATCAACGAGGGCTCCAGTTATCACAAGTGATTTTCCATATTTTTCCGCAACTTTGACGAAACTCCGCTGGAAATTTGCGCCTGTCTGTGGTACACTTACCACAACAGCGAAATCCCAGCGGATTTTTCATTTCAGGAGGTTATGTGCAAATGTCTTATCGGGAGAATTACGAGAAGTGGTTACATAGTCCCGCCCTGTCCGCCGCCGAAAAGGCCGAGCTGGAAGCCATTCAGGGTGATGAGAAAGAAATCGAGTCCCGCTTTTTTGACCAGCTGTCCTTCGGCACCGCCGGTCTGCGCGGCACCATGGGCGTGGGTCTGTACCGCATGAACGTCCACGTGGTCCGTCACGCCACCCAGGCCTTTGCCCAGGTCATCCTGGAGGAGGGCCCCGAGGCCGTGAAGCGGGGCGTGGCCGTGTGCTTCGACTGCCGCAACAACTCCGACATCTTCGCCCGGGAGGCCGCCTGCGTCATGGCGGGCAACGGCATCCCCGTGCGTCTGTTTGAGTCCCTGCGCCCCACCCCTGAGCTCAGCTTCGCGGTCCGTGAGTACGGCTGCATCGCCGGCATCAACGTCACCGCCAGCCACAACCCCAAGGAGTACAACGGCTACAAGGTGTACTGGGAGGACGGCGCCCAGCTGCCCCCCAAGCACGCCGACGAGGTGGCCAAGAAGATGAAGGAGCTGGACGTGTTCGACTGCGTCAAGACCATGGACTATGACAAGGCTGTGGCCGAGGGCAAGATCGTCATCATGGGCGCGGAGACCGACGAGAAGTTCCTGGCCAACGTCATGGAGCAGGTCAACGACAAGGCCGTGGTGGAGAAGATGGCCGACACCTTCAAGATGGTGTACACCCCCTTCCACGGCACCGGCCACAAGCTCATTCCCGAGGCTCTCAAGCGCCTGGGCGTCAAGCACGTGATCTGCGTGCCCGAGCAGATGGTCATTGACGGCGACTTCCCCACCGTGGTCTCCCCCAACCCCGAGAACCCCGAGGGCTTCTATCTGGCCGTGGATCTGGCCAAGAAGGAGGGCGCCGACTTCATCCTGGGCTCCGACCCCGACGCCGACCGCGTGGGCATCATGGTCCGCACCAAGGAGGATGATTTTGTGGTCATCTCCGGCAACCAGACCGGCGTGCTGCTGCTGGACTACCTCATCGGCGCCAAGAAGCGCACCGGCAAGATGCCTGAGAAGCCCGTGGCGCTCAAGACCATTGTGACCACTGAGATGGCCCGCAAGGTGGCCCAGGTCAACGGCCTGCAGTGCTACGACACCTTCACCGGCTTTAAGTTCCTGGCCCAGAAGAAGGACCAGCTGGAGAGCAGCGGCGAGGGCAAGGTCATCATGTCCTACGAGGAGAGCTACGGCTACATGCTGGGCGACTACGTCCGGGACAAGGACGCCGTCTCCGCCAGCGTGGAACTCACCGAGATGGCCGCCTGGTACGCCAGCCAGGGCATGACCCTGTATGACGCCCTCCAGGCCCTGTTTGAGAAGTACGGCTACTACGGCGAGAAGACCATGAACCTGGTCATGCCCGGCCTGGACGGCCTGAAGAAGATGGCCGACCTCATGGCCAATCTGCGGGAGAAGCCCCCGGTAGAGATCGCCGGCGTGGCTGTGAAGGAGCAGAAGGACTACAAGGCCGGCAGCGTGGTCAACGTGGCCGACGGCAGCAAGACCACCATGGAGCTCTCCGGCTCCAACGTGCTGCGCTACGAGATGGTCGACGGCACCAGCCTCATCGTCCGTCCCTCCGGCACCGAGCCCAAGGTGAAGGTCTACATCCTGGCCAACGGCGCCAGCAAGGCCGAGTGCGACGAGAAGGTGGCCAAGTACGCCGCATGGGCTGAGACCCTCAAGGGTTAAGCAGCTTTCTTGAAAGAAAGCTGCGCAAAGAACTTTGTGCGCCCTACTTTTCTTGAAAGAAAAGTAGGCAAAAGAACTTCCTGCGAAACTTCGTTTCGCTTCTGCACCACTGAAAAAGAAAACCGAGGGAGTGACCGGAAATGGTTACTCCCTCGGTTTTTACTTTAGATTCCAGGGGGAATTCCGCCGCCCCGGCGGCGGGTTCCTTTGCCCACGGCGGCAAAGGAACCAAAACGCCGTTTGGGGAAGGGCCCCTTCGGCAGGAAATTTCATCCGGCGGGCAAAACCTGAGTGGCTCCCGCCTCTCCTTCCGGGCCACTGGGCCCTGGCATGGTGGAGGTTTGGGCTTTCCCTTCTCACTCAGTCCGCCTGGCTTGTGCCATGCTGTTTGGCTGGACAAAAAAAGCGGGCGGCCAAAGGCCGCCCCTACGCAGAGAGGGAGATACATCTTGTGTAGGGGCCGATGTCCCCATCGGCCCGCTCAACAAACTATATTACTTTCCCAAATAATCCAGTGTAAATTGCACCAGAACCGGGACGGCATACCGCAGAGTCTCGTCGGGGAACACATTCTCCGCCACATGGATACCCAGCCCGCTGTTGGGGTCGGCGGGGTCGTGGGTACCCACAGAGAACTGTACGCCCCGACCTCCGCAGGCCTCCAGCCACACGGAGAAGTCGTCCGAACCCATGGAGGGCTCAGAGAGCAGGGTGAGGTGCTCCTTCCCCAGGCTCTCCTCCACCGCCCGGATGACCCGGTCGGCGATCTCGGGGTGGCTGATGATGGCGGGGATATTCACATCCCGCTGCACCTCGCCCTTGGCCCCCAGAGCGGCACAGCCCTCCTGGGTAATGCGCTGGATGAGCCCCAGCAGGCGCTCCCGCTCCTGCTGGTCAAAGGCCCGCATGGCCCCCCGCATGGTCACCTGGTCGGGGATGATGTTGGGGGCGGTCCCCCCGTGGATCTCCCCGATGGTGAGCACCGCCGGATGGGTGGGGCGGTTGGAACGGCTGACCACCGTTTGCAGCTGGGTGATGAGGTAGGCGCTTACCGCCACCGGGTCCACGCACCGGTAGGGATAGGCCCCGTGTCCCCCTTGGCCGGTGACGGTCCAGGTGAACACGTCGAAGCTGGCGTTGCTGGGGCCACGGCGCAGGCCGATCTGGCCCAGCTCCAGCAAGGGAACGCAGTGGAAGCCCACCACCGCCTCCGGGCGGTACCGATCCAGCAGGCCGGTGTCCAGCATGCGGTAGGCCCCCGAGCCCACCTCCTCGGCGCACTGGAAGATGAGCAGCACCGAGCCGTGGAGCTGCTCCCGCTGGGCGCACAGCACCTTGGCCGTCAGCAACAGGGCGGCAGTATGGACATCGTGGCCGCAGGCGTGGCTCACTCCGGGGGTACAGGAGGCATAGGGCAGGCCGGTGTTCTCCTGGATGGGCAGGGCGTCGATGTCCTCCCGCAGGGCCAGCACCGGGCCGGGGGCACTCCCCTCAATGAGGGCGGCCACACCCGTCTCCAGGCCGGGCAGGTCCAGCACCCGGGCCCCGTATCCCGTCAAAAGCTCCCGCACCAGGCGGGTGGTCTCCACCTCCTGGTAGGCAAGCTCGGGCCGCTCATGGAGAAAATGGCGCAGCTCCGCCGCCTTGGGGTACCACTCTTCCAGCTGTTCCTTCCAGTCCATAGTTCCTCCTGTCCCCAGTCTCTGTTACAGAGCGAGCAGAGCGCTGGCAATCTTGAAGTAGACCACCAGGGAGATGGCGTCCACGATGGTGGTGATGAGGGGGGCGGCCATGATGGCGGGGTCGGCATGGACCAGCTTTGCCGCCATGGGCAGCACGCCGCCCACCGTCTTGGCCAGCAGCACCGTGACAAACAGGGCCAGGGCCACGGTGAGGGCGATCATTTCGTTGCCGGGGTAGGTGATGATGAGGCGCACAAAGTTCACCGCGCTGAGCACCGCGCCCACCAGCAGGCTCACCCGAAACTCCTTCCAGAAGACCCGCAGGAAGTCCCGCAGTTCGATGTCGCCCACGGCCATGCCGCGGATGACCAGGGTGCTGCTCTGGCTGCCGGCGTTTCCGCCGGTGTCGGTGAGCATGGGGATAAAGGTGACCAGCAGGGGCATGGCGGCAAAGGCGGCCTCGTACTGGCCCAGGATGCCGCCGGTGATCATGCCCGAGATCATCAGCACCAGCAGCCACAGGATACGGTGCTTGGCCAGGGTAAAGACGCCGGTCTTGAGATAGGGCTTCTCCGAGGGGGCCATGGCGGCCATCTTCTCAAAATCCTCGGTGGCCTCCTCCTCCATGACGTCCATGACGTCGTCGACGGTGACGATGCCCACCAGGCGGCCCTCTTTGTCCACCACGGGCAGGGAGATGAAGTCGTACTTCATCATCCGGGCCACCGCTTCCTCCTGGTCCTCGGTGGTCTCGGCAGTGATGACCTCGGTCTCCATGATGTCGGCGATGTGCTGCTCGTCCCGGGCCAGCAGCAGCTCCTTGATGGTGAGCACGCCCTCCAGTCGGCGGCCCGCGTCGGTGACGTAGCAGGTATACACGCTCTCGGAGTTCTCACCCGTGCGGCGGATGTGGTCGATGGCCTGGGCGACCGTCATGCCCTGCTTCAGGTCGGTAAACTCGGCGGTCATGATGCTGCCCACCGAGCTGTCGGGGTAGTTCAGAAACTGGTTGATGAGCTTGCGGGTATCGGGGGAGGCGTTCTTCAGCACCCGCTTGACCACGTTTGCGGGCAGCTCCTCCAGCATATCCACCGCGTCGTCCACGTACAGCTCCTCCACCAGGGCGGTCACCTCCTGATCGGTGGCCGCGGTGATGATGACCTGCTGAGTCTCAGGGGGCAGGTCAGAAAAGACCTCCGCCGCGACCTCCTTGGGCAGGGTGCGGAAGGCCAGCAGCACCCGGTCCTGGGGCAGCTCCTCCAGAAATTCAGCGATATCCGCCTCGTTCTCCCGGGCCAGCGCCGCCCGGAGGGCATGATAATCCCGGCGCTCCAGCAGCTCCAGCAGCGCCTGTACATTCATCTTCTTCTCCATATGATGGTTCCTCCTGTTCCTAGTATCACAGCGAGGAAGTCACCCAATGGACAAACAAAACCGCGGCAAAGCGGCCAGACTTTTCCGTCCGGCTTCTTTCCGCGGTGACATTCACAAACAAAACGGCGCCTGATGCGCCCTGTCAGAGAGAAAACCGGGCGGCATCTATGCAGCGCTGGCGTAAGGGAACGTCACAGCTGTTGTCCATTTTCGTACTTCGTCCGCATAGGTCCACCTGTTTTTCCTCCTTTATCATCAATTTGCGGGGTTCTCCCGCAAGTTGGAGCATACCATATTTCATTCCCCAAGGCAACCCATTTTACAAAATGTTAAAGATTTCTTTCTTTTTGGCAAAATCCTTTCCAAAAGTAAGGCCCCGCCGGGGGAGAAATTCTTCTTCCGGCAGGGCCTTTTTCAACTTCTCAGCATACGGCTTGCATTCAGGATGGCCAGCACCGACACGCCCACGTCGGCAAACACCGCCCACCACAGGCCCACCAGGCCAAAGGCGGACAGCACCAGTACGGCCAGCTTGATGCCGATGGCGAAGATGGTGTTTTCCTTCACCACCCGCAGGGTCTTGCGGGCAATGGCCACCGCCTGGGGCAGCTTGCTCAGGTCGTCGTCCATGAGCACCACGTCGGCGGCCTCGATGGCGGCGTCGGAACCCATGGCGCCCATGGCCACGCCCACGTCCGCCCGGGAGAGCACCGGGGCGTCGTTGATGCCGTCACCCACAAAGGCCAGGGCGGTGCCGGGGGCCTTCTCGGCCAGCAGGCGCTCCACCCACTCCACTTTATCTCCGGGGAGCAGCCCGGCATGGACCTGGTCCAGGCCCAGGGCGCGGCCCACCGCCTCGCCCACCTGGGGCGCATCTCCGGTGAGCATCACGGTGCGGCTGACCCCCGCCTTCTTCAGCTGCTCCAGCGCCTCAGCGGCTCCGGGCTTCACCTGGTCGGCAATGACCAGGCAGCCGGCGTAGACCCCGTCCACCGCCACGTGGACCACGGTACCCACGGGGTCCTCCCCCTGGGGCAGGGAGATGGCAAAGTGGGCCATCAGCTTCCGGTTGCCCGCCAGGACGGCGCATCCGTCCACCTGGGCCCGGACGCCCATACCGGCCAGCTCCTCCACCTCGCCCAGGCGGGACAGGTCCAGCTCCCCCGCCTGGCGGCGGATGGCCTGGGAGATGGGGTGGGTGCTGTAGCCCTCGGCCAGGGCGGCCTTCTCCAGCAGCTCCCCCTCCTCCATGCCCTGGGGCAGGATCTGGGTGACGGAGAACTTGCCCTGGGTGAGGGTACCCGTCTTATCAAAGACCACGGTCTGGGTACGGGCCAGGGTCTCCAGGTAGTTGCCTCCCTTGACCAGGATGCCGCGGCGGGAGGCTCCGCCGATGCCCCCAAAGAAGCTCAGGGGGATGGAGATGACCAGGGCGCAGGGGCAGGAGACCACCAGGAAGTTCAGGGCACGGGTGAACCACATATTCCAGGTGCCAAAGCCCAGCACCGGGGGCAGCACCGCCAGCACCACGGCGGCCACCACCACGGCGGGGGTATACACCCGGGCAAAGCGGGTGATGAACTGCTCGCTTCTGGCCTTCTTGGCGGAGGAGTTTTCCACCAGGTCCAGGATGCGGGCCACAGTGGACTGTCCATAGGGTTTCTTCACCCGCACCCGCAGGGCGCCGGACAGGTTGACGCAGCCGCTGACCACCTCGTCACCCACCCCCACGTCACGGGGCAGGGACTCGCCGGTGAGGGCAGCGGTATCCAGGGCGGAGGTACCCTCCTCCACGGTGCCGTCCAGAGGGACCCGCTCACCGGGCTTGACCAGGATGAGCTCCCCCACCTGGACCTCCTCCGGGTCCACCTGGACCAGGCCCTCCTCCCGCTCCACGTTGGCAAAGTCGGGGCGGATGTCCATGAGCTGGGCGATGGAGCGGCGGCTGCGGTGGACGGCCACGCTCTGGAAGAGCTCGCCCACCTGGTAGAAGAGCATCACCGCCACGGCCTCGCCGTACTCCCCGCAGGCGAAAGCGCCCACGGTGGCCAGGGACATGAGGAAGTTTTCATCAAAGACCTGGCCGTTTTTGATGTTGCGCAGGGCCTTCCACAGTACATCCCAGCCAATGACCAGGTAGGGAATGAGGTACGCCAGGGGCTTGACGATCCCAAAGTCGTACCAGGTGTAGCCCGCCGCCAGCCAATCCGCCGGGGGCGTCCACTGGCCGGTAAAGTCCACCACCCAGTACTCCCCGGGATAGATCTGGTCGGGCAGGAGGGCCGCGGCCAGCAGCAAAAGGGCGCTGATGAGAATACGCCAGAGGGTCTTTTTCTGTTTTCTTGTCATGGACGAACTCCTCCTTGACAGGGTCGGCGGGGCAGGGCCCCTTGCCTCCTTACTTCACCAGGATCTCGCAGTCGGGCTCCACCTTTTTGCAGGCCTTCACGGCCTGCTTCACGATCTCGTCAAAGCGGGCGTCCTCCGCCTCCAGGGTGAGTTTCTGGGTCATAAAGCTGACGCTGGCGCTGGTGACGCCGTCGATGGCCTGAATGGCCCGCTCCATCTTGGCCGCGCAGTTGGCACAGTCCAGATCCACCATTTTGAAGGTCTTTTTCATGTTGATCCGCTCCTTTTTCAACTATCAGGCTTATTGGTTTTCCGGTCCTTCCAGGATATGCTCCATACCCTGGCTGAGGATGCCCACCACATGGTCATCGGCCAGGGAGTAAAACAGGGTCTTGCCCTCCCGGCGGAATTTCACCAGCTTGCCGCCCTTCAGCACCCGCAGCTGGTGGGACACCGCCGACTGGCTCACGTTCAGCAGGCGGGCAATGTCACACACGCACAGCTCCGACTCCAGCAGAGCGTACAGAATTTTGACCCGGGTGCTGTCCCCAAACATCTTAAACAGCTCGGCCAGGTCGTACAGGTTTTCCTCCGGGGGCAGCTGGTCCCGCACCTGATCCACAACGTCCTGATGGACCTTGGTCTCCTGGCAGCAGAGTTCACGGTCGTCCATGGGCTTCTCCTTTCTCAAACATATGAATAATTGTTCATATGTTGATGATACTCCTCCCGCCCCGCCCTGTCAAGGGGCGGAAAAAATTTTTTGAAAAAGACGGAACCTTTTTTCTCCCGGACCGTCAAAGCAATCGAATGAACAAACAGGTCCCTTGAGACCACACCATAGAAAAGGAGTTTTGACTATGAAACACCGCACTTATGCCCTGCTTCTTGCCACCGCTCTCACCCTCTCCCTGCTGGCCGGCTGCGGCCCCAAGGGTTCCGATGCCAGCGGTTCTCAGCCCTCCGGCAGCGACGTTTCCTCCAGCCAGGAGGACACCTCTATGCCCGATGCTTCTAACCCCGACGTGAGCCTGCCCGACGCCTCCACCAGCACCCCTGACGGCTCCACCAGCACTCCCGACGGCTCTCAGACCGACAGCTCCAAGGAGGATGTGGAGGAACCCGAGGTAAAGGCCTCTCTGTCTCTGAACAGCTCTGACTTCACCCTGTTCTCCAAGGGCGCTTCCCACACCCTGAAGGCCACCGTCACCCCCGCCGGCACCAAGGTCACCTTCCAGTCCGGCAATGAGAAGGTCGCCACCGTGGACGCCAACGGCAAAGTCACCGCTGTGGCCCCCGGCACCGCCAAGATCACCGCCACCGCCGGCGATCTCACCGCCACCTGCATCGTGCGCTGCCGCTGGGAGGAGAGCAAGCCTGACCAGGGCGGTTCCTCCAGCTCCGGCTCCGGTTCTTCCAGCTCCAACGGCGGCTCCACCTCCACCCCCAGCACCGACAAGGTGGATCTGGCCGACTTCTACTCCACCGTCACCTCCTCCTATGAGATGCCCGGCATGACCCTGGCCGACAGCCAGCTCATGGACCAGTACTTCCCCGGTCTCAGCGCCGTGGCTACCGAGCAGAGCCAGGTGTACGTGAACATGATGTCCATGAACATGGGCGAGATGGCTCTGGTCCAGGTGAAGGACAGTAAGGATGTGGACACCGTGAAGGCCATCTTCCAGGCCCGCATCGACTCCATGGCCCAGGGCGGCGCCTGGTATCCCCAGTGCGTGGAGCTGTGGACCAACAACGCTCAGGTGGTGTCCAACGGCAACTACATCATGATGGTGGCCAGCGAGGACTGCGATTCCATCGTAAAGGATTTTAATGCCCTGTTTTAATTGATTCCCGCCATCCGGATATGATATGATGAGGCGGACGGTCGTTTCCGTCCGTCTCTCATTCTGCCCGGTTTTACTCAGGAGGACAAACTATGGTCTTTTCCACCCCAATTTTTCTGTTCTATTTTCTGGCCCTGACCCTGCTGGTCTACTATCTGGTACCCCGGAAGCTGCGAAACCCCGTGGTACTCATTGCGTCTCTCTTCTTCTACTACTGGGGAGAGCAGACCTATGTGGCCATCATGTTCCTGTCCACCGCCATCGACTACACCCACGGTCTGCTGGTGGAGCGGTGCAAAGCCAAAGGCAACGACAAAGGCGCCCGCATGGCGGTGGCCGCGTCGGTCATCTTTAACCTGGCCCTGCTGCTGTTCTTCAAATACTGGGACTTCCTGGCCGCTTCCTTCCAGGCCATGGGCCTGAACTTTATGCCGGTGCTGGGCATCCACCTGCCCATCGGCATCTCCTTCTACACCTTCCAGACCATGAGCTACACCATTGACGTGTACCGGGGCGACACCCGGGCGCAGCGCTCCATCATCAACTTCGGCACCTTCGTCACCCTGTTCCCCCAGCTCATCGCCGGTCCCATCATCAAGTACAAGGACATGGGCGACCAGATCGACCAGCGGGACACCTCGGTGGAGAAATTCGCCTCCGGCGTGCAGATGTTTATGATCGGCATGGCCAAGAAGGTGCTCATCGCCAACAACGTAGGCATGCTGTGGGACACCTACAAGGCCATGGCCCCGGGCGATCTCACGGTGGCGGGGGCCTGGCTGGGCGTCATCGCCTTCACCTTTCAGATCTACTTCGACTTCTCCGGCTACTCCGACATGGCCGTGGGCCTTGGCCGGATGCTGGGCTTTGAGTTCTTGCCCAACTTCAACTACCCCTACATTTCCAAGAGCATTACCGAGTTCTGGCGGCGCTGGCACATCTCCCTGTCCACCTGGTTCCGGGAGTATCTGTACATCCCCCTGGGGGGCAACCGCTGCTCTAAGCCCCGTTGGATGTTCAACCTGCTCGTGGTCTGGGCGGCCACCGGCATTTGGCACGGCGCCAGCTGGAACTACCTGCTGTGGGGCCTGTACTTCTTCGTGCTGCTGATGCTGGAAAAGTTCTTCCTGCTGAAGGCACTGAACAAGGCCCCCGCTGTAATCTGCCACGTGTACACCCTGTTCCTGGTGGTGGTCAGCTGGGCCATCTTCGCCCTGGAGGACTTCTCCCAGCTGGGCGCCTATCTGAAGGTGATGTTCGGCATGGGCGGCGTGCCCCTGACCAACTCCGACTTCGGCTACTACCTCACCAGCTATCTGCCCATTCTGTGTCTGGCCGCGGTGGCCTCCACTCCCCTGGGCGCTACCCTGTACCGCAAGGCCCCCAAAAAGGCCGCGCAGGCGGTGGGCGCGCTGCTGATCCTGGCCGGGCTTACGGTCTGCACCGCCTATCTGGTGGACGGGACCTACAACCCCTTCCTGTATTTCCGCTTCTAAAAAGGAGGGTCTTTTTATGAGCAAAAAGTATTGTATTTTTCTCACCATCCTCTTCTCCCTGTTTATCGGAGGGATTCTGGTGGGCAGCATCCTGCTCCCCGATCAGCAGTTCTCCCCCATGGAAAACCGCTACCTGGCCACGGCTCCCAAGCTGACGCTGGAAAACGTGGACAGCGGCAAGTTTATGGAGGACGCCGAGGACTACGTCAACGACCACGTCATCGGCCGGGACTTCTGGGTGGCCCTGAAGGCCTGGGGCGAGCGTCTCAGCGGCAAGCAGGAGAACAACGGCGTCTACTTCGGCAAGGAGGACACCCTCCTCAACCGGGTGGAGACCCCCAGCCAGTCCACTTTGGAGACCGACGCGGGCTATGTGAACCAGCTGGTGGACAATGTGGATGTGCCCGTCTACTTCGGTCTCATCCCCACCTCCACCGCCATCTGGTCCGACCGCCTGCCCAAGGGCGCTCCCACCGCCGACCAGAAGGCCATCATCGACACCCTGTACAACGCCGTGCAGACCCACACCGTGGACCTGTACAGCGCCCTGGAGGCCCACAAGGACGAGGACATCTACTACCGCACCGACCACCACTGGACCAGCCTGGGCGCCTACTACGGCTATGAGGCCCTGATGCAGGCCATGGGCATGGAGGCCGTTCCTCTGGACGAGAGCGCCAAGGTGACGGTGACCGACCAGTTCTACGGCACCACCTTCTCCACCTCCGGTGTGCGGTGGGTGGCCCCCGACTCCATCGACCGGTACATCTCCGGCGACGGGGTCAAGGTGACCTCCTACTTTGACGGCACCCCCACCGAGGGCAGCCTCTATGTGGACAGCTACCTCAGCGAGAAGGACAAGTACTCCTCCTTCCTGGGCGGCAACCAGCCCCTGTGCGTCATTGAGACGGAGCACACCGACGCCCCCAAGCTGCTGCTGATCCGGGACTCCTACTCCGACTCCCTGGCCCCCTTCCTCTCCCAGAATTTTTCCGAGATCCACCTCTTTGACCCCCGCATGAACCTGAACAGCATCAAGACCTACGCTCAGGAGAACCAGATCGACCAGATCGTGGTGCTCTACAGCATCCCCAACTTCATCGAGTCCAAGGACCTGTTCCTTCTGGGCCGCTGACCCTTTCCCGGCATCCCCGTTCTCTCAATTCAAACGGGATGCCGGGTTTTTTTACCCTTTTGGCCGATTTTGAGTCTTTCCCCGGTATGGCTCTTGCACTTTTAGAAACCCTGCTTTATAATGTTTTTATGCGAGCTTACCAGCATTCGCCTGGTCATTCCACCGCGAAAATCTGCGGGACGATTAAAGGAGTACGCTATGACAGCCAATGAGAAAAAGCAACTGATGGCTACCGCCTGCAAGGTGCGCATGGGCGTCATCGAGGGGACCCACGCCGCCAAGGCCGGTCATCCCGGCGGCAGCCTGTCCGCCGCCGACCTGTTCACCTACCTCTACTTCAAGGAGATGAACGTGGACCCCAAGAACCCCAAGTGGGCCGACCGGGACCGCTTTGTCCTGTCCAAGGGCCACACTGCCCCCGGCCTGTACGCCGCCCTGGCGCTGCGGGGATTCTTCCCTGAGAGCGACCTGCTCACCCTGCGCCACATCGGCAGCCACCTGCAGGGCCACCCCAACATGAACGAGACCCCCGGCGTGGACATGTCCACCGGCTCCCTGGGCCAGGGCGTCTCCGCCGCCGCCGGCATGGCTCTGGCTGCCAAGTACCAGGGCAAGGACTGCCGTGTGTACACCCTGCTGGGTGACGGCGAGATCCAGGAGGGCCAGGTGTGGGAGGCCTTTATGCTGGCCCACCACTACAAGCTGGACAACCTGTGTGTCATCATCGACAACAACGGCCTGCAGATCGACGGCAACATCGCCGACGTTATGAGCCCCTACCCCATCCCCCAGAAGCTGCGCGCCTTCGGCTTTGAGGTGGCGGAGATCGACGGCCACGACTTTGACCAGATGGAGGCCGCCTTTGCCAAGGCCAAGGAGACCCGTGGCGTGCCCTTTGCCATTGTGATGAAGACCACCAAGGGCAAGGGCGTCAGCTACATGGAGAACCAGGCCGGCTGGCACGGCAAGGCCCCCAACGACGAGGAATACGCGCAGGCCATGTCTGAGCTGAAGGCTCAGCTGGCGGAAGTGGAGGCGATGTAAGATGGCAGACGTGAAGAAGATCGCGACCCGCGACAGCTACGGCAACGCGCTCAAGGAGCTGGGCGCTGAGCACGACAACCTCATCGTATTTGACGCCGACCTGGCCGGCGCCACCAAAACCGGCACCTTCAAGAAGGCGTTCCCCGACCGCCACTTCGACTGCGGTATCGCCGAGGGCAACATGATCACTGTGGCCGCCGGTGCTTCCACCATGGGCCTGGTCCCCTTTGCCTCCAGCTTTGCCATGTTCGCCGCCGGCCGCGCCTTTGAGCAGGTGCGCAACTCCATCGGCTACCCCCACCTGAACGTGAAGATCGGCGCCACCCACGGCGGTATCTCCGTGGGCGAGGACGGCGCTTCCCACCAGTGCTGCGAGGACTTCGCTCTCATGCGCTCCATCCCCGGCATGGTGGTCATGTCCCCCGCCGACGACGTGGAGGCCCGGGCCATGGTGAAGGCCGCCTACCACTATGTGGGCCCCGTGTACATGCGTTTTGGCCGCTCCGGCGTGCCTGTGTTCCACGACGAGGAGAACTACACCTTTGAGATCGGCAAGGGCGAGGTGCTCCAGGACGGCACCGACGTGGCCATCATTGCCAACGGTCTGCTGGTGGCCGAGGCCATCGAGGCCGGCAAGATCCTGGCCGAGGCCGGTATCTCCGCCCGGATCATCAACATGGCTACCATCAAGCCCCTGGATGAGGAGCTGGTGCTGAAGGCTGCCAAGGAGTGCGGCAAGATCATCACCTGCGAGGAGCACAACATCCTGGGCGGCCTGGGCGAGGCTGTCTGCGGCCTGCTCAGCGAGAAGTGCCCCACCCCCGTGCGCCGCATCGGCGTCAACGACGAGTTCGGTCACTCCGGCCCCGCCGCCGCTCTGCTCAAGCAGTTCGGCCTGTCCGCGGAGCACATTGTGGAGGTCGCCAAGGACTTCTGCGGCAAGTAATCAAATTAAACAAAAAAGGGCCGCGGCAAACGCCGCGGCCCTTTTTGTGCCGTTTTTTACTCTTTTTCGATGTCCATCATCAGGCCCACCCGGCGGGCGTGACGACCGCCCTCAAACTCGGTGGACAGGAACACATCCACGATGCGCTCCGCCAGATTGGGACCCACGATGCCGGCGCCCATGGCCAGCATGTTGGCGTCGTTATGACGCCGGGTCATCTCGGCGGAGAAGGGATCGCCGCACAGGGCGCAGCGGATGCCCTTCACCTTGTTGGCGGTGATGGAGATGCCGATGCCGGTGGTGCAGATGACGATGCCCTTTTCGCACCGGCCGTCAGCCACGGCCTGGGCCGCAGCCTTACCAAAAATGGGGTAGTCGCAGCTGTCCAGGCTGTCACAGCCGCAGTCCAGCACGGACACGCCCTTGGCGGTGAGATACGCTTTGATATGTTCCTTCAGGCGGTAACCGCCGTGATCGGACGCAATGGAAATCATAACCATTCCTCCTGTTTCATGCACTTGAAAAACTTGCCAAATGGCCGCTCTTTCTTTATTGTAGTGTATTTTTCTACATTTTGCAACTGGAAAAGCGGGGCCCGCAATACGGGCCCCGCTTTGTTTTATGATGCTCAGGGACGGGTGGGCACGTGCCAGATGTCACGGGCATAGTCCCGGATGGAGCGGTCGGCGGCGAAGATGCCGGACCGGGCCACGTTGATGAGGGACATCTGGTTCCAGCGCTGCCGGTCGGCGTAGGTCTCCAGGGCGCGCAGGTGAGCCTGGCGGTAGCTGTCGAAGTCGGCCAGGAGCATATAGTCGTCGGCCGGGCTGCCGCCGTTGCTGCGCAGCAGGCGGTCCATCAGGTCGGCATAGGACTCCTTGTCGGCAAAGCCGGCGGAGATCTGGTCGATGACCCGCTTCAGGTCGCCGTTGTGGTGATAGTAGTCCTGGGGATGATAGCCGTTGGCCTTCATGGCGGTGACCTGGTCGGCGGTGAGGCCGAAGAGGAAGATGTTCTCGTCGCCCAGGCGCTGGTGCATCTCCACGTTGGCGCCGTCCAGGGTACCGATGGTCAGAGCACCGTTCATCATGAACTTCATGTTGCCGGTACCGCTGGCCTCCTTGCCGGCGGTGGAGATCTGCTCGGACAGCTCGCTGGCGGGCATGAGCTTCTCGGCCAGGGAGACGCGGTAGTTCTCCAGGAAGACCACCTGCAGCTTATCCTTGCAGATGGGATCGGCGTTGATCTGGGCGGCCAGGGAGTTGATGAGCTGGATGATGCGCTTGGCCACGTGGTAGCCGGGAGCCGCCTTGGCGCCGAAGAGGAAGGTCTGGGGAGTGAACTCCATGTTGGGGTTATCCCGCAGCTGGTTGTACAGGTGAACGATGTGCAGCACGTTCAGCAGCTGACGCTTATACTCGTGCAGGCGCTTGACCTGAACGTCGAAGATGGCATCGGTGTTCAGCACCACGCCGCTCTCCCGGGCCAGGTAGGCCGCAAAGCGGCGCTTGTTCTCCGCCTTGATCTCCTCCAGGCGCTTGAGAACGGCCTTGTCGTCCTTGTACTTCTCCAGGCCCTGGATGGCGTCGGGGTGGATGAGGTACTCGTCCCCGCCGGTGCACTCCCGCACCAGGGCGTCCAGCTTGGGGTTGATCTGGGACAGCCAGCGGCGGTGGTCGATACCGTTGGTGACATTGGTGAACTGCTCGGGACGCATGGTGTAGGCGTCGTGGAAGACATCCTTCTTCAGGATTTCAGAGTGCAGGGCGGACACGCCGTTGACGGCGTAGCAGGCGCAGATGCACAGGTTGGCCATGCGCACCTCGCCGTTCCAGATGATGGCCATGTTGGCCACCTTGCCCATGTCGCCGCCGAAGTGCTGCTCCAGCTTGCGCTGATACCGGGCGGCGATCTCCTTGAGGATCTGCCAGATCCGGGGCAGCAGGGTCTCGATCAGGCTCTGGGGCCAGCGCTCCAGGGCCTCGGCTAGCACGGTGTGGTTGGTGTAGGCCACGGTCTGGGTGACGATGTTCCAGGCCTCGTCCCAGCTGTAGCCCTCCACATCCAGCAGGATGCGCATGAGCTCGGGGATGACCAGGGTGGGGTGGGTATCGTTGATCTGGATGACGTGCTTCTGGTGGAAGTTGCGCAGGGTGCCGTACTGAGCGCGGTGCTTGCGCACGATGGACCGCACAGTAGCGGAGACGAAGAAGTACTGCTGCTTGAGACGCAGAGACTTGCCCTCGTAGTGGTTATCGTCGGGATAGAGCACCTTGGCGATGACCTCGGCCATGGCCTGCTGCTCCACCGCCTTCAGGTACTCGCCCCGGGAATACAGGGACATATCCACGGGCACGGGGCTCTTGGCGTCCCACAGGCGCAGCACGTTGGTGTGGTTGGTCTTGTAGCCGGCGATCTCCATATCCCGGGGGATGGCCAGCACGGTGGTGTAGCCCACGTGCTCGGGGTGGTTGTGGCCCTTGTCGTCCCAGTGGTCCACCACCTTGCCGCCGAAGCGGACTTCCTCGGTCTCGTCCATCTTGGGGATCAGCCAGGCGTCGCCCATGCCCAGCCAGTTATCGGCCTGCTCCACCTGCTTGCCGTCCACGATCTTCTGCTTGAAGATACCCAGCTCGTAGCAGATGGAATAGCCGGTGGCGGGGATCTCCAGGGTGGTCATGGAGTCCAGGTAGCAGGCGGCCAGGCGGCCCAGGCCGCCGTTGCCCAGACCGGCGTCGGGCTCGGACTCAAACAGGTCGGAGGCGGAGAAGCCAAGGCCCTCCAGGGCCTCCTTCAGGGTATCCAGCAGGCCCAGGTTATAGGCGTTCTTCTCCAGAGAACGGCCCATCAGGAATTCCAGAGACAGGTAGTGGACCTGGCGCTGCTGGCCCTCCCACACCTTGTTGCCAGTGGTCATCTGGTGGCCGGACATGATGTCACGCAGCACCAGAGCGCAGGCCTTGAACATATGATTGGGGGTGGCGTCCTCCACGTCACGCCCAAAGTTGCGGCGTAATTTCCCGATTATCAGTTCGGTAAGCTGGGCTTTGGTATATTCAGCCATGTGATTGCCTCCCGTATTTTCAATAAGATGGCCCCTGTACCGGGGCGGAATTTCCAGCGCCCGCGGGCGTTTCCGCGGACGCTACATATTTTACCATACTCCCCCACCCTCGTCAATTCGCCGGGACTGCCCTCAGGCAAAATCAAAGGTGAAATCCAGATTTTTGGAGGAACCGCTTATGACATGCGGTTTTGGACCCCTGCAAAACCGTGAAAATGATTGCCTTATTGTCTCTTTTTATACAGGTCAGGACATAAAAAAATGGGCAGGCCTTTCGGCCTGCCCATGAAAGAGACAAAATTCAGCCCTGGATGCGCTGGTAAATATCCAGATACTGCTGGGCGGAGTTGTTCCAGCTGAAGTCGGCGGTCATGCCCTCGTGCTGAAGGCCGCTCCACGCCTCCTTATTGTTGAAGTAGAGGTCCACCGCCTCACGGATGACCCAGAGCATATCATTGGCGTTGATATCCGCGAAGGTAAAGCCACGGCCGGTACCGGTAAACTTATTGTAGGGGTACACGGTGTCCTTCAGGCCGCCGGTCTCCCGGACCACGGGAACCGTGCCGTAGCGCATGGCGATCATCTGGGACAGGCCGCAGGGCTCGCTGACGGAGGGCATCAGGAAGATGTCCGCGCCGGCGTAGATCATGGTGGACAGGGGGGCGGAGTAGGTGATCTGGGCGGCAAAGCGGCCGGGATACTGGCCCTGGGCGTTGCGGAAGGCCTCCTCAAACTGCCAGTCGCCGGTGCCCAGCACCACCATCTGCACGTTCATGTCCATGATCTGGTGCAGCACATCGGTGACCAGGGAGAAGCCCTTGTGGCCCACCAGACGGGAGATACAGGCGATAATGGGCACATCGGGGTTCTCCTGCAGGCCCACCGCCTTCTGCAGGGCCAGCTTGCAGGCCTTCTTGCCCTCGTCCACCTTGTCGGCGGTGAAGGCTTCGGCCAGGCCCTTGCCGTTGGCGGGATTGTACAGGTCCATGTCGATGCCGTTGAGGATGCCCTGGACCTTGCCCCGCTGCTGGTTGATGACCCCGTCCATGCCGTGGGCGTAGAAGGGGATGGTCAGCTCGTAGGCGTAGGTGGGAGAGACGGTGGTGACGAAGTTGGAGGCCATAATGGCGCCCTTCATCAGGTTCACGTCGTCATGGTAGGCCAGCATGCCCTCGTTGAAGTAGCTCTTATCCAGGCCGATGACGTCCTCCAGCACCTGGTCGCCGTAGCGGCCCTGATACTCGATGTTGTGGATGGTGAACACGCTCTTGGCCCGGTTCAGCTGGGCGATGCGGTACTTGTCCTCCAGCAGGTAGATGGGCACCAGGGCGGTCTGCCAGTCGTTGCAGTGGATGACGTCGGGCCAGTAGTCCAGCTGGCCGGGGGTCTCGATGACGGCGCGGGAGAAGTAGGCAAACCGCTCGCAGTCGTCAAAGTGGCCGTAGAGCTGCCAGCGCTTGAAGTAGTACTCGTTGTCCACGAACCAGTAGGTCACGCCGTCCCGCTCCAGGGAGAAGATGCCGCAGTACACCTGCCGCCAGGACAGGGTGACGTTAAAATACTTGACAAAGGTCATCTGGCTGCGCCACTCGCCGCCGATGCCCTCGTACAGGGGAAGGATGACCTTGACGTCGTGACCCGCCTGGGCCAGTGCCTTGGGCAGAGAGCCGGCCACGTCCGCCAGTCCGCCGGTCTTAATAAAGGGCGCTACCTCAGAGGAGGCGAAGAGAATATTCATACATGTTCCCCTTTCCCAAATTTCTTACAACATGAAAAACAACAGAAACTCCACCCCCGGAGCGCCGGGTCCTCCGGCGCTCCGGCGTGATGGAGTTACGTTCCATTACACCACAGATTCCTTGGCGATGGCCAGAGGATATGTAAAGTGTCCGGTGAGGGTGCGGTCCTGATTCACGGTGACATTCTTGTCCGCGATCACGTAGCCCAGAGAGGCGCCGCTCTTCACCACGGTGCCCTGCATGAGCACGCTGTTGGAGACCTTGGCCCCCTTCTCCACGGTAACGCCGCGGAAGATGATGGAGTTCTCCACCTCACCCTCGATACGGCAACCGTCGGCCACCAGGGAGTGGATGGACTTGGCCTCGGGGCCGTAGTAGGTGGAGGGATTGGAGCGGTCCTTGGTGCGGATGGGACGGTCGGGATTGAACAGCTCATCCCGAACGGCGGGGTCCAGCAGGTCCATGGAGCGCTCGAAGTAGCCGCTGACAGACTGGAAGCGGGCCACGTAGCCGGTGTGGACGTAGCTCATGAGCTTCAGGGTCTTCAGGCGGGGCTGCAGCACGCCGCGGCTGAAATAGTACACGTCATGGGCGGCACAGTAATCCACCATGTCCATGAGCAGCTTCTTGGAGAGGATATAGACCTCCAGGCTCTCCAGGGTCTTGTCGGCGGTGACGGGATGGACGGACAGGTCGGTGACACGGCCGGTATCGTCCACCTCCACGTACTCGGAGAAGCGGGGAGCGCCCTTCAGGGTGGGGGTGCAGACCATGGTCACGTCGGCGCCGGAGTCCAGATGCTGCTGGAACACCTCGGCCACGGGCAGGTTCACCGCCATGTCGCCCCAGGCCAGGATCACGTAGTCCTGGCGGATATTCTCCAGGTAGTCGGCCACGCCGGCCAGGGCGTCCATGTTGCCCCGGTACTCGCCGCCCCGCTCGGCATAGCCGAAGGGAGGCAGGATGCGCAGGCCGCCGTGCTTGCGGGACAGGTCCCAATCCTTACCGGAGCCCACGTGGTCCAGCAGGGACTGGTAGCTCTGGTGGACGATGATGCCCACGTCGGTGATGCCGGCGTTGACATAGTTGGAGAGCATAAAGTCGATGAGGCGGTAGCGGCCGCCAAAGGGCAGGGAGCAGGTATTGCGGGGACGGGTCAGCTCCCCCAGATTGGCGTCGGAGCGGCACGCGAACACAATTCCGTGCAGATCATTCATGCCTGCTCGCCTCCTTTCACATCTTCACGAATCATAGCGCTGGGTTTGATGACAGCCTTGGGGCCCACGTTCACGCCGCCGGCCACCACCGCGATGCCCCAATCGGGTTCGTCGGAGGGGGGCGCGCCCACGGTGGCCTCCTCCTCAATGACGGCGCCCTCGGCCACGATGGCATAGGACACCACGGCGCCCTTCTTTACCACGGCGCCGGGCATGAGGATGGAGTACTGGATGTCAGCTCCCTCCTCCACGGTGACGGAGTGGAAGAGGACGGAGTTCTCCACAGAGCCGTCCACACGGCAGCCGCCGGTGACCAGGGAGTGGGAGATCTTGGCGTTGGCGCCGGTGACATGGGGCGGACGCACGGGGGTGCGGGCATAGATGGGCCAGCTGTTGTCGTAGAGGTTGATGCCGTTGTTGGGAGCCAGCATATCCATGTTGGCGTCCCACAGGGAGTTGATGGTGCCCACGTCCTTCCAGTAGCCCTGGAAGCGGTAGGTCATCAGCTTCTCCCCAGCGGCCAGCATGTTGGGGATGATATTTTTGCCGAAGTCGTTGGAGGAGTTGGGATCAGCCTCGTCGTCGATGAGGTACTGGCGCAGCTTCTTCCAGGAGAACACATAGATGCCCATGGAGGCCAGGGTGCTCTTGGGATGCTTGGGCTTCTCCTCAAACTCGTAGACCTGGTCGTTCTCGTCCACGTTCATGATGCCGAAGCGGGTGGCCTCCTCCAGGGTGACCTCCAGCACGGAGATGGTGCAGGCCGCCTCCGTCTTCTTGTGGAAGTCCACCATGTCGGAGTAGTCCATCTTATAGATGTGGTCGCCGGAGAGGATGACCACGTACTCGGGATCATACAGGTCCAGGAAGCCGATGTTCTGATAGATGGCGTTGGCAGTACCCTTATACCAGGTGCCCTGGTCGCCCTCCCGCATGTAGGGGGGCAGGATGTGCACGCCGCCGTCGGACCGGTCCAGGTCCCAGGGCTGGCCGGAGCCGATATAGCTGTTCAGCTCCAGAGGACGGTACTGGGTCAGCACGCCCACGGTGTCGATACCGGAATTGACACAGTTGGACAGGGGGAAATCAATGATACGGTACTTACCGCCAAAGGGGACGGCGGGTTTGGCCACATGGCTGGTCAGAGCATACAGGCGGCTGCCCTGGCCGCCGGCCAGCAACATGGCCACGACTTCTTTTTTCATACTGTTCACCTCTGATGTTTTTTGGATCGCCTCGGCGAAAGATGTGCAGGCGAGAGGCTTACGCCTGCTCGTCTTTCTTTTTCAGCACGGCGCGGACCGCCTTGCCCTTCTTGGGGGCAGCGCTCCCTTTTGCGCCGTCTGCTTTTTGGGCTTTTCCCTTCTCTCCCTCTTTTTTCGCCTTGCGGGGGGGATTTTTCCGCGTACAGCGGTAGATCATCACCGACATGGGGGGCAGGTCAATGGCCATGGACTGCTCCTGGTCATGACAGGGAATATCCTGGGTCTTCAGCGGCTGCTTGTCGCCCTGGCCCTGGCCGCCGAACTCCTCGCCATCGGTATTGAACACGGGGGCCCAGGTTCCGGCGAACGGAACGCCCACCTGATAGCCCTTGCGGTGGATGGGAGAGAAGTTGGCCACGACCACCAGAGGACGGCCCTCACGGTCCCAGCGCAGGAAGGCCACCGTGTTGGCGGTGTTGTCATCCGCGCACAGCCACTGGAAGCCCTGCCAGGAGTCATCCTGCTCCCAGAGAGCGGGCTGCTCCAGATACATGGCGTTGGCGGCCTTGAAGAACTCGTGGATCTGACGGTGGGGCTCGTACTGGAGCAGGTGCCAATCCAGAGAATATTCATAGTGCCACTCGTTCCACTGGCCCAGCTCGGTGCCCATGATGGTAAGCTTCTTGCCAGGATGGGTGAGCATGTAGGTGTAGAACGCGCGCACGCCGGCAAACTTTTCCGCGTTGTCCCCGGGCATCTTGCCCAGGAAGGACCCCTTCATGTGGACAACCTCGTCGTGGGACAGGGGCAGGATATAGTTCTCCGAGAAGGCGTACATCAGGGAGAAGGTGATGTCCCGGTGGTTGAACTGGCGGAAGTAGGGGTCCAGCTTGATGTAGTGGCAGATATCGTTCATCCAGCCCATGTTCCACTTGAAGTTGAAGCCCAGGCCCCCGTCGCTGACGGGATGGGTCACCTTGGGCCAGGCGGTGGACTCCTCGGCGATCATGAGAACGTCGGGGTGGGCGGCGAAAATAGCGGTGTTCAGCTTCTGGAAGAACTCGATGGCCTCCAGGTTCTCCTTCCCGCCGTTGACGTTGGGCATCCAGGCACCGTCCCGGCGGCCGTAGTCCAGGTAGAGCATGGAGGACACCGCGTCCACCCGCAGGCCGTCGGCGTGGTACTCCTCCAGCCAGAACATGGCGTTGGAGAACAGGAAAGAGCGCACCTCGTTGCGGCCAAGGTCAAAGACCTGGGTGCCCCAGTCGGGGTGCTCGCCCTTGCGGGCGTCGGAATATTCGTAGGTGGGGGTGCCGTCGAAGTGGTACAGGCCGAAGGCATCCCGGGGGAAGTGGGCGGGCACCCAGTCCAGGATGACGCCGATCCCCGCCTGGTGGAGCTGGTCGATGAGATACTTCAGGTCATCGGGGGTGCCGAACCTGCTGGTGGCGGCGAAGTATCCCGTTACCTGGTAGCCCCAGGAGGCGTCCAGGGGGTGCTCCATGACGGGGAGCAGCTCCACATGGGTATAGCCCATCTCCTTCACATAGGGCACCAGGTACTGGGCCGTATCCCGGTAGGAGAGAAACTCGCCCTCGCCGGTGCGGCGCCAGGAACCCAGATGGCATTCATAAATATTCATGGGGCGGCGGTAGGGCGCGTGCTTGGAGCGGTACTCCAGCCAGCCGCCGTCTCCCCAGGGATAGGGCTCCAGCTCGTAGAGCTTGGACCCGTTGCCCGGCCGGGTCTCGGCATGGAAGGCATAGGGGTCCGCCTTGGCGGTCACCTTGCCGTCGGGCCCGGTCACGGCATACTTGTATGTATCATAGCGCTTCAAGCCGGGAACAAAGCCCTCCCAGATGCCCCCTTCCAGTTTTTCCAGGGGAATTCCGGTCTCGTCCCATCCGTTAAAATCACCAAATACACTGACCTGTTTTGCATTGGGAGCCCACACACGGAAGACATACCCCACCTGTCCGTCCTTGGTCCCAGGGTGGGCGCCAAAGCAACGCCAGGCATGGCAGCTGCGGCCCTCGGAGAAGGCCTCTAACTCCAGAAACAGGTCATAATCTGATAATTTTGTATCATATTTGACCAATCCGATCACCTCAATCCCATCTTTTCGCCAAGTTTCCAACGAAAGCGACAACCGTTACAAACTGGCGTCCCCGATATTTATATAAATTATACAACAGCATCTAGGCACCGTCAAGTCAAAAGGATGTTAATTGCCATTTTGAACCCCCGCCCAAAGGCGCCCCGCTTCCAGTTTTTTCCCTGAAAGCGGGGCGCGATTTTATCCGGCCAACAGCATCTTTTGCAGCAGGCGGGAGAAGATCCCTCCGGTGGTCAGGCGGGACACCCCCTGGGGGGTAATGATATCCACAATATCCACCGTTTTTCCGTCCACCATGACCTCAAACTGGCCCACCTTCTGCCCCGCTTCCACGGGGGCCTCCAGGTCCTGGGCCAGGGTAAGGCTGGTGGTCACCTGGCCCTCCTGCCCCTTCTTCACCAGGATGCGGCACTCCCGCTCCAGCTGGGGCTGCACCTGGGCCTGCTCTCCCAGCAGCACCGGGATGGGGGCCAGAGGCACCTCGGGGTACACCTGGGCGAGGCTGTAGTTGGCAAAGCCGTAGTCCAGCAGGGTGCGGGCGTCCTCCAGGCGCTTGGCCGAGGTGGGGCACTTCATCACCACGGCGATGAGCTCCATGCCGTCCCGCTCCGCCGTGGCCGACATGCAAAACAGGGCCGAGTCGGTGGAACCCGTTTTCAGGCCGGTGGCCCCCTCATAAAACCGGATGAGCCGGTTGGTATTGGTGAGGCCGAAGGTGCCGTCCCGGATGGTATCCATCCAGATGGTGGTATACTCCCGGATCTCCGGGTGATTGGAAATGAGCTCCCGGGACATGAGGGCGATGTCATAGGCGGTGGTCACGTGGCCCTGGGCGGGCAGGCCGGTACAGTTGAGAAAGCAGGTGTCCTCCATGCCCAGCTCCCGGGCCCGGCGGTTCATATCCTCCACAAAGGCGCTCTCGCTGCCCCGCAGATGCTCCGCCAGGGCCACCGCCGCGTCATTGCCCGAGGCCACCGCCACGCACTTGATGAGGGTGTCCACCGGCATCTGCTCTCCTTCCTTCAAATAGACCTGGGAGCCCCCCATCCCCGCGGCGTTGGCTGAGACGGTGACCATCTCGTCCTTGGTAATGGCCCCGCTGTCCAGGGCCTCCATGACCAGCAGCAGGGTCATGATCTTGGTGACGCTGGCCGGCTCCATCACCTGGTGGGCCTGCTGTTCATAGAGCAGGGTGCCCGTCTCCTTCTCCATGAGCACCGCAGACTGGGCCGACAGGGCCAGGCTGGGCTGCCCCTGCTCCGGTGTGGTATTCTCCGCCCGGACCCCGCACGCCAGCAGCGCCAGCGCCAGGACCAGGGAACTGATCCGCTTCATGCTTTGACCTCCCTGTGTAGGTTTTTGGTATGTGGTCTCAGGATGTGGAGGGATGGCGGCTTCTATCCTCCCAAGGGGCAGGAAAATTCTGACGGAACAAAAATTTTTCTCTTAATTGGACGCAACCGTACAACAAATCCCCCTTTCCCACCTGCTTATGAGGAGGGATGAAGTGAACAGGAACAATAAAAAGCCCTGCCGGGAGGAGCTGCTGGAGCAGATGCGGGCCCTGGCCTGCGCCAAAGTCAACGACGCAGTAAAGCTGGCCTATCTGCCCCAGGAGGAGCGGGACGCCATCGGGCGGCTGAATCTCACCGCCCTGGCGGAATTTCGCCGCAGCGGGGCGGGCATGGTGGAGATGCGCTTTGTGGACCGGATGAAGGCCCTGGAGACCCTGCTGGAGCTGCTCTCCCCCGACAGCGAGGAACAACTGGAGTCCTTTTTGCAGCGGATGGAGGAGGACGGGACATGAAGCCCCTGGTATTTTCCCCAAAACAGCGCCGGGTGCTCACCTGGTGGCGGCCCGGCTCCCCCGACCGGGAATATCAGGCCATTTTGTGCGAGGGGGCGGTGCGCAGCGGCAAAACCCTGTGCACCGGACTGTCCTTCTTCTGCTGGGCCAGCACCTGCTTTCAGGGGCAGACCTTTGCCCTGTGCGGCAAGACAGTGTCCTCTCTGCGGCGCAATCTGCTGGGGGACCTGCTGCCCCTGCTGCGGCGCATGGGATTCGTCTGCCGGGAGCGGGTATCCCGCAACCAGCTCACCGTCTCTCTGGGCCGGAGAAGCAACACCTTCTACCTCTTCGGCGGGCTGGACGAGCGCTCCGCCGCCCTGGTTCAGGGCATCACCCTGGCCGGGGCCCTGCTGGACGAGGCGGTACTCATGCCCCGCTCCTTTGTGGAGCAGGTATGCGCCCGGTGTTCCGTAGAGGGGAGCCGCCTGTGGTTCTCCTGCAACCCCGACGGGCCCTCCCACTGGTTTTACCAGGAATGGGTGCAGAAGGCCAAGGAAAAAGGGGTTTTACGCCTGACCTTTACCATGCGGGACAACCCCGGGCTGTCCTCCGCAGTGCTGGAGCGGTATGAGCGCCTGTTTCAGGGCACCTTCTACCGGCGCTTCGTGCTGGGCGAGTGGGTGGCCGCCGAGGGGCTTGTCTACGACTTCTTCACCCCGGACATGGCCAGGCCCGTCCCCCCCGATGTGACGGGGCCCTGGTACATCTCCTGCGACTATGGCACGGTGAACCCCACCTCCATGGGTCTTTGGGGCAAAAAGGGGGACGTTTGGTACCGGGTGGCGGAGTTTTACTACGACTCCCGGAAGGAGCACCGACAGAAAACTGACCAGGAGTACGCCCGGGACCTGAAGGCTCTGGCGGGAGGACGCAGGCTGCAGGGAGTCATTGTGGACCCCTCCGCCGCCAGCTTTTTGGAGGTACTGCGCCGGGAAGGGCTCCCCGTGCGGAAGGCCAAAAACGACGTGCTCTCCGGCATCCGCCTCACCGCCCAGCTGCTGAAGGAGGGCAGGCTGGTCATCTGTCAGGGCTGCGCCGACGCCCTGCGGGAGTTTGGTCTGTATCGCTGGGACACCGGCGGGACGGGAGGCGACCGGGTGGTGAAGGAGCACGACCACGCCATGGACGACATCCGCTATTTTGCCGCCACGGTGGCCGCCGGGCAGACCGGCGGCTTTTTCGCGGGAAGCGTGGAGCGGGACAGTAGGTAGTCTATGGGACAAGTTTTTTCCACGCAATGGTGGATCACTGGAAACGGAGGGAGTTTTTTGAAATGGTTTGACAAACGCAGGCCCGCGGTCCGGCCCGCCCAGGTCCAGCTGCGCCGGGAGGAGGGACAGCCCTTCGGGGCTCTGGACCGGTACGTCCCCCTGAGAGGGGGCGAGCTGGAGCTGTACCGCTCCATCCGGGAGGCGGTGCCCATTGTGGACGCCGCCATCTGGAAGCTGGTGCGGCTGTGCGGCGGCGTGAAAGTCCGCTGCACCCAACAGGAGGCCCAGGCGGGACTGGACCGCTTTCTGGACACGGTGGACACGGGCCGGGGCCAGATGGGCATTCAGTCCTTTCTGGACCAGTATCTGGACAGCATGATCACCTGCGGACGAGGGGTAGGCGAAATGGTGCTGGACCGCCAGGGTCGGGAGATCGCCGCCCTGCTGTGCGCCGACCCCGCTCTGGTGGAGGTGCGGGAGGGAGCTTCCCCCCTGGAATTTACCCTGTGTCTCCCCCAGGGCACAGGAGAGCCCAAGCCCCTGCCCTGGCAGGAGCTGCTGCTCTTTACCCCCTTTCAGCCCCAGGCCGACCAGCCCTACGGGGTTTCCCTGCTGCGGTCCATGCCCTTTCTCACGGGCATTCTGCTGAAAATCTACCAGGCTCTGGGCCAGAACTGGGAGCGCTCGGGCAATCTGCGCTACGCGGTGGTGTGTAAACCCGGGGAGAACGACGCCCCCTTTGCCCGGCAGCGGGGGGAGGAGATGGCCCGGGAGTGGTCCCAGGCCATGCAGGCCACCCGCCAGGGGGCGGTGCGGGACTTTGTGGCGGTGGGCGATGTGGAGATCAAGGTCATTGGGGCGGACGGCCAGATTTTAGACAGTGAGGCCCCCGTGCGGCAGATCCTGGAACAGCTCATTGCCAAGACGGGAGTTCCTCCCTTCCTGCTGGGGCTGTCCTGGTCCTCCACCGAGCGCATGAGCGCCCAGCAGGCCGACCTGATGACCAGTGAAATTACCGCCATCCGGCGCAGTCTGGAGCCTGTGCTGCGGCGCATTTGCTCTTTGTGGCTGCGGCTGCACGGCTGGGAGGACCAGGTGACCATGGACTGGGAGGACATTAATCTCCAGGACATTGTGGAGGAGGCCAGAAGCGACCTCTACCGTGCCCAGGCGGAACAGATCAGGAGGGAAGAAGGATGAACATTACCAAAACGGCCCGGGGCATTCAGGAGAGCGGCCTGCCCGACCGGGAGCAGCTGGAGGAGATTAACCGTCTCACCCGCCGCCCCTTGACGGCGGAGGAGGTCTACGTCTTTGCCCTGCGGCTGTGCGACAACCAGGTGGACCGGGACAACGAGCGCTTTTCCCCCAAGACTCTGGAGGAGCTGGCCCCCATGTTTGTGGGCAAAAGCGGCATTTTTGACCACAACTGGAGCGCCAGGGGCCAGAGCGCCCGCATCTTCCGCACCCAGCTGGTAAAGGAGCCCGAAACCCTCACCCGGGCGGGCGACCCCTGCTGCTGGCTGAAGGGCTGGGCCTACATGGTGCGCACCCGGGAAAATGAGGGGCTCATCGCCGAGATCGAGGGTGGCATCAAGAAGGAGGTCAGCGTGGGCTGCGCTGTGAAACAGGCGGTATGCTCCATCTGCGGGGCCTCCCGGGAGGAAAACTGCGGCCACAAGCCCGGAGAGGAATACGACGGGCGGCTGTGCTTCATCAGTCTGGAGGGGGCGGCCGACGCCTATGAATTCTCCTTTGTGGCCGTACCCGCCCAGCCCGCGGCTGGCGTGGTGAAGGGGGCAAGAAAGCCCAAGGCGGCCACCCTGAAGGAGCTTTTGAAGGACTACCCCGCCTTTGCCCAGGAGGTGGAACAGCTGGAGCAGGAGGCCCTGCTGGGCCGCCGGCATTTGAAGGAGCTGCGGGAGGATGTGGTACGGCTGGGGGCCCTGGCCGACCCGGAGAGCGAGGTTTCCCTGCTGAAATCCATGGCGGAAAAGCTGGACGAGCCCCAGCTGCTCTCCCTGCGCCGGACCTACGAGGCCCGGGCGGGGAAGCGCTATCCTCTGGCGGTGCAGCTGCCCCACGGCGCAAAGGAAGCCCTGCGCCGAGAGGAGGACGGGGCGTTTTTGATCTGAGAGGTCCCCAACGGGTTCTCATATTAACCAAGAAACAAAAGGAGGAGCATGTATGAACAAGGTTTCCTTTGAGGACATCGGCGCGGTCACCGCGACCTTTCTCCAGGGAGAGGGCGTGGTCGCCGGTCAGGTGGTGAAGGTGACGAAGAACGGCGAAGTGGGCCCCTGCGGCGACGGAGATGCCTTCTGCGGCGTGGCACTGGCCGGACGAAAGGGCTTTTGCGGGGTGCAGGTGAAGGGTTTTCTCACGGTGCCCATCACCAGTCCCGTTACCCTGGGCCATGTGGCTCTGGCCGCTGACGGCAAGGGCGGCGTGAAAACTGCCGAAGGCGGTGTGGCCGCTCTGGTGGTCAGCGTGGACGAGGGCGGCAAGAGCGCCATCATTTGCCTGTAAGACGAAAGGAGAGAAGAAGTATGGCTTATCGCTACGACAACGTGAAGCTGGAGAAGGGCATGTACCAGGAGGCGGGCAGCTCCTTCACCCAGGTGCTGGAGCGCCTGGACCCCTCGGAGCAGTACAAGGGCACCAGTCTGGAGGGCCTGGACGCCTTTCAGCGCCAGCTCAAGCGCTTTGACATCAAGGTGAAGGGCGCGGCCTCCGACCCTGTAGAGAAGTTCTTCCGCACCGCCGACTCCGCCGTCCTCTTCCCTGAGTACATCGCCCGTTCGGTGCGCCAGGGCATGGACGAGGGCAATCTGCTGCCCTCCATCACCGCCGCCACCACCCGCTTTGAGGGCATGGACTACCGCTCCATTGCCGCCAAGGCGGGCGGCGAGGACAAGGAGCTGCGTGCGGTGGACGAGGGCGCGGCCATCCCCAGCACCACCATCAACGTGCAGGCCAACCTCATTAAGCTGCACAAGCGGGGCCGCATGCTGGTGGCCTCCTATGAGGCGGTGCGCTACCGCAAGCTGGACCTGTTTTCCGTGACCCTGCGCCAGATCGGCGCTCAGATCGCCCAGACTCTGCTGGCTGACGGCGTGGACGTCCTCATGAACGGCGACGGCAACCGCAACGCCGCCGACGTGTTCACCACCGCCGAATCCGGCACTCTGACCTACGACGATCTGGTGGACTTCTGGGCCAAGTTCCAGCCCTACGAGATGAACACCCTGCTGGTGAGCCCCGATGTGATGGTGCAGATGCTGAAGCTGCCCGAGTTTCAGAATCCCCTCACCGGCCTGAACTTCCAGGGCACCGGCAAGCTGTCCACCCCCCTGGGCGCCTCCCTGCTGCGCACCAGCGTACTGCCCGAAAAGACCGCCGTGGGTCTGGACAAGCGCTACGCCCTGGAGCTCATTCAGGGCAGCGACGTGATGGTGGAGTACGACAAGCTCATTGACCGCCAGCTGGAGCGGGCGGCCATCACCACCATCAGCGGCTTTGCCAAGGTGTTCCAGGAGGCCTCCCACGTGCTGAAGGTGCAGGCATGACCGAGCGCATCGTGGAGCTGGCCCGGGCCATGGGGGCCCCCCAGGGCCAGGATGAGGCCTTAACGCTGCTGTGTCAGGCGGCGGCGGACACCCTCACGGGGATGCTCCGCCCCGGTCTCACCCCCCAGGACTGCGAGAGCGCCTTTCTCCTCGCTGCGGCCTGGATGGCCCTGGCGGGGATGCAGGCCCCCCAGGGAGGGGTGACCTCCTTCACCGCCGGGGAGGTGGCCATCCGCCGGGAAGGGGATGGCCGGGACCTGTGGGACCAGGCCCTGCGCCTGATGGCCCCCTACCTCAGCCAGACGGGCTTTCTTTTTCAGGGGGTGAGGGGATGATGGACATCGAGTGGGCCGCTCTGCTGGGGCAGTACGGCCAGCAGGTCAGCCTTCACCATGGAGAGGAAACGGTCTCGGTCCAGGCCTTTTTGCAGCCGGTCCGGGACCAGGGGACGCCCCAGCGGCTCCCCTCTCCTCTGGGGCTGCGGCGGGAGGACCGCTTTCTCTACCTGGGTCCTCCCCAGCCCGCCCTGGAGGGCGGCACGGGGGACTGGGTGGAGTGGGCGGGCCGGGGCTATGAGGTGGTCTCGGCCCACCCTGTCTTTGTGGGAGAGACAGTTTCCCACCTCTGGGCCCTGCTGCGGCCCCGGGACGAGGAGGTGGCGCTATGAGCGGCGGACTGGACCGGGCCGGGGAACGGCTGGCCCAATACCTGCGGGAGCAGGGGGTGAACGCCGTCACCGCTTGGCCCGTCACCCAAAGAAAACCCCTGGAACAGCCGGTGGCGGCGGTGTCCCTGCGGGGGGTACAGGCCCAGCCCGCGGGCTTTCAGCACTATCTGGGTCTGCGCTATGACCAGGAGGCGGACCGGTGGGAGGAGCTGTATGGCCGAAAGGCCCGGCTCACCTTCGGTTTGGACCTGTACGCCCGCCCGGAGTCGGGGGAGGCTGCCTTACAGGAGGCCCTGGAGGCACTCACCTCCGCCTGCGCCGGGGGCGGGCCCGAGGGGTTATCCATTACGGAATTTTCCTGCGGCGAGACCGCCTACGACCCGGACAGCCGCCTGCTGAAGCGGCAGGCCCAGGCGGTATGCGCCGTATATCTATACGCCGTCCTGCGAGAGGACGGGGAATTTTTGGACTTTGAGATCAGAGGGGAGAGAAAGTTATGAGTATTACGGTTCACGAGCGTCCCGGAGTCTACTCCTCCTACGACGCCTCCTCCCTGGTGCGGGGGAGCGACGGGAGAAAGACGGTGGGGCTCATCGCGGTGAACGCCCAGGCCCAGGCCGGGGCGCCCCAGACCATCACCTCCTACGAGGCGGCCTGTGCCGCCTTTGGCGCGGGAGAGCAGGAGACGGACATGGCGCAGCTCATCCGGCTCATTTTGCTCAACGGAGCCGCGGCGGTGGTGGCCCTGCCCATTGCCGACGCAGAGGGCTACGACGACGCCTTTACCACCATGAACGCCCAGGAGAACGTGAGCATTGTGGTGTGCGACAGCACCGACCAGGGGGTACAGCAGTCCCTGCGGGACGCGGTACTGGCCGCCTCCGCCGCCCGGCGGGAGCGCATTGCCGTGGTGGCCGGAGCGGCCCAGGAGAGCGTATCCGCCCTCATTGACCGGGCCAAGGCCCTCAACTGCGAGCGGGTGGTACTGGTGGCCCCCGGCGCGGTGAACGCGGAGGGGGAAGAACTCTCCGGCGTACCCGCGGCGGCGGCTGTGGCGGGTGCCATTGCCGCCCTCACCGACCCCGCCGTCCCCCTGGGAGGCGCGGAGCTGCAGGGGCTCAGCGGTCTGGCCAGTCAGTACGGGGACAACGACATCGACCTGCTGGTGCGGGGCGGCGTGACTCCCCTGGAGAGCGTCAGCGGCACGGTACAGGTGATTCGGGGCATCACCACCCGCACCACCTCCGGCCAGGCCCCCGACGCCACCTGGCGGGAGCTGTCCACCATTCTCATTGTGGACGATGTGATCCCCACCCTGCGCGCCAGTCTGCAAAGCCGCTTCCGCCGGGCCAAGAACACCGCCCAGAGCCGGGGGGCCATCCGCTCCCAGGTGGTGCTGGAGCTGGAGAACAAGAAGAGCCGGGAGATCATCACCGCCTACGACGCTGTCAGCGTCACGGCCGACGAGGAGGACCCCACGGTGTGTCTGGTGGAGTTCTCCTTTACGGTGGCCAGCAGTCTCAACCAGATCTGGCTCACCGCCCACATGATCATCTGAACCGCCGCCCCGCCCCAGGGCGGGGCGCGACTGTAAGGAGGGACTATTTTGAGTATTGCGGGATTTCCCACCAGCAGCGACATCTATCTGGAGGTAGACGGCGTGAAGGTGGCGGTGGTACAGAGCTACTCCGCCAAGGCGGCCAAGACCAGCCGGGCGGTGGAGGCCTTCGGCGAGGCCGAACCCGTGGCCACGGTGCCCGGGCAGACCTCCCACACCCTGGAGCTGACCCGGCTGTACGCCACCGACGAGGCCATCCGGGACGGCATCAACTTTTACGATCTCACCGACTTCTCCCTGGTCATCTGCAAGCCCGACCGGAAGATCATCTACTCCCACTGCCAGTGGAGCGCCATTCAAGAGACGGGCACCCTGGGGGACATGGTGCTGGAGAAGGTGAGCATTGTGGCCTCCAAGCGGCTGGAGACGGAGGTGTAACATGGAGGGCTCTATCTTAGCCGCCCGGGACCGCATGGACCTGGACAACGGCATGCAGCTGCGGCTGCTCTCCGCCCTGGAGGTACTTCAGGCCCGGCGGGAAGCCGGGGAGCTGTGGGAGACAGAACACGAGCGGGCCCTGTGCTCCAACGCCTGTCTGCTGGCCCGGGCCCTGGAGGAGGACGGCAAACCCGTGTTTTCCAGCGGCCGGGAGGTGCTCTCCGCCCTGCGGGTGGAGGAGATCGCCGCCCTGGCCGCCGCCTGGGGCCGCTTCAACCGGGAGGAGAACCCCGGTCTGGCCCTGGGCCAGGAGGAGGCCGAGGTGGTAAAAAAAAACTGAAATCTGACCCGGCGGAACGGCTGCGCTGGCGGGTGCTGCGGGAATTCGGGGCTCTGCCCACCGAGGCGCGGGCCCGGGAGATGCGGGAGCGGGACTTTGTGTGGTGCGTGGCCAACCTGCTGCTGGACCGGGAAGAGGAACTGGACGCCCTGTGCCCCGCCTGCCGCGCCCGAGTGGAGGCTCAGGCCTGCCCGGTATGCGGTGCGGCCAAAGAGTCTGGAGAGGGCGGGGTGAACCCCAGCTTCGACGTGGAACGGTTTGAACGGATGAAACGAGGTGAAGGCCATGACTGACCAGCTGCTGGACCTTTTGGACCAGGAGGAGGTGCTGGAGGGGGCTGAGGAGAGCGGATTTTCCCTAACTCCCCTGCTCTCCCCCTACCTTGCTGCCGCTCCGGCGGTCTGGGAGGCGGAAGCGGCCCAGGCCCCCGCTGGGAAGGCTGGGGACGCTCCCCTGCCCGGAGCTTCCCCTGCGGACGATTTGGTGGAAACACAGGGGCAGGAAACGCTGCCCCTGCTGGCCCAGATGCAGGCCATGGACCGGGCCGGACAGGCTCTGGCCCTGGGCGGGACGGCGGCGGGACAGAGAGAGGGGGGCGCCTTCTCTCCCCTGCCCCTGCCCAGGGCCAGAGCCTGTCC